>Ga0210059_1003226_pt1 | contig 25987 bp, 10 predicted proteins | sample Ectturendosymbi2_FD_188042 | JGI IMG/M metagenome (GOLD analysis project Ga0210059, IMG submission 188042) | Ecteinascidia turbinata endosymbiont from Florida, USA - Sample 2 (SPAdes) (version 2) | ecosystem: Host-associated > Tunicates > Ascidians > Unclassified | place: Key West, Florida... | reverse complement strand
TTAAGGTCTGACCTCGTCGTCAAGCAGTGAAGACGAATCCGAAGAATCGAGTCTTGAAAACGAACCATCCCCTTTGAAAGTCGCCGACGAAGAAATCGACGTTGACAAACAGCAGGAAGGATTCGTAGAAGCTGCCACTGCGCCTAATCGAGAAAAGATGGAACCGTTGGTTGACGCAACCACTACCGGGTGTTTCGGAGTTCAACGCAGCTTCGTCGATCAATCTTCGTTGACACGAAAGCGTCAACTGTCGTCTACTTCGCTTCCAAAGAAGTCGCTTCTAACTGCTTCAGACAATTCGGACGCGCCAGCTTGTGAAGTTCTGACGACGGACGGAATGGCCAATAAGACGCGTGCGACCTCCAGCGCTTCTACAAAATCTCGTTGCAGCAGCATTTCATCAAGTAATGGTCGTCTTGGCCTGGATCGGACGATTGTTTGTTCGCCTTCAACCAGCACATCACACCGAAGCGACCCTACGGCGAGGTCACTGTCACAGTGCTCCGTAAGTGACCAGGAAGTAAGCATAAAAGTCAAATCCGGGAACATATCGTACAACACCAAGCCCTTCATTATCATAGATTCTTCGCCATCGCCAAAGGAAGAAACTGAGATGGTAATCAGCGAAGACCTGAAGGCGTCGTGCGCTTCTTCAAGCCGCGAGTTCTCTGTTTTTTCTGTTCGCAAATCGATCAGCTCCGAAGCATCAGCGTCCAGAAAGCGAAAGTTGGATCCGCCTTCCGACTTCCTTTCGTCCCAGTCGCGCGCAGACGCTGCAAAGCCACAAATTCCAGACGTTTCAGGCCTTTCTCGAAATATCACTCACGATGTTATTGTAATAAGTTCTTCCGACAGCACGTGGTCCGGTGTTAGCGATCCCGACCTCCACCAGAGCATTGTGTGTTCTCCTGCATCTTGCGCTTCGGGCGACAGCCGTCCAGCAAAGGAACCGCTGTCACCAAGGAAGCGTACAATTGATCAGGACAAAAATGCTGAAGTCAATTCCGAAGAGTTGTCTTACAATCCCGAGTTTTTCGTTCCCATAGGCACTTCGCCTAAGGGAGACGAATTTGTGTGTTCTGCATCTAGCTCTGCAGGTGACAGCCGTCATGCGAAGAAACTACTCTCGCCAAAGAAACCTGAAATTGATCTGGACAAAAACGCTGAAGTCAATTCGGAAAACTTGTCTTACGATCCCGAGTTGTTCGTTCCTATAGACGTTCCGTTATGGTCAACCGAAGAAACTGAGGCGGACGTCTGCGAAGCCGCGGCTGCGTCGCGTCGTCGTTCAAGCCGTGAGTTCTCTGGTGCTTCCGTTGGCAAATCGATTAACTCCGCAACGTCGGTGTCGAAAAAGCGAAAATCGAATCATCCATCCTGCTGCGAACGTCGAAAAGACGAAGCTTGCAGTTCCGGACTCGTCCGCTCCGCAGACGCGACTGATGAGCGACGGCTCGCGCATCGCCAGCGGCGAATCAAAATGCAAGAATGCGCGACCGCTTACCTTGTCGAGCACAGTTGCTCCGTGGCTACTGCGCTGTTGGTTGTCGACTTGTACGAGAAATTTTCTGGCGAAGAGTTTGCCAAGAACAAGCTTGCTTTTGAGGCTTGCATTCTCGACTTCCTTACCGCTCCTGGTAGTCAGTTTGCGTTGGGCAATCAGACCGGGGGGCCTGGTGCCTCATGGGTCTTTTACAAACCAGAAGGGCGAGGGATGAAGTTCAACAAAGCGATCAGTCTTCCCCATGCCGAGTTGTTGCCAGAAATAGTAAATCTGTGCAACTCGCACCTTTCTCAACCAAAGAGAGGAGAAGAAATAGACGTGTTAACGGATTTGGTTTCGGATAAGCTCCGTTCAGGATTGTCACACATTCAGTCGAATGAACTGAAGTTTCTTTTCCGCTGCCTTATTTTGGTTGGGTGTTTGCGGGACAAGATGAAACGCTTTTATTTTTCGAAGACCGCCCCCGTGCTCTATCTTCGGCCGGTGGACACAACTCCACTTACATCCCCGGGTTCACAGCCATCATCATCTCGTGCGCGCGGACACTCCGAAACCAAAGTACAACCGGGAAAAGTGAAGGCTGTCGATGCAATTGCTGACCTCATACGCAGGCGTGGGCCACTTACGAAAACTGATTTGCGTGATATCTGGTCGGCTGAAGCAAGCAAGGAGGCGGTTAAAGTTATTGGAACCGGGGTGTCGTTCACCCTCGCCTTCAGAGAGTTTGAAAAATGTTTTCCGACGTCTGCCGATGGCACGCTCACTGTAAATGAGTCTATGCTTGAACAGTTCAAGCAACAGAGAAAACACAAGTAAAAAGTCGTTCTGAGCTCGAAGTCTTTGGCCATGGAGCTTAATTTTATTTACTTGACATTTTCCAGTTGAAGTATCATGAAACATGTCATTTCGAGATGTCAGTACTACACAATGTGATGAAAGTTATTTTTTGTATTACATGCCGTTGGTATTGTGTCAGCTATGTTTTCAGTTTTATTTATGAAGTCCAGACTATTCAAAATTTTCACATTATTGTGTTATACAGTGTTTGTGAGATGAAAAAACAAACCTTGTAATACAGCCCCGTGGAACTGTGCTCTTGCTCCACAGAATTGCGCTGCTTGCCACGAAATCCAGCGGTGTTGTTTTTAGCACACTTGCCCTGATGGTAGTGTGCCTGCGTTGTGTGGACTTCAATTCGTATGTGCAGCTGTGATTTTGACACAAAAGGCCTTCTTGTGCCTTGCTTATGTCTTCTGCTTTGACGTTTTTTTGTTACGTCGTACAGCATACAAAATACAGTTTCTGTTATTTCATTTCAACCAGTTTGGATGTCAATGTCTGTCGTGTTTGGTGTGATGATTTTCGTCTGTACCCTTTTTCTCCCTCATGTTTTGTCACCAGTGCTTTTCCTCTTGCTTTGGCGATTTCCTCCTGCCTGTTTTTAGCCTTACCTTGCTTTAACTTGTGCAAACACGTCTATTTTTCTGCATGCGTTGTTCTGTTCGCACAAAAATGGAAAAAGGTAGCTATTGAAATTATGTGAAAATGATTTTGATGTCATCTTCTGCGTGGCTGATGGTATTTAAATTGGTTTGATTATTTCTTAATTGTTTCGAAAACACCGTGTGTTGTGCCTGTATGTTTTGGATCACGTCTTGCCATTGGAGCATTTGAAATAGGAGGATCATTTTGAAATATTTGTTTTAAGGCTTATGGTATTATGATTTTCCCCAATTTCAGTGTTGAGTACTTCTTTGATTTTCGTTGATGAGGCAGTTACGTTATTTGCATGCACCTTTTGCTTTATTGTATTTCCAACTGGGATTGGTTTGCCATGGTGAATCGTGATCTTTTAAAAATCAAGAATCCCAGGCTTATTCATGGGACACTTTTTCTGTCCCATACTGCGACTGTCCCATCCCAAGGGATTCTCACAAAATTGATAATACCACGGACTACGAATCATGCGCCTGTCTAAAATCTAGCATCTACAGAGTCGTGGCAAGCGTAGGCATTTTGGGAGAGGCCAATGAAAATTGGTTGACTGCATGTCAGTTGTTACGTGAAGAGGTCCAGCAGCCTTATATTCTTGGCGTCACATTATGAACCCATGGGATTGAACCTCAACGTCTGATACCTACTGTGTTGTGAACTTATGATTGTATTGAATTTGAGAAAATTCCTGCCTAAAATTATCAATGATGGAACAAATATCAAGTTCGCATGCGACAAATTCCATTCCCATGGAAAGCCTGAGGAATCCATATTGCAAGCCAACTGTGTTTTACCCAGTTTGGTGTAATTTTTCATAGCTTTGCTAGTGCACTGAATTAAATTTTTCCGAGCCAAAGCGTAGCTTCAAGCCAGTTGGTACGCTTCGTGATGGCATTAACTACTATATTTGTTGAAGTGGTGGGAAAAGAGCATGGCGCCGACGGAGATTAAAAATGTGAATTGCTGATTTGGTTGTCAAAGAAAATTAGTTTCGTTTTTCAACTCGTTCAGGGCTTTGTTCAACGACATCATCTGGTATGTCATTTGAAAATCTGTACATGTTGTTTGCAGGTTTTTGTAAGCAGGAAATCTTGTAGTAGACTGGCCGTACTTATTCGAAGATTGTTTTGGATTGTCAGTGTCAAAATGTTTTTTCTTCCGGCTTAGAAGAAAGGTTTGTTCAATTCAGTGCTTTTTCGTATTTATTCTATTTTGTTGTGGCAGGCTTAAGTTACTGATTTTGTTAAAACTTTTTCACGTTTTTCCCTGTATATATTTTGCTGGATTGATAAATTAATTCATTAACCCGCAACTGACAATGGGATCCTCGAAGGATGCATGATGGATTGTGACGAACAAGGCCGGGATTGTGATAAACAAAGCCGGGATTGTGATGAATAAGATTCCCTCTTAGGAATCAAGAAATGCGTTCAAATAAACTTCCAAAATTATTTTTCTGTTAAATACTGCTCGAAATTAATAAGTGCCTTGCATTGTTTGACATTATTTACGGTAACAAAACGCAGTCGTACTTTTTGTATGAAACGGCAATACCAAGCAGTATATTTCGATTGCCTCCCTCAAACGTACTTTTTTTAAACATTACGAACCTTGGTGTGCCTTAAAACAACAAAGGACAGGTTGCAGACATTCAACCGTGATAAAGTTATCATCTTGTACACCATTCAGTGCAAGACAAAGTCAGTGAAAGTAACCACTACATTGGGTGCTACCTTTCTCGTTTCGTTACCAGGAGGTCTAATTGACACCAAGCGTCTGTGGAGAAATGGCCCCACCGTCTGTGACCTGAACTGTTTCACATTCTATGTAATCTCTTTTCACAACGTATATTGTATCACTATAACAAAAAAGTCTAATGTTGTTCTCGTCTTTTGAGTTTCACGATGGCTTCACAAAAGAAAATTGTTCACAGGTTTGAAGCTTTTCCAGTTGCTTTGTGATCTTATGTTTTTTGTCTTGCCTACTAACGGACCTGAAGCAGCAATGGAGGAAAGCGCAATGGACATAGTGGGGCAGCTCATGCAACAGGACCTGAACTATGAAAACCTCGTGCAGCGCTTTCACGGTTTGGCGTTGAAAAGGAGAAAAGAAGTTCGTTGTTTATTTTTTCCGTTCACTATCGCTTTGCTGTTAGAATCCACTTCGCTTTTTGAACTGCATTCTCTCGCTCGAAACACTTAGCGATAGACGACATGGGACCCGTGAAAACGACGTCAAAAATGACAATTGCTGAAGCAACGACTGGTGAATATTTTTTCATTCATCACCTAATACAAATAGTGGTGTATGCTGTAATGCAGGGGTTCTCAAATTTTTGGTGTTATGGAGCCCATGACGAGATTGACCATGATTTACGGAGCCCCACAATAAAACAAAAAAAAAACAAACGAATAGCTCGCGGAGCCCTGGGGCTCCGTACGGAGCACTTTGAGAACCACTGCTGTAATGCATTTAAGATTTATTTTCTCATTTTGTTGCAGTGTTGCCGTGACTTAGCAATCAGTTGAAACCAACAACATGTTTCTTTCTGAAGCCGTTGTTGCCAAAAGTGAAAAAACGATTACCGAATGTGGTAAATACTCTACCCTTTCATCATTTTTACGAGTAATGCACGGAATGAACGTCTCAAATCTGGTAGCAAAAACCATTACGCACATTTTTGCAGAAGTAACTCACTAACCACTCAAAAACTTGTTGAATTGAAGGTCAGATGCGCAAGTATCACCCCCATGATTGATTTTTATCGGCTAAATGCATTTTCATGAACAAGAGAAGCTCGCTCGTAATTCCTGTTCTGCGCTGAATCGCCAGCAATTCAAGTACATATTTAATTTTGCCTACACAACGATTTTCACATGCCTTTATTATCCAACCAGGGTTACGTAACAGCGGCATCGAGCGTAAGCTGAAACGCGAGCTCAGTAGTCATGCAGGGGTGTACCATTGCTATGTTGTGCGTAGCAACCGTTGCTGAATGACGACGTCTATGTCTGACTTGTGTATTTGATCCCATTCTGAAAGCAAAGCTGCAATGCTGCAAATGCTACTTTAGCAGTTCGTCCTTGTAAATTGCAAGCAAAACCCTTACGTGTGAAATGACAAATTAAAAGCAAGAATTTAAAGTACGCGAACTGTAGTTCCAAATTCATATTCTGAGTCTACGACCGTAATGGTATTATCGCCAAAACCAACTGCCGCTAATTCTAAGTCGGCCCATTTTGTTGGTAAAAAGTGACCCAAGTATTGTTCTACGCATGTGGTCTGTACAGTTACGACAGGGTTTCCATACGCCCGAATTCCTCCGGACATGTCCGGAATTTCGATATTGAAATTTGTGTTCGGAAATAATTTTCAAAATGCTCTAATGTCCGGAATTTTGACAGTAAGAAAATCATGATAACTTGAAACAATGTGCACGTGCTTTGATGAAAACTGCAACACTTACGTTTTGGCTGCTTCCAGCGTCTACAGTAATTTTTCAGTGGATTGGTACTTGCACAAACAAACTGAAAAATCCCATGCAGAGCTCAATTTGCTGTTGCAAAGTATAGCCCTTGAGACCGTCTGGCATTTTACCTCTTCAAATATGTTACCCTAACTAAGAAACTACTTGCCAACACTCTCGGACTGTAAATTACGAATTCTGTTTCATTTTTCAAGGGTTGGATTTAATCAGTCTGTTTCAAAGATTTCTCATGCTTCAGGGCATTTTCAACATTTCCTTGGAGCTGAGTTAGCAGGGATTTAGCTATGAGGCCTTTGTGGAGACTTATTGCTGAAATAACCACTTGTACAGTGTGAATCAATTATCGAAAAGCTATGAAAGGAGGGAATGGCAGGCAGATTCCTCGAACGATTATAGGAAAACCTGAAGTGGTTTTGTAGGAAAATACCAATTCTTAGTTTTTATCCAAATACTTAAAATTTCTTGTAAATTGATAACCTTCTTGCACTGTTCCGCCCATTGTGCCTTTGCTTATTTTGGATGATTGGTAGATGTGGGTTAACCACGGAATGCTGCGTTTGTGAGATAAGATTTGCAACAACGCAGGAAACGTGTTTTTTCCAGGTAGCAAAAAGACACGGGTCTTTCATCGATTGGTTGATTTCCACCAATGAGATGAGTTCGAAAAGATCGCTGGATTTCACCTCCGCCATACACAAAGTGATCGGTGATAAACTCCGGTCGCAAATGAAGAGTGTCAAACCCTTGTTTGTTTCTAATGTCGTGAGAGATTTGATAAAAGAGCCCGGGTTCATTTCTGAAGACGAGCTTAAACGACTTTTCAAGAAACACCCGGATTTCGAAATTGTTTCCGGTATTTTTGACAGAGTAAAAGTGGTAAAAGAAAAGATGCCCACGAAGGCCAACCCTCTCCTTGATTGCAGCTGTGAAGAACTGATGAAAATACCTTTTGATTATGTAATGAACGGTGGAAATTTACAAGCTCTTCGCTCTTGGTTCAAGCAAGTTTCGAAAGGCAGACCTAAACTCATTGAACAGATTCTGTTATCGCATGGTTGCTTCCTGAGATATCTCGTCATGAGCTCCAAGGACGCGTCACCAGATGACGTTGTCGAAAAGTTTTCTTCAGTGGTGCAGAGCAAGCTCAACTCCTACGTCGCTTCTAAAATAGCAGAAGATGGATCTCCCATGACATTTGAACAACTGCAAAAGAGCTTCGAAACTAAGTTTCTTGACAGTAATTTCCTTCTGGAGAGTCTTAAAACGAATTCGTCTAAGTTCGGAGTTGACGGCGGTTTTGTTACGTTGCTCCGTCCCAACCAACCAAAGGATAATAACTTGTCACGTGCACAGCAAGGTCTGCTTGACCCTGCCAATGACAACTCTCAAACCTTGGACTCGCTTTCCCTGTCCGTTTCGAAAATCCTTAGCTCCAACCAATCTGCGAAAACGCGTTGCGAAAAGTTGGGCAAGGTTTTTCGGGCATTGCCATCAAAGCTGAAGGCTGAAACATTGCGAAATAAAGAGTCACATTGGGAGTTCATTGTGAAACGTGTGCCAAACTGGAGGCAGTTTCATAAGATAATTCATCACATGGTCAAAAACATACTTGGGCGAGAAACTGAACCGCTTCGGTTTCTGTACGCTCATCATCTCATATTGCATAAATATCGCTTGATGTCCCTTACGGAGCTGGAAAATTCTCTGGAGACTTCAGGGGATTTTGTCCTGGAACGGTTCCCACCAAACTGCATTGAAGTGTGCGTGAAACGTACGGGCGCAAACAACGAACCCATATTTTATAACGACTGCGAGAAACGTGCCATCGTGTTCATTATGTCCTATTTCAAGGACGGCTTCGTTCGCACAACGTTCGATCAATTGTTGAACATCGCGAGCAATTCGGAACTTTTATCTGCAGATTTACATCCTATTCTGTTTGGTTCTCATCATCGTGCGTTTAGGAACTCTGCGCGTAAAGTCGTGACGAGACGCTCTGCTATGTTTCGACGATTTCTGCGAATGTTTCCCACAGTTTTCACGGTTCTAGGAAAGGAGGTTATGTTGAACCAGCGAGCACACTATGAAATCGTTTCATCCAGTGCTAAGCTACGTGACTATGAAGCAAACCAGAATGACTGTTCGAATGTCGAAAAACTTACTGAAGTTCCTGAAACAACGTGCGGTCCGTCCGTGTCCAACATTGATTGTGTTTGCTGCAATGACGATGATGAAACAGATCCTCCCAAGTCCTCAGAGTCCCTACAGAAGGATGAGGAGCGTTGTCAGAACGTCAATGCTTCTCGATTAAACCTTGTTGGAAATCATAAGAAGAAACGTGATGGTCGTAACAGCAACACGGAGACATCTGTCCTGTCGGATAAACTGGAAGCCATTTCCGAAAACTTGATTCAACACGTTACCATGGGAAGACTGCTGATATGTGATGATCGAGAGATGAGCCTCGATACTTTACTGGAATCGCTGATTGATGTTCTGATAGAAGACGAAGGTTCAAGGAAGAAATCGCAGGAAGACTGTATGTTGTTGAGCGGTTTTCAATCCAGGTTGAAAGACGTTCTTGTGCGTATGGCTGAGAAAAAGTTGCTTAGACTGGATCAAACCGGTTCGGTTTGCAACGTGAAACTGGTTTTGCCGCACTCACCGTCTCCTCATTCACCTGGCGACCTTCCCCTTGCTATCTTCAGAAGGATTTCCTGCGTAACAAGGGTTCCCAACTCGAGAATGAGGAAGTACGTCTCCAGTGTTGCGTCTCTTAACCGCAAACCGTTGTCTCTTGGCATCCTTTTTACTTTTGTTGAACATAACTTTGCCTCAGATAACGTGTCACCGAAGATTTCGAACGATCTACTTCAGTGCCAAGTTGTATCGTGTTTGAAATCTGACTCGAAGTTTGTCCTGAATCCAGTGGAACAAACTTTTTGTTTTTCCAATGACTGTAGAAAGACATCACCGACCTTGAAAAGTTATCAATATGGCGTTCAGGAAAAAGAAATATCCAGTTTCATCGTCACAAAATTAGCGGTAAGGTGTGCACTGCACTGTTCTCTGCAGTTCTGTTGTGTCTGTTTGTGCTTGTGCAGATGTCGATCGTTTTGCTCGTTCGCTTCTGCCCGCCTATATTCGTTGTACAAAATACTGACATCGTTCGAAGCAATATAGCTTTGATGAGAAAATGTTGCATCCGGTGTTTTTCAAAGTTCCATTGATCCATCTGCAAAATGCATAAAGTTAGTTGTGTAGCAGAAACCATCCATTATGGAATTTCAGATAAACTGCAATAAACCTAAACTCCGAGGTGTTGGTGCTGCTTTCTTGCAGTCAAATGACGCAAAAAATTTTCAACAAATGCAGAACTCTCAGGCGTAGTAATTCTGCACTATCTCAATCTATTTTCAGATCACATATTGTTTGCATTGCCTGTTTCCGCGGTGGCGTAATTTGTTTTTTAACGTTTTATTTTTGAAATCTAGGAGTGCAAAATTTTTGCGTGAGGTTTCAGGATTCAGTGAAAAACGCATTGCACGAAGTCTCTAATTGAAGTAACCCCATAGAAGTAATTCGTAAAATGATTTCACGATGTTTTCAAAGAATACGTTTGTGCTGCAGAATGCTGCTTCTTTTGTCAACATTTTGCTTGACCTGGGAACTTAATATCATTACAGGTTTGCTGGACAAAATGTTTTGTCATGGCACCAGTAAATTAACGTTGCACATAATCCAGTGGAGTTGCTTTGCCTTGATTGTTCGCAAATCCACGTTGTTTCATGTGTAGACCAGTATAGTTTGTAGTATGGTTGGCATGAAAGTGATTATGTCGATTCAGGCGGCTAACTTTTCCAAAGACTGTCTTTAAGCCCTGTGATTACCTGGTTCAGAACGTGATTGAAACTTTTTCAGAATACCGACGGCGCGTTCCTGGAAGCCCTTTGTGAAAAAGTCTATTCTCATTTTGCGGAGCGTTTTGGAAAAACTCCGAAGTGGGCAGTGACGTATTTGGTGCAAGGTTTACTTGGCACAATACCTCAAGTCGGATTTACACTTGATGGCAAGGTGGCGCTGTTGCCTGATGGAGCTGAAAGTACGTTCGCTTCTTCTCCATTTGAGTTAGTTTTTCTTGTCCACTTCTAGGCAGCACTAGATCTCGGGGCAGGTGTCCAGCAGCCATTCGATTGTCTCGTCATCCAGAACCGTCAGGCCATGCAGTCCATTGGGAGATCGATGGATTGCACATATGAGGACCACATGATCGACGTTTTGTTTTTTTGCGGCACACTGACAAGCCGCAGAGGAGGCCATACCCCATTTGTTCAAGCAGAGCGGAAACGTCTAACGCCGGTGCAGAGGCGGTTAAGCCGGAACCATGCTGTACTTGAATGGGTCATACCGGGAGGGTGGGTGCCGGTGTCGGGGTGAAAGTGCGGGGTATTGCAGGGTAGTACATTCGCTGGACAAAAAAAGTGTCAGTAGTATCTGCCGCGTGGTTAGTTCTCCGACACCTGCTGCTATTTTCAAACAACATGGATCGCTGTTAAATGACCTGCCACGTGCTGAACAAATCCCTTCCACTTTGTGGTTCATCCATCAACAGTGGCGTAAATCACACTGTGCCTGTTAAATGTCAAATATTTTGAAAGTTAGTGGATAAAATAAAAGCCCAAATTTTAGCTCTTTTTCTCACTACTTGGCTTGCATCAAGCGTCAGCGGTAATCGATTTGCAATTATTTAGATTTAATTACCTTCGCGTGTTGTTTTCCTTTGCCGAAAAATCCCTGTGTTAATCGGTGTGTTCTGAGCCTTACGCTTTGTTCAAGGTGCCAGGTTGCCTCAGCCACTGAACTGACAGTAAATGCACTCTGTCGCTGCAGTCACTCTCCTGCCCAGCGCTTTTCAAACTTTTTTCATTACGACTCACTAATCAATTCTGTACGCATTCTTTATAACAGATGTCACCTTTTCGAAACTGAGAGCTGCTTCTTGGTACAGATTGATGCGAAGAGCCACCAAGCACCAGTTTGATACACAGACTTCTAAAATGAAAATTTCCTCAATTTGCTTTCAATTATGTTGTCATTAATAAAAATTAAAGATATTCATCAATGTGAAGACACTGATCATGCTTATGCTATTGTCAGAACAGGCCCGTGGGCGACCCACGTGGTCCGCACGGGAGACCTGGCGCCCGCGGGCACCATGTTGGTGACCCCTGCTTCATAATGTCGAAAACCTACTCTTTACTAACTTCATTCACTTTTCGTGAAAGCATAAAACCTTCGCGTACACCTCAGTCTCTTTTGAGGCACACACTTTGGGGAAACCCCTCTCCAGTCTATGACCAGATCTTCTGATTTTCAAGGTTCCAGCTCGAACTCATGCGACGAAGATGAACCTATTATTGGAACGAACCTTCACAATGACTGTTCTGGATCAAAGTCATCAGGCAAAGACACTGCAGTTGCTGAACCCAGCCACGATTGTGTTGAGCGTTGTGCAAGTCGCCATTACACAGAGAAGAAACAATCTCGTTGTCAATCGTTTGCAGAGAATGAAATAAGCCTTGGTGGATGTGATAAGCCTCCTCAAGATGAAGGGCATGACATCGGTTTAACGTCTGCATCGCAGTCGCTCCAATCAGCTCAAGTTGATCGCGCAGACGTTTCCACATCTGTTGTCAATTCAGGTGAGGATGAACTCCGTCAATCACCGGTCAAGTCGGTTTCAAAGCCCAGCCAAGGACTGAAAGATAATGACAAATCTTGTGGCAACACGCAGATGGTTGGTGATGCTTTCAACCAAGACCAACAGCGCGCCACGTGTTCAGCTTCATTAGAGACGAATAGCTGCGCTCCTGGTATTTTGTCACCAGAAAAAACTAGCTTTGTTTCGGCTGAATTAAGCGCCACTGGCCGCAAACCAGATAATCGATCGCAAAACGCCAGGTCTTCCACTTCCACAGACAACTCTCCGTTGGTATTAAAGGAAGAACAGATGGACGTAGATACGAAGAGAGAAACGTCGACACAGGCTACGTTGCCTGACTTAAGTGATCACGCTTCGATTTCTGACAAAAACGTTTCTCCAACAATTTCGGAAAACTTTCTTTACCGAAAACGAAAATTTAATCCTCACAACGAAGAGCACGAAACGAAAGTTTTCTGCTCCGGCTCCGAACTTTGAATAAATGCGAAAGCATAAAAACACAACAACGTCATGGATTGTCCTTTGTTTTACTCTTCGGGATGCTGTTCATTTATCTACGACGTTTGTGTGGGCAACTTTTTGTCTTCCTGCATTAACGTTTTTGCAACACAGATGTTTTTACATGTACTCAACATGCGCAAGACAGTCGTTATTTTTAGTACACATTTTGTGACTGTGTGTGCAGTCTTGTATTTTCGTGAATTTTGTCGTTTTCGAATCAGTGTGTTGACGTATAGTGCAATACCGAAAACTGACACTCAACAGATACCAGTGACAAGAACAACGAAGTATTTGTCCTGAAACATTGGTGATTGTTTTGTAAAACTAAATGAACAACTTGATGCAAAACGAAACTTTAACATTACCCGAACCATTACTCACTGACATCAATGAAGAGACGTGCAGATAGGTTTTGAGTATTTGAACGATAGATTCGACAAACCCCATGTCTCATAGGACGATCTTTGTGCACCTAAACGGTTCCAAATACTTCATTTTGATCCTTGTATTGGTGTGTGTGTCCTTCAGGTTGACAATTCATCTTGCCTAACTCGAACAAGTGTGGCCTGATTGATGTCCGTATAACATCGATACTAGTCTTCACTTGTGCATTGGTTTTGACGTTCGGTTATATTCACTCTAACTCTCTAGTCTTCATCAAATATTTCTTCATGCAGTAGTGAATGCGCCGTTTGTTGGAACTCTGTCATTGAAGTAAGTTAACGCGCAGCTCCATCCGATTATTTATTTTTCGTCGTTGCTAATGTTGGTTGTATTTCATTTTGTGCTCGGGTTAAGTTGTTCTTCATTTCGTCCATTTGTCAACAATTTACTTTTCGGTTTTTGTGCATCCCTCTTCTGTATATCGTATTCATGCGATTGTAAGCCGTGGCGTATGAAGCTTTTTTGTCATCATTTCGTGCGACTTTCGATCAAGAGCGGTTCACATTTTTTCTTTACCGTATCGAAAGGTATTTTATGCGCTCCGACATTCCTTGGCCGCGTTTTGTCGAGCAAGCTCTCGTTTCGCATTCTCTTCTTTTTGGCATAATCCGTCCTGTGACTTACGCCCTCCGTCACAGGACGGATTATGATGAACAGAAGGCAGTTGCAGTTGTGTCAGCATCATTGCCAGGGTTACCAATTGAACGCGAAAAGTGCCACTCCGACGTGAGACTCAGGGGCAGAGCGTGGCAGCTGCTTTCATTTGTGTCGTTTTGATTCTCGCACTCAGCTTCCAGTTCTGCACAGACACGATCTGATTTTTTGTCGCATTCAGCAGCTTAGTCCAATGTCCAATGTGCTGTATGCTTTTAATGTTGGTTGTATTTCATTTTGTGCTCGCGTTAGTATCAAAAACACGAAATGAGCATGTTCATGTCGCCGCAGTATCCAAGCATTATTTGTCTTCGCGAGCATTGATCGCAAGGCGCTTTGTTGTTAATGATAAAATTGTCGAAAACGGATGATTTTAATAGTTCAGGGGCTTCAACCACCACACACGGCTTTGAAATTTGTGTATGTACTCACAGCGTGGGTTGCAAAACTTGTAAAAGTTGTTGTAGTTTGTGCTGATCAAGGAGTTGACCCTGTCACGGATTAAATTTCGAACCAAGTCAAACTTTGGAAAGCCACGGAGCTTCATTGGTATTTTTCAACCCTGGATGGCAACGTAAAAGGTGAGCTGAATATTTTACTTTGTTTTTGTTTGTGGTACAGTATTGTATTGTGTAACGTCTTCAATCCCACTCGCAACACACTGGACTTAGCATGCATCGCAGCAACAAAGGACACCTAAATACATGAAAGAACACGAGGATATATACCTGGCGAGAGTAGAAAAGCATACGCTTGATGGTGCTAATGCATTTACTTTGATGAAACACAACCATAAAGTGCATGCGAATGAATGACGCCATCACGATTGTTATAATGTAGTACTGCGATGACTTCCAAGTACACCTAATTATAAAATGCATGTGGGAGGTTGCGATGGACCAGGAGTCATTTTGGCTACATACCTCCCACCTAGTTTAATGGTTTAATCACGTTTGTGGCTCAGGGCAGTTTGTTGTAAAATGACTGTTGAGGGTTCTTCTCATTGATATCCCGTGAAATAGGTTTGTTTCATCAATCGAGCAGAACGGCAAAAGTTCAAAGTGGACACTGTTGGCAGATACGGTAACTTCGTATGCGTGGGTGTAGCTACAACGCCTACAACTCGGAGGATACGTCACCGCTAAGTTCTTAGCTTCACAGCACCTTCGGTGAAGTGCAATTTTTGGCCTACGACCCTTGGCCCTCGATGATTTATGTCGTTTTGTTGATATTCCAAAGTGAATTCACGCAAATGCTGCTGAGTTGTCGACATTTCTGACTCACGTGACTCAGTCATCTGGCTTCACACATCTGTCGTTATTGTGGTTTCTGAAACAGGATATAATCTGGAGCCTTTATTTTTCTATAGAAGGTACCTTCACCATGCAGCTCTTACCTCGTCCTTGCTGGTTCTAAAAGCGTTGCGATTTTGAATTGCACTTTCGCAGCTTCAACACCTTCTTGCAGGAGTTGTTTGTTCCAGAAAAGTGCTAAAGTTGCATCTGCTTCAGTGCATCACTAAGGTGCGCTAAAATAACAAATTAGAAAACATGTCGATGGCCAGGTGAACGCGATTCAAGATCACCTGTGAAAACTTGGAATTTGCAAGAAACTATTCCGGACAACTTAACACCTTTTCACTGAAAAAGTCCATGTGGTTACTTCAGTGGGATGTGAAGAAGCCATCACATTATTGTTTCGTATACATGCTTCCAGCAAATCGTAGAACATTTGCGAAATTTCACCATTCGTATTTAAGATTGCCTTGATGGTGTTTGTTCAAACGTCAGTTGATCCAGTATCCTGGATATGATGGTTGTCTTCGTCTGAGGTGTGGTTGTCGGAATTGTGATTTTGAGTTGGTCGTGCATGTCAATGGGACGGATTTTTCAACTCCAGGTTGCGTTTTAACACTAGCTTTCAGCAGCACAGAATGTATTTTGTCCTTTAGGGCCTTGCAACTTTTTTGTGCGATAAATAAAATAAAAGTACTTGTAGGCAGCATACAATTGGAAGCTTTGTGTTTGCTGCTGGATTTCGCGGAACCAGGCGACTGGGCTTTCTTTTATTTTTCGTTTATTCAACATTGTCATATGTTGTGTTCGTCGTTTTTCTTCTCGTGCTTTTGAGATTTACGGCGACTGCACGAAAGCATATTGTTCACAGGTTTGAGGATTTCCCGGTTGGTTTGTGATCTCACAGATTCCATCTGGCCTAACAACGGACCGGAAGCAGCAATGGAGGAAAGTGCAATGGATACAGTGGCGCATCTCATGCAACAGGACCTGAACTTTGCAACCCTCATGAAACGTTTTCACGATATGGCGTTGAAAAGGAGAGAAGAGGTTCACTTTGCCTTTTTTCGTTCTCTATCGCTTAGCTGTAGCAATCCAATTTACTCATTCACCTGCTTTATCTTGGTCATAAGCATTTGGCGCTAGCTAGAAATGAACCCCACAAAATCCGGGACGAAAGTGGCACTTTAAGCAACCAATCCTGAATACTTTTGCATTGATTAGCAGATCTAAATAACGGTATATGATGTTGTGAATTTCATATTTATTTTCTGTCGCACAGGAACCTCGAGTTTTTTGTGAAGCTGCGACTTTGTCAAAAATAATTGTTGAATATACTGACCCTTGTTTCATGGTTGCAAGCTTTTTTTAGGTTTCAGAATCAATAGTTATCTAGAGGGATACCGGTAGTTCTTTTACTTTTGAGCCTAAGAGGTTATTAATTAATTTCCACATTTTTCGAGTTAATTTTACAAGAGAAGAACTGTGATTAATGATAGTTTTTTATTTGCTTTCCTCCAATAAATGAGTTACTTTGTTTCTATTTATTTTTATTTTTCATGGGCATTTTGGTTTTTGAAGCTAGAATATACCAAGGCTCTACAACATGTTTTTGGTTTTTATTGATTTAATAAGGCCTGTAGTGATCCATGTTTTGTGTGCCAATAGCTTCTTGGATTTTGTTTGCTGTCTTGTAGGGGTCTGCTCCTTGAGGTGCTGATTGAGAAATTAAATACCTACGTCTAGGGCAGTTTTTCATATCTTACCCTTTTATCAAACAAGATTACCAGAGTTGCCACCAGCACACTCAATGGTGCTTATTTACTGAAAATACGAAATTAACAAACAGTTACAGTTTGGAATGATTTATAAAAATTTACATTGGCTGCAATTTATGGCTCAGTAAATTTACCCCCTTGGAAGTTGAAATTTATCCCCAGGGGTAAATTTGCCCCAGGTTAAGAACCACTGGTCTAGGGCTTCACTTGGCTTTGTTTGGTTGATTGGGATTTCATTCAATACGTCTTGAACTTTAGTTGCAAAAGATTTTGGGTCCAACTTGAAATAGTCATGACTGGTATGCCCATGACTTACATTTTTGTAATGGCCAACATTTCATGTAAACAAACGCAGGCAGGTTATCAGATAGATCATTTATCAAGATACCTGGCTTAAGTTTCTCAGTTGGAAAGGTTGTAGATATATACATACAGATATATATATAGGTATATATATACAGGGTGACACAAAAAAATCGGTCATCACCAAAAATCGAATAGCTTCCAAAATTGCATTTAGATTGACACAAAACTTCAGCTACGTTAGGTCAAGCCTGTGTAGCAGACATCTCCAAGTTTCAAGTCTGTACTACAAAAACTCTTTCTGTCACTGGCGCTCAAAAAATGTGCTCCAAATGAGCTCCCCGGCGCTGCAGGCACATTTGGATCCGGCGGGCAAAGTTCTCGATTGTCGTCCTCGAACCAGAATGGTCCAATGATGCCATGTTTGGAGATGACAACCCAGGCAGTGCACTTCACAGAGTGTAACGGCCTTTGCAGACAGTGCTCAGGGGGTGTGCTGTTGCGATCGGAAATCCCGAGCGGCATGTGCGCAAAGCTTCGCACTGTGGCAACAAGCAACAATAGAGTTCACATGCCATGATCACTCTCCGCGTACGCTAGTCGTTACGTTCAATGGTTCACAAGTTAACATCGGCAGAGCTTCCACGCCACGATCACTCTTTTATTGCTTGTTCGCGCCACATGTATGTATGGTGTTGTTCTTGATGCACATTCCGTTCGTGGTGAATCACACATTTAACTCAACACCACCAGAGAGGTTGCAACAGTGCTACCGCAGAAGATGTTGTTCTTAGAGTTCACGTGACCTGACAACAGAAAATGCGCCTCGTCCGAAAACCAGGCATTGTCAACAAAGTCTGGCACAGCGTCAATCTTGTCGCAAAACCACGGGAACATGATCACTCGATTCCTCATGTCGTCAGGTGTATAAGCTTTTGTTTAATCTGTATCTTGCAAGGATACATGTGGAGATCTGCGATCAAAATTCTCCGCTCGGACTCACGGTTGATTCCAAGCTCCTGACTTCGCCGACGCACAGACTTGCTTGGGCTGTGGACAACAGTCTATGACAGCAGCAGCGTTGTGTGGTGTCCTTGATGATTTCGGTCGTCCAGAGTGTGATTGTCTGTTAGTGTCTTTACGATTGAGGTTATGCACAGTCCCATGGGTTCTGAACTTGTTGACCCAGCTGTAGATCATTGAGTGGACAGGTAATTCACGACATCCGAACCGTTCTTTGAATTGCAATTGAGCTGTGTGGATAGACTTCTGCCGAAAATATGCCTCAACTATAAATCTCTTTTGCTCAATAGTCCATGGCATCTCGAAGGTCAAATTTGGTAGAATCTTAGAACATTAATTCTACTTGGTAGATCTGAACAATAAAAAGAATTGATTAATTATTTCAAGAGTTATTCAAGTTTAGGTGATGACCGTTTTTTTGTGTCGCCCTGTATATGATCAATGAGAGTGGAACTAGTAGGCGTTATTCTAGTTAGGTTATTGATCAGCTGTAGACATCTATATCTTTTACAGGTGTTTATATAGTTTCTAATTGGAAGTGCTATTTTGTACTGTAGTAAGTTAATGTTGACATTACCACAAATAAAATCTGGCACCTTTAGTCACTTAGTTAATGCAGAGTTTCACTAACACTTTCAGTGAAGACACAAGTATTATTGTTAGGGTGTCTGTAAATAACACCAATTATGCATTGCTTTTGATGGGTAGTGACCTTCATCCAAAGATTTTCAGGAGAGTGTCATGAGTATGGTATATACATTCGCAGTCGATATGATACAGTACCATGAACGTAGACACCTACTCCCCAGCATTTGTTACCGAATCAGAATGCAAAAACTTGTAGCCCATGATATTGGGTGAGAAGGTTATACTTTCTTTTTTGCTGATTTTAGTTTCAGTAACAGCGATTATCTTAGTTGGATCGTTCATCTCTGACAGCATTGTAGATAGCTTTTGAGATTGAAGCTAATTCATCAAACTGTATTTAATTGAAATTAGAGCAATTGAAATGAACCCAACTGTGGCAGATATCACGATCAATACTTGTTACATCACATTTTACTACTTCTTCACATTTTGGGCACATATTCATGGTCTCCATGCCTCTTTGCTAAGTTCGCTAGCCATTTTATTTAATTTTAAGACTTAGGTTATATCATACGTTACCAAGTCACTTTCTGTCTTCATACCTATCACAGGAGACCCTTCAGTCTGACAAAGAAAAGTGTTACCATGTTTGGTCTAGATCAGCGTTTCCCTCTGCGGCCTGTGAGTGTGGCGCAGAACAAACCATCGACCATGTCATCCTCCACTGTCCAATCCATCGACCCCCCTCACGGACTACACGGCCTGACGGTTCTGGACGATGAGACAACCGGATGGCTGCTCAACACCTGCCCCGATATCTAGGCGGGCTGGCGGTGGATAAAAGAAGAACTCGCTCAAACGAAAGAAGAAGCGTTTCCCAATCTTTTTTGGCAAGCGCCCACTTTTCTGACAAACAAATTTCTATCGACCCCTACCATGCCTAGCACACATTTCAACACAATTTTTAGTACATTTCACTATAAAAGTTAATTTAGTAAAACGCTAAGTTTTTGTTTACAAACTATATGCATGTATGTTTGTTGATCATACTGTTTTTTATGACATTTGGTCACTCAAAGTTAGTAAGACAACAGAAATGTAATTATTAACTGGGTCTCCTATCGCCCCCCAACCGCCCATTTCTGCTTCACCACCCCCCTAGAGTTTCTCACCGCCCACTTTGGGAACCACTGGTCTAGATGTACTTGAAGTTCTTCTCCTTGTACCGCAGGCATTGGTTGAAACGCCCGCGATTGGCTTTGAGGCTCTCGTTAACGAACATCCATTCTTTCAGGTGGGATCGGTTGTAAGAGTACAGCCGATGTCGTTGGTTAATATGGAGTCCCGTACCTTTCTGGAGCAGAACTTAGCAATGATGATAGGTTGCTCGTTGCTCTCATTTGCTTGCCCTCCTGTGTTAGACACTAATGTCCCTCCTATCCAAGTCCACATGTAGCAGTTTGCAGACACCAAAAGAAGGTTGTCAGTATTCTCGTTCTCTTTACAGGCCAGCCCCTGAAAATCTAGGCAATCAGGGCGGCCAGACTGTTTTAGTCATTGAGGTCCTCTTCAGTTTGGCTAAACCGCACCTCAAGCTTGTAGACGTGTTCTTTCAAGTTCTGATTTTCAATTTGCAAGTGATTTACATTTATGTCATTCCAGTGCTGTTTTTCCTTTCATGTCCTCATGTTCCTTCAAGAAGAATTGCTGGCATTTTTCAGCTCCCTTGGCTCTTCAGTGAGTTGAACTATCAAGGAGCTGTTGTCCACAAGAGATCGTGAAATTTTGTCGAGCTTTTCAGAACTTGTTATGATATCACCCTTGATTGCTGGTGGAGCCATACTTATCAACAGAATCAATGACATCAGCACAGTTAAAATTAGTTGCAGAACTATTACTCAACATAGGCTAGCCTTTAATTAGCTTCGAAAAACTGGATCATGAAAGTAATATGGGCTAAAAGTATTTAAGTGTGTCTTTGGGAATGAAGACGTCAGTGTCTAATTTGTTGTTCATGTTCGCTCCCAATTCAAGAACTTGCAGCAATGCTGCCAGGAATACTGCATTAATGAGATAGGTTTGCAACAAATAAGAAAAGTTGTTGTTTTCAGGTGGCGAAAAGACATGGGTCTTTTATTGATTGGTTGACTTCTGCCAATGAGATGAGTTCGAAAGGACCAATGGATTTCACCTCCGCCATACACAAAGTGATCGGTGATAAACTCCGATCGCAAATGAAAAGTGTCGATCCCCTGCCTGTTTCTAAAATCGTGACAAATTTGATAAAAGAGCCCGGGTTCATTTCTGAAGACGAACTTAAACGACTTTTCAAGAAACACCCGGATTTCGAGATTGTTTCCGGTATTTTTGGAGAAGAAGTAAAAGTGGTGAAAGAAACAACGCCCAAGAAAGCCCACCCTTTAATGCATTTTGGCAATGAGGAGGAGATAAAAATACCATACAACACTTTAACAAACGCTGGAGGGTTTAAATTTTTGCGTAAGTGGTTCACGCAAGTTTCGCAAGCCCGACCCAAAATCACTGAACAGATTCTGTTATCGCATGGTTGCTTCCTCAGATATCTCGTTAGGCGCTCCAATGGCGCGTCACCAGATGACGTTGTCGAAAATTTTTCCTCGATCCTGCAAAGCAAGTTGAACTCTTACGCTATTACCAGAATCGAAACAAATGGATCTCCCATGAAGCTTGAAAAACTGCTCGAAATCTTCGCAGCTGGGTTCGTTGACAGTGATTTTCTTCTGGAGAGTCTGAAAACGAATTCGTCAAAGTTTGAGATTTCCGACGGTTTTGTTAAGTTGGTAAGTCGCAACCAGCCGCAGGTAAAAAAATTCTCCGCTGCACAGAAGCGTCGGCTACACACTGTCAAGGACAACTCTGGAGTTCCTTGCACCTTGGCTTCGCTTTCCAGCTCCATTTCAAAAATTCTGTCTTCCAAAGGTTCTGCGGAAACACGTTTCGAAAAGTTGGTCAATGTTTTTGCGGCATCGCCACGAAAGCTCATGGCGAAGACCTTGGGAAAGAATAAATCTCCATGGAATTTTATTGTTGAACGTGTGCCGAACTGGACAGATTTCCAAGCGGTAATTTACCACCTGGTTAAAAAACTGCTTGGGCCAGAAACTAAGGCGCTTGTGATCTTGTACCGTCGTCTTTTATTCCGGAGATATCGCTTTATATCCTTAAAGGAGCTGGAAAATTCTCTGGAGATTTCAGGGGATTTTGTCCTGGAACGGCTCCCACCAAGGGGCATCAAAGTTTGCGTCAAACGTACGGGTAGAAACAACGAACCCATATTTTCTAATGACTGCGAGAAACGTGCCATCGTGTTCATTATGTCCTATTTCAAGGACGGCTGCGTCCGCAAAACGTTTGAGCAATTGTTGAACTTCGCTAGCAACTCGAAACATTTATCTGCAGATTTACATCCTACTCTGTTCGGTGTTTCTTCCGTACATGAAAATAACACGTATGCGGTGAAAGACGAGATGATACGCGCTGCTATGTTTCGACGATTTCTACGAATGTTTCCCACAGTGTTTGCTGTTCAAGGAAATGCGGTTGTGTTGAATCCGCGAGGACATCATGAAATCGCTTCCTCCGGTGATAAGCTTGGTAACGATGAAGTAAATCAGAATGACTGTTCGAACATCGAAAAAGTTATTGAATTTCCTGAAGCAACGAGCGGTCCGTCCGCGTCCAACGCTGGTTGTGTTTGCAGCAATGACGATGATGAACCAGATCCTCCCATGTCCTCCGAGTCCCTACAGAAGGATGAGGAGCGTTGTCAGGACGTCAATGCTTCTCATTTGATCGTTGTTCCAAATCTAGATAGCAGTCATGGTTGTTGTAACGGCGACGCTGAGACATCTGTCATGTCAGAAAAACTGGAAGCCATTTCCGAAAACTTGATTCAACACGTGACCATGGGAAGACTGCTGATGTGTGATGATCGAGAGATGAGCCTCGATGCTTTACTGGAATCGCTGATCGATGATCTGATAGAAGACGCAGGTTCAAGGAAAAATTTGAAAGATAACCGTTCGGTGCTGAGCGGTTTTCAATCCAGGTTGAAGAGCGTTCTTGTGCGCATGACTGAGAAAAAGTTGCTTAGACTGGATCAAACCGGTTCGGTCTGCAAAGTGAAACTGGTTTTGCAGCACTCATCTTCAGCCTTTGGTGATCCAACAGATGACGCCCCGCTTGCTGTGTTTCGACGGATTTCCTTAGTGACAAAGGTTTCCAGCTCGAAAATGAAGAAGTACATTTCCAGTGTTGCATCTCTAAACCGCAAACCGTTGTCTCTTGACATTCTTTTTACTTTCGTTAAACATAAGTTTGCTACAAGAAAAATTTTGCCGAACTCATCCGATGATCTACTTCAGTGTCAAGTTGTATCGTGTCTGAAATCTGACTCGAAGTTTGTCCTGAATCCTGAGGAACAAACCTTTTGCTTCTCAACTGACTGTAGAAAGAAATCACTGACCTTAAAAAGTTACCAATGTGGCGTTCAGGAAAAAGAGATATCTGGTTTCATCGTTAGAAAATTAGCGGTAAGGTGTGCACTGCGCTTCTCTCTGCAGATCTGTTGTGGATTTTTGTGCTTGCGCTGGTGTTGATCATATTGCTCGCTCACCTCTGCCTTCCAGATTTCGTTGCTCAAAATATCATTTCGAACAAGTGTAGCTTTGATCACAAGACGTGGCATCCGGTGTTTTTCAAAGTTTTATTGATCCTGGTGTATAAAAGTTAATTTTCCACGTTCTTGAGACTACAAGTTGTTTACATTCAAGTGAACTGCACTGAACTACAACTTTCGAGCAAGTTGGTACTGCTTTCTTGCAGTCAAATGACGTAAACATTTTGAGCAAGCATAGAAATCTAACGCATGGTAATTATTGCACTATCTCAATCCTTTTTCAGATGCATGTTTATTTGCATCTCCTCCTTCCGTGGTGTTGTTAAAGTTAAACATGTTTCGTTTTCAAATCTAAGAGCGCAATTTTTGCGAGCAGTCTTATGATTCAGAGGAAACGCATTGCTGGAAATCTCTTTTAGAAGCAAATGTCAAAGAGCTTTCAGCTCTAGTCTCAATGATATTTCTTTTTGTTGTGGCATGTTGCTGCTTGTGTTAAAAATTTGCTAGACACGAATGGATTGTTAGTAACTTGTGCGATAAGAAACCTTTGTCGTTTACCCAGTGATTTAACGTGACAAACAACCGAACTCCAGTCGTTTTTCACTCGTTATTTTCAAATCCATGTTCTTTGATAGACAGAATATTGAGTTTGTCGTATCGTTCGTTTGAAAGTAAAAAATGCCCAGAACTATGAGGCTTGCATCCAAGATTTTCCCAAGAGACCTTGTAAGCTCTGTGATTACCTGGTTTGAAACCTGATTGAACGTTTTTCAGAATACCGACGGCGAGTTACTCAAAACCCTTTATGAAAAAGTCTATTCTCATTTTGCGGAGCGTTTTGGAAAAACTCCGAAGTGGGCAGTGACGTATTTGGTGCAAGGTTTGCTTGGCACAATGCCTGAAGTCGGATTTACACTTGATGGCAAGGTGGCGCTGCTGCCTGATGGAGGTGAAAGTACGTTCAAAATAGACGCTTGAGAAATATCCTGTCAGTACTATCTCTCGCATAGTATGTTTTACTACTATATTTTCGCTGTGGTTTACAAAAATATTTCCATATTTCTTGACGTGCAAGAATTCTCAAATGTAATGTATTGCTATCAAATCTTCTGTGCTGTGATACCCTTACTTGTTCAGACTGAGGAGAGCTGCCTTTTGCTTCTTTGTTCCCAACAATTTCGTTTTGCATTGCCCTGTATCTGTGAAGTATCACAATTTTGTGAAGACCTAGTGCAGAGGTGACGAACATGCGGCCCGCGGAGGCCCGCAAAAGAATTTCGTGGGGCCCGCGAGGCATTCAGGCGAGACCAGCAGTCTTGAACTTTCTTGCTTTCGTTTGTTGTTTGTTTCTGTTGATGAACGATTTTCTTCGTTTTTAACAGATTTCATAGCATGACTAAAAAGTTGTGCGGCCCGCTTACTCAGTGGTAACTGACAAAGCGGCCCGCGATAGCAAATAGGTTCGTCGCCCTTGACCTTGTGGAATGAACAAAAATTTACTTTTACCGAATTTTCTCAGTTCTTGACTTTCATCATGCGTCAGCTCAGCTTGGAAACATTGAAATTAGATTTAATTTCCTAAGCATGTTGTTTTTCTAGTTCTAAAACCCCTATGTCGATCAGTGCTTTTCAAAACTGTTGCTTACTCCTCATCCCTAGGCTTTCCTGGGCGCGGAACCTACACTTCGCATAGTCACTGTCCAGTCAATGCATTGTATTGTGTATTGTTTAACGTCTTCACTCCCACACGCAAGGCGCTAGACTTTAAATATGCATCGCAGTAACAAGAAATACAGAAATACATGAAAGAAGACGAGGATGTAGATGTGGCGGTAGTAGAGTGTATAATCTTAATGGCACTAATACATCTACTTTCATGAAACACAAACTTATAGGACACACGCATGAATGATGCCATCATGATAATTATAAAGTAGTACTGCGCTGACTTCCATGTACATCGATTTGTGTAATGCATGAGGGAGTGGGAGGCTGCGAAGGGCCAGGGGTCATCTGGGCTGCAGACCTCCCAAGCACGAAGCTGCATATATTGCAAAGGGAATAGTGAATAATAGTTAGTAAAAGTCTTTTGTTCTGGATATAACATGTAATATGTGCAATGCGGTTATATGGTTTATCGAAGTATAATGCCTTGCAGGCAAGATCAAGCCGCCAGAAGAAAATGGTTTGTTTAAAGTTGCTACATTAAACATTTACTGTTTTCACATATTCAAAAATACAGTATTAGTGAATGCTAGAAAGGAAATGCGTCAAAGGTTAGACTTACATCAATGACCAGCTGTTCTGTTGTTCAAGGTACCATGTCGAACACATGCGAAAAAGCAGAACCTATTGACGCAACGAGTCTTCACACTGACTGTTCTGGATCAAAGTCATCAGGCAAAGACATTGCAGTTGCTGAACCCAGCCACGATTGTGTTGAGCGTTGTGCAAGTCGCCATTACACAGAGAAGAAACAATCTCGTTGTCAATCGTTTGCAGAGAATGAAATAAGCCTTGGTGGATGTGATAAGCCT
>Ga0210059_1003225_pt1 | contig 25997 bp, 20 predicted proteins | sample Ectturendosymbi2_FD_188042 | JGI IMG/M metagenome (GOLD analysis project Ga0210059, IMG submission 188042) | Ecteinascidia turbinata endosymbiont from Florida, USA - Sample 2 (SPAdes) (version 2) | ecosystem: Host-associated > Tunicates > Ascidians > Unclassified | place: Key West, Florida... | reverse complement strand
CAAAAGTTATGATCTAAAATAAACAAATTAATTAATTATCTAATTAGCTAATTAGTCAAATATTCTTACTAACTTACATCATAACTTTTGAACCCAAAACCCCAGCAGGTCATCCAAAGTATCAAAAGACTCGGATTGTAGCCTAGTTTCCAGTAAAAACTTCAGCGAAATACTACCACCTAATGGTTGGCACCCAGGGCCCGGCAAAGTTGGCCTAAAAGTCCTCCACTTATGACGTCATTCACAAAAAACCCGTACCCCCCAAGCAAAAAATTTTTTCTAGTGCAGACTAGAAGACTTGTCGTGTCTTTTGAGCCTTTTACAGGGTCTGTAGAGGATATCGGACTAGAGAAATTCCTGCACAAAGCCACGTGCGTTAAGGCGTTTTTTTTCCGAAAATCCCCGAAACCAGCCGGACGCCAAAGAGTCAAGAACACACCTCCTACATAAAAAAAATTCCTAATTGTGAACTTTAGCAACGTTTCCCTTGTCCATAACCAAATACTGTGTATTCTAGTATTCTGTAACTCTGCTTATCTTTTGTGTATATTTACTTTTTCGTATTTTCTGTGTGCACATTCTATGCTTTTCTGCATGAAAGTACACTTTTTAGTTTTTTCTGTTTTGCTTTGTTTTTCTTATATACCTCATTAATTAGTTTTTGTAACTACTTTTTTATTACTATTTTCAATTTTTTTATGTTGCTAAAAATATTCTAACCACACCAGAATCCTTCACTTAAATTCGATGCACTCATCTGTGTACATAGGCATGCGGTTTCACCCGTACATTTTCTTCAGCGTGTTCTACGTTCATTCATTTTTTGTTTTTCTTTTCATTATGCTTATTTGATGTCCAACTGTAGTTGGTTGACTAGATGACCGCCACGGTCTTTCGCCAATCCTATATGACACAGCGCCCCTCTTTGTTTACACTGATCAGCCATTGTGCCATTGTGTTTTCATTTGCTCTAATGTTCGGTAATGGTTGGTTTACTGCATGCGATGACTTTTATGATGCTTCTGCTTGTTGGCTGAGTCATATGAAACAATAAACCATTACCAGTGGCTACCTGAGGATACCTTCTTGAGACATTACAATAGTCTCAGACAACAGTATACAGCATGACTGACACAGGGTTGCCAATACGAGATTGGCTGGTTTGCTGGCAGGGTTGCCAGTGTGGCTTTTTCGAGGCCAAAAAAGAAAATAAGGTTACGGGCAAAATTGTTTTTCAAACTTGTTAAAAGAGTGTGTCAGTTTCCAACTGATAAAGTAAGGGACATTTCAATTAAAGTGCTACAGCGGAACTCAAATTTTGTACATTCAGAAAATGTAATTCTTGGAATGTTAGCTGAAGATGATGAGAACATTCATTGAAGAGCAGTGGATAAGATTTTAGGATTGCGCAGTGAAGCATCAGCAACCACAGATATGGAATCATCTGTCTTAGAAGGCAGCAGAAAAGATCTTGTCCGACAATTTAAGGTTCCAAAGATCAATGTAGAAGCTACACACTTTTATGAGCTTGCAAATCTTGACAGCATCAAGGATATTTCTCAACCACCTGCTGTGATGGATTTGGATGATACTTCGATTGCTCAAAAGCTGACGAAACCTCTGGTCCTGCAGCACCCGTGTCACAACCAACCTGTGGCAAGACATGTTAAACTGGTAACTGAGGTTGTTTCGGTTGTGACCGGATATGAAAAGCAAGATGCCATGATCTGCCTAAAGATTTAATCCAGGCTGCTGATGAGCAAATTTGACTCAAAGCAACAATTTGTTTGAAACCAACATTTTACATACAGGACCAGTAGTTATGGTAGCACAAACAAACACCGCAAACTGTGTTATACGGTTTGACTGTGTGTGAAAGACAATTTGACATGTACTTTGATTTGCCTGCAATTATGCTGAAGTTGACTAATATTGTAATCTCAATCTGTTAACTGCTAACTTATGCATGAGAGACTGAGAGAACCAAATTTATCCCAAATGCATATAAATCCTCCCTCAGGTAATGCAATTAGGTTTGACATGTTGAATATGTGACTAAATACAAGCAATACAAAACAAATGTGCAAGAAAATGGTTAAAAATCAATTTTTTTCAAAAACCACAAATACTGTTTGGTTTACGAAAAAATGTTCTCAAGAAGCAGATATAATTTTGGTACTTCTGAGCATTTTGAGACCAAAATGAGCTTTATAGCCTAAGTGTGTCAAAAGTTGTATGTCAATTTTATTAAATTTGACCTTTTCGTGACCTTTGTCATGTGGTTGCATGGCTGTTGTTACAGTCAACCATCCAAAATCGGTTTAAAATATGTTTTTAGCTGATTTGCCAGGATTTAAGAACCCCCTTTTTTTGAATTTCAAAAAAATGTTTTTTTTGGCCCACCCTACCCAGCAGGTCATCCAAAGTATCAAAAGATTCGGATTGTAGCCTAGAATCCCATAAAACCTTCAGCGAAATACTTACCATCTAATGGTTGCTGCTCAGGACCATGTGAAGTTGGCCAAGGTGGCCAAAAAGCCCTCCACTTATAACGTCACTGACAAAAAACCTGCACCCCCCAAGCAAAAAATCTTTTTTCGAGTGCAAACTACAAGACTTTTTGCGTCTTTTGATGCTTTGACCAGGTCCGTAACCGGTACAGGAGCGGAGATATTCCCGTGCAAAGCCACGTGCGAATCAGCTGTTTTTTTGCAAATCGCTTGAATCAACCCAGACGTCGTGTTAATCCTGATGATATGGACCATGAGTCTGTGAAAAACCCACACCTTAGAATAAAGTAAAATAGTGCTTTAACCTTTTATTGCTTTGAAACATGTAGTAATTTTTTGCCCATGCAGTCACTAGATTTTGTACAAGTGTTTCAATCAGACCTATCACATTGACTCGGTGTTTGCTCTCAAGTGTTGCTACTCTTTTTTTCAGATATGTGGACTTGATGGTGTTGAGCATGTGATTATGATGATCAACTTAGTTTAACGCAGTTGACATCTTTAGTTTATGGATTTCATCTCCTGTTTATATATTTGGATTGGAGCAAAAGTTCAAGCAGATGCTGGTATTGTTGTTGGAGAGAAAAGTTAATTTAGAATACAGTAGAATTTGCCTATTTTGTCACCTCAAATGATTAAAAAAGTGATGAATTAGGCGAGTGATGAATTATGCATACAGGTGAAAACTCCATCATAGAAGTTGGTTTACTTTATCATAGTAACTCATATACATAGTGCTCTTATTTGCAGTAAAATACAAGTTTATGACATTATGGTTGAATACAACAATTAATTCCTCTAAACTCTCTGGACTCCTCCATTTAATCCAGCACTTTTTAAATCTTTCACAAACTCCAAAGACTTCTCATGTTCTCCCAATGGGGAGTCGGGTCGCGCTTCGCACCTCGTGTATAAATTCGATAAACAAATTGCGAGGTGCAACAATTCTCAGATAAAGATCCTTAATTTGTTTGAATTCCCATACGTACTAGCTGGTTAGACATCAGAAGCCAAACTGAAGATGACGTATTAACCAAAAAAAAAACACTTCTAAGGGATAGAAAGAGGTGATGAATTGAGCAAATCGACGAATTAGACCAGGGGTTCCCAACCTTTTTCTTACCATGTACCCCTTCAGGATTCTGACAAATGAGCATGTACCCCTTCACCATTTCAACAGACAAGGATGTACCCCTTCAGAATTTTGACAGACGAACATGTACCCCTAAAACTCCTTACAACAAAATATTTTCTCATGATTTTTCATAGATATATTTAACAATATACATACAATGACTTTTGAAAACAATATTAAGCGATATATGTATAAAAATTTGAAAATAAACAACATGTAAATATATTTTTCCTTCTGTTGATAACCTTAAATGTACCCCTTCGGATAGGCAAATGTACCCCCAGGGATACATGTACCCCAGGTTTGGAACCATTGAATTAGACGATGGCTAATTAGATGAACAGAAATGTACACAAAAGATAGGAATTCTTCTAGGACCGACGAAAAAGTGACGAATTGACTAATTAGACAAGTTCTACTTTACTCTGAAATTTTTTCATTTGATACTAATTTCAGTTAATTTCATTCTTGGACTCTTACCTTTCCAAAATTTCTGCCTCCCACAATAAAATCACTTGAAAAAGCAATAAAATCACCTGAAATGAAGAAAATGCAATAATTGGGGCTATAGCATGGTTCAGTTGACTGAATAACATTAAATAGGCTAGCCTATGCAACCGTAAACCTGCATTTTCCCTGTTACGTTAAAACACTAGCACTAAACCCTAAACCTGCAAACCCCTAAACCTGATAATAAAGCAAAAGCCCTAAAGCTAAAATTTGAAAGCTGAAAGTACAAATGCCCATTTACACTGAAGAAGAACTGGAAGCAATACAACAACAGAAAATATTGTGACTGGCAAATCCTGGCTAACTTTCAGTGTAGACGCTAAAATCCTAAACCTGAAATTGCAACCTAAGAACCATAAGAATAGCACACCGCAAACTCAAGTGTAGTGCAGACACCACTGCTGTGACCACCACTCTGCCATTGTATGTTCACCCCAGGTGGTATAATGAAAGTCTGAACCTGGTTTCTTTTTGTCGTGACAAAACTTAACCACATGTGCTGAATCACTGGGGTGCTACCACACTAGCCTTTGGCATTGTGTAGCCATTGCCAGCTACCTAAACACTTCCAAATGCAAACCTGATCCCCCACTTACTGTATATTTTTGCTTCAGTATTCTTTTGGTTTTCAGTATTTTCTGATGATTTAGGGTTTTAGCCATCCACATCCGGATTGTTAGTTTTTATCTTTGCAGTAGTTGTGGCTCAGCATTTAACATGTAATTGATGATATTTTTCATATAATATACTGAAAAATAGCCCATGTAATTTCTTTTTGACTGGTTGGATCTGATACTTACAAGGAATTGTGGAAGATTAAACAAAAAGATAGATTCTTTTTTACAGTTGTCCTTTTCAACCATTAAAAATATCAGCTGCATTTCACCATTAAGCTAAGTTTTATGTTGTTGTTTATGACAAAATGCTTTTCTTGTAGCATTGACAGAAGCACTAATATCTCAAGATAACAATCCCATACATTGATTTTCAAGCTTGGTAACCAGAAAACAAGCTAAAAATAAAAAATTTTTAGTCATGCAATGATACAATTTTAGTTTATGTTGCTGAAAGAAAGCAGTCAGAATGTAAAGGTGCATTGTGTTGTCATTCACTCACACAACTACGGGAAATACCAAGATGCACTGTGATAATGAGGTTTCAAGTTACCAAAATGAATTTTCGAATAGCAATTACAGTGGTTTTAGTGCTTGCAAAATCAACCAATTTCACGTGTTACGGGCAGTAGACTTTTCACCAGTTTATGTAAGGTTGGGCTGTGGATATACTTAATGTTTTTTGCTATAGAAGAGAGTATAATGCTCATGAAACATCCTCTCGACTGCTTTTAAAAAGCCATTGGCATTTCATGTTTTAACAGATAGCAAAAACACGAGTGCTTGTTTTTATAATTTTATCAACTATCTATGACTGCAGCACAGAACCTTTTCTGATTCACAGAACATTTCTCCACGTTCTTTGTTGACACAACTTTGAAAATACCATCCCTGTTACATTTTGGCATACTACACAGCATTGTTTGAAATGAAAGTTTTTGTCATATAAATAATATGATACACCTGCAACCAGTTTTGAAAGTTGTAATCAAAAATCTAGTTCAAAAGTTGTAAGAATAAATACTCTTAAGCTGTGATGAACAAACAAGTTTAAGAAAGTTTATATGTGCTTTAGTAAAATGATATTGTGAGTAGAGTTATTTTTTATCTGTCTTACAAGTATGTTCAGGAAGGATACTAAGGAAGGATTGGCAAACTAGGTGATCATCATCTTACACAGGAAGGGAGACAGGTGAAAATGCTGCACTAACTGCGGTGCATCTCATTCCTTAGCCTCCATGGAAAAGTATATGCAAAGTGTCTTGAAAAAGGATGATGTGAAATATATTAACCAAAGCTAGATGATAGTGAGTGCGGTTTTCATCCTGGCCATAGCACTACAGACCAAATGTTCAAGGTATCTTTGGAATATTCCAAAGATGTCTACACATGTTTTGTTGACCTTAGAAAGCATATGACTAGGTCTCTTATGAAAAGCCTTGGGGAGTGTTGGGTGAGTAGTGCTGATGGCCGCCTGTTACTGGTAGTCAAGTCAATGCATTCCTGTTCAGAAGTTTGTGTCGGCAGAGTTACATCACAACTGTTCATCATAGGTGTTGGACTTCAACAAGGGTGTGTGCTGGCAATCACTCTTCTTCATAGTCTATATTAATTCGATAGACAATAACATCTAAGTTGATGAGGGTGTCACTGTTGGAAGCTGCAGGACTATGTTTGCTTTTTGCAGACTATTTGGTGCTGCTTGCATTATTTGGACTGGGTCTTCAACATGCACTTTATTGATTTTCTGCTGCATGTCAGAAAATTTCATTCCAAGCAGAAATGAAAATTTTTGCTAAAAAGCAAAGGCATTATGTCTCTCCAAAAACCCAAGCCAATGTGCATTTTAAGTAAGCAGCAATATACTGCAGCAGGTGAAAAAGTCTTTATACCTTGAGGGTGGTATTCATAAGCGATGGACGGCAGAACAAGGAGATTTATACATGGATTGGTGAAGCAAACAGTTCTGTGTTAGCTTTATTGCTCTGTGGTCACAAAATTGGAGCTTTCAAACACCGCAAAGATGTCAGTTTTTTAATCCATATTGGTTCTGATCCTCACCTATGGTCATGAATCTTGGTAAGGACTGAAAAAGTGCGATCTCAAGTACAAACCACAGAGTTAGGCTTTCTTGAAGAGTTCATAGCATGATACTTTACAATGAAGTGCACAGCTGTGAAATTTGTAAAGTTTTGAATGCTGAGTCACTCCTCCTCCAAATCGTGAGAGTCCAGGTATTAAGTTGATTTAACAATGATGTCCATAATACCTCAGATAGAATATATGCTGTACATAGCAAGCAATGCTCTATGTGGTTGGGTGCACAAATGAACTGGACACAGAAAGAACCAGTATTAGACATAACCAAGCGAGTTTTGTCCAACATCTGAAAACACTTATAAATGTAAATACTTTCATTTGGGAAGGTCTTGCAGCAACTGAACAATATCAATGGTGTCTTGCTTAGGAGTCATAGTTTAAACATAGCTACACAAGCCCATTACTGGTAAGAAAATCTAAACATTGTTAAGTGTTTTTTTAACATGTTCGGTACCAGTGTACGATATATTCGTACTTCAAAACTATGCATGAGCCACTATTTTTTGTGCCACTTAGAGAGCTGTTCAAACCCTCGCTATAATCCAAGTCTTTAGAGCCCTTGATTGGCTTTCTAGCATTTCTGGTTCAAAGTTATCACCAAAAAACAACAAATAAATTGAATGATCCCCTAATTAGTTAATTGATTGTTAATTTTTGGCCATAACTTTTGAACCACAAATGCTGTATAAGAAAATATAAATCCAATATTGGTGCTCTACTTGTTTGCCATTCCACCCTTTAATTCGAAGTGATGTATCAATTCCAGGTTCTGTATTTCGACTAAATAAGACAATGGAAAAGGGCACATGTTTTGGTGCTTGTTCTTCACTTCGATTCTCTTAAAGGTATTTTTTTTACCCTTTGTTAGTTAAAATGTTTTTTTCATGAAGGTCCTCCATCACTCATGGAACTTGCTGAAAATGTGAGCTTTGCATCGGGTGACATTTTGCTTGCTTGTTATGAACTATTGAGGCAATTCATGATAAAAATAGCTACAGCCTAATATGATTCTTCATGCATTGTTTAAGAAATAATGTTATGCCAGGTGTCCTACTCCAAGATCATATGATACTGTTTCAAGGAGAAAGCTTACGAATATTGCAAGCTTATTTATATTTACACAGGTGTATATGATATTTCAGTTAAAAAATATTGTGATGGCTGAAACTGCTGGGGGCAAAAACAGTGCAAGAATAAAGCGCAATGTTACCAAGTTGGCATTTCGTGGAAAAGAAAAGGTATGTTTTGTTTTGGTGAATAAGAATTTTGATTTGTCCTTTTCCTAAAGGTCTGAAAACTACTTGATTTTGTTAATAAACGCAAGTTTTGCCAGTATGGTTTTTCATTCCAAACAAAAACTCAGTAGAAGGTGAACTAAGTTTTTCATGCAATTTGTCAGTGGTTTCTACAGATGGTTTTATTACCCAGTGAGAATGTTGCTTTTGTGTTAACCAGACTGTGGGATGTGTATGTGATTGAAATGAAGAATCATTTGCAAATTTAGTCTATGGTTACTTCCATGACCTGATGCCTGTTTGTTAACAACACTTCAGGGTGAGGTAATATGCAAACTTTGTTTTGAAAATGCAGTTTTTTGCTGAGTTGTCTATGAAAAATCCATGAATGATTTTGTTGCTAACATCAAAAGTGTGATTGGTTGATGCAGATTATTCGCACTCTTGGTGGTGGAGAAGAAACCAAAGATGAAATCATTGACAACTATGTCCATCTTGTAAACAAGCAGCAGGTATACTGTAGTAAATGAGCTCTTATTGATAATTTTTCCCAGTGTTACCAGGCTATATAAATATATGTATTTTAAACTGTATGCTTCACTTGGCTGTGCAGTAATTTAATCATAAAGCTTTGAAGGCAAAATTTTATTATTTACACAGAGCAGCATATTTAAGGTGAACAAAATAATCTGCAAGGTTAGGTTAAAGCAGGCCTGCACAACATGCAACCTGTGGACCACATGTGGTCTCTAAGAGCTTTTCTTGCAGCCCGTGAGAGCTTTCTCAATTGCAGAAAATGTTGCAAAAGTCCGACTTTGGATAATTGTCATTTCAGAATTTCTTTCAAACTATAACCAAATAGACTTTTGCGACCCGCAGCTAATTTATGTTGATCAATTTGGCCCTTCTAGCTTTCTGAGTTATGCAGGCCTGGGTTAATGGGTTAGGCACTACATACAAAAACAAACAATTGGAGAAGTTCAGGTTTAAAAACTGGTTTGATATTTATCATAGGTTACTGCTTGGTCCCATTTCCCCTGTCATTGACTGATGTTTGTTTTATGGTTTTTATGGATTGTCAGGTTGGTGAGTGGCACCTGTTCATCTGTCTTGAACATGCTCAATTCAGATGGACATTAACTAACAGCTGCCACATTTGTTGATACATTGGACTTCTTTGCTTTTAAGCCAGTGTTATTTTGATGGGAGATAAATGCGACAGACTAACAATGCATACAAAATGTGGGTAAAGGCTTGCTTACATTTAAGTTCATGCATATTTGCTTTTCAAAGTACAGCTTGTATCTCTGCTTTTTCCTTAACAGAGCAATCAAGGCTTGAAGTTTGAGGTAATTTTCAAAAGGATTAGTCGCTTGTCACGACCAGTATGTGTCACATTTTATAGCATTTTGTTGTGTGTCTTCTGGATAAATCATGTGGTGTGAGTGAAAGGTGCTCCAATACTTTTACTGTGTCTTGAATCTTGATTGACATGTTATTGACCAATATTTTACAAATTATATTTTTCCTGCAGTAGAAACAATGATGTGATTTGCAGGTTGACATAAAAATAAAATTTGCAGTATTGACAGTGCAAACGTTGATGTATTCCGATCAAAGTTTGATACACTAAATTTTTTCATAGCTGTCACATTTTGTAAATCAATTAATGATTTTTCATTGCTCAGGCCTTAGCCAAAATTTGTGTCCTTAATATCTAATTCAAACATTGCAGGAAGGCTTATGTAAAATCATGATTTCCTTTAAGAAAGCTAGGACTTTCTACTACGTTGCCTGCATTATTGTTACATAGCTTGGTTTGTTTCATATCAGGAAGTTGAACATGAACGTCGATGTATGAGGTCGTTTGGCTAGTCCCCTTTTAAGGTCCTTTGTTTTTGTAATTTTTCTGTGAATCCAGCCTAGTTTGCCAATATTGCAGCTCTTCTGTACATTGTCTGCATGCCTCTGAACTGAGACGATTTGTGTTGAGAGTACATACTGGTGAATGATTACCATCAGCGATGAGGTAATGCCCTGTCGCTTCGTGCTGATAGGTTGCAGGTCTCTCTGTGTGTTTGATCAAACGTGTCAGAGAGGCATGTGAATTCCTGTGAGCCGCCACGAACGCACTGCCCTAAAGTAGAAGTAGTTAACTCGAATACAAACAAAATCTGGCCCGGATGAATTTAAATGTTGTTTTTTTATTTGTCATTCCTCTGAACAAAGCAAAAGACGGCCGTGTTTTCTTTTCTGAGATATTGTTGGCATTTGAAAGAAGTACTTGTCCATTGGCTTCGCCCCTTTGCGATGACACCCAGGCTAAATTTGACCTGTTTTTGTAAAACCGCTGCCGATGATGCTCCGAAACTTCTCGGCCATGAAAGGTATGTTGCGGCAAAATAACACTTTCGCAACATTCCTGCGGCGCGTTCGACGCCGGCTACAGAAGCACATGCCGTGCAGGTTTCTGAACATTCATTTCGGCGCTGCTTGAGTTGCAAAAGGATTCGGTTAATCGCAAGCGGTTTTTCATTTGTGAAATGCAGCAACTCATGCACCCATCCCATATACAGACATATTCTTGGGTCCCTCTCGTTTATGATCTGAAAAGATTATTATTTGTAGAAAAGTTCCCGTTTAATAGCGGATTCTCTTCACCGCAATTCTCGGCGTGTATGGAAGCAGCAGTGAAGAGTCAGCACATTCAGGCTGAATTTGATGGTTCTGTTTCCAGAAATATCTCATTCGCTCGCTTCTATGATTGTAACTGGTGCGTGATGCTAAACGTATAGAATTTCTCAACCGAAACCCCGTTCGAATTATCTCTTTGTAATTTCAACAGCTTGGTGTCAGGTTACTCGGTTTGCTTTGTTACTCGTGATTATCGTTGTCGGGTCTCTGTTACAAAATTGGTCTATTGTGCTGTACAAGTCTTCATAATTTCAGATAAATCAACGCGCTGCTTATACCTTGATTGGTATCTGCCACGAAAATATGTTTGAAGCACTTATGGTCAATGTTTTGTTTACTGTTTTGAATGCATTGGACAGGTCTTTGCTTGTACTTCATTCTTCAGCCGTACAGCTACAATTGCAAACCAAAACTTTGTTCGAGACAGCAATGCGTGTGCACTGTGTGTGCAAACGACGTGGTGTGCAATGAATTTAACACAACAACGATATATTTACATGAGATGACGTGACTGTTGCTTTGTTGTTGTTGCCTTCTCACTTGAAAAAGGCAAAACATGCTGCTTGTTGCTGATACGTCTCCTCTGGCGATGTAACGTTTCTGTTGTATGTCGCATTGTTCTTTTTCTTATGCCAGTAGTCAATATCGTTTGCAGCCGAAAACCCAGCTTGTGACGAGAAGACTTGAACCAACGAGCTGGTGGCTGTACAGGTTGGGCGGTCGGTAGTAGCGCAGCTAGTTCTTATTGATTGCCGGCGAATTAATGTCTGAACGTGCGCTTTACGGCCAAGGTTTCCGGAAACTAAGGAGATCTTATCAATCTTGCAATCGTGCTAACCGTGTAATGTGCTTATTTCTGAAGAACATTAAAATGTAATAAATTGGCTATGCACTTGAAGTGAAATATCACCCTGTCTGTTGCAAAATCTTAGGACATGTTAAAGAAAACTCCACTTAACAGTAATATTGTGGAGTAAGACTGATATAGATTTTCTTTTGGTTTGGGTTAATAAGAGCTGAAGACTTAACATTTTAGCAATGGGGCATTCCCTCCCACATTATCGGGTGAAAATTTTATGAACCGTATTTGAAGGCAGAAACGCTGATAACAAACGTTGGTCGCTGTTGTAATAATCCGCTTAAAATGCTTACAACTTTGTGCAGACACAGTTCCAGAAATTCCACCACGATATGAAGAGATACCTCCAATCGATCATGGGTGAGGACCTTGTTTAATTATTCTTTCTACTCGCGACAGGTTCATCAAAAGATTCTGTTTTACGTCAGCGCTATGTCATGTCCTGTCATGCGGTAATATCATCGTCATGTAACTGTTGTCGCAATTTCGATTGCTTTCACGTTCGTACACGTTTTGCTACTGCTGGAAGTGTACATGCTGGCCTGCATGTGACAGTTGTCACCTATGACAGTTGTCGTTTATGACAGTTGTCGCCTGCCCTGGGCTGCTACGGTGATTCACGCAAAACTCGGAGATTGCATCGAAAAACAGTGACCGTCTTGTATCGGCGAAGCACCGTGCTTTGCATTAGGCAGTTCACTGGTTGATCAAATTGTGTGCTATGACGTCCATGCGAACTCTGCTTAGCTCCACGTAAACTCTGAAGGACGGACCTATTTCTTTTACAGTAATTTCTGTCAACGCTCGAAACCACCTCCGGTTTTGCCGCATAATTACTGTACCTTCAATGCTGTGGGGCTTTAAATGTGTGGCAAAACAAACCCTTCCTTTCGTTGAGTTGCGATCTTCCACGGATGGTTGATTGGCGTGATACAGTGTTGTGAATAGGATCCGTTCAAAAGCAGCAGCAGCAACTTCCCAGACAATTTATGGCAAATCAGGCGCAAAAATGTGCGAGGTTGTGCGAATGTGCGAGGTTATAAGTGATTCCACTTTATATAACTTAGTAGTTTGAAGTCTTCTGAGAAACCATCCCTTATTTGTGAGAGCTGGTGCAGTGCTCAGGAACCCATGATAGTTGAAGACAAGGTACATCTTGCATGGGTGCGTCAACTTCAGAGAGGCGTGTTTATAGTCGAAATACAATCGCCAAATAAAGTTTGTTCGTGGCTTGTTTATGCTGGATTGTAAGAATGGAAGCTACCGTAAGTTGTGCACTGTCGTAAACCATCGAAAAGCAGCTACGGTAGAGTTCGCTTCGTAAATCCAACCGCAGATTAAGCCCATTTGCCTTGGGAGAGAATTTTTGATTTGAAGATCCGAAAGTCGATTTATAAATCGATTCTTGGGCAATGCAGCAAGTTCTGCAGATTCTTATTGCGAACAATATAGCTACAAATATCAAATGCATTATTTTATTCTACGTTTCAGTTCAGTCATAAACTATCATCAGACCGGTTCCTTGATATTAAGCATTTGCTTTTCTAGTGATTTTTGTCAGGACACTCTGTTGATATGAACTCATTCGTGACATCACTTTCACTAAATCGATAATCTTCAAACTGTGATACCTGCTTATGTGACACAAACAACTTGACCACACCGATGGTCGCTCAGTGCTGCTGTGGTGCAGGATGATCTCGGATTGCAACATACGCGCGCGGTTGCTTTGCGCAACGGAAAGATCGCTGCAGCGCATAGCTCATGATTACTCAGCACGGAATCACACTTGCCTTCTTGCATTTTCGTGGCGCCAGTTATCAAATCCGTACTTCATCAAATATTGCTCGGTAGCAATGTTGATTGAACAGCGAACTGTATTTGAAAAGAATCCGATAAGAAACATTCTAAGTGATGTCGTAGTTTCAGTAAAAATATTGCGGTGTCACTTTTATCAAGAAGAGGTATACCAAACTAGCTGTTGCTTGTCATCACAATATTGAAATGAGAGTGCCAAAAATGTTAAAATGAACAGAAAAAGATGCTTGAGAAAAACTTACTTGATAAAAATAATTGTATTGGTTATAATTATCCTTCTTAATCGGAGTGGTATTTTCACTAATTGCCACTAAGCTTTTTGGAGAAGCAGAGGGTCCTGTGAAAGCTGCAGGCGCAGTATTCGCCGTAGGGAGTTTCCCCATATCGTGTCTAATTCTTGCAAAACTTGTTGTTTGCCGTATTGTGTTAGTAGTAAACCATCATTTTTAACATTTTTTCGAAAATTAACAACCCTTGCTTGTTTTCTTTAAAGTTTTGACTGACTTGCAAAAGTCACTTCCTTCGGATAAATTTTAACCTTTCCCGAAACTTGGTCATTTTTTTGAGTCTGTTGGAACCGTGCACGTTATCTTGTGTACTGAATATGCGAAGGTTCTAGACGTCTAGGCATGCTGAACGCCTTTATCATCCTTAGATAAACAAGGTATTTTGTCATGTCGCTGTTGAAAAAGATGGAGATTAAAAGTGTTTGTCACAAAGGCGCTGTGTGACGTGACACAAGACCTGACGTTGCACGGCACGCGCGTGGCGGGCAAACGCTTGTCAATAAACAGTAAATCAGTTTTTTTTAAATCGATGCAAACTTGGAGGATCGATAAATGTCAGAAGTAAACGTCTAAGCTGCAACTTAAAGATCGACCCGGAAGCCATTTACTGCTCTGAGTTCAAGCGCCTTGTTCCAGAGGTTACTCGATGATGTGTTGTCATGTCGCTGCTGTTGTTTTAGTGATGAAGCTAGCTGCGAAGGATTTCTACGATTCCCTGATGGAGATATACGAAGATGCCTGGATGGGAAAGGACATGTTGTCCACTTTGACTCAGGTTACTCCGCTATGATTCGATGCGTGTTTGCAGGAGCTTGTGGGCCGGTCTGTATCTTAGTCATTGACTCTGTATTTAATCCAGCCTGGCCGTTAGTTACCGGATGCTGGTTTGCAACTATTGAATAATTTCCATTTTATATTAGTGCACGTCATTTTGGTTCCAATGTCTTCCACGTCAGGTTGTTGTAGTTCTATGCCTTCTTGCTCCAACACGCGTTTCGAAAAAATTCATGCCACAATTGGGATTGGTTATTGGTTTAATGGAGGCTGAAAAATGTGACGTTGGTTCGTTGCTCATTTGTGACGTTGGTTTCGCAAAACACCTCTCAACGCAAAGCTAATCAAAAGTGTCAGTCGTCAGTGATTGAGTTGTTTCAAGTATTTGTTAGGGGCCTTGGTTGTTTAGTCGCTGCCGTCGTTACGCACCTCACGCTTTATTTGTTTTTAAACATATGCGCATTACTGCGTCACAAAATCCTGTCGCGGTTGTCTCAATGCAGTGTGACGAAACTTAAGCCAGCAACCGGCGTCGAATCAATTTAACTCGTTTGCGTCTGTTGCATCACAGACGACCGATGTTCTATATACTGATCTTCATGCTCGCCTGAACGCTGAAGTGTTGACTGCTGTACAAAATCATCTAACACAGGTAAGTGGCTCGACGGTTCGTTACGTGTCGTTGCCAGGCAACTGTTGCTCGTGACTGACAATGCTGCTGCAAATCCTCAAAAGAACGTGTGCGACTTTCCTTTATAACCAGACCAATCAATAACAGTTGCCATGATGTGTCTTTGAGGTGGGCACAGAAAAGCAGGAGTGATGGATCACTGTTGACTTCACTGGGACGCAAATGCACCAGAATCTGTCAATAATCTCATAACATTCGTCGCTTTGTTCTTCAGCAATGCCGACCAACTTACCTGGTTTGTGTTTCTCGATAGCTTGAACTCGATAATAATCTGCCTGAGGTTTTCGCCAGTCGCATTAAACGGCTTAACTAGAACAAGAATGTTGACGATTTCTGTTTTTCTACATATCTGTCGCGCGTGTCTGTACATTGTCATGTCACCGCGATTTTTCTATCTATAATATAAATCGAAAGTAAGTGAAATATTCCGTTTGAATGGCACCTGATGATGCCCACGCAGAAGGCGAAATAGATACTCTATTAAGATCTTAACTTAAGATCATAGTATCTGGTTCTTGGTTGCGAATGATTCCTCTTACAGATATGTAAGTAGATCGAATTTATTGTGAAACACATGTTTGCTTCCAGCAGCTGCGTTTACATTTTTCAAAACAAATTGGATTGGAATCCTTTTTTGTTTTATCTGCAAGCCGTGATTGAAAATTGTGAACAGTTGGATGAAGTTTAATTGTGAAAATTTTGGTGTTGAAAATTCTAAATTTCGTCTTAATTAAAATTAAAATGTTTTTTTTAACAATGCACCAAACGAAAATATTCGATGTAATTGGAATCCCGTTGCAAGACATCACGCGGATGCGAGATTATATACGCCTGTGTGGTCGCGAGTATCTGTGTTGACTGTGAGCTGCTTGTTGTGAAGTGCAATGAAATGAAAGTGAAAGTGAACAAGCGTGGACGGAAACTTGTCGACTTCGATGGAGCGCGAAGGAATTTGAATGCTTTGCAAAACGCTAAGAAGCTCGAAGAGTCGAAGCTGCTCAAAGTTTGTCAATGAATTAAACCTCTTCGTGATGTGTGCTTATGTGTTGGAATTAGAAATAGGGCAAAATTCGTAAACGAGACTACTTTTTATCGAGAGGCCATGTAATTTAGACTGTCCTTTACAGCTTAATACGTGGCCTCTTTTTCCTTAGCCAAGGTTCAACAAATTATGTTTAGTTTTGTACATTTTTGTGACTGGTTATGTCTTTTCAGTTCGGACGCAAAAGTCTCTTCAATGTAAAGAGATTGGTTTATACGAGGGGCGGGGACATGCGGCCCGCGTGAACATTTAAAAAGTCCCGAATCAGAAAATTTATTGCCCACAGTAAAACACAACATCGCGTCAAAACGAAACTCCATTATAAGCAGATATTCCGACAGTTAGTCGGAAGCATCTCTCGCTCTTCTAGTTTTCTATACTTGTTTTCCTTGAAGTAAAATTTAGCATAAAATAAAATTATTTTTTGCAACCAGCCCCCGATACACCACATTTCATGCGGCCCGTGATAATAAATGAGTTCTCCATCCCTGGTTTAAGTCATTGATATGAGGTTGAATGATGCACGAGGTCTACTTTGAAGTTATCGTTTCGCATATTCAGGCACGTAACCAGCTTGAGACATCAGGAGGGGCGAAGAGTTTACTGAGAGGGGTCCGAACTTTTCAAACCATGTCCAACACATTTTACCAGGGGGGGGGAAACGTTTTTGGGGTGGTCTTCGCCTCCGCTGCCCCCCCTAGTTAAGGGCCTGCGCATATTCAAATGAGAATTGGATAAGCTGTTAAATTGAAGGAGATTTTTAATTGCATCGGTCAGTGCCGTCACAATCTTCAACGTCCAAACGTTTGTCAATGACCTTCAGCAATTGCCGGCGCGAAGCTTTGGCGGCCTTGGCTTCTGATCAGCCGACCGTGACGGCCAGGCCCTTGATCAGTCGACCGTGACGGCTAAGGGTCGAATTCCTTGTTTGTTTATGAAATTCCTAACTGCTCGTGGGAAGCAAAAGTGATTTTTAGGACAAACGTTGCGATGGCGGCGAAAAAGAATTTTTGAATTCGCTTCAAGACAATCAGAAGTAAAAACAATAGTTGACAAAAATCTCCAAACTCCCCAAACTCAGTTCGCAGCTTGGGGCCGGGAGGGAGCAACGTACATACCATAAAATTAATTTGAACTGTTTTGAGCATTTCAAAAAAGTGCTTTTATTTATCAGTGAAATTCAACCGTCCTTTAAATGCAGTTGGAAGTGGGAAGCGTTATTTTTGAAATGCGCAACACGATCCGTTCAAAATGTGTAATTGTTCCACTGCTGCATGTGGAACATGTCGTGCACGTTTTGGAATGATGCAGAGGAAGTTGCGGACAAACCTTTTCTATAAAGAAGGTTGTCAACGGACTGCATGGTCACCGGACAATCCCCGTTGTTGCGTCAGTCGGACACATATATATATAATTCACGCGGCGTGACCCTGCACGCTTTTATTGTATCGCAACGACATGGTGAAGTGTATTTGCGGAGGTTGCAGATGTTTTTTCGGCGTTAAGTCGATTTAGTTGTTGAGTTGATGGAAAGCATCATTGCGAATGCTTTTATTTTGCCTTCGTAAGCTTCAACACTTGCAATCTGCTCCACAATCGTTCTTCCAAAATTGAAGGACACTTGGTTGACATTCTAACGTGCAGTGCGTTGGGCAATATTTCAGGACGGCTTTGTATCCCCCAACAGGTAGAAAAAACTTACAACCATCCGACCTTAGTAATGATTTCATCCAGTATTGTAAACGTTAAGTTAGAAACAAGGTTTTGCTCTCAGGTCTTAGATGCAAACACGGGAACTTCTTTTTTGCTCATGAAGCTTTCTCAAACCAGCGATTAACGTCCGATGTGTCATCTGCAGGTGAAGGAACACGTGACCCACACTCATGAAACATACGAAGCCCTGAACAGTCAACTCCACGACGAACTTCCCGATTTGCACGATTCCCGCGTCACTCTGTGCACTGACGTCATCTCCAGTGTTGCCGAGGCCGAAAAGTCGTTTCACGATGAGCTTTCCGAGGTGCGTTGAGAGGCCTTGTCGTTTATTTGCGGGTAATGAACAGACTGCAAGCGACTTGCGTTTGGATCTTGGGGAAAAACAATTTGCTGTCAATTTGCAGCTGCCTCATCTACTAACGATGATTGGAGCAATTATATTTCACTCATTAGGATTCCCACGCGGTATTGAAAAAGTATTGAATTGTGAAATCGGTTTTCAAGACCTTGAAAAAGTATTAGATTTGGCTAAAAGGTGCATAAAGTATTGGCATAGTATGGAAATTCTAAATCCAGCCATTTGTTTATTCAAGTTTTGTTCTTTATCGCTGATGACAACTTTGCAGATGTTTTTTCCTTTGTGTTCCATGAACAAAATTTTGGAAAAATGAAGATAACTGATGGCATAAAAATTTTTTAATTTACAATTGAAAAGGTGTTGAGAAAGTATGGAAAAATGTTTTTTGAAAATGTGTGGGAACCCTGATTGTAATTTTGTTAAAAATGTGTCAAAAACGGGGTTAAATGGTTTGCTGAAGTGCGAAGTACATTCCTGACAACACAGCTTCACTCAAACGAAACTGAAGCATGTCACTTATGACGTGCGGCTGTCGCGGCCAATTGCTTCATCGGGAAACCTTGAACCGCAACAAGTTTGCCATTGTTACGTTCTCGCGTCTTTATTGACGTGTGCATTTCCGGTTGGTTGGTGATTTGGCTGCAAAGTCACTTTTCAAACCCACCCTGACAAACGCTCCGCTTCGCGCTGGAGCTGTTTCAGTGCTTCGCTCACGACGCAACACCGAAGTCAACTTGTGAAGAGTCACAATGTCAATAACATTGTAGATTTTTCCGTTTTTACCGCCACTTATAACTGAACTCACTCGAACGCTCCGGTGTTTGGTTGCAGAATCCAAAGTTCTCCTGATTCTCGATTTACTTCCTTGCTACGGTAAAAGCCTTTTTTTTCAATAATGTGCAGGTTTTTTTAAGGAAAATGTTAAGTACCTGGTATGGACCTGCAGGGACCCGATTTTCTCTGATTCTAGGGACCCGATTTTCTGTGATTCTAGGTACCCGGTGATAATTTTCTCTGATTCTAGGGACCCGATATTCAATTCTAGGCACCCGAATCGAGTCCCTAAAACACCTTAAAAACACCTGCTGATGTGTGTTTGGTAAGTTTTGTTAACTTATGCACGTGGTGGCAACTGTAGCTGCTCGAATTCACGCATTGTCTGAACTAAGCGTTCGTTTCCAACCTGATCGTTTCTCTTCCTGACCAGGTTCGGCTGAAGTTGATGAATGTCGCAAAGAGTGTCAGAGACGCGTTCGACAACGGCGACTACAAGATCCAGCGCCTCCACTCCCCTGCGTGAGTTTCGTCGACACGTTCGTTTGCGTCCGCCGCGAAAGCGTTATCAGCGACACGAGCACTTTGTGACGCACGTGGGGTGTGGGGCGAAAGCGCACGGGCGAGTTTGGCTGATGACGTGACTGATGCCGGGATTGGTTGGCGTGCTGGTTCAGCGCCAGGGCACGAGGCTGAAATTCACGAAGCGCGACCGGTGACGTATTGTTATCGTTTGCTGAGCCGGCCAAGCGTGGAATGCAGTCATGCGTGAATGGTTGACGGAGCAAGAAACAGTTGAACTAAATCAGTAACTCAATGACCGAAGACCATTGTGACTTGAAAAGTAGCTTTGTTTTGAAACAAACCATTGACACTGAAACGCTGCCTTTGTTCAGATCAAATAATAGCCGCTAAGCAGGTTTATTTAATGTTTAAACTTGCTGACCGCAAAGACATTTTAAGAGAAAACAACTATTTGATCTGAATACCGAGATAGCGGTAAAGCGAAAAATACCTTTAACAACACTGGCGCTAAGCACAGACGGTGTTTCTACGATAGTTAAGTTTTGGGTTCTCTGGAGCTCGTTACATTTAAAGCTGCTGTAATTTGGAAAGCTGTTTCCAACTCTGGAGATGTTTATTGTCGCCGTTAGCAATGGTGACATTTGTATTAAGAGTTTCACGACCGTGGGAATATTTATCTGTTGTCGAGTTCACTTCCGGTGTTTACCATGAGTAAATATCACAAATTCCTGTATCATGGTTTCCACGCGGTATTGGAAAAAGCATTGAAAAAGTATTGAATTGTGAAATCGGTTTTCAAGGCCTTGAAAAAGTATTGAATTTGACCGAAATGCGCAGAAAGTATTGAAAAAGTATGGAAATTCGAAATTCAACCATTCCCTTTATACACATTTTATTTTTTACCGCTGATAACAGTTCTGCAAATGTTACTGCATTTTGTTCCATGAATAAAATTTTCTTAAGTGAAGATAAGCGATGGTATTAAAGTTTTTTCGTTTAGTATTGAACAGGTATTAAACGCGTGGGAACCCAGGAGGAAAATGCTTCGTTTAAGATGGAAAAGAAAACTTACCACGATGTTAATGCAATGAACGCAAAGCGGTTGTCGCCCAGGGCTGCTTAAGTTTTTGCGTAAATGTCACTTTCTCTGTTCCAAGACCGACCTCCGCTTCTTGCCCGCAATCAAAAGAACCCGACACTCTTCCCGCTGATGAGGTCAAAAGTCACGAGTCGAGGTCGAGAGGTTACTCTGACAGGTCATCGAGGTCGTCCGGCGGAAGAAAGCACAGCAGCACATCTGGCAACAGACATGACAGGTGCAAGTTGCTGGTCTCCATACAGAACAAGGGTTTGATTCGATCGGCTATTTTTTTTTAAAATAAGAAATCGATTTCACGCTATACTAAGCACCCATAGTCGTGACAATCTTATTAAAGTGGAATTAAAGGCACAACTATAAATTTTATTTGTTTTCAATCCTCTCCTTGTAGTTCTTGAATCGCAACCTTGTCCTCTTATTACCTGAAGTCATTCGTTTGCTTTGCGGCAAAAGTCGTCCCGATGTTTATGAAATTACATTTTTGTTTCGATGGTCTCTTACTTGGCGTTTTCTTCGCATTTTTTGGAATTGAACTTCTTTCCCATTTTTTCAGCCCGTCGCGCCGCACCAGTCGTCATGACGACTCCTTGAAAAGACATCGAAACTCGAATCGCGAAAGGTAAGGTTGCTATGGTGACGGCTTTTGTTCTTTTCTCGCTTCTTATCTTGCTTCTCATACGTCATGGCGGTGAATCATTGCTCTTCCTACGTTGCGCGCATCCACTCTGTCTACGCTATATGCGTTGACCATTTTTTTATTAACTTTATAGTTATTCAGTATGTGCCGTTATTTTATTCAAGTTTGATTGGAGTTTTCTCTATTTTGGAAAAGACCAAGTTTGCGTTGCTTAAGAAGGAATAAAAGATTTTGTACACGAACGTATTCACGATATTGTTCGATCATTGACACCTGTATTTCGTCACAATCCTGGATTTTCTATTCAGATCTCATGATTACGTCAACATTCCTGTTGGAACCGAGGATCCGGGTCACATGACTAACGGTCACGACAAATCAGAAACGAGCTCACACATCTACTCGCCAGTGGCTGAAGATCAGGTACCTTATGATGTAACGCATGATCATATAATGCATGGTGATGTAATGCGTGATGATGTAATGCATGAATGTCGGGATTGTGTGTTATTCGTTTTAAGTTGATGTGACGTGATAGCTCTGGTCAAGATTTAGGAAAGTTATATAATACCCTATTCTCGCATTGTGTCGCTACATTCAAAGTAACGCCCGCAATTAAAAGTAGAGGTATTTGTTCCCTTGTTGTTGCAATCGTGCTTTACTGGCCTTTCCTATTAACTTTCACGGTTGCTGTAGCTAGCTGCACTTGAGGGTCACTCGGAAACCCCGAGTACACAGCGAGTACAAAGCACTCGATCGAGTCTTAAATGCTTTTCTATTTCAAATCCTCTATGAGCACAAAACGTTCATTCAACTACAATTCCTGTCTGACGTTCGAGCATGTTCTCGTTAGTGTGAGGTAGTGTCTGGTATTCCTCCCCTTGCGGTTATCCCCTGTAGTTGCCCCCCCTGTAATTACCCTGTAGTTACCCCCTATAGTTGCTCAACACTTTGTTGCAGCAGCTCACGTAGTGCTTTGCTGCGTAGCAACCGCTTGCGAGGTCCTCGCGCGCTCTCTTGTTTGCGTCATAAAAGGCAGCGCGGCCGGCCTCGCCGCTAGATCGCGTGACCTCGTCGCTTTGCTCCACGACCTACGTCATCGTCCGTGCGGCATGACGTCGTCGAGAAGCTTATTTTGTTGAGAAGTCGCTTGAAAGTGAAAGTTGCTGTTGTTGCCTGAGGCATCTGCTGTTCGTTCGTTTGTTTGGAATAAAACCATTGTTTATTTTCTCTTTGACTGAAGCTCTGCAATGCTGTTTCAAGAAATCTTGAAATACTCCAACACTGCCGTTGTTGAAAACACCACAAGTTCTTGATTTTATGCTTACGTCTTGTTGCTGCTTTCTGCTCTCCCCATTTTTTGTTGCGTTTCCGTTAAACTGCCTTCTTTGCAATGCCACGAAGTTTTTAACCTGTGTTTGGTTGATGGTGCAGTGTGGACCTCAAACTATGCAAACACGGATTCGAAGAAATGTTAATGCGCTTCAGAGCCGTAGATATTTCTGACAGTTCAAGCTTCGTATTTCCTGTAGGAACAGAGCAGCCACATGTGCTCATTTTTGTGTGTTAGAAAACACCAATAGTTGACGTATTTTTCTGATCGTAATGATCAACTGCACGAAGCGCAAGAAGTCTAACAGTTATTTTACCCGGAAATTGCGTTCGAACGCAGCAACGTCATCCAAGTTACTACTACGTCACCACCTGGCCAAACTTTAAGACTTTAATTTACCTTTTTGCGTTGCTCGTCGTAGGCTTTGTACGTTTTGCAGCAAATCGACGATTATCCTTTTTTCATTTGTATCGCCTGACCGTGACGTAACTCTTACCCCCCACAACGTAGACCCCTGTTAAGCCCGAACCCCAAGTCCCGTCTGTGGTCCAGGAGAAACCCAAGCCCTCCCCCCGTCTCATGACGGCGGGGGCAGCGATGCGTGACGACACCTCCGTATCTTCCGAGGAGGGCCCAAGTTCTGGCGCTGGCCCGCAGGGGCCTCAGGCCATGCCCCGGGCGGCACTCACCCTTCCCGCCACGCAGCAAGCCGGGGATGAAGTGAAGATGAGGTCGAAGTCAATGGAGCGGAACCACTCAGCCAATCCGGAGGTTTGTTTGCGGATCTGGCTGCTCCGAGTTTGTGAATCTTGGGAGGTTTTAACTTTTCACTTCTTGCTTGATGTGTACAAGGATTAAACGATGTTTGTAAGTGAGTAACAACATGCAAAATGTATTTCGCGCAAAGTTTAGATACAAGAAAGTTGTCACTTGTCAAACCTGATGATGTTTGTTCAGCATCAGTTTTCGCCGTTTGCAAAACGCGAAACCTGGTACTTGACAAACTTAAATCGATGTCCACTTTTGCCACGACTGTTAAAAAATTAAAAAAATGACTTCGTCCCTGAGTGCTTTTTGTGAGGCAACGATATGTGTAGGAGTTGTTGCGGTACGAGTGTGATATGCTGCTAATTTGGTTGCAAATATGAATTTGCTAAGAGTCGTGGTGGAGAATACTTCTAATCTCCGGTTCACGATTAAACTGCGTTACTATTTGGCGCGTACCTTGCGAAAAACGGCAACCTAACATCTTCATATCTCTTTGCTTCAATAACTGAACGCGTCTTATTTTGTACACACTGCGCAGAATCGATTGTCGGATCACTGAATACCGATGTGGTTCAGTGTTAACACAGTTTTCTCTGTTCACACACCGCTGCACGGCTTTGTTATATAACAGCATTGTGACGCAGTGGTTGTTTACATACAACTTATTGTGTGCGTGTCTTCTGTCTGACAACAAGCTACTGCCTGAACTTACAGTTTCAGTTTGGGTGGCGTAACCTTGCCTGGGATATGTCACTAACACTGTTTGCGCTATTTTGAAAAGTGCGTGTAATTGGTCGGTGAAATTATTGTTTTTTTTTGCATTCGTTTGTAATTAATTTCTTGTTTTCCGGCATTTTTATGTGACGTCAATCGCGAACAACTCCTTAAGGCAACGTTGAAGAAAAGGAAGTCGATGTTCGAGGTGATTGGAATCAATAAGATTTTCTCATCGCGCAACACTGCTCGTCATGAGCCGGATCCGCTCTCCGATAAAACGGAGAAGAAAGGGATCTTATCGAAATTCGGCGCTAAAAAACGCAACCATGCGCCCAGTCCAATGTCCCATGACCCGAAACTTGGATCCAAGGCCCATCTCGACAACGGACCCGGGCCCACAGACCCAAACCCGGAGCCGGAAAGCCGGCATTCATCGTTTTCAGCTCCTGTGTTTGCAAAAATGGAAAGTGCATCTGCGAAAGCCGTTGGCCTGTCTGATGACGTAAGCGATGACGATTCCCCCCTTTCCGTTTCATCGGATCAGGGTGGTCAGGCATCACTGCATCCAGGTGATTAGTTTTCTTTGTTTTCAATGATTTTCTTCTGGAGTAAGTTCTGCATTTTGTGCATCATGTACAAATATGTCTCTAGTTATACGAAAACAACGGCACATGCGAACAATTTGTGTTGTGTTTGTTGCAACGCACTTTCCAACAAATTCAGACCCAAACTGCACTTTCCAGCAATCGTTCATAAAAAGCATTACTCTTAAACACAAATATAGATTTGTTCATCGAAGAAATGCTCCGATGAAGTTTCCAGTCGGTCTGTTTATGAGAAGCATTGGCAACCAGTAGATTGCACTTGGAATAGAAGCACGGCCTTCTGTTGCGTGACCAGCGTTTTTTTTCAAGGCGTTGTGAGAGACCAAAACGGTCTTAAAATTGTCCAACTGTACAGTAGGCTGCAGTAGAACCTTGCCTTACGACCACCACCAAAATACACTAAAATCTCTCTTTACGACCATCTCGGTATTCTGATAAAATAGTAGAAAATCTTCGCAGCAAGCAAAAGGTCAAACCTTAAACTGTGCGTCAGAGAGACACGAGCTTCTGTTGCGTCACAAGGGCACGCTGGTGTCCAACTGCTTTACTACCCTTTGTCACTGTCAGCAGTACAGTGGATGCACCTTTTCGCATGACGAATTCGCGTTTCCAAACTCGCGATTGTATTCTGAACGTGCCAGTTGTGTCGCGTGTGCGCTGACCTCGCCCTCGCAAGCACCTTCCACGCTGGGCAATACCCCAAACCTCTGTATTGGTCCCTACACCGGGAAACCCCCTATAGCAGAGATACGTATTGGATTCTGTACTTTGGCTGCAAACCGTTACCTTGTATATTAATGTAAAGCCCCCTCCTCTATGCTTATGGTTTGGTTGTGCGCTGTGACTGAGCGCAGTTTTTACCCGGTCGTTTTTTTTCTTCAGGCCCGGGACCTCTCGAAAGCGATTGTGACGAACAATCACCGGATGAAGATGGGGGTGTCTACGAAAACGTGCATCCGACCCCAACCTATGTTGGAAAGCAGGAGCGTCAGAGCAGCACTGAAGCTATTGTTGGCAACGAAGCGCTCACCGGAAGTGGGAGGAGCGCTTCTCTGTCTTTCGGCAGCGATCACGTGGGACATGACGCAGGAAGCGAGGTGGAGATCCGTCATGGCGACGTCGCAGATGACGTCGACAGCAAATCCGTGACGCACGAAAGAGATGACGTGGTTGACGCAGGTGGGGAGGTAGGCGAT
>Ga0210059_1003224_pt1 | contig 26000 bp, 16 predicted proteins | sample Ectturendosymbi2_FD_188042 | JGI IMG/M metagenome (GOLD analysis project Ga0210059, IMG submission 188042) | Ecteinascidia turbinata endosymbiont from Florida, USA - Sample 2 (SPAdes) (version 2) | ecosystem: Host-associated > Tunicates > Ascidians > Unclassified | place: Key West, Florida... | reverse complement strand
AACAGTTGCAGATTATAAAATGTTATCTTTTCACCTTTCAATAAATGTAATCATCATTGTGGTATCATTTAAAATCCTGGATTTGTGCCCAATCGCTTTGTTTCAACAATTGTGAAACACTCTGTATTGTGACATTTGGGTTATGCAATATCACGTCAAAGCTACCTAGTGAAGGCCTCTGGTTGTGACCCTCAGAGAACTGCTCAGTGGCCCCCAAGGGGGGCTGAGTGCCCCGTTTGGGAAACACTGATCTAGACTTAGAATTGAAACAGTTTTGGTGCTTGATTATGGGGTTACCTTGCGCAGATTGCATAATGTTGTGCAGTCAATGATTTTTTAATCCAAGTTTTGCAGTATTATTTGCCTTTTTTGTACTAATGTTATTGCATTACTGTGGTTTACAGATCCACAATGTGTGCCCAGCAGCTCACCAGAGTTGAAAATTAACAATGGAGTTTATGGAGTGTTGAAAAATGGAGAGTTTACTGCAGTTAAAGTATGCAATTATACTTTGAATGGAACTCAAACACCAGCAAGCATTGAGTTCTGGACGTAAGTTGTGCATGCAAATGTAATGACACTTGGTGGATATATTTGTAGAAAAAGCTTTGCTCATGTAAGGTAGAGTGGGGTGTCAATTTCACGCAGGGGCCAAATTATAATAATTTGATCTTAGGTGGTTTAGAACTGTAAAATTGGTGCATGGATATCTCTCAGTATGACAGATTGAGATCCAAAATGTTTGTTTTTTTGTGCAAAAATAACATGCTGAAAATGTTCATGTTTAACAAACAGCTGTCACACATAACCATGAACATGTAAACTGAGAAGTGTTGAAGGCTGAGTTATCACATTGCCTTGTGTAGAATTTAATAAAAGAAACTTTACGAGGGCAGAACTCAACCATTCTTTAAAGATAAGTGGTAACTGTTGAAGAAATCTGGTTTATCACAGGCTTGTGTGGAGTTAAGAAACTTTGCCAGGACAGTACTGTTAAAACTGTTGTGACCCTTCTCCAAAGAAAACGGGCTTAGAAAATATATGAAAAGTATGCAAAAGCATTTTTTGAAAACTGGCACTTTTTTCCTTAGTAGCAAGTGCATGAATATCAGGTGTCATCAACTCTTGCATCGCAGCCAATTTTGGAAGATCATAAGTGCTTATGTGTATGTCTTGAGTGCAGCTTTGTTTTGTTGTTGCTCACTGCGAGAAAACCTGATCACAAATGTAAATAATTTCAAACATGCACAAAACTTTTGTTGCATCAAGTTCATTTGCAAACGTCACTCTGCAATTCTAACTTAGACGTTAATTCTCTAGTCCTGTTTTTAAATTGATTCATGTTAAAATTGACTGTGGTTGCAACAACATATTTCATTCAACCTGAATGAGCAGGACTTCCTGACTACGGTCTCCTGCAAAACCAGCTTCAACGTGAGCAAGGTTGTTTTTCCCAATACTGTGACGATTTTTTGCAGCCCTACTGCATATTTTTTCAGACCATTTAAGCAAGTGCTCTGTAATTTCCACCATCATCGCTAAATCCTGCGAATTTTTTGATGATGGAAACGCCAACACTCATTTTCCCTTGTTGTTCACCATGAATTATCCAATTTCTTCAAGTAAATCGAAAAAAACGCTTCAACACAGCACCTCGGTTTGTCCACCTTTCCTCGGTGTGATAGAGAAAGCCATAGGTTACGCCTTCACTCACTGAGATAGCTGTCAATTTGACGGTGATTCAGCCCTCTAGACCAGATTAAATCAGCAGTACAGACAACCACTTTGATGATGTGATCCATGTTATGACTTGCAACGCAATGTCTTCCGGCGCAAAACGCAATGTTATGTTCAAATTCACGTCCTTCATTTACGGGCTGTGATTTCTCTTTAAGTTTTTGTCGCAACACCTGCTTATTTCCCTATCATTGATGGGGCACCATCTACAGACAGGCTAAAAGCGCCGAGCCTTTGCAACGCTCAAGCGAGAGAAACAAGAATGCCGTTTGCTGTTGTGCTATCCATCATGAGCACCAACTTCCAAAACCTCTCGGTGATGGACAAATGCTATCAACACCGGCAATGGCACTTTTTGACAGCAACCTAAATGAAATTTTTTTGTTCACTTGACGATTTGTTTTTGTGCTTCAGCTGACTGACGAAATCTCTAGAGAGAACTGAAATCCTATTTCTCACATTGTTTCTCGTGAGTCTGTTGTGTGTAAAAGCCTGTTGCTTCTCAGAGCGTACATTTCAGCAGCCTTCTGCAGGCCTTTTCTCACGAACTCACCCTCACAGTACAGCTTTGATGTTATGCATATTCTCTAACAACAAGTCAACTAGCTTTCACTGTTGCATCACTTGTGTATCTCAGTTTTGGGTAAAAACTGACGATTCTTCTTTTAGACCACCAACAATTCATTTACCTTTTCTCGAAAATATACAGTGCAAGCAAGTGTTTAAATTTAAACCTCGAGTCGCATCTCCGTGTTGGATGTGACATTTTTAGTGCACTGAAAGACATTTTTAGTGCACTGAAATTTTTAGTGCACTGAAACTCGCGAATGTGCCAAACACGCAGGTTGCTCGTTCACCTCCGTGAATAAATAGGAATAGGACTATTTTTGTTGAACAAGTCTACATTCTGTACCGATTTTCCTTCCATGCAACAAAGACGTTTTTGTTGCCACAGAGTTGAAATGTTGACAACGAAACAACAATAAAATCCTTCCTGTGCTGTGTGTGACCCGCGATCACAAATTCAACAAACTTCTTTTATTATATCATAATAGCCGAGGTTCGCAGGGTAGATCTCCACAAGTACTTAAAAAAGACAGGTGAGAGCAAAGCCAAGACAGGAAGGGAAAGGTGTGTATTGAAGAGAACAACGTAGGAAACAAATGTAGTAGTCAAATTGGAAATAACAGATACTTTTATTGACAAACTAATGTCAATTTTTTAAATTTTGTTTGCAAGTTTTGCACTTTTTGAAGTCATCTTAAGTTCAGCAGGCGCCGATTTTTCAGCTTGAAGTTTTAAAAGGACTGAAGTTCCGAAGGATCTGCCCCCCTGTAGTAATAGTAGTTGTTTCAAAAACTTTTATGGCGTTCGCCACACAAGGTTTTGTTGTAGATCATAAAATGCAGACCGTGACAGCCACTTTGTCTCTCTTAAATTTGAAAGGATAAGAAGAAAGTCAGGTGCATTTTATGTTGTTTTTGCTGCCATGGTTAAGCACAGTGTGGTGTGCTCACACGCAACAATTCGATCGAACACTTGTTAATATTATCTTTAACTTTTAACAAGCTTACGTTTTTACGAAATGAATAACTTTACGAAACGTGTAAACGTATTTATTATTCGGGATGTGTAGTCAAATTTCTAAGGTTTTCCACATCTAGCTGAAAGTGTAGTGTGTGAGCGGTATTCTCGCGGAGTCATGCTATTTGTACTGTAGCTACTGTGGGATGTCTTGTGAATGAGCTCTGCTGTTTGTTTCATTGAATTTAAACAAAACAAAATATTGCTTTCGCAGTGAAAATCTGGTGCTGAACGATGGAATCTGCAGAAACTTCAATAACGTCACCAACATATTTTTTACTGAGGGTGTATCGAATGTTCTGGTAAATCCAACCATCATATTTGGCTGCTTCATTGCTGCTCGGCTTTTGTTGGGACTGCTTGCGCTCGCCAAGCATGTTAGTTTTACTGGCAAGGTAAGGGGTGATTCATTTTGTGCTTCTACTGAATGCGCCACGACGTTTTGATGCAGTTCTGTCGTTATGCTTTTACACTTCTTTTTTAAAAATTTCAATGTAGAGTGCGGATCTTAATAGTGGTTGTGGTGTTCCGGCAAGTTTGTCGCCTGTCCTAACTTTATTTATTTGATGTGTAACACCCTCAAGCGCTTGCTGACAAATTTGTTTGTGCTTGCAGGTAGCTTACTTGATGAGCACGATTCCATTTGCGGTTTTCATTGTCATGTTGGTCAGAAGTGTCACTCTGTCTGGTGCTTATGAAGGTTTGCACTATCTTTTTGTTCCCGGTGATCCCCAGCTATTTAGCTCTCCAAAGGTAATTGATGACAGATTTAATCTCTAATGATATGCATGTATGCTTTGTGTTTCATCGATGGAATAGGTTTAGCAGCATTTGAAAGTAAGATATACGACATGAATTTGTTCTTCGGTGAGACGCTTTCTTCCACTGTGTTAGCTTTGTCAATCTACATAGCCGGAACTATTTGTTGCGAGTTTTGGTTCAGTAACGAACGCGCATGTGCCGGAAGTGTCTGCTTGCCAACATATGCCGTAATGACAACTCATGAATGTTTAAATCGAACACACCGACTCCGCACTCATCTTAGCGATATTTATCTGGAGAACCATTGTCGTTGCGGCCGTCTATCTGCAACAGCATCAACTGACGCTACTACAGTGGCTTAATTTACGCTTCCATATTTTAACTGACGTATTAATTTTAGATCATGAAAATCATCTAGCGCATTTGTCATATTCTTTAAACAAGGTACCGGTGCTTCACCGTATAGCATTTCAAGACACAAGGTTAGTAGTTATAATACAAGCGACTGACCGTTGAATGAAACCAGATGTCCCGGAAAAGAAAGAGTCGCAGTAACACATGGCCCTTTAATTTGGAGTTAGTGATGGTGTCAAGTGTGCATTAGATAAAACTGCGATGGGGTATACTTTTTCCTAGCCTAGAAAAAAGGTCTAAAGCACGCGTCGTTTACATATTATCTATATCATTTCACGTTAAATGATCATTTACCACCTTTTATGTTATTTCTGTGCGATGTTGATCCATTGTGTGTTGCCGAACACCATGCAATGTGTCCGCTTAATGGAATTGGTGATGTTGGACAAGAGTTCATTATTGAAAAGTATGAGTTGTAATCTTCATTTCACTTCAAGTTTGATACAGTTTTTCAGTGTTACTTTTAATGTTCATAACCACTCTTTCGAGATCCTTGTTGCCATCCGCTTTAGAAGTATTGCTCTGCGTCAGATAGCAGTAAGTCGTCAACGATTCCTAGAACATCAGGTTTTGTTCACGCCACAATTTGTCACGCAAAAGCGGTTTCCACATAGTGACTTCTGTGTGATCAAGTGGTAGCTGCCTTAAGCTTTGATATTTGTGCGCAGATTGCTACTTTCACAACGTTTTGTTTTTTCTCGGCTGTCAAATGCCTTATTAGCGACCAAAGTCAATCTTTAAGCAGTGCGTAAGTGTGTGGTTTGTGGATCACCGTGATAAACCGCATTATGATCTAAAGTAACCTTAGGGTGTTTTTTGACACTAGTGATTAAGGAACTGGATGCTTCTGCTTCACTCGCATTAAGGTTTACCTTTAGCTGTGTAACAAAAAATATATTGAAAAAACGTGGGTGAATAAAAAAGGATAGAAAAGCAATTGATATCAGCAACTGTTCTGATATTCTTTTATTATACAGTAGACCCGTGCAAACATTTCTAGGCAACCCGAGATTGGAAAAACTCAAGAGCTATTCCCTGGGGGGGAGAAAGCTTAGTGGTAGAGTAGAGTGTCCGTGTCCGCCTCATAATCGGAAGTTTGAGAGTTCGATTCACGACCACTGATTGAATGGCCGTAGCGATTCTTGAGAAAGAGTGTTCACCTCAGCCGCCCTGGACAGAAGCAAACTTCAGGTTTCGGCCTGCCGCCAATTGCCATCACCAAAATAAAATTATAAAAAACTCATAAGTTTTTGTAAGGACTGTAGTACTCCCGAACCCAGCATACACACAGCCTAAACCTCTGAAAGTGTGTGTGTATAATCTTCTGTAAAACCAGTTTTTTTAAGGTGGTTTTACTTTTAGGTATCCGATTCGGGTCCCTAGTATCAGACTGGGCTGTGAATACTGAGCTAGGAGCATATCATACAAACATGTGCATGATTTCAGGGAATATCTGTGTAGAATACGCATCCAAGATCAGATTCACCTATAAAATGACAAAGCGATCAGATCATCATCATCATGGCCTAACGATGGCACTCAAAACACCTCTAATTATATGAAATTTAGTCGGAAATTTTTCGGGTCCCTGTAGTTCGTACCGGGTACCTGACATTTTGCTTGAAAACAAAAGAACAAAACAAACACTAAATCAAGAGAAGCAAAATGTCTGCAATAAAAATTTGTTGGTAAACTTGTTTCAATGACTAATGCAAATAATGCGTTTGCATATTGTCTGCACGCTTTGGAAATCACGGTGTCTTTCCCTTAGACACAATCGCGTGTTCAAAGTCCGACCGATTTCGATACATACAGTACTTAGTTTTCAGTCCACGCGTTGTATTAAATCGTGATAAGCCCAGTGGTCGCAAATGGAATCAGCCGTTGAACGACGTGCTTGGATACGGTCGGTTAAGTTAAATACATAGAAACCCAAAAGTTTATATTTGCTGAAGCGTTTGGGTATTCTTCTTTGAACGACACAAACGTAATGCGATTTGCTGCTCTCAGCCGTCATATCCCAAAATACTTCTGCAACATGGAGAGTTGGTTCAGGTAGACTCGAGACTGCAAACAGATCGATTTTATTCAATTATTTTCTTTAGTAGGCGTCAGAGCGTCACCACAATAGTGCTCATAGTGTTTGATAAGCTGCGTCCACTTTGCACTGGGTGCTTTGTCTTGGAGTAATTTTACCACGCTCTCAGCTTGTATCAGTACATGCTGCTTGCACTCGGTGCAAATCGCAGCATATTTTTATCAAGGAATTGAATGTTCGCTGAAGAAGCTGTCGAGGCATTGGAAAGAATCTTCACCTGTAGTATGCAACTGCAGGGCTTTGCGGAATAGCGGGTCTTCTGATACTTCACTCACCGCTCGTAGCATATCGAATGAACGTAGGCAGCTGCTGTTGACTGGCGCAACCTGAATGTTTTGTCCTAAATTACGTTGTAGTTAAATTTTCTTCATTGATTCTGCTGGAAGAACTGTTGTGCCATTCAATTCCATAATATCTAGTTTGAAAAAATATTCGTTATACTGTATGATCGTTTTCTTGTCATTTCCATCAAATATATGAAAGTAAGTTTCATTATCACTATGAAAAAATTCTAACTCAAACCTAAAGTAAACTAGCCTCCGCAAAAACAGTTGTCCGGACAACCACTGGACACTGTGGCATGGGTTTTGTTGTACTTTAGTCTAACTTTATTGTTGTTTGCTAAAGTGGGTGTGTTGTGTAGCCAGCTTCAACGGGCAGTAGCAGCTTGACTGACAAAGTGGTCTTGGTGCGTAGCAACTAGCGTATAGTGATTTTGCTGTTTGATAAAGTTGGTTACAACATAAGCACGCATGAAAGCTTGGAGAATATAAACTAAGCCCGGGACATATTTTCCGCTGATTGCCCGAAGTATCAGATTAGGAAAAACTAACACGACTGCAGCAAGCTAGTCTATTGCTTTCACCAGTCTCATGTACTGTGTATTGCCCAAAACCAGAGCAGCAGAAACATTAATAGCTCATCAAATTGTGATGTAATACATCAAAAATGAGTGATGCCATGCTTGGTAGAACGTGCCCAAGTTGCTTTGTGTTGACTTCAGAAACTACCGTACGTGCATGTAACTTGTGCTACATATGACAAAATGAACAGTTTACGCGGAGCCAATTTTATTTGAGAAACACAAGCGATCCCAAAAATTATTCAGGAGACCCACTTGGTTCGTGACCCACAGTTAGGGAAATACTGTAGTAGACCACAGCTATTGGTAGGGTTTCTGTTGTCGGCAGGGGCGCAGCGAGGTCAGATAGCGCCCGGGGCAAGAAACAAGTTTGGCGCCCCATGTTCGAACCTAAGGTCTTTTGGGAATAAATATACTGTATTGAGGAAAGTACTTGCGGCATTGTTGGGACTTCTCGGCGTCCCCCAGTGATTCGGCGCCTAGGGCATTGCGCCCCCTCGTTACGCCCCTGGTTGTCGGTCACATTCTACACACAGCTGCCTTTCACAGACCACACAAATGAGGTTGGTTCATCTACGAAAGCTTGGATTACCAGCGAATCCAGAACTTACTGGACATAACAGTACCACTTTTGTTGTGTTGTATTGTCTTCACTCCTGTGATTTTGCTGTTAACAGGAATCATTCACACGTTCACGTTGCACATAAAAAGAAGTTGGGTAGTTGGCAGTTTGACAGTTTTATTGATTTCAGCCGCAAGGACCACAAGAAATGGCTTAGCGCGCGTATAGAACGAAGTAAGACGCTTGCGAATTTTCATCATACTCGAGGCAATTATACACGCTCTAACACACGCGAGACAATCTGACGCTACCGAATAAAATAGCAGAAGGAAGAATCCTGAAAGCAGAAAAGTTGTTTTCGTGATTGCATACCAAGGTAGCAAGCAGGTACCGCCAATTAAATCACAGAGCACGCGAGCTTGAAAAAGTAGTAAAATCTTTCTTGTAAGTGGTGGAGACTGAACGAGAACACATTCCTTGCTTGGGTTCTGTTTCCAAGGCGTTTTTGGCAGTGGCATTAGTGTGACACAAACAAGGTGACTGTTATCCGCTGTAGTCACACTATAAAGATCTTTGCTCTTAATCATAAACTTTTCTCCTCTAGGATAATATAATCATCTGCATGCTTAAAATCCTGCAGTGTTTGCTGGTCGAGATCAATATTGCTTATTCCCTCAGAGCAAATAACCCAGGACATATTAGTTTTCTCATGTGTGGTATAACCAGGATTCGCTTTCAGGGCACAGTCACGATTTCGCGCTTTTACACGCTCAGAATATTAGCTTTCATACGAAGCAGCTGCTTCACATGGTGGCTCCACTTTGTCGTGTCAGTCAGTGGCCGAAAGAAGTGTTATGTATTTGCCGGGCACGTTCTTTTACCTCAAGAGCAACTGGTGGTTGCTTGCGTGTGAACTGCGGCGTAACCAGCTTGTTTGTGACAAGCAGCTCATTTAGCGCCTCCGTGACCAACAAGCGGCTCATTCGGTATGGCGAATGGAAGGAGATCAATACTAAGCTTGCTAATAAACTAATACTCTTGACAGGACGCCATGAGAGTGCTGCTTCCCAATATAGCCATTTCACACGCAGCTGCGAAGTGCCCTTGAACAGAGTTGGCACGTTAGAGGTTGTCTGCCTGTATAAGTGGACTCTATATACCAGTACTATACAGAAAATACGTTTGTTTGGAAAAGTTGCTCCTCAATCTACGTGTCGCATCCAACCCTCTTGACAATTTTCGTATGGCCCGAAGTGAATGAAATATTGATGCCATGGTTTCGGAAGGATTCGCAGAATGCCCATACGTAATAGGACAAAATCCTACTTGAAAAAGTGAACACAAAACTCCGTTTATGTAATGCACAAGGAATTTTCTTTGAGTCGATATAAAAGACGAGTCTGCGCAATCTCGTAACTCAAGTTCTCTTATTGATCGGCAGACCAACCAATGTCGAAGTTTTTGTTATCTCCATTGTTTCAGAAGTACGTAGCTTGTTTGCATTCATGTCACCATGCTTGATCAGAAAGGTGGCCGGCGTACTATCAGTGTCAGTGCACATGAAGTGGACAGCTAAGCGCTGTTAACCAAAAGTTATTTTAGCCTCCAGTGTATCTCGCGGCTGCCGTTGTGTCCAGGAGCAGTGACTGAACAAATGTAATACCTGGATTTTTCACCAGGTCACTTGTTCCTCAGCATGTATTTTTTCAGAAGACCAGACTTTCACTGAGATAAACAAAAAAAGTAGATCTCTCTCATCTCGGTTGGCAACTTTCACATTCGCCTCTGTGTTGCAGCGTCATGTTTTAATGTTGCTATTTGTAAACTCATGTCGGGCGATAAATATTTCATTGACAATTGCAGGCGCGAAAGCAACGAACTGAATGTGACTGATCAAATCTTTGTTTGCCGGACATTCGTGAAATATCACGTACGCATTTACGCTGGCTGTACGCCGCGCCGCGATGCAATGTTGTCAACAACACAATTTCATCACCGATTGGAAGTATATACGTTTGTGGTGACAGCTTTCAGCGAGAAAACGTGTATTTTAAGAGGATTATGTTGAAAGCATAAAATCCTTTGATGCTTCCGATGCAGTGATTGACCTTCGTTATGCGAGTGTCTAACTGCACCGAAAAGCGGATGTCTTACGCAGTGAAACTGCTGCGAAATTGTCTCTCAAATGTTGTGAGAATTACGGGATCAGATGTAGAAATTAAGTGGTTCATCTTAAATGGGCGTTTTATCTTGTCTCATGTCGTATCGAACAAGCGATTGTCGTTCTACATCAAAAAACAAACATCTCTAATAACTGTACGACTCCATCAAATAATAAAATGCCTTGCTTTGTCGTTGACTATTTCTGCATTTTTGTCGTTTTCAGTTTAAGGTTCCGATCGTGCAGCACGTAATTTCAGATTTCTGGTATTTTTGAACTAATATTTTCTGACATTATATTGTTGAAGCAAGTGATTAACGTGGAAACTACGAATTTTTATGAATAATGGTAGACAGATCAACCGCAGTGACGAACTAACATTATTGTTTTACACTGAATTTATTGAAAGTGAATCGCAAAATGCTTTGTTTTGAATTTATCGACTCGTGGTTGCCAACTCCGACCATAGTCAGTATTGAGTGTCAGTATTAAAGAGAGGTGGCTTAACATTGCAGCTAAGCTTTTAACTTTCCAGTGTCTTAGCTAGGTACATTTTACCGGGAATTTGAAGAATCAAGGAAATTTAATCTTCACCCATCAATGTTGCTTTGAATTTGAAGAGCTGTGCTTCATCACTGCCTTTTTTAATGTACACTTCATCCTATAAGGCAGGGTGACCAAATTTTTTGACCCGAGGGATGAATTCGCGACTGCCTGGCCATTGGAGGGCCGGATACAGTGCGATTTACGTAATTTATTCAAAATAGGTTGTTAAAATACATTGTAGTACAATAATAACAAGGGCCTTTTAAAGTCATTAGTCATATTTTTTTCTGTGCTTCAGGAAGCTATGAAATGAATTTTGAAACAAAAATCACACCCTTACGAAGTCTGTAACAAAAGTTATCAAGCCATAAAAAGTCATATTTTACATGTTAGGTCATAAAGTCATATTTTGCGTATTTTCAACCTAATTCAATAAGGAAACCATTAACACAATCTCATAATATCAGGTGAAATCACTATATCGTTAGGTCTAAGCTGTATCCTGCAAATTGAATTTCATTTTTGGCAAAGACGAAGGTGAACCAAGTTATTTGGATGAAATGTAATGCACTGCCTGAAAATGCATGTTCTTGCTGCCCCATATAAATAAACCAATGTCCATGCATGATTTCAATCTGCTTCAAACCAAACTATATGTTTTGCTCATGTTTTGAGCTGTTTATTTTGGTTGGACTTTCAACAAAGCTACCATCTGGTTGGTGCTACCATCTCTTGTTTTCGCTGGTAATGCTTCCTTGTACAGTAGTTGGATGTTTTAACTCAGTCATTTTTGTATGGTCATATAAAGTCATGTTTTCTGAAAAACAAAGTCATATTTTCAAGTTTTTTAGGTCATAAAAATGGCCCTAATAATAACAATAAAATCACACCATTTTGTTTACACTTTTATAGCGCTGCTTGCAGCTAAGCGTTGCTGCGGCAGACAAGTCAAACAAGAGACAGGCAGCAGCCAATGCTGTTGCACTGCTGTCCACAGTCGGAAACATCATGCTTGAAAAAAATGTGCAAGGTATTTGGCGGGCCGGATTAAACTGGTTGGCGTGCCGAATGAGGCCCGCGGGCCGTAGTTTGGCCACCCCTGCCATAAGGTGTTAAATCTCGTTTGTTGGGTTATTGCAAGAATCGCTTGCGCTCATCCATAACAAACTCATGAGCCCTCTTCGGCGGTGTTTTGGCGCTATCGTCACAACTGCTGCATACGATTTCCTTGATAAATTGACACGAACGCTTTTTTGTTTGTTTGCAGGTGTGGAAAGACGCAATCGGTCAAGTGTTTTTGTCCACACTGCTATCATGGGGTGGTCTTGTGACATGGTCTTCATACAACCGCTTTTACAACAAATACTACTTTGATGCTGCCGTCATAATATCTATCGTGCCGATTTTGTCAGTACTGTCGGCCGTCACCATGTTTGGTGTAATTGGGTATTTATCCACGGCATATGGAGTCACGCCATCAAATGCCTTGCAAGGTGCTGGCGGTGCTATTGCTCCAATCGTTGCGTATTCCGAAGCTCTCACGCATATGTGGGGCAACACCCTTGTTTGGAACATCGTGGTCTTTGTAACCTTGTTTCTCAGTTCAACGTCGTCAATTGTAAGTATGTGTTACTGTTTTAAGTGCGTAGAAAAGATGCGACGTTACCATAACATTTTGTCCCGTTCTGGGTTGGGTTGTTGTTGTCTCGGTGGTAGTAGTTCGCTTTCATTGCCCATCACGTCTTTACCCCTGACAATGCCAAGCGACTAATCGTGGTTTTGCGAATGTTTTCAACACACAGCCAATATCGTGTTTCAGGTGCGTACGGCAGAACTTTTAGATTGCTGCTGGACGTGCTCTGTGTTTTCTGTAGTGCCGCGTTATGTTATAATTACGGCATATTGAGTCACTAACTGGCCACCTACGCACGGGTTTGTTGCTGATAATTCAGATAAGGTTTCCGCAGCCGCTCAAACGCATTTCACAGGCGTTTTCAAATCGTACGTCTAACTTGGATCGTCATCTCTTGCACCACTGTTTAAAACCTCCCTGTGTCAACTCACTGGCGAGATCAGCAAATCTGTAATGTGTTGGCATGGTGGCGAAAGTGAACTGCTGTTTGAAATCATATGACTCGGGATTTGCGTTTTGACTGTGTTGCGCCCTTGTGTTGTTTGCGATTGCCCCTCGTCTTGGGATCATTGCCAGGAGCCATATTGTCCTGCACTTGCTACGCCGTCGGCGAAAAACTCCTGTAGCCAAAACAGTCTTATCGTTAGAGTTAAGCAATGTGCTTCAACTCTGCGTTTGGTTAAGCAGAAATTTGTTTTCGTATTCCTATCTTGCTTGAAAGTCGTCAGGTGAACGTTACAAGGCGACTGATAAGAGCAAGTGTTCGGTATTTCTTTGCCTTTGCACCCCCTGGGTTGCCAATGGTACCAAGTGGCGCACGTTACGCAAACGTGACGTCACAAAACATTGCTGTACATCCGGTCGTGAAATGGGCCATTTACGTGCTTGTGTGTTGCGAGCCTTATTTTATTTATTTTACTCTGCGGCATTGAGCTTTACGACGAAAGCCCGCACTACTGTGTTCGCCACCAAGCGCCAGTTGTTATTACCAGAGGACTCACCAAATTAGTGTTTATCATACTGCGTTGCCATGTTTCAGTTGCCAGCCTTGGAATGCGTCGTATCATGTTTGTCGGACTCGTTGACATCGTTTCGAAGCCTTCTGCTGCGCAACGTGGCTGTAATAATGCTGTTCCTGATATCCATGGCCGCATATTACGGTTTACCGTGTCTGCTCGAGGTAATTTGTTGTCTTTCATAACAACGTTGAAGTTATGTTATGAGCTGTAATGTGATTTTCGATTTTGCTGTTTCGACACGTACTTTTCGACTCCGATACCGTGAAGGTGGTCATTAAAAACAGGATCTTGTTTGGGTTTTGATACGAAGATAGAAAATGTCAGATGCTATTTGGCTTTCATTTCACGCATAGATGCTTCACGCAAAGTTTACGGAGTCGCAGTAGAAAATACTTCTAAGTATAAGATCATCGTGCTGCTTCACAACAATGAAAAAAAATCATTTTCATTCCAATGGTACGGTTGGATAAGCACGCGCTACTGTAGCTGGTAGGTTGGGTTCGATTACTGGTTGGGTCGTGCAGAAGACTTGAAAAACGGTACTTGCGGCCTGTTCAGCCTCGTGAAGGGTTTATTGCGCAAACATTAAACAATCTTATGCAAATTAAAACCTGTTAAACAGGTTATCTCGTAGGGCACCCCTCGACAGTTTCATAAATTTCTGTTACAGCTTAAAGTTAATGGCCGACTTATTGCGAATTTAATAGGGTTATATTTTTTGAAGAGGTTGCACTCTGCTGGATGATCAACACAGTTGCGCAGGAGTGCTGGGTCGCAACCGGTATCTGTCGTGGTTTGCCCAGTTCGTGCTTGGGGTTAGTGGGTGGGTGCAAAGAAAAGGTTCACGCGCGGCGCTGCCACTGACACGTCACCAGTGCAGCATTCACTGCGAAAGCAGCCGCTTGGCCCGCGGCGCAAGCCAAGCAGAGATGGGCGCCGCAAACCACTCGTGACACTCCTGTAATGAGTACAAGAAGCGAGCATGACGAGACTGAAGTGAACTTTTTCATTCCAGACCCCCGAGCGAAACACCGCTTGCCTTGCACCGACGACGATTACTTGTTGCTTTGCAGGGTTGCAGTGGACTGCAGATCATAGAGCTTTTCGATTCCTTCGCCTTTCCATTCTCTTGTATCCTCGTTGCACTTGTCGAGCTCCTGATGCTGTCATACGCTTTCGGTGAGTTTCGTTCGCCGAGCAACGCTCCCCATCATCCTGCGTCGCTTGCGAGTCTCGCGCAACACCCGAATACTGCCCCTATTAAATGCCGCTAATATTTCCTGATGTTTTCCGTAGTGAGCTTGTTGCAGTCGCAATTGTGTGCAATGCTTGCCTTTCCTACACAGGATTTTTCCTGCTGGGCACGAACACGAAGGCGATGACGAACAACACTTGTTTGAAGAGTCTCTTCTGGTCAGTCATGTGGGGAGGATTGACACCAGCTGTGCTCTTAGTAAGTGTGCTCCACAGCTATTTTGAATGGCGCTTGCTCTAATTGTATCGGATTGAAGCGTTTTTAAAGGCCTTGGCCTCGGGCAGGCTTAGCGTTTATTGATTGCCGCTGACGAGTGGGCGTAAATGTGTGGAAATGCATTTCGCGCTTCTGGCTAATAATTGCGCTGCGAAGGCGTAAATTGTCTTGATTTGCCATTTTCGCTTTTACACTTGCTTTGTCATGGCCTCTCCAATGCCAATATTAGAATGATGAAATACAAATATTTATTATCGATTCTTTGAAAGTTGAACGAGCGCAGCAGTCGTTGCTGTCGATTATAGTTTTGATTTGGTTTTCATTGTTCCCACAAATGGCGACCGACATTATCCGGTAATGGTTTACCACGTCGTTTTCAGTGGCTCGCAGCATCCAGGAAAAATTTTTAAATCTGAAATTTCCTCCAACTGATCACAGTAACTGTTAGTGTCAAGACTCACGTGAACCGAGACTTGCCCCTTTTTCCATTAGAAGGCACTACCCTCCGTTAAACGCGGCCGTTTCAAAGGGGCCCCCGAACCAAGTTGATTGCACACCTTACTCTTACTCCTAGGCCATAGGATATACCATTGTTTTTAAAGTGACGTATATCCGATGGCCGATCCGATGGTGTTACAAATAAGTCGTGTTCCTGTGCAAGGTTTTCTACAACAGTTGCTATGCCTGACAACCCATCCACCTTTGTTACAGAAAAAATGTGTTGCGTACGTTTGCGTTCGCGGATTAATAGACTTATTGGAAGTTTGCTTATTTGTTGGTTGCTTCTCAAGTTGTTGCAATGTGACGTTTTTCCTCATAAGATGACCTATAAAATGTTATCCATGGGCTGCTAATTACTTCGGAGATCCCCGTCAAGCTGTGTGTACGAGGTAAATAGCTGCCACATGTGATGTCCCCAAAACACCAATACCTTCTTGAGCTGCACTCTACTTTCTGAAAGCAAACAATCGAAAGGATCTCTGTCGGGTGCTCTTTTCACGTTTTTAGTTACAAGGCACTAATTTCAAAACTGCAGCCAACGACCGACCATGGCAACTGGTTCAAACTAGCCTTCGGCGACGTTGAGTGCTTGCATGCCGTCAATATGTGTGATTGCGCTCAGCAGTTCGCTGCTGTCCCAGCACCCCGTTACTTAGCAAACTAACATGGAATATGCGGATGTACTTGGTTGTCTGTGTTGTAATTCCAGTTGAAAGATCTACCCACATGTATCCAGTGACATATCGCAGATTGCGTTTGACTGAGTTTGCAATGGAACTTTCTGTGTCAAACGACAAACACCAGCTACCACCCGTGCCACCACTTCGCGTTCTAGATCATTGGTTCCCAAAGTGGGCGGTACCGCCCCCCTGGGGGCGGTGAAGCAGAAGTGAGCGATTGGGGGGCGATAGGGGACCTAGTTAATAATTACATTTCTGCTGTGACCAAATGTTATAAAAAACAGTGTGATCAACAAACATGTATGCATGTAATTTGTAAACAAAAACTTCAGCGTTTTGGAAACAAAACAGAGGTGAAATGCTAGGAGAACTGTAAATTGATGAAGTGCAGTTTCCATCACTAAAAGTAAGCTGCACAGTAAAACTGTCCTCCAGTATAATTTAATGATGATGATTGGAATTTTTGTCAACTGTGCTTCTTGGCACGAGTAAACTGCTACTTAACAATGCCCGTTTCGTTACAGTGCCTATCACCGGTCAGGTTTGAGAATGCACGCTTGCACTTAGACTCAGCCTGTAACCAAAAGCGTGAGCTAATTTTGGATGGAGTGGTTTAATGATCACAAATATAATAATAATCTTGTGAGAGTTCAATTCAAAAGCAGAAAGGCAATTTATATTTTTTTACAGATAGTGTTAGGTGCCAACAAGCATAAGCTACCTAAAAGGAATCGAAAAGATTCTGGAAAACAGAATTGTGTTTCAGAACGCACTTTAGCTTGAGCAGCGCCAAGGAAATCCAAGGAGAGAGAGATGGTAGAGCCAGTGGACGACTGCAAGTGTCACGGCTAAATTCAAAAACGTTTAAAATATGCAGATTAAATTCAAGCCTGCACTGCTCCGAACTCAAAATTTACTAAAAATGTGGCAGAGTAATAATGGATTGGTTGATCAAAGACACCAAAGGGTTTAGAAGTGTTCTGCTAAGTTTAGGCAATGTGGTGCACTCGGATAATGATGAAGAGAGTTTGTACGCCTGTTGCTGCATACAGAAGGTGACTGCCAAAGGGTGTCATAGATAACAGTATCTTGGCTGTCACAGTCCACAGATATCTTCACGAAGTTCAATGAATTTAATTTGCAATTGCAGGGGAATGGTGTTAACCTTATTAAAGCCAAATCAGCAATCTTGTTCAAACAAAATCGAGCCCTTCATGAACTCTAAGTTTCCAAATCATTAACTCTAACAGTTTCCAACTGCTAAATGAGTTAATTTACTAAATTAAGTTTTATAGTGAAATGCATCTTTGCGCTCATTCTTGTTTTAATCATGTTCAAACATCCCAAATATAGAATACGAAAAAATTGTGTAGATGTGTGTGCTAGGCATGGTAGGGGGGCGATAGAAATTTGTTTTTCAGAAAAAAATTGGGAAACACTGTTCTAGATCAATCGTGATGTCTGAACAACGAAGTAATTTTGCGATATCGCACATTTGTCCAACACAACCGCCGTCTTTTTACGCCGTGCAAGCAACTCAAAAATGCTCTAGGTTTACTGAAAACCTGTTCCAAATCCCCCTCACCAAAGTTGCCTTGAGTTTTTCGTGTTACTGAAATGTTTTGTGTTAGGTTGCTGTCAAGCGGATTCTGTTGGTCTACTCAGGCAATGGGCGCAGTTATTCAATTCAACGTCGTTAAACAACCGTAGGCGCAAACCAAGATGAAGCGCAGTGGGATGCCTTCCGCGCCAGGCGATGTCGATTTAGTCTGTCACGGTGTGTCGCTGACGTGCAGGAAACTGTCACGGTGTGTTGCTGACGTGCAGGAACTAGCACAGCTCTAAATTGCCTATATGGCCTGCTCTGTCATTTGCGAATGTTATGGTGTTGGTGATTTTCGATGATGGTTATTAATTCATGTTGTTAGACCTATACACCTGCTTCTTTTAGCAGTATAATACTCCTGTTTCCTTCAACAGCCTTACCGTGTTTCCCCGATAATAAGATAGGGCTTATATTAATTTTCACTCCGAAATTTACACTGTGGCTTATTTTCGAGGGCTGTCTTATTTTGATATATCAAAAAACGAAGTTACAAAGTAAAAATTAAGAGATTTCTAAATGAACAGAAATTACGAAAAACTATCTACATTTGCTTAACATTAACATGTTTTTTATTCAGAAACTCGTTAACAACAATTTATTCAAAAACAATCATATCATCATCCTCTGGAATGTCTTACAGGTCATCGGTTTCCAGTCAACTAGGGCTTATTTTAAGGGTAGGGCCTATATTAAAATTATCCTCAAAAATCACGTTAGGTGTTATTGTCGGGGGAACACGGTAGAAGCACTGGTTGTTTATCATCATGCGTGTCCTCAGTTGCACACGGCGGCGGTTTTTCAACTCGTTGGTCCTTGAGCCGTTCTTGCGATTTGCGGTGTCGACGCTCGAACAAACGCATCTGCCAAGCGCGAACTAAATCTGTCTGCTGCGCGATAAGCAAGTGCTTCTGCGTTTCTCTTTTCGCCCCACGCAACAACCTTGCTCCGCTTCACGTGCTCACGTAAAAGCCTTGCACCTTAAGACATTATTTTGCTAACACTCGCTCACCGATAAAGTTGAAAAAATGTAATTGTTACCGCGTTTGATTTTATGAATACGTAGTAGCTGCGGTAAGCGCGCGTGGGTTGTATCTATTTCAGGAAAAAGAAAGCTCATCCAAGGCGCTTAGACCTAACCCGTAAATCGTCTCGTCTTACATGAATCACCAACTGTCACGGTCAACTGAGCATTGCGTAAGCTTCTATATCAAACCATTTATCACATTCGACGAGTCGTGCGCACGTGGTGGAAACCAAAGCAAAAGTTCAGAGCAGGTTCAGAAACAGTGCGCACATTATCACACACACTGTCTGGCTTTTGATTTTTATGCGAAATTAGGCCGTGGTTCGTACCGCTTTTCGCTTGCAGACTATCATGTATTCACGATCTTGGCAATATTGAGAGGCGACATTTCGTTGCTAGAACAGCGTTACTGTCACTAAGCTTATAGCAATGGCAGCCAATATCTGTATCACTGCTTCATGGTGTTGTGTTGAGAGAGTGAATAAACAAATCCCTGCAAAAAGACAAGCATCTTCAGTGTTCCCTCTTAGAAATTTTTCCACTGAGCAAATCTCATTTTAGTGAGCATGAATATTTTAAGGCTGATTCAGTAGAATTTAAGTGAATTACAAACTTTGTGAATGATTAGAATAAGCATAAAATCTCATCAAAATAGGAACAAAGTACACATTTGGTTTAAATAGCTTCTCCCTGTTTTCCTGCGTTCCCAATATTTTGGAATATTGCAAGCGCACGAGAATTAGTTTTAACTGCGCAAAATGGTCTGGTGGTAGGGAAACATTGAGCATCATTCTTATCATGATTTGGCGAGTAAACCATAGTATCGTTGTAACGGAAGAAATACCGCAATTTTCCCGGCGCTTGTTACATGCAGGATTTGTTTTGGGCTAATCCAGTAGTTCTCAACCGGGCTGCCGCGGCACCCTAGGGTGCCCATCACGATACTCAGGGGTGGCGCGAGTTATGCGTTTTTCAATATAGCATCAAAAATACATTTTCAAAATGTCGTCAAACCTCAGGCAAATTGCTCTGTGTTCACAACTCAATCCCGCAAATCATATTTCCTTTTTGAAGGGTGCCGCAAGCCTAAAAAGGTTGGGAAAAACTGCGCCAATCACTTAGCTGACCGTTGTCGTCGTGTTTTTAAGATATTCACCCTTTAACTTACTTCGTGTCGGTGCAGTTCGCCAAGTGTGTGATGTTGTTTTCCTTCGTGTTTTCCGTTTTTTTTTCGAATCGAAAAAAAAACATCTTATAGCGATGACTTGCAGCAGCCAATTTTTGCGATTAATTTTATCGCTGCAGTAGAAAGTTTGATTTGTTGCACAGATCGAAACGATATTTCAACCAAACCATATTGGTTTGGTATTTAACACTGATGGAAGTATCGCCATCAGCCAGAAAAACCTATAATATCTGTGAAAAACGAATTGGTTTCTGCGAACACCTAAAAAGTTTCTTTGATCAACGGCGATGATCACGGCCCTTGTTTCTCGACGATCGGTTTTTTATTGTCGTCTTGGTCGAGAGCGCAACAGAAACGCGAGACGTAACAATGCACTTCGCGGTTTTGCGTTGCGCTCGCGATGCCAGTTAGTCGCAGCTAAATGCCTGAAAGCTTCAAACATGATGTCGGTTGTGTGAATCTCATGTGAGTTGTCAGTTGGCCGCACTCTCTAGCCGAGTTTTTCTCGCACACTCGAGCGACTATTACTCGCGCGAGTTTACTGCGAAAAAAAAACTGAAAACTTCTCTTTCCACAGGCAGTGCTTGTTTACTCGATTGTGGGCATTGTCCGTTATGGACCGGCATCCTTGGCCCCTGATTTGCCCGATGTGGCCCGGAACGAGTGGACTGCCGTTAGTGGCGGAGCGATGGTCGGTTTCGTGTTGCTTGTCCTGATACTGGTCGCCGCAGTGAAGGTCTGCCAGTCTGGTGGCACCTGTGTTGAGGTAAGCGTTTGACCATTGCATTAGGCCACTGTTTTTGTTTGTGACGTAAGATCAATCGGTCGCGTGCGTGTTCTTTTGTGTAAAGCGGCGGTTCTCAACCTTTTTTGACGCATGGACCATCTTTTCAAATAAAATGTCCGATGGACCACTTTGCTATGCTGACACCTCATGAACAACTGGTCGAGCCTGTATTGCACATAGGTGGTCTTACATAATATACTGTAAAGGTTACAATTTTGAGGAACGTTTATATCAAGAATTTATGGAGCTCTCTGTGGACCACTAGAAATTCCAGGTGGACCACGTTGAGCGTCACTGGTGTAAAAGATCAGAACGTTAGCATAAAAGGGTTTTGTCGACGAAAGGCCGTGTTAAACGCGGTTGGTAACCAACCAGAAACTTCCAGAAAGCGACACACGCCGAGTTTGCCACAGTAATTGCTGTTCAGACATGTATGTGGCGCGAGACAAAAGCTGCACTGTTTTGTTCCAACGGACAAAATGCACCTCGATCGTTACTTGTTTCACTGGCTGCAGCATACGGCTGTTCCTGATGCGCAAAGCTTTTAATTCGGTGCAGCCCGTTCAAAGATCTGCAATCTCCGCTCATCGACTTCGCGATTTTATGCTCTAGTGATTTTCAACGGGCGTTCAAGTAGGACTGACGCGCTGTTGAACGTACAAAAAACTGCTTTAATATTCTTAAAGAATCCCCACCGCCGAGGCTTATGACTGTGTTGAACACACTTAAAAGCACTAGTGTTTCTGTATGCTTTCGAGGAATCAGTCGACTGCCGTCTGCTTTCGCCTTTTTGCGATGATTCAAACTTGCACATATCTCTATTCAAGTATGTACTTTCCACGATGGGTGTAAACAAGGAATCGATCAGCAAATTTTTAATAGGAAATCGATTTCACGTAAAATTAGTAAAATTACGCATCCTCAGTCCTGAAATACTAACAACGGTAGAGAAAAATAGTGTTAGTCATTTCAGGACTGAGGATGCGTAAGTTTACGTGAAATCGATTTCCTATTAAAAATTTGCTGACTGTGTTGAAGTATGACTGAGGCGACAGTGCCATCTATTACGGTTCATCGCATTAACGCTCTAAATTGCTGTTAGTTCTCAACCAGCTTCGTCATCACCTTCAATCAAACTTTCGACTATGCCGTTAAAATTTTGTTTTGAGGTCGTAACGCCCGTTTAGAAAGCCTTGGCTAGTTCGCAGTTTGGCACCGGTGATACGCCGCAGCACTGTAATGAGCATTGGTTGGGTTTCTGCAGGTGCATTGCTAACAGTTTGAACTATAACTACATTAAGGCAACAGTCGTTATTCAAGGCGTCAGTATCGTTCCATGAAAACGTGAAACTGGAAAAGGTCATAAATTAAGATCTGATTTATCGCGGTAACCCTCGCACTTGCTCTTGATAAAGATTGAGTAGGAGACGTCAATGTTCTGCGGCCTTGGACGTTTTCAACAAGATCAACGTTGTTGTCCAGCATGCGATCCTTTCTCCCCACTTCCTGTCGTAATGCGTGGTGCGCAGACAAAAGGCGGATCCTGAGTTGGTACTGGTTTTGCAAAAGGTGTCTACGACGAAACCAGAAATCACGATAATCAAACGACCTAGCAGTTACTACCCTGTGTTAGTGCATATGACAAGGTGTTGAATGGGAACAACGTCGCTTTCCGCGGCACTGTCCGAGGTGGTGATGGTAACAGGCCCGGGACCTTCGCACATGGTGACTGTCGCCAACATCGGTTAATTTTTTTTGTTGCCTTTCGTCGCTTTCATTATGTGTTTGCAGCGAAGCCGACGAATCAAAAGGCATGGGATCTAGTACGATTATATTAAGAATCCTAATCTTATCCCGCACACGTTGAAGCTTAGAGATTGCCAAGATACTGTTTCGTAGAGGACTGGCGTTTACGCCGGATGTAGCCACTAAGATCGCCGTTGCCAATATTCTATTCATCACGCTTTCGCAATTGAACCCTTCAAGTAGTCGGGAATATGAAACGATGCTAACTTTCTATTAATTTAAACGTGCGTACATGCGTACATGCATGCGCTTTGTGTAAAAACCAGCAATCCAGCATCGTGCCTTGAATTTTGGAATCGTGTACAGGATCACTGGGACCAGTAGCTCCTCGCTGTCCTCTAATTACCTAGCCCGGCCTCCAGTCACTTTTGATCAATGTCAGAGGAACGGGTAACGTCCCGTGAAACCTCCGCTCGCCTTCGATCAATGTTGTGCGGACAGATCTACTTTTTTCACGACCCAGTGCGTGATGTATGAGCAGAGCTGGATGAGGGCGTTTCGCATCCTGCAGTGAAAACATTAGGACCGCTGGCGGTTAATTGACCGCATGCCGCCTGATACAGAGAGCTGGATGCCAGCGTAGGTTAAAACCAGACATTGTTCCGTCGCCACCATAAAAATGTGTGTCGTGAAAGTGTGCGCACACTATGCACGTGCGGAGATGCGTCGCATTCGCTGATGTTAGTTCCGAGTATTTTTTCTCAGTTACGATTATACATACCCTAGTTTTCAAGCGCTTAGCTTGTTAAACCCACCGGCAGGTTTCTTCTACAAGATTCTTCTGAGTACAAGATTTGGAGACCTTTTCGCGCCCCATAGCATACACCGCCAAAAAAAAGCACAACGTTGTCACCCACTTTTTTCTTGCAGAGACTACGCAACGCCTTCTCCCCTCACATGTCAAGGTTAACAGGCAACGGTGGCGGCGACCTTTCCGCCAACAACGGCGACATTTTTATGAGCAATTACACCAGCCACCACGAGCGTGGTGGAATGGAGGTGTTGATCGACGAAGACATTGTGACAAGTGTTTGAACGTCAACACTTGTGATCTTGCGTTGCCCGGGAGGACGACTTCTGTCAAAGGTTCTTGTCACTCTCGAACCGGGCACGTCGATAGTTCAGGTCGTGCTTTCAACGCTTGTATGGTTGTTCCGCGCGATTATTGCATCGTTGTTCTCTTCTCTCCTTGTATATCAAACAATAACTGTTTTCACAAAAAAGTATGCTTTTCCTTCGATCTACTCGCTTGTTCAGTTTGCTCCTCCATCTCAATCATGCGCCCTTGCCTGGTCACCCTTCTCTCGAAAATTGTGTTAGCAGGTCCACGATTCAGAATCAGTTTCAGACTCACTTTAACGGACGGCCCAGTTCGTTTGTATTGTTCTGTGTGGGCTTCACGCCAATGGTGATGCAGAAAGAAAAAAGGAATGCTACTGGAAGCGGAACACTGCATTACCGAAATCAACAAAGCGAACTTTTGAATTTGCAAGCGTTCGCCATTATTTGAGTCAACATTCGATTTGCGTCGCGCAAACTGACAGAACGTGGCCGGGCGCGATTTGTTGAGATAAGCATCGCCACCCGTTCGTGTTCGCGAGGACGTCTGAGACGGGAGAGATCGGCGTGCTCGCGCGGTTTTGTTTCCGCTTGAACAAACTTCTGCTTGCTCACCCGCGCCATATGCTTTCAGCTCATTACTTTGTTTTGCATAATTATTGTGACGCCCTCCGATCAATGATTTTATTCGCTACGCTTCGTCCTCCGAGACGCTACGCGGAGCAGAACAGAAGGCGGTAAATGCGTTCGAAATTGTCGAATGTTGACTGGTACCGCTCGCTCCTTGCGCTACGAATTTCAGGTAATCACTGCTAAGCCGAATCATGTTTCCGGAAACTTTGCGTTTCAGTCAAACGTTCTGGTTCTGAACCAGTGGTAAGCAGCGATCACGGTGCTCGCGTTTGTGGTGAACGTCGGTCTGAACCTAACTTTTCAGGTGAAACTGCTGCTCTTGACCAAGCTTCGAAAACATGGCCTTGTTGCGAATTCTTTACTCGTGGGGTTATTTTTATTCGAAATGCTAAAGTCCACTTGTAGTTGCCGAGGAGTAGATAACTGCCTGCTGATTTGAAAATTTGGTGATAAAGGGAAACAAGGGCTTGGGGCAAATCAGCGTTTGTAGAGATCACGTGATTCGAGGAACAGATAATGCGATGGGTCGGTAGGTGTAGTACTTGCATCACTTTTTCTGGAAACTTCTTTCCATATCGCAGTTCAAAATGGATGACGACGGAAAACCTTCGGTAAATGCATCCTTAACGGTTGAAACTGATCAAAACGTTCGAGGGTGTAAATTCGCGTGTCAAATTGCCAAGTTTTTCTTTTATATGCCAAGTTTTTCGTGGTCTGAGTGTGGCAAACTCCCAGTGCATTGCTGATTGTAAGCGAAGAACGTAAGGCACGACGTCATCTATCCTGACGCTGCCGCGCCGATGTAGAAAGGCGTTGGGGTTTTGCCCGACTTAGTTGTAATCTCAATGATTCTCGTTGTCAATGTCATCATCAGCTTGTTGAACCTGGCTATTTGCCGTGAACTTTGTTTTTTTTAGGTTGTTATTTCATATTATCAGTCGTCGTTTTACGGTACAAACGTGTTTGTCCGCTGATCGCGAACTCCGGTGCTTTTTTTTACTTCGAGCCAGCATCAAGTGACAGGCCCGTGTCTGAAATTGCTGTTCGCGCTTGCGCTTTACGCCACCCTTACGGTTACGTGTTTGTTTTCAACGTCTTCATATAGCGAGTGCGCTCCATCGCTAAGTTTGTGCTGCGGCTCCGTGAAGCAGACACGACATCGAACAAATGCTCGGCCAGTCAAGTGCATGAGATAGCTTTTCCTCACGATATTGAAACTTAAGTCGTTTTCGTATTAACCCCTACATGTCGGCATATTAATCCTTGGCAACCATGAAACTCGGCATTGCTCGTTCATATTATCACGGGGTTGTACATTGTTTCTGCACTGATACACGCGTTAACACAAAAAAAAACTCGTCTACTCTGCTTTTTATCAAGTCAAAGCTTCCTGTGTTTGCTGTCGACGTCAGTATTTGATAACCATTTGTTCGCGTATTGTTTTTTGAAACCCACGATCATTGTTTGTTTTTTTACTGCCCTGGTGCTTGTACATACACGTGACGTTACGTTATTTGGTATATACCATTTTCTTTTGGTGCTAGTCCAAACCATGGGACACGTGCTTTTGCTTCACCACGCTATCTGCTGACATCATGTATTGTTGTACGTCATAGTTAACGCTTGTTGCACAGCCCACCTGCACGGCCCTCTTTTCCGCGCTCTGATGCGTTGCCGGATTTTGTCGCCGACGCGAAGCTTTGCCTGCGATAATTTTCCTCGCTGCTTCCAAACTTGTAAATAATACGAATCCCGATCTGCCATACACCATGCGCATGCGCACGCCCTGATGCCGCTTGGGAGCGACTTTGATGACGTGTTCGCAGCATTCCGCGATGGTAAATGGCCCGTAGGTTGTTGATTGCATTT
>Ga0210059_1003223_pt1 | contig 26000 bp, 18 predicted proteins | sample Ectturendosymbi2_FD_188042 | JGI IMG/M metagenome (GOLD analysis project Ga0210059, IMG submission 188042) | Ecteinascidia turbinata endosymbiont from Florida, USA - Sample 2 (SPAdes) (version 2) | ecosystem: Host-associated > Tunicates > Ascidians > Unclassified | place: Key West, Florida... | reverse complement strand
ATATCATTGAAAAGATATTTTCAAAATGTCGCCAAAACTCAATCCAAATTGCTATGGGTTCGCCACTAGGTGCCGGAAATTATATTTCTGTTTTGTAGGGTGCCGCAAGCCTAAAAAGGTTGGGAACCACTGATCTAGAGCTTTTATTTGTCATCTAGAAATTTGCAGGAAGTCCCAGCTCGTTTACTGCCGTACAGCGCATCCAGGTAGCGTCTTTGAAAAAATGTCCATAACTTTTTGCCAAGTTTTAATTTTTTTTGGCCCAATAATCTTTGTTCACATTTTAACGATGCGGATTGCGCCCTCCCGCTCGATTTAGTGCATGTACTTGTGGATGATTAATCAGCGTGGTAAAACTCTTCTCTACGCTGCCCAGCTTGAAGCTGTGGTATTGTACTGTTGCGATCGGAAATCCCGAGCGGCATGTGCGCAAAGCTTCGCACTGTGGCAGCAAGCAACAACAGAGTTCACATGCCATGATCACTCTCCGCGTACGTTAGTCGTTACGTTCAATGGTTCACAAGTTAATATCGGCAGAACTTCCACGCCACGATCACTCTACCGTTGCTTGTTCGCGCCACGTATATCTATGGTGTTGTTCTTCACGCACATCCCGTTCGTGGTGAATCACACAATCAACGCAACACCACCGGAGAGGTTGCAACAGTACCTTCGGTGCGCGACTTTTTGTGTTAGTAACCAATTTGTGTCTTTTGCAGCTTGTGCCTGAAAGCAGGATGTTTTTCATTTTGCAGCTCACTGTGCCGTATGCCTTGTCGAGCAAAACCTGAGTTTGGTTCTTGATATCATACAAATGTTTTACGTCACCCTCCACATTCAAAAACCTGCTCAGAAAACCAAGGCCCGAGGTGGGTCACATCATTTTTCAACTTCATTTTTGAAGTACTTACAGTTCACGTTTAAAGCTGGTTCTTTCAGTAGCTGACTTTTGATGTGCTCTGTCGAGCAACCCTGTCGAAATCTGCTTAAGTTTTGTATTTTTGGAGCAGGGGAGGTTATAAGAACCAGCTTTAAACGTGAACTGTAAGTGTAAATATTTACGTCAGCAGCTTTTGAAGATAACCCCTGGATCAGTCTCTAATATAACCATGGATCATTCTGGCTAAAACGAATTTTCACATGTAGCAAGTATGGGAGGTCGACACCAGCGGTTTTTGCGACACATGAGCGCAGTCGCTAAAAAGATGAACATTTGACGCCATGAATCCTGTTCAGCTTGCGGTGTTGATGTTTTAAATGGAGCGAGCATTTGGCGCGGTTGCGGATTGCTTCAACACTCTGCAGCACAATAATTGCTTTACTTGCTGTACCGCACAGTAATTGCTTTTGGGAAGGGAGTCGACCTGATTTTGCATTGACCGGCTGGTGAACTTGGATCAGTCAGAGAATGCCTGCACGTGGTTGTTAGTAAACACTTTTCCTGGATTGATGTCAGCGACATCCACGAAAAGCAATCAACTGTCGCCGACCAGAAAACGCTGCGCAACCTGCCGCCTATCGCAAAGAAAGAACACAAGCTTCATGTGACGAAATAGTGGGACACGTGTCTGCATCGACGACTTTCGTGTTTTCTGCTGACAGCTGAGAGGTAAGTGTTTACATGCAATGTGGATTCTGTTGTATTTCACATTTGAACGTTGCCATTTGGTAAAATAAGTTTTTTCTGCAAGTGATGTGTCCAAATACTTTTCCGAGTGCGCCATGCGAGTGATCAAAGTAAATAGCAGATCAGTCTGTCAAAACAAACTTGCTGTAAAGTAATTACACATGCGTTAACACAGAACAAACGTTTGTGGCCACTACAATGCATGAAATCACTTTGTTTTAACTTGTTTGTGATCGATAGTGTGCGGCTGATTGGCAGGGAATGTCGTAAATTAATTTTACCATTTTGCCCAGAGGCTCCTTATGTGCGTAAAAATTACAAAGCTATCCTGAAAATTAAAAGCTTTAATGTCTCAACCTAATTTACCTATTTAGCATGTATATAGGCAATCTTCGAACAGAATAGGAAATGGATCTTCGACAGATCGCCAATAACGGCTACTGACAGATTTTGTGAATTTTTCATGCCTTTTTTGTTGCGTTACTGTTCGTACCTCCCGCGTTTTCGGGAAATTATGTTTGTTTTTGAAAAACTAAAAATTTTTCAAAATGCAGTACAACAGCTTCGTTTTTTTGGGTCAAATGAGCTTGAGAATATTGTTGAGTTGTTGAAAAACCCGCCTGTGCGCCTCAAACGTTTCAGGAAGCCTCGGTGGCATGGGAATTTTTTTGCCCACTTTTACCAACACTCCCAATGGTAAACCGTTACCAATATTTCTTCTCATCACGCATTGAAATAATAGTAATATCGTTAAAAACTACTAAGATGTTTGAAGTTAAGCAGTAAGAATCGGCTTGCGCGTTTATTTTTTCTTCTTTAAGTAAGCGTTGCTGCAGCACAGTGGTTTTCAACCTTTTTTTGTACAGCGACCCATTGCAGCAACCCACTATAACCAAACAACCCTCATTTGAAACTCGAAAAAAGGCAAATGTAGTACAGGTATGTGCATAAAATATCTTTTCGCGGCCCCTCCAAAAATGGTTCGCAACCCACAGAGTGTTCCCGACCCCAGGTTGAAAAACACTGCTGTAACAGAATACTGCCTTGCGGTCGAAATGAAAAGGATGTTGAATACATATTTTGTCCAACTTCGCGCTCTTGAGCTTTAATGCAACGCTGACTTTCATTATTCAAAGTTTATCTGTGTGGTTGTATTTGCTTATATGTCTGAAAATATGCGTAGAAAGATTTCTGGTTTCTAAATATCAGAAAAAAGACAAGGGTAATTTCCATATATCACTAGATATTTTATTACTTTAGATAAAGTGCAGCAGGAAATTGTAAAATTTGCATAGATGAAAACGGGTTTATTTTTGTGTTCTAAGCGATTGTGTGGTGCTGAATAACTGCAAGAAGTGTAAATATTTACGTCAGCAGCTTTTGATGCCCAGTACCGGTACGTGAGCCAGCTACAAAGAATGAACCACGGACCTCAGATGGTTGAGAACAAGCACTTCACCACCACACCGTCCTGCGGCTCGTTGAAAGCCTTTCATTAGTGGATAAGGACGAATCACGCTTGTACAAGAAGCCCGCATTCCGCGAGAGTATCCTGATGGTAAGAACAGCTGCACGTGTGAATGAATGAAACTATTTAGAAGTGCCGAATTTCCGCATTCTCAAAGCCTATGGCCACCGCAGCTTAGGTTATTCTCGTAAGAATTTTTTAGTCTTCGCTGCAGCCACCAAACAATTTTCATGCAAATGAAGATTAAATTTAGTGTTTATAAATCCAAAATCAGCTTGTTTATTGCATGGCCTGACGGTTCTGGATGATGAGACAGTCGAATGGCTGCTCAACACCTGCCCTGAGATCTAGTGCGGCCAAGCAGTGGATTGAAAGAACTGCTCATACGATGAAGAAGCTTGTTTATTAAGATTTATCAAAAATTTATTTTCACAAACCTCGTCAGTTTCTTATTGAAGCAGAAGCAACAAATAATGTTATGTTTGGCGACAAACATGGTGAGAGCTTTTGCAATACAAGATTCAGGGTATACAACTGAAGTTGTCAATAACGTCCGGTCCCGTTGGGAACATTCGCTACATGCATATATAGATGCTACCAACACTTCATTTGCCGAAGACAATTAAACACAACGCTTTGAATGGCACCGAAAAAAGTGATGTAAATGTTGCTTGTAACTGTTTCCAGAAAATATAAAAGCAGGTACCTCAACCAGCAATTTGAAAACTCTAACGAAAAAAATTTTTAACAAAATATGGTGAAGTGGTCAACTAAAAAGTTTCAAAACAAGTGTTTTATGAATTATTTTTATTCTTTTATTTCACCAAGGTGTTTTTTCTCAGGCTTAAGTTCCATAGAAAGGGGTGTACTATAGCAGTATGAAAGAAAATGCGAAGTCACGTCGTAACTAACAGGCAGCACGGAGGGGCTTTAAGCTGTTACGCACAGGCAATAATAAGCCGGGAAAAAACTAAAGCTGCGAATCACAGCTGCTGCAATCTCATCTTCATGCAGAAGCGTTAACTCACAGAAGCGTTAAGCGGGTAATAAAATGAAGACTTGTAAGAATAAAAAGGTTGCGAAAACGGGTAAAGATTGACACCGCTAGACAAATCGATGCAAATTTTTTCGAATTACTGTAATCAGTTGTTTTGACGAAATTGATGACGTGATGCTGACGAACAATTACATGTTTGGAAATGTACCGCAGAGTTTGATAAGCGTTTGCATAGGCTACGCACAGTCGTGTTTATATGATCCACAATCAGCAGACATGCACTGGCATACAACAAGCACGAAGCAAAGTTATTTTCTATGTAGCTGGGAAGATTGCTTAGTCTGTTTTCTGCACAATAAAGCGACTTTGCATGTTTCGGAATGTCGTTGTCAGCATTCAATGGGATATGCAGCAATGCGCCAAGATAATTTACTTATTCAGCAAACCCCAGACGCTCATCGTTTATCATTTGATGCTAGAGCAATTGCTATACGTCCTCTACGAGGAAAGCTACTCCACACCAACTGTCTCCGCGCACGCAAATACAATTTCGTGTTTACCAGCATATAGTCACAACAAATAAATATTGTTTGCCAAATATAGGCCTGCACGATAATTTGAATAAAACTGCAACTATTTTCATGATCTACAGCAAGGATCTCAAACTCAAATTGCTGCGAGGACCAAATGTGGAGTTAGAGGACCGAATTATGACGCTGGCGCAACAATGGCCGTACCTATACCTTATAGAAACAACTTTATGCTTTGCATCTTATTTCGCAAAAGGTATCGTCAATTATGGGCAAATCATTTCGGGCTGTCTCTACGTTCGTTAAGGAACTTGTTCACTCGCTTGTCGAGCACTTTCAAACAGCGATGAATAAACTAAATAACGTAAATGTTAATTAATTGAAAATTCCCAAAAAGCATCGTGGGCCACATGCGGCCCGCCTGTTTGTGACCCTTGATCTACAGAAACATCTGTTTATTTTTATCAAATAGCTGTTTTGAGTGAAAAACATTTAGCATATTTATTTTGAAAAACTCTTAACTTATGGTTATTAAACGTTTTGTGCATGAGCGTCCGCAGAAATTTTTCCAGGGGGGGCAACGTTAACATTTTGCTGATCCTTGTCAGGTTGCTGACGATGCAATGTAAATATACTTTCACGAAACTCTTCACCGTTTCTACACGAATACATCACAAAGTCGACGTTTTGCTCATCGCTTTCAGGTTGTTAACGACGCAACGCAAATGGATGTTAACAAAACACTTTACCCTTGCTACAGCGCAAAGAGAATTCCCATGCTACGACAGTGGTCACAAAAATGCCCTTCGCTGGCAGCAATAGCCAGGTATATTACGATAATTTTCGCAATAGACTATCCCAAGATTTTTAAAGCATTGTACTACTTTCCACAGAACTATTGCCATGGTCTTTGAAACGAAACCACAAATTATGACTTTATTTTACCTAGCAAGACGTATTAGCGTCACTCAGAAATATGAGCTGCAAACGTCTGAGATCTCTTCCAAAGCGATCAATCACCCTTTCAATAAAACCTTGCTTGCCTTTGCTGATTTTTCCACGGGGAACACTCATCATACATAAAACTCATCATACATAAACCCGACAAGTTGTCTATGTTGACAGGACTATCGCACAACCCACTAAAGTTAGAATACCATGCAGGCTTTAAAAAATTGAGCAATAAATTATGAAAAGTCGCCACAGCAAATGTAGCTTTGCTCTCAGTACTTACTTACAAGTCAGAAATAAACCTTAACGATTAAGACGTATTACCGCAAGCCTGCGCATACGTATTATAACAAGCCACTTTTTACTGTGTGAAAAGCAGTGGTGTAACCCAGGGGTCGGCAAACACCGGGTCTCGGCCCGGTGCCGGTCCGTGAAGAAATTGTTACCGGGCCGTGCGAAACCAAGACCCAATTGGCCAAAAAGTGACTGGAACGACGGACATAAGAACACATTGCGGGTACCATTGACTACTATAATCCCAGGTCGGTGTATCTTATTGCGACAAAGCAAGCCCAGATCTCCCTCTGAATCAATGCCGTGATGACTTACGAGTTGTAATAAATTTTCATGTGCAGGTTTTTTTAAGGAAAATGTTAGGTACCCGGTACGGACCTGTAGGGACCCGATTTCTCTCTTTCTGGGGACCCGATTTTCTCTGATTCAAGGGACCCCATGATAATATTCGCTGATTCTAGGGACCCGATTCGGGTCCCTAAAACGCCTTAACAGGCCTAAAAGAAATCTTGCAAGTGTAACGACAGTGATTCGGGGCCTTTACGTTTATCTTGTAGAACGGAGAGGAAAAACCTCAGTGTGTCGTTTGCATCAAGGTATTGGCCAGTGAAAGCATGCTGCCAAATTATCTTGAGCGTCATTGAACATCATAATATCCACAATTACTGAACAAAACTTGATCTAGAAAGGCAAGTGTCCACCATTTCACGAGTGATGCAACTCCCACATGGCTTTATTTGCATGCTACCAAGTATAGGGCACATAATTGCTTTAAATGTCCAACATTTACAGTTGGTACCGCTATCTAATGAATTGCTTGAAAATGAATGTATCATCCTGCGTTCAAATTTACGAAGCATGTTTGCAACGTCCAGCTAAGCTCGAAATTTACTCAGTACTTTTCAGAGCATTTATCAAGCTATGATAGGATTCGTGACCTTTTCGTCCAACCGACCCAATCGTCCTATGCCTAACAAGAAAAGACTAAATTGACCTTACCTGTGAAGATTTCTTGAAAAGAAAGTTTAATTCAGGAAACTCAACAACTTTTTGGATTTCATTGAATGACGAATGCGCTGCTTTGGCAAAAAGCGCTACCAATGGTTATCCCTATCGCCATGTCATATTTATGCGAAACGGGCTTTTCTGCCATTATGCGAAACAGGATTTTTCTGCCATACATGGCCATGGTTAAAACCAAATACCGATAACGAATAAAGCTTGAGAGGTAATTGCCGGTGGCAATTTCACAAATTTTCCAAGAATTGTCTAAACTAAATAGTGAAAAGAAACAAGCTCAAGCATCACATCAAATGACGCATATTTGTTTTTGATGTTTCATCACTCTATAAAACTTTTATTATGTATGTCTTTAATAAAATCTTATTGTTGGTGCGTCGCAAGTTCAGAAAACTTTCCCGAAGGCGTCGCGACGGAAAAAAGTTTGAGAACCACTGGATTCAGTCATTCACTCAGTTCAGGCACATTGTTCGCAACCACAGTCTCATAATAAGAAAGGATTTTTCAAACTTGTGGAAGCACTGCTACAGAGTTATCTATGCTTTTTATCACACAGTATAAAATTACGTGCCTTTCAGCTATCAGCAGTAACCGTCTCGCTGCATTAACTGCCAAGATGTCTGTGTTCAACAGTCAAATGCGGCGAAACCATTCCTGCCACAGGCGTCTCTGCAAAAATCACTAGGCTCACAAAAACAATTCACCAGATCTGAAAAAAATTCACCAGATTTAAAATCTTTGTGTCGAAGATCGCACTTTTGCTTGAAATGATCTACTTATTTGCTTTATCGCCAAAAAAACTTGACGTATCATTTGCACGTTCGTTAAAATAGATGATGCTGAAGCCTGGAAAGTCTCATTCCAACAATCATCAGGCGTTTTTCAAGAGCTAAATGACACCACTTGGCACTTAGGCACTTACGGAGGATTTTGGACCGATCAGCCTAACATTTAGTCAATTATTTCTACTGCAGTGATCCTGCAAAGAAATGAAGTAAACGGCATAGCCAACACTGCAGCAACAAACAGCACGGAAGTGAAATCAATAAGAAACTCAAATTAGAAACACTTCATTTTTGCTGCAAATCTTCAAACAATGATTCACGTAATCAATTGTTTTTGGATTGAAAAGGGCTGAAGGTTGGAAAAAAACGATCGTCATACGTAGCAGAAAAATCACTAGATTGCAGTGTAAAATCACTATAGATCACTAGATTAGTCTAAAAATCACTAGATCTGGTGAAAAATCACTAGGCGTGGCACCACTGGGCGAAACGCCTACTAGGTAGTAGATACTACCTACCGTAACTTGAACTGAACCATTGAAGAATGTCATGTTATTGTCACGCAATAAACACCCACAATAAAACAATCCGCTTGCCAGTTTCGCAACCTACTAGAGTCCTGCGCGGGGTGGGTTAACCCGCGCGGGTTGCGGGTACCCGCATTTGCGGTGCGGGTGCGGGTTGAACTTGCTGCGGAGCAGGCGCGGGTTGAGAAATTCTTTGTGCGGGTAACTTAGTGTTGAGCCAAAGCGCATGAAATTAATCAGCTCAAAAATCGCAAAACACGTAAATGTTCCAAAGTTTTTTGCCAGTATTGCGCTTAGGACAGTAGGCCTGCAGCAATTATGGCATTATGATGTAACAACTCATTGTTACGAAACATTATCTCTGGCTTTTGCCTTGTGGTGCGCAAGTGACCATTTTCTAATGCTACGGTCGTATTTGGTGAAGAATAATTCAGTTTTAACAGCCTTCCAAATGGATAAAACAACGCTTAACGCACAGGTAGTCATAACTGGAGTGAAACGTATTTTTTATCAACTCAAATCTGTTGACCGCGAAAGGTCAGATCTGTGGAAAGATTTTGGTTTGGTTGCCAACCGAAAGAATGAGCGGCTTGAATTTACTGCTTGTTTGACTTGTCTTCGGGCGTTATGAGTAGGGCAAGTCTTTGCAACTTCATTTACACCTCACAACAGCTTCTGAAATACTCAGAATTTATACACTACGACCTTTGAAGCAGGTTGCAAGAATTTTACATTGCAACTTTTCTCTTTTTTACATGCAACTTTTATCAAGTAGGTTGTTGCGCAAACTGTAAAAGTGTTATTTGAAAAACATGCTTTAGAACTATTTATGTATAGTTATGTTCTCTTTGATAACCTATTTAAACTGAATAGTGACCTAAACGCAATTACAGAAATGACCCGGCCAAACATCAGTCCAGAACTGCAGGTCAAATTGTTAAATTATCAAGAAACTTCATGCAGTGTGGAGTGAAGTTTCAGCATGCTACGCAAACTCATGAAGAAGATCGCTTATTATCGTCAGATTGTGTATGGAAATATTATTTAGCATTGTATGTAAATAAATTGCATGAGTAAATCACTGTCGTTAAAAATGCTTGTGCATAAATGCAACTATTTCTGCAAATTTTCTTGAACAAATGCATATTTCTCACGATTTTATAGCAAAGAAAACTTGCCCTAGTTATGAGTTTTTAGTAGTTTTCGGACAGGTGCGGGTTTGAAACCGAAAAAGTGCGGGGAGGGCGCGGGTTGGGATGGTCTGTGGGGCGGGTGCGGGTGCGGGTTAGAAGTGTGCGGGTGCGGGCAAGATTTCTCAAATTCATGCGGGTGCGGGGCGGGTTTAAATTTTGCGGTTGCGAGGCGGGTGCGGACAAAAAAATTCAACCCGCGCAGGACTCTACAACCTACCTCTGCAGGAAAAAGAGCGGACACGAGTGAACTGCAAGCTCATCGCTGCATGACACCAGCACAGTGAACCTGGCTCTTGTGCAGTTTGAGTTTCTCATATCGGCAAATAAACTGTTAATGCAAGAATTAAATCAATTCATCGGAATTCCGCTTCTGACTTTAGGTCTTCTAGAAAATTTTGGTTCTTAGCCTAAATTTCCAGGGGGGAGGCAAATGCCCGTTTTTCCCCCCTTCGGACGCCCATGGTCTTGTGTGTAGTAGAGGTTAAAGGGTCCAATCTTTGTATTACTCACTTTTTCGCTTCAATTTTCGCCAAAATGCTTTGCTGAGAATAACAAGCTTTGCTTTATGCAAATGGCTTCCTATTACTTTGTCGCGGATGACCATCAACATAATTTTTATGCTGTGATGCGTAAAAGTACGGGACTTGTTGGAACAATTTTTTCCTTTTATTTGTTTCGTTTTCAGTAACGGAGTGGCAGGCACAAGAGACGAATCTGAAAACCTTTCCAGTGGATGAACCAATTTTGATTTTTGTGTAGCTTATTGTTAGTATATATTAGTTTTGTAGGTTATAAAAATGCAGAAATTGATACCTAACGACATACACGGATGTTACAGCGTACATGAACATTATTGACGTACTTTGAAACGGGAAATAACTATGTAGGAGTTAGATGTTTAAATTGGCCCATTTTTCTTCTAATTTTTCAGACGATACAGGTTGTCACGCAGGGCTTCAGCAAGCTGACCATTAAAGAATGCAAAACACTTACACATGTCAACTGCAAGTAAAATCAGAACACCAATTAAGCGTTTGTTCGCAAAAATCTACTCGATGTCTCCTCGATTCTCGTCTTCTCAGTTAAAATATCTCTGATTAAGAATCAAAGAAGACTTCACGTATGAATGCGCACTTACAAACTTCCTTTTACTAAAACTTCGCATCATAAGAGATTATCCTCGAATGTCCGGGTTAAAGTAAAGGTCGCTGATGTAAGGCAACAGAGCGCATTTTCGCGTTGCTTTTACCACTGCGCCGAAAACTACACTCCTGCATGCAGGCAGATGTGCTTCAAAGCAGCTGAGTTTAAGTTCGAAATTTCGAAGCAGGTGGAAAGATACAGCAAGGGTTAGTGAGGGCAACAAGAAAGTTTTGCCTACGGCCGCTGCATTGCACCATGATCTGCAATACGTTGTACACAATTTGGTTCGCTTGTTTGGATGGATCACAAAGCTTTAGTTTAAACCCAGATATTCGAAAGATTATGATCTTATTAAACTAAGTTACGCTTGCTGTAGACGGGAGGGAAAAATTTGCTTGTACGAGTGTGGAGAACACAGAGGGAGTTCTTTATCTGTTCGCAAAATTTAAGTTAGGACTATCGAATTAAGATTAAGATAGGCCAAAAATATTTTTTCACATGGTGGGGAAATGCAGACACCACACTCTCACACCTCCAGTATCCGGCGCGCACAGATTTATACTATAATGTGTGGACGAAGCCTTTCACAAGCAGTGTTGCCTCACCAAGTATATGAATCTATGTAAATAAAAAGGTAAAAAGATAAAGGTATAAAACTATACAACCACACAAAAACAGCAAGACTTTGTTTGAAGCACGCTTTGTTTTATCTGATGCTTCCATAATCAACAACCAACAATTCACAGGATCAATGTATGTTTTATTGTGTGCTCGTATAGACCCATCGCCATAGACATGCAGTCGGCGTCAAATTTCCAAAACGTTTTTTCAGACTTTTTGCATGTTGATTGGCCAAAATGTGAAATTACGAATACGATCAACATAGTCATGTGCATATATCTAAAAAACGTAAAAGATATTGGTCGTTCCATTTCTATAGGGATGAATTGCAAACAGAAAAAAATGTAATACACTAGAACAGCGCTCTTCAACCGGTGTGCACGGTGCACCCTAGGGTGCATCAAAATATGCGTGGGGTTCACCACTACGAAAAGGTTCACAAGAGTGCATCACAAACTTGTCATACTAAACAGATACTTTTTGCAAAAACTTTCTGTTAGCAAAAATGAACCATTAAGCAATCAATGACTTTTAGGATTTAACCTTGCCTTTACACATTCTAAAGTGTTGTGCGTAAGCATCAGACCATGTCAAGTTAATTGTTGTAATTAGTTGATTATTATTTGTGATTCATAAGCAACAGACGATGAGCCACTATCAATTGAATTATGTGCTGTAGCTGAGTTATTGAATTAGGGTACTTGTTTAGGCCAGGGTACCTAGTACTTACAGACATGGGCGCAATTAGGGGGACGTGCCAGTAAATAGGGTGCATGGCTTTAAGTAAATATGGTGCATGAATTCATTAAAACATCTTTAAAGGTGCACCATAACAAAAAAGGCTGAAGAGCACTGCACTAGAAGGTACAGTTTATGAGTATCACATATTTATGTTCTCCGCTGAAGACCCGAACACATCCGATACAAAGACGCCTTTTCCAAGGGTCTTGAAGTAGACCAGTAGATATATAAAGTCTTCAAGTCTTATCTTTAAAAAACCCCTTACATTTAGATATGCACATTTCGTGGATATTACGTTTTTGTAAATGTTTTTTGTAACTGCCGATTAAGCAGCACAACATCAGCAGTATTTTACGTTGACGCAACTGCCTTTATCCTTGTAATTCAGCGTTTGTTGCTTGCAGTGATTTTACATTTTTACTGTGATCATCAATGCAGAGGTAAATCCTTACTGTAGAAACCAAGTCAACGCACCAGATCTGCGCGAGCACACACACGCGAAATTCCCTTGATGCAATGACGGGCTGACACAATCAGGCAAGAAACCTTGATCGAGGCCTCGGGCCTGGTCGCTGTGACATAGGCACATTTTTTTGACGCACGCTGAAAGGCCTTGACAAAAGCAAGCTACCACGTGCAGTAAAATAATCACAAGTTTTGAAATACCAATTCGTAATGCGAATGGTTTACATCCAGTGTACTAACAATTTATGAATGTCCAAATCTTGACTATTTTGATTTTGCAACTGCAAAACGACGCAATTACTTCATTGTCGAATCAGCTACGACAAGCGCTTAACAATCGGAAAGAAACAACCTTAAATCGAAATTGTAACACATTTGTCTTACGTTTGCGTAGCTTTAGACACGTTTAGAGTACCAACTAAATGGTTTTATCTACGCTATTACGGAACATATGATTTAAACAAATCACTGCCATAAAGCACGCTTAATCTGCGCTTAGTGCCTCGCTCACAAGTTTTTACTGTAAGAGGCGCCTACTCGTTTTCGAAGGTTAAAGCTCTAAAATCAATAACAGAGTATGAAGTGCCCTTATTTACCATGACGCTACTCTTTCGCGTCGACTTGTTCACAATACCAGCCGATGTGTTGCTGCTCGAATGCTGGCTTAGCCGACTTTTTGCGAGCACCAGAGTGTTTAGATGCGGAAAGTTCTAAGGTAAAGATTGCACGGCGAAGTTTGACCGCCTGCCGATTTGTGATTTTCACAAGACTTTGTTAGTTGTTCCTTCCTATGCTAAAAAGGCTGTTTTTAGCAAACCGTGGTCAGAGTTTGCACGGCAGGTTTCAATCGCAGTCAAGATATCATCGCCAGTGGTGTATTGCTCTCTGAAGCGCCTTAAGAGAATTTTATTGGCAAAAAACATGAGGTTTTGGGGCAAGTATTTTATTAAAGAGTGGATGACTTCGTCTTGTGTGATTTTCCTAGCTTGGTATAACTTGCAGATTCGGTAGTTGTTTGAATCCGATCGTTGCTCTTAACATGGAAAGTGAGGTCTTTCACGTTAATATATTTTTATACATAGCAGCGGTCGGGAACCTATGGCTCGCGAGCCAGATGTGGCTCTTGTGATGACAGCATCTGGCTTGCTCGGTATTTTCTTAATACAATTGTAACGAATGAAACTTTTTCTGTAATTTTCCATCTACCAGACTACAAAGCCATCAGCAACACCATGCAGCACCACAAGTCGCATTAACAGTAAGAAGCATGTTATTAAAAAGAAAAGTCAGACATTTACCATTGTTTAAAATTGTTGCTTTTGCTTAAAAATGCACACGTTAGTTAGTAAGTTAGTTGCATTAAGTGTTGAAAAATATTTTATGGCTCTCACAGAAATACAATCAAAAATATGTAGGTTTCATGGCTACCTTAGCCAAAATGGTTCCCGACCCCGTTATATAGTACTGTCAACCTTGACGCCGGCCTAAAAAACTGATCTAAGACAAAGAGCTGTAATAACGGAGGATGTTGCTTTGCCGAAAAACAAAGGCAGCGAACGAAAACAAGTGAACTGAGTGTGCAGCATGTCAAAGATTGTCAATATTTTTCCACCATTGGCTCCTGATAACAATCAAGCCTTCGTCCGTTCAGCATTCCCGGCAAAACAATTCAAACCTCAAAAAGTGCACTGCATACAAGTACCAAGTTTCGAAGTTTTGACATAGTCCCTCTCCATAGCAATCCAGGAAGATTCGTGAAGAATTCTTTAGCACAAAAGCTCTTTCACAAATGAATGCACACAAAAGAGCAGCAAACACGCAGAGCAAGTACTTGGGTGTTAGACGAAATACGCAAAATCAACAAAAAGCCGTTGTGGAAAAGCATTGAAAAGTAACAAGAGCGTCTTTGTAGCAGAAAGCAGATTATAATCATCACAAAGTATTTTATGTAGGTCACCCACCCGTCACCTCTAGCTAAAACGGATTTGACAACATTACAATGGTATAAAAGCGATCAGACGCTCTGATGAAATTATTAATGCAATTCTTATAAAAACTAGTTTCCTTTTCGATTTTCGATAAGGTAAAAAATCGGAAACTTCAACCACTTCCCACGTAGTGACGTCAAGAGGAAAAAATTACGGTGTTGTTTGTACCTTGACAACAATCATGCATCAAAGCAACTAGGGTTTTTTCGGTTGAGGCGAAATAGTTACAAGCAAGGTACAACTCTAATGTACCACTGGTTAAAGTGAAAGTGATATTTTGCAAGGGATGTAAAAAATGATCCAAAGTTTTTATAAGCTTTCATGTACAAAAAGCTGCTTAGATGCGAAAATCTCTGATGTTTAATGTTTGAAATATTGTTCAAATTCTTGACAGCGTTTTTTGAGTTGCAGTATTAGGGACAAATTGACAGCATTTGATAAGGCGTTTTTTGGATTACTCAGATTAGTCTTTGGCTAATTAGGTCAATATACTGTTCCACATTTTGCCGAAGTGCATGCAGAAATCTTCTTAGCGCTGCGAAAGCGTCTAATGTTGTTGAAAGTCAGAATTGTAAAGCAAAAAGTGCTGTGCTTGTTCATTGACATGAAGCTGAAAAAATCAAAAAGATACTTTTTGAAAACTAATTGAAGTTCTTGATTTTTATACAAAAATTTATATTACGCTTCATATTATTTCTTGTTCTGTTGCTGAAGTTGCCAGATAAAAAGCCTGCTAATATCCTAAACATTAACGATGTCACTGGAAAACCTAACACATTTCTATTTTGCGTGTGGGAGTATTCCATATTTTCATGGAAATCAGCGTTATAAACACTAGCGATGACGAACCAAGATATTGGACCAGTAACGATTCTTTGTGATTTTTTTGTTGCACTTTGACATAAAAGCTCATCTTGCATCTTAGGTGTGTTGTGGTTGTAACTATATTATGCAATATGAGATGCTTTGCTTACAGATACCTTTCGCTTCATAGTTTCACAGAGTTTTAAACAAGCAAATTGTCTTTCATACATGTTAATATTTTGCTTAAATCTAAACAGAACGCCCAATCGTCCAACATTTCCTATTTGACAATCAAATTCTAGTTTATCGTAATCCAGAAGGAGATCTTTTTGAGAAAAACAACCTTTACAATAAGAGTAGAAGAAAGTGTTTTTTTCTAAAATGTGATATAAGACAACATCCATTTGTTGACAAATTATCTTGCCGAATTCGTGCAATCAGTTTGGTCACATTTTAGAGTATTTCTTCCCACGTTTTGTAAATCCGGTTTAAGTTCGAAATTCTCTAACTATACTTTGGTTCTGTAGGAAGTAGATACCAAATGGACAATAACAACAACTGCAAAGTAAATGCAGTTTGTGATCAATCAGAAAAGTACCATTGGAAACAGGAAGGCAATAGACTAGTTCAACTTCGGTTTTCAAACTTGCTTTCCTGAAAACTGACAAGAACTTACAAATGAACAGATCTAAACAACAATGTTGAATCTTCCTATTTCTTCACTGGTTCAGATTATAAAACATTTGGCCAGTACAGGGAAAAGTCAAGAAGACACTCTGAACAAATGAACTATTTGAAAAAATTTCAAGAAATCCTTTTCTAGTTCAACCATACTACGTACGTATCGCAAACATGCTAGTTTTGATCTTGTAACGAAAAAAGACTTAATGTCTTTCTAAGCCCTAGTAAGAACAGCAATAGCTCTCTAAATGTTAAGCGTTTTGGGGGAATGAAAGCAGTGCTTGTACAGTAGCTGTTATTCCAACAGTCATCGCATCAGACTCTGGATGCTTTCCCTTAATCATGTCAGTGGCAACCTAAAAAACGTAAACGGCTGTGAAAGTTGACAGGGAAAGTATACTGTAGTTTGCATTGCTTGCAAAAAAACTGCCACGATTAGAATCGTATAGGCAATGGCTCACGTGTAAAATGTTAATTTTAGCACAATGGCATATAGGAAACCACGCGTTTGCTACAGCCTTCGGAAATACGCATACCACATTGTTCATGTATTTTTTTTGAAATTGAGCCATTAAGCAAGTAAATATATTCATTCTTGTCTTGCAGCTTTCAATGAATGAAAAAAAAATGAAAAACTTTTTCAATGAAAAACTGTGGAGGGCATCTATTCACATTAGTCTTCCTGGCCTTAGATAGCGTTGTATAAAAGAATTGGCAGCAATCAATGTGACCAATCTCTTCAATTTCTACTAAGCATCACTTCTACGCATAAACCGAGTTTGTTTACAAATTCAAAGTTCCTTGAAATATTATTTTTCACAGAATAATTCCTTCTTACAAGCAGGTCATCTAAATGTCGAAATTATTTGTTGTTCAAATTTTTGACTCGGATCTTACATGAGTTGTAAATAAAAGTGTACATGTTTTTCATCGTTGAACATATGAGTTTTGAGATGATATCTAATAGCGAAAAAGATGAAACACAAAACAATTAAAGAAAACTTGATACCGGGGAAAATACCATGAGAAAGAAAATAGAAAACTCGTATTTTAACAACGTGACCAAGTTTTTGACGTTACGTAGAATTGTTACGAAAAATCATAGCGACCGTTGTTTGCTGCATTAAGAGTTAAAAAAGGATGAGATGATGAACCAGTGTTTTTCCTATTTTTTTCAAATTTGACTGGCTTTTGCACCTTTTTCAGTCTTTCAGCTCTCCGTGTCCCATTGTATGTTTGCAAACCAATAAGAACTTTTCAATTTGACACAGCGCAGCAAGATTAGCTCCGGTTGAATGCTGAATTACAATGCTTGTGCAAACTGCAATGAATCGCAGTTGAAACAGTACATTGCCATCACTTTACAAGTTCAAGGGGTATAACGTGGTTAGAAGAGCCCTTGTAACAGCATTCGAATCGGAAAAAACGTAGAACCATAAACCATTTTTTGCACAAGGCGCAGTGTTTGCTGTCTGGTTTCATGATTGCACCTGGTGTCATGTTGCATTCACCCACTCACGGCCAACCGTTGTTGTTGTGTTTCTAGGATAGCATAAATTGCGACTGCAAGTGCAAATTTGTTTTCGACATAATTTGATACGGGACGTTGTTTCAAACGCTTGTGGTTTTGCTAAAACCAACCTACGACATTATGTTCTCGAAAAATCAGGAGGCAAAAGCAACGAAGAAAGTTACTTCCAGCTAGTCTGGAGCAGAAACTACAGCAGTTGTTTGCCTTGTTAATTAGTTGTAAGCAAAGAAGAGTTTTACTGCCTCAGTCATCTGAAATTATATTTTACAACATTCTGGAAATTAATTTCGTAGACTTATATCAATAGGTCTAGCCTAGCGGCATCCACACAAATGCTACAAGATTAAGGCTGTTTCTTGTTCAGCGCAAAGTCAAACGGTGATCTACTTCGTTTTTTATTACAAATTGAAGCTTTAAGGAAGAAATTCACAGAAGCTGCATCAGGATGGGAATATTCGCCATGGCTATGACCTGGAAATGCGTCAAGAAAAAGTTTTCCAACCAGTATGAGTGTAGGTTTTATTTGACTGCCGATTCTGTAGATCATTTTCAAGAGTATTTGAACATTTGAAAAGTTCATCTAAAAATTTTATCCAATTCAATTAGCATGGCGTCGAACAGGAGCCTTCGCAGTGCACAGCTCTATGATATTGTTGCAACCTCTCCGGTGGTGTTGCGTTGATTGTATAATTCACCACGAACGGGATGTGCGCGAAGAACATATATGTATGTACGACTCTATTATTGCTTGTTCGCACCACATACATATGTGCCACATACCACATACATATGTGGCGCGAACAAGCAATAACAGAGTGATCTTGGTGAGTGACCTCTAATGATGCTTGTGAACCTGGTGAACAGTTGATTGTGCTTGCTAACGGTGACGACGAGAGTGATCTCGTCGGGTGATCTCTACTGTTGCTTGCTGCCACGGTGCGAAGCTCTGCGCACATGCCCGCTCGGGATTTCCGATCGCAACAATATGAACGTCTGCAGCGCACTCTTCCGACAATCCTTCAAGTGCAGTTGGAGAGGCGTGACGAGCATTGATTTTCACTCATGATGTATTGAACTGTGATCTTTTCCAAAATTATTGGAAAGGTTTGCTGAAAAAAACACGTCGTTATTAGCGTTGGTAGAATGCGTTAAGCAAGATTACATTCCTAATATTGGCAGCCAAATTGTAGGGAGCTCCATTAAAATTAAATGCTGAACACTGTAACGGAAGACCCTGGAACACCTAACACCTTTAAATTTGCTTTTTTGTCTTTCTTAAAGCAAGGCGCTTATATGTTGTTAGTTTTTACGCAGTTGTGGTGGATGTTTTGTAGGTAATCATTGCCTTCGTATATCAGTTTTCTCTCTCTCTCTCTCTCTCTCTCTCTCTGTTAGTGTTAGCAGTAGGGCCGGATTTACCAATAGGCTATGTAGGCTTAAACCTAGATCCTCAAGGGGCCTCCAGCAGATCCAAGGGGCCTCCAGCAAACTGTGGTACGCGTCAGTTGTCGATATATGATAGTTCGATAAATATTCGTCAAAAATGTATGTCTTAATTATTCATGAAATTTAGTTTAACTCATCTAATCAGATTTTTTTCTTGATAACGCCAAATTCTTCCAACGAGTTTCTATGAATCTAAATATGACCGTTGGTCAAACCGCATACCGGCTATTCTGTCAATATACGCAAAGCATGTTGGCTGCGTCCTGCGTTTGCTGAATCTTACCGATTGTTGCGTGTGAGTCAGGCGAAAGAATTTGTGGCTGTTCGTGTTTGAAATGCACCTGATCAAAGCTGAAGGCTGTATGCAGATAAGGGCTATGTGTAGGGCTAACAGCGTCATCCTACAATAATAACGTAGTCGCTTATTTTGAGCAATGCTGTAGTTTTGTTAGCGTTTCTTTTACATAAAGTGCATATGTGATTTTTTCTATTTAAATTTTCTTTAACAAAGTCATTCAGAAATCAGATTGCTATTGAATACTTGCGCAAATTCGTACTGCTCCCATGCTAAGCAAATCAGAGGAGATCTTGATGAGCTAGAGTAGCAAGCAAAAGTCACTTTGCCAACTGGCAACCACAGAACTCTACCCCACGGAGACAGAAAAGGGAAACAGCAAAGAAAATGACAAAAGCGCGTTTGGGTCTGACGTCTAAAATTAGTGGTTCTTAGTTTATCCAACCACGCGGGCCCTTATTTCTTAGTTTGATGGTCAATAACTGCTCAGGACAAATATCTTTTTTGAGACATTTGCCCTGAGCAAGATTAAAGAGAATTAAAAATGAATTAAAGGGTGACAATTTTCCAGGAGAGGTTGTCCACATTAAGCATTCGGTGCATTAAAAATGAGAAATTTAGTCAAACAAATTGTGGCGAACTCCTAGATGATTTTGATATGAAGAAGTTCAGGACAAAACCATTTCAACTGTTAACTTCAGCCTTACTTGATTCCAGGCCCGTAACTATGGGGGCGCAGGGGTGCGAATTCCCCCTAGAAAATTATTCTCCCCTCCTGGAAAAATGTGTTGGACGCAGTTTAAAATTATTGGACATAGTTTAACAATTTTGGGCCCCTCTCAGAAAACTCTTCGCCTCTACTGGTGTCCCAAGTTGGTTACGGGCCTGCTTGATTCGATGATTGTAGCTTTTTATGTGTTAATACTTGGTCAATGGTCAATGGTTTATTGTTTCATATGACTCAGCCAACAAGCAAAAGCATCGTAAAAGCCATCGCATGCAGTAAGCCAACCATTAGCGGATATTAGAGCAAATGAAAACACAATGGCACAATAGTTGATCAGTGTAAACAAAGAGGGTCGCTGTGTCATATAGGATTGGCGAAAGACTGTGGCGGTCATCTAGTCAACCAACCCCGTTTATCATTTTTTGATAGGTGTTAAGAAACAACAGTTGGACATCAAATAAGCATAATGAAAAGAAAAACTCTTGATAGTTGAGTTTTTACTCTTTGTACATGAGGTTTCCAGCTTAACTTATTTCAATAATGACAGCATGAGGGACGTTTAAGCCAGTCCCGCCGCCACGGGGGGCACTGGTGCGCTCAGCCCTCCAAACTGAAATATAAAACGCTATAAATCAGTGGAGATTTTATCAAATTTTCAGAATGTCAAGTCCCCGTGCGCAAAGGTAAAGCCCTATTGAAGACTTTCTGGCGACGGTTCTGGTTTAAACCTCACATCCTTTCGCGCGATGGTTTCGTTGCATTCGATTCTTAGCGGTCTGAAAAAGTAACAAACACTCGAATCCTGATCTTAGCAGTTACAAACATTTGAGTGCGTTTTACTTGGCGTGTTTTGCTCGTGTGTGCGAGATTTTGCAGCCCTGGTAAGCGAGTCGCAACGTGGTCCTCACGCCCTTGTGCTTTAACGTTTTTATGCCCCCACACAAGCATATGTGCAGTTTTTTTAACACAGGTAAGAAAAAAACAGATTTGAAGCTTATAAAAAACGTAGGCCATGTCTTTTTTCAAATATTTGACCATGGCATTTTCGGTTGCTGTGCCTGCAAAAATTAATAATCCTGTTCCCGCCAGCCAGGTGCGATTTTTACAATTCCGTGCCATTGAACGCTTTTGCGTCGAAGGCAGCAACGAGCGCAGTGATCGTGGGGCACTTTGGTAAGGATTTAGAATCTTTTATTGACTGTGCTTTTAGAGAGTCAGTATTGCCATTTTCGGCCTTGCCCAAATTGATCAACGCTTTGCCATTTTATCCTCGTAATAGTGGGAGCGTCGCATTTTGGGGAGGCTTGTCCATGGGAATGTCATTCCTCTGGGAATCCCATGGGAAACGTCCCGTGGAATGGAACAGGCATAAATTGCTATGGGATGGGAATGGGACAGATGAATATGTCCCATGGACAACCCTGGTAGTCTGTCTTCCCAATTTGATGCCATTGCTATCACGTCATTTATCATGACCAAAGGAAGTTCGAGCGGATCGCTTTTCCTTTGAGTCGGTTTAAGATGCTGAGGTAATCTTATTTCCTTTGGTTGAGACGCCTCAGTCTTATTGCTTCTCCAAACGAGATTGACTTAAATACCATCTTTGGGTGGTGTGATTTCCCGTTGATGAACTGCTTTACCTCCGCTGTGGGTTTTACGAAGTCTTTGGTGACAAAACCAAAATCATCTTTAGTAGTTATGCAATGAGTAACGAACAGGAATTTCACTTCGCCCGTTTGTTAGGCTGTGCAAGCTTGACGAAACGTTAGTTCCAAGCCACTGTTGCCAGTATTAAATGAAGTTGGTGCTTGTCGAATACGTTCATTTGACATTGCTGATGCAGTTATCCAAGTTATGCCATCGATAAATCTGCGGAAAAGTTATGCCTCCCTTTGCACACCAGCAATCGGCTATAGGATGTAATGCACAACAATATTTGCCGATGAGACAGAATGACCATCACCAGTTATAATTCCGTTTTTTGGGGGCATATAATTGGTCGCCGTATTGGGTGACAACGTTGTTAATGCAAATTTTTTTCAGTTATACAATGACTTTACGACCCTTGGTGTTGAATGTGGAATGCTTCTCCAATGCACATTCGAGAGCTTTTGCAACAATGTCTCTGCACAAGCTTTGGATACAGTACTTTCACATCCGCCGCCACCCGTGTTCCCCTCTAAGTAGCGCAACTGCGCAGTACCATCAGACGATTTGCGCAGTGGAATCTCATTCTCGCGCACTTGCAACATTCCAAATTTAATATCGTACATATACCGTACAGCCCATGTACCGCTTGAAACGCTTCACTGGTTGTGCGTCTGCGTGGTTGCGCATTTGCAAGCGCACTAAAACAAACATTTGCTCAGTGCAAAATTTTCTTTGAGGAACACTGGCCGCCACACTGTAATATACGGGTTTTTGTCCTCAGTCCCTAGAGCAGGGGTTGGGAACCTATTTATTATCACGGGCAGCATAAATGGTACATTATCGCTGGTGGGCCGCAAAAACAATTGATTTAATCCAAAAATTCAACCTTCGTCTAATTATGAGGGATAAGAGACTCTCTTGACATACTGTCTAAGTATGTCTCAATGCGTGAGATGCTAATGTTCCAAGCGTACCGGCAGGTCTTTGATATCAACGTTCAATAAATTCACAGGGGTTAATTTCTGTGTCTTGAAAAGCGGGTTAACGTAAGCCGGTGTACTGCATTAAAAAAATTTGCTGATGCACCGTTGACCGTATGGTACGCTGGGCCGGCCCTAGCAGGTACGGGGCCCAATGCAAGGCCTAGACGCGGGGCCCCTCTGACCAGTGGTGTTATTACGTCATCGTACTCAGTCAACCGCGTGGTGACCTTTTTGTTGAAGATGTTTTAGCAAAATAACTATATGACTGTCAAATAAGACGGATAATTATTGGAATTGAGCTGTATGTAGGCCAGTGCTCTTCAACAGGGGTTCCGCGGAACCCTAGGGTTCCACAAAACATGTAGTGGGGTTCCGTGAGTTTTAAGGGAACGCATGACATAACCTGATTTGTTCGCAGGCAGTCATCTATCTCCTTACCGCGCAAAAACCTACGAGCGAATGTTGTCATAAGAGCGGGCTTGTTATCGAGGCGTTTGCGCAGCGGTATTATTACCTTGGACTATTACACACATACTTGATGTGGTCGGGGGGCTGTGGGTCGTTTACAGAAAATTTGTGGAACAGGTCAGAGAATTTGGGTTGATCAGTCAGAGACGAAGTGGCACCTTGGGTTTCCGAACATTCCATGCAGAACAATAACGTAGCACCGGGTAGTATCGGCTTTTATGAGCAAATTATGCCGATATATATCGGCGAAATTTTGCTGATATGATACATCGTCATATCGACCGATATATACCGGCATGCCGATGCATCGGTCGAACTCCAGTTCACAGTACTGTACATCAGAGTAGTAGAGAGTAGAAAATGGACTAGAGCTGCTGTCAGTCTTTGTGGGAATGAAGGAAAAAAAAAGAAACCCAACTTTTTACTATTTAGTCAAGCCAGATGAAGCAAAATAGCACATTTTCTGATGTGAAGCGAAACAACAACAACAGCGAAGGTGTGGACGGACCAATGTAGTTCAAATGTAAAAGAAGCACCTGATCCGAAGCGGATCAAATTTAATTCAATTGTCAAAGTTAGAAAATGGGACGATACATATTTCAGATACGCGTCTTTTTTGCCAAATTCTTAATGTAGCAGATGCATTCCAGAAATGCAAGAACAACCGAGTCATTAAATGTCTTCCTTTTTAACTTCTGTAATAACTGTTTATTTGTTGAAGTGTCTAATAACGAAATATTTTATATTCTTACAAGTACTGTAATTCGTGTTTTTTAAATTTTTGTTAATGGGGGTTCCATGGCAAACGCGAAAGTATATCAGGGGTTCCACGATGACAAACAGGTTCAAGACCACTAATGTAGGATACATGATAACATAGAGTTTCCAACCTGGGGTACATTTGCCTATCTGAAGGGGTACATTAAAGGTTAGGAATACAAGAGAAAAATATATTTATATATTATTTTTTCCAAATATTTTAAAATATAGAAGTTCTATGAAAAATTATGTGAGGTTTTGTTATTTTACTCGTCCTTTCTTCCGCAACAAATTTTAGAGGTACATGCTGATCTATCGAAATGCTGAAGGGGTACATGGTCAGAGAAAGGTTGGGAACCCCTGTGATAACACAACAGCGTCTTATATTCAGAGTGGCATAGCTCATGTGTCCATCAGCTACGGTCATGTTTATGACCGATGGCGTGCTGTTGTGGTGGACATTGGACATTGAACCGCTGCCGCTCGTAATCAAGCCGAAAGTTGTAAAGGAAGCTCTGCATGCAATGGAGCGGCTAGCGCAAGTGCAAAGTTAAGTTACGTCAATCAAACCGAACTGCAAAGCGAATTAAACTTGCAATGCAACTGCTTCGCTCTTGTTGAACGACCCTTTCGTTCGAAGAAGAAGTGACTTGGAGAAAACTGCTAACATGAACTGATTGCTTATCTCGCTTTCGGTAACTACAATCGCAGACGCGTTCTTGCATTAAGGTAACGTCTGGACGCATGATCAACTATCCGCTTTATGCCGGCTTCACAAGAGAGCAACCCATGCATCCGCCCAAAGTTCCAAAAAAGCCCAATTTTATAGAACAGGGGTTCCCAACCTTTCTCTGACCATGTACCCCTTAATGAATTTTTTTACAGAATTTTTACAATTTGGGAGCTATAATTGTTTTACAGACTTCAGAATTTTGGAGCGATAGACTCCGTTTTTATGTCTCAAAAGTTAATTTGTTGCAAATGTACAATAAATGTACCCTTTCAGATAGGCAAATGCCCCCCAGGAGTACATGTATCCCAGGTTGGGAACCTCTGTTACTAAACTTATTCATTAGGCTTCATAATGCATGGGCTTGGAATGCAAAGTGTTTATATGAATTTGAAATGTAATGTGCAAAGATATTTCAACAACAACGTCACAGTAGCAGAAACATTTATCCAACGCAACATATACTGTGATGCGCATAGTTGATTGATGAAATAGAAGCATACAGCCGCCCAATAAATTGATAAACAGGAACTAGTGTGCTCGACGACATTCACAATTTTTGCTAAAAACTTTCCAAAAACAGAATTTTCCGAGAACTGAACAACGTATGAACAACGTTACGTTAGCAGAACTGCCAACAAAACAGATGCTCATCGTCTTGACCTGGTCATTGCGAGTTTAATCACTACACACCATGTTTGCAGTAGCTGTAGGTCTACTTCAGTCTCAACTGGCACTAGTAACAACCAAATTCTATATCCATGAAGAGTGGAACGTGGTGGAGCGCAGATATAACGCCCTAGCGTGAGAATTAAGCACGCCTCAGGGGGGCCCCGCGCCAAGGTGGTTGGGCAGTTTGTTTATTTTTGCCAGATACTCCTTGCGCAGGAGAATGTAGAAAGGCTTATAAATCTCATCGTTAGCAAGAACGACGAATTTCCTCTAGCTGTTATCGACGTTCCCTCTGTGGGAAGTTGTAAGAAGGGATTTGACGTCGATGCTGATGCGTTCCCACGTTTGAGTGGCTTTAATCAATGTATTTCGTGATGCCAAAATACAAAAATACCTGCAGGGTTCCCATGCGGTATTGAAAGTATTGAAAACGTACTGAAATGTGAAAACAGTTTTCACGACCATGAAAAAATATTGAATTTGGTAAAAATGTCCATTAAGTATTGAAAATGTATGGAAATTCTAAATTCAGCCATTTGTTTATTCAACTTTTGTTCTTTACTGCTGATAACAGTTCTGCAGATGTTTTTTGCATTGTGTTCCATGCATAAAATTTTTGAAGAATGAAGCTAAATGATGGTATTAAAATCTTTCAATTCATTATCGAAAAGGCATTGAAAAAGTATGGAAAATGTTTTTTTTAATGTATGGGAAGTCTGACCGTGATGCCCTAAAGGTAAAGATTCACGTTATATCACTAGCATGACCAATTTGGGAGGGGCAAAATATTTGGGGGTGGCCACAATGTTTTATTTTAAGCGAACAACACTATTTTGTTTGGGATACCGCCTCTCAAAGCACAAAATGATTATACATGCTAAAAATTTTGGGGGGGGCATGGTCC
>Ga0210059_1003221_pt1 | contig 26003 bp, 20 predicted proteins | sample Ectturendosymbi2_FD_188042 | JGI IMG/M metagenome (GOLD analysis project Ga0210059, IMG submission 188042) | Ecteinascidia turbinata endosymbiont from Florida, USA - Sample 2 (SPAdes) (version 2) | ecosystem: Host-associated > Tunicates > Ascidians > Unclassified | place: Key West, Florida... | reverse complement strand
CCCACCACCCCGGAATGACCCTCCCAAGAAGAGCCTGGGTCCAGCTTAACCGCCTCCGCACTGTTGTCGGACGTTTCCACTCCTGCTTGTACAAATGGGGTATGGCCTCCTCTGCGGCCTGTCAGTGTGGCGCAGAAGAACAAACCGTCGACCACGTTGTCCTCCAAGGTCCAATCCATCGACCTCCCCATGAACTGCATGGCCGGACGGTTCTGGATGATGAAACAACCGAATTGCTGCTCAACATCTGCCCAGAGATCTAGTGCGGCCAAGCAGTGGTTTTATCAACTAGCTCAAAAAAAAGAACTTAGGTCCCGTGCTCTATGCTACAGGCCCTACACTACCTCCATCCGGCACTGGTAATATCTACCCAAAATTGAAAATCGCTGTCGAAACTTCATGATTCGTAAACGATATTTCCGAACAAGGTTTTGTACTCATGTACATTTACACTGCACTCTCGCTGAAGACGTAGACTAGTTAAAGTGCTGCAACTCGTCAGGGTCTTAGTACAAATCTATTGCAACAGTTAGGAGAAGCGCTATGGCGACCTTGGTCAATTAGTTTTCTAAGCTTTTATTGGCCTTGAAATGTGGGTGGTTCTTATATGCAAGAGAAACTGTTTGCTTGTTGGAATCCTGTTCTGCGTACAACTGGAAAATTTATCAGAATGAAAGAGCTAGAAGGAACCATTGATGTTTTCTTTGTATATTCCAATGTTTGCTAAAAACTTTGTGTTTGTTCGGAAAAGGACTAGAACTTGCCATAGATTGTGTATTTTATACAGCGTCACTTTTTGACAAATATTGTTTGCAAGCAGACGTCGACGTTACCTGTCAAACGCTGACAAAGTATTCCGTAGGGGTATCCGGATATAAGGGTTTCGCATGGTAAAGTGGTCCAAACATCCGAAGTAGTTAAAAATGCAACACACTGTTCGTGATCACTAATGCCTACTTCCCCCTGAGAAAAGGAAATGTTGTTTTCATTTAGTGTCACCAACATTCCTCCTTTTTCTGTAATACCCAGCCATATCAATGTTTTGTCTTGAGGAATGGATAGAACAAGTCTTCGCAAATAACTGAAAAATAAAGAATCGTAACATGCGTGACCCAAGTTTACAATAAATAACTATAAAATAAAACTATATAATACTTAACATTCGAAAAAACTTGTCTTGCTTAACTGCGTGGCGTGCGCTCAAATCTTTGTTTAAGTTACCAGGAATCTTTTGATTGACAGCACAAAAATTGTATTGAACAGGTCTACTAAATTCAAATAACGTTATGTAGCTACAGTTTTTCAAGCAAAATCAACTTAGGCATCGCTGTGTTCTGTATAGTTCAGCTGTGGAATGCCGGTGCAATGCATAGGCAGATTCTGCATGCCTTTTATTTTGCAGGATTCGTTTGTAGCGTGGATAATGTGTGCAGGTTTGTATCTAGGTAATTTTACTTTTGATGGAAAAAGTTTACGTTTTGTTTTTAAACTGGCACAAAGTCCACGGAAAGCTAAAAACCGAAGTTAGCTGTTTTACGTTTTGGTTGGTGAACGTTCTGTGTTGCTTTATTAATTTGTTTAGTTTTTGTTGACCTCTTTCATAAACATTGATAAAAGCGTGATAAGTAGTATTCTTGCAAAACGTAATTTTTCCAGGCAAACACAGCTCGAGGACCGATGTCCAGAATTACGCAAATCACATCAGCCTCCATAAAATACAGTGAAAATGCTACTAAAAAATTCCTATTGAAAGAGTTTTGAAAACCTTTTGAGCAGAACAAAAAGTATTTTCAATCGGATCATACTTTGAATGTTAAAGGGTTAAATGCTTTATTATCTCTTGAAATAAACATAAATTATTTGTTATTGTGTGTTGCGGTCACCATGGTGTTGCGCAGCACTGAACATCGCATTGTAAGAGGCATCTCCGACAACACGTCGTCGCTACTTATTTGGTCATCATGAGGGACCAGAAAAGTTTTGTGTTTATAATTACTTTCATTTGTCATCCAGCTGGTTATCTGGTGCAATTTGGAAATGACTCAGTTTTTAGCAGGTGATGAACTCTACAGAGGTTCCAAACGTAGTTTATGTATTTTCATTACTTGCATTACTTGCTTTTGATAATACTTTCAGTTGGTATTAAACACGCATTTGAAGTATGATTCTAAAAAGGGGTATACCACACTTGGCACAGTTAATCTTTCAGTTTCTTTAAAATTTTTCATACTTTTTATATTTCCTGGAGTAAACCAAGTTAAGAAATATTATGTTGCTTTCCACGCTTAAAAACATATTATATGAAAAACGTTAGATAAAACGCTGTTTTAAAGCATTCAAGCATACTACCAAGAGATTGCGTCTGGACAAAAAAGGATCAGCACATCTTTAAAAAAATAATTTTGCCCAACATTTGTTTTTACGTCCATAAACAATCACTTTTTGCATGGAAAGCAGAATATGACCGGTCTAAACAAGCTTTTTCAGCACAGTCAACATATGCTATGAATAAAAACATCAACATTGCATCTGTTCAGGTATTGTGGAACCTCTGAGCTAAGATTGCTCGAAATATTTCATTTCAATATATTAAGTTCCGAATGTTTTGATGAAACCATTGCCACATTTATTGTCGTAACTATTCCCTTTTGAGACCGCATTAAATAAAATTTCTTGGGCTTCTCATCATGTTCTCACTGTGTTTTATATAGCACTTTGAAGTAGCAACAAGGCGCAAAACACGTTTTTCACCCAACAATTATATTCTACACTTTGCTTCCAATTCAAGAGACCATAAACGCGTACGAGGAGGCATTTCATGAAACGTAAAGAATTTATCATTATTCACCCTCACAACTCCTCTTCATTCCGATTTTGAAAACCTTCGTATCACTGAGATTTTCACAAGTTTTCTAAAGTAAAAACAGGCATTGTAACTTTAGCAAATTTTTGTGCTTGCGTTCTGTGTGTTATGCGCAATAAGCGTGCTTCGACGGGTATTTACACAACAGATTTGTATGTTTTGCTTCCTGCAAAATGTCTGAGTGCTTCCATGATAGCAAATGCACTCTCCTTTAAATACGGCGTTCATATTTGTTCAATGCAGCAGCAAAAAACTCCCAACCAACCTGTACTCGGTTTCAGTATCATATCCAACGTAAGCAACGTCCCCACCAATCGATTGACATTCATTTCGAGCTTGCTCGAAAGAGGAAATCGTCGTCGGAATTTCAAACAACAACAAAGCATATTCATAACTGCTGTAAACTGATTTGCGCCAACCGTCATTTGTGTTCATCGAACCTATAAATGAAACATTTCTCAATTAACTTCAACAAAATCAAGTCAAGAAGGAGTTCCTGCAATATCAGACTATTCAAAGGCACAGTAGACCTACTGATGCTAAAACTACAGTAGTTAACAAAATTTAATTATTTTTAAGTAAAAATTCCGAACGAAAATTTTAATTCTGTTGTTGATTTGTGAAGCTTCATGGAGAAAATGTTTATATTGAATTCTGAAAATGTGGTTCTGCAATAAAGTTTCTAAACACTAACAAATAAGCTTCTCCATGCCTGTAACAACACCTAAATGTAACAGCCTCATGATTAGAGTTGTCAAAGTTTTATTATTACCAAAATGGAGATGAACGTGCTTGTACAAAAAATCAGTATTTATATTTGCGCAGCATATTGATGCAGAAGCAAAGTTTTGTTTGCAATTGGTTGAACTATGTGTCGCACGCAGTACAGCGCATAGAGTTCCTGTGTCACCAATAACACGAAACCATCGTTGTTTTTAGGAGCTGTCAACCCACAATGCTGTTCTACATGTTCAGCAACATCCTTTTAGCAAACAGCGTTTGGAAGGTTTTAACTCTTAGGTGTTGAATATAGATTACAGTGCTCTTCAACCGGGGTTCCGCAAAACATGTAGTGGAGTTCCGTGAGTTTTAAAGGTTCCATGAGGGTTCCTCGTTTAAAGGAAATGATTTCTTGCTTCAGTATGTTGGTGCGTCATTATGTAATTTTAGATCACTGTGCCGCATTCAGACTCCACGTGGGCCAGTTAGTTGTACAGGAGGTTGAGTGCAAATAGCGGAACAAGAAATATTAAGAGTTGTTGCGTTACATGTTATTCATTGTTGTGCAATTTGTTGCATCACAGTTATACGATGTTGCCGATGTACAGTTCACAGTACTGTACATCGGAGCAGGTCCGCAAGCAGCTTGGGGCACCGGGAGAGGTGGAGAGCTTTCTGAGAGGGGCCCAAATTTTTAAACTATGTCCAATAGTTTTAAAACTATTTCCAACGCAATTTTTCAGGTGGGGCAAAAAATTTGGGGGGTTATTCCCTCAATTTTTTTACGGGCCTGCATCGGAGTAGCAGAGAGTAGACAGTGGACTAGAGCTGCTCTTCAGCCTTTGTGGTAGTAAAGTAAAAACAGTGCGAAACCCAACTTTTTATATTTATTCAAGCGAAGCAAAATAACATATTTTCTTATGTGAAGCGAAAAAATAGCGAAGGTGTGGACGGTAATGAGCAATGTAGTTCAAATGTAAAAGAGACACCTGATCCGAAGCGGACCCAATAGCGAAAAATGTGATTTTCTTACAAGTAATTCGTGTTTTTTAAATTTTTGTTAATGGGGGTTCCATGACAAACGCCAAAGTGTATCAGGGGTTCCACGATGACAAAAAGGTTGAAGAGCACTGATTTAGAACGTGTAATAGACGATCTTTCAGTTTTGAAAAGGTGTTTTTCTGGGACATTTCATTACACGTGCAGTCTTCGTAGGCTTGAATATGGACATAACAATCATGGCATAAGTGAAAGGTGAGCATTGTTATGTTTACAAGCGTTATGCCTGGGTGTGTCGTGGTACTAGCAAGCCAAAAATGTCACTTTTGATTTGAAAAATCATTGTTTGAAATAGAGTGAAGCTTCGAAATCTTACAAAATGGTACGAAAAATTATAACAAAGCAATTGCCCAGTGGTTTACAGTACTGTGTTGTTAATCTTTGCTGACGATGACCACAGGCATTTTTCGAAACATTCAACGCAACTTCATTTATAAAAATTATACAATCGATTGTACTGTAATTACAGGGTGGTCCAAAAGGTGATTTTAAAATCACAGTTCATTTATAAATTTTGTAAAAGCAACCTCCTAGAACCAGTTTTGGTATAGCTGAGGAAAAGAGTGAGTTTACCAATTTCAAAAAAATATTTTTCATTGTGTTCATGCAATAGCCGAAGCACATTAAAACGCAAATTCAAATGATTATGCCATCACACGACTTCTAAAGTTGTAGAAGATATAAAAGACCGATATTTTGGAAACTTTAAATTCATTTAGCATGACTACTTAATTCACGAACAAGCACATCAGGATATTCTGCTCAGTAAAAACGTTTTGTCAGAATTCAAACTCTTAAAACGGAACCACAGAATGCTTACCTAAAGGTTCTTGAAATATATGTTTTTGACATAACAGCAGAGGCACAATGCCGCTCCACTGGTTACAATTAATGTCGTGCCACTTTGGGAAAGATCTTCTTGCAACTGCACAATCCTCATCTAGACGTCCGTTCGGTTGTCCGGAATCCCAATTAGTCCATCCGTGTTTGCCATCAGGATCAACAAAATGATTAGTACCTGTCTTTCGCGTCAGTCCGAACAAAATCCATTCGGCGGGGGCATCAGCAAAATGCGACTGAATGTCTCTGCGTGGTTTGATCATTAGATGGTTATCAGTTATAGGCAGAAACCCATCGGAGTATTTTTCTAATTGTTTCTTTTTTGTGCATGTTGCAAAGCAACACAACACCATACCACATTCACAACGGGGCATGAGTGTACAAACGTCAAGGTGAGACGGTAGAACATAGAATTCGTTGAAAGTATAGCTACGTTCAACACCACAGTATTTCGCAAACAAACAAACCACACGTCATTAAAAAGAAATTCGCCAAAAAGATGCAAAAATGATGCGTTTGCCATTTCGCAGAGCAAAAATATATCTTTTGCGCGACAAAATAAACGTGAGGACAGCAGGCAGGGCAGCGAAAGTTGAAGAATCGAACGTAGGTTTGAAAAATAATGAAGACGGTACTTTGAAAATGGTGTAGGTGGTATTTTGAAAATGGTGCAGACGGTACTTTGAAAATGGTGTAGGCGGTACTTTGAACATGGAGATCTTGACTGTACGAGATCATGACGATATGTTTTTCATACATGAGAACAGTTGCTCACAGGTGTATATGCTATCCAAGAGAGAAATATATTTTTTGCACCTTTTTGACAGATTTGGACAAATATCTGAAAACACAGAGCAACGGAAGAATGTTTCTCTGAAATTTTGCGTTCAACTCAGCCAAATATTTTGTCATATAAACTAAAAACCGCAAATAACTCAAACATATGTCATCACCCAGGAATCTGACTTCTTTACCTTCGCTGGTCATTGAATGTTTTGATTCCATCATGACGTGACCAACATCTGGATAATGTCGCTGCTGCACTGAGCCACCTAACTTCGCTCAAATAAATGACATCAACATAATCCAATTGCTTCCAGAAAAGATTTAATTGCCTGTTACTTAAGACCCTTTGATCGTATAAAGTTGACAGCTGAAACAACTTTTTCCACCACATGTTTCATGTCCAGAGTCTTGGCACACAGTCGTGGAAGAGTGTTGGCACACAGTCTCTGGAAGTCTTGGCTTTTAGAGTCTTCTTTTGCAGGGAAAATGCGCCAGAAAGATTCTTCTCCATCATATGCAGCAGGCTGGTGCTTTTGGAGGATTTCTACACTACGATGAACTGCTTCTGCACACCTTGGAAAGCTTTGTACACTACAGTGCGCCCCTCACGCGGCTGGCCTTTGCGGAAGTTGGAGAATTGACCTCTTCTTGGCACCAAAATACGAACTGTTGCAAAGCAACAGTTTTCTGCTTGGATGCGAAACGGTCATGGAAACCCGGGCCGAGTTTCATTTCAGCTGGGTTTACACTTTCTTTGCCATGCTCAGCTCCTTGCGGAGCTAAGCAAACCACGATAGATACCGGTTGCGACCCAGCACTACCGCGCAACTGTGTTGATCATCCAGCAGACCGCAACCTCTTAAAAAATATAACCCTATGAAGTTCCCACTAATTCCGCCATTATGTTTAAAACTATAATAAAAATTTATTAAACTGTCGAGGGGTGCCCGACGAGACAACCTGTTAACAAGTTTTTTCGGTGTCTCTGCGCCTTAACCTTAATTTGCTTGAAACTATTCCGCGTTTGCGCCAATAAACTCGACTCAACACAGGTCTTCCTGGGGAATAACGTAGTGGTGTGCCATAAATGCGTGAGGAACTGCCTTCATCATCAGTTCTGCAAATCCGTTTTGCTTCCCTATCATAGATGGTGCACCTTCAGTTGTTAGGTCAACAAGTTTACTCTCACAAAGGTTAACTTTCTGTAACACTGGCATGGGCCTCGGAAGGATTTTTCCCAGCGGGGGGGGCCACTTGGGATTTTTCCTGAATTTTGCCAGGGTGGGGCAAAAAGTGGTGGAATTTGATTTTTCCCCTCGAAACTAAAAATACAACTTTTTTTTGCTGAAAATTTCAAAATCCAGGGGGTGGCAAGAACCCCCCTTCCGACGCCCATGAACACTGGTACAGAGGCACTTCTTCGTCGACATGTCATCCTGTTTTTTTGCCCATCACAAAGCACATGTCCAATAGTTATTCATTAACAACAAATGTTTTCGTAACACCACTTACAAATATGCAAATTGATCTGTGTCTAGATGCAAAACCACAAGCACCTTGCTTTAAGTAAGGCAGAAATTTAAACCGAAAGTGCGTCAGGGCCATGCAAGCACTGTGCACTTTGTGGTTACCATGGAAGGGACAACAAATCGATGGTCCAACTGTTTTACAAATAATGACAAAAAATAAAATTTTCCAGCTGAACCAAAACCTGACATGTGTAAACCATAGTATTTACGTGGCAAATTGTGTCAACAGTTTGCTGGCCTAACAATAAACAAATATTCCACGAGATGGCCAGCGCACCGAGGTACTTGGAACAAGCCAGATAATACGGATGACAGCGACCAAGTGGCCTTATCGCGGTACTATTCATTGTTCCTTGGCATAAAAATAAATCACCTATCGATGAAGCTTGCACTGTTCTTTTTGTGGAACGCTCTGGTGTTTATTCCATATATGGACACCTGTGAAGATGAATGGCTTAACAAACGTAACGCGTTAAATAGCATTCAAAGCATGATCCCGCTCGTGTCAAATAATTCTTGTACCCTTTGCGTTGTTCGTTCGTTTCGTTCATTTTTCCCCATTCGGCTTTGTCCACTAGTTTGACCTTTTTTATCACAAATTTAGATTTTATTCACCGATTTTGGTAACTCCTTTTCATAACGCTTAGCAAGTGTGGTGGTCAATCTTTTGCATACCATGCGCCAATTTTTTCAAACGCGAGTACCGATGCGCCATTCTACCGACTATTTCGTGTAATATGTTATTACCAATGGTTCACCAGATAATATTGTAAAATGCAAATGGAATATACGGTAATGGAGAAAATAAACTTCACATTTACTAAAATTTAATGAGACATTTGAGTTTCTTTTTGTTTCAGCAATTTTTCAATGTTTGAAATTAAAAATATTCCCGAGAACAGCAGAGAATTATCCAAATTTGAATCAGTCAGTGGAGACCTCGTTTTGCTTTCACTAAATTTCATGGACGAAATTGCTTGTTCTCATGTACGTCTTTCCAAGACCGCAGATATACCTCTAAGAGGATATTTTAAGTTTTGGGAAATTTTCACAAGGTGAGAATTGCCAGAAATTAATCACGTCAGAAGCACCAGGGACTGAAAAAAGCCCCTCATCAAATCTCGTTTGCAATATTGACTACGTTTTCAAGTCACTCAGTTCCATCTGTGCGTCACTTGGAATTTTCATTACTTATTGTTCACTAAGTGGGAATGTGCTTATAATTGCCAAAATGCAGTCTTCCTCTTTAGCAAAATCACGAAAGCGAAATTCATGAACAGCTTGTTTCAAGATGACAACAGGTAACTTATGAGGATTTGTAGAAAAGAGTTGAAAACATTGGAGGCGTTTACTATCTATGCGGTCGCAGGGATGCAGTGCGCCACTTCAAATCATCCAATGCGCCAAAGTTGCCGCATGCGCCATTGGTTGGTCACTCCTGGTTTAGCATTTAATTTTAACAACTCAGTAGAATATGTCTTCCAACCTTACGACCGCAATTGTGATTACATATTCTACCAACGCTTTGTTTAGAGTCATCGCGGCATGATTCCGTCAATGTGATTTTGTTCAGTAATTAGCGTCGGATAGTTTTTCAGTTTCAGTGAAAGCAATTATTGAGAACGACGTATTTTCCAGTTTTTTGCTTGCCGCAGCCTGTATTTTTATTCAATCGGTTTAATCTTGATTTTGTTTGCTTTCTTTGCTTCTTGCTTCAGCCTTTCAACTTTTCACCCGTAAGCATTGCTTGCACATTTTAGAACTGGGGATGCAGTGTTACGTGAAATCGATTTCCTATTTTAAAAACTTGCTATGTGGTGAGACTTTGTCGCCGCTGTGGAGACTAATCAAACTGGGCTGTGTCCTTTATGCCCGTACTCTCATCGCAAACAAGCCTGTAAAACCGACAGGAGTCAAGTCTTTCCACAAGATTATCTTGGATGTTTAGAGCCACTGTAAATCATCGTTTCTGAAGGCAATGGTCTGATGAGGAAGACACTGATTTTGTCCACGGCAGTCGTTTTATTTGGACTTGCCACAGTCTTAAAATTTTTTACGAACAGTCTTTTACGATTTTTCCACAAGAAAAAAGATTTCCTTTTTTGGCAATTGCTTCCGTTTTAAAGCTAAGCTTAGTAGCTGTCACTGACGTTTGCCTGACCATCAGAAAAAAATCGGATTGCTGATCTCGAACGTTTTGTTTCAGGGCGGAGCTGCCCCACCACACTGTAGAATTCAGCCCCTTGCTTCGTCATATAATGTAGTTTGGTGTTATATTCTTTCGCAACGGAAATAATTTCTTGGTCGTTCAGACATAATCTGGCACCAAACTGCTTAACAACGACACGTTTTTAGCCCACGAACTCTTGGAACTCTACCTTCAACATCAGTTTTCGTTTCTTAATCTTACTTCCACTCGCTAACGAGGTCATTGCTTTTAACTAAGGCTGAAGCAATGACTTGTCCTTGCCTGACATCGTTAAGTTGTTACTCCGGCAACACAATGCTACGCAATTTAACTGGTTGGAGTATCAGTGGAAAACAAGCCTTGGGTGATCATAATGGCATTAAAATTCAAAATGTTTGGCCTACTTACACAGATCACACGTGCATAGCAAGTAGAAAACTTTGTGTACAGATCACGTTGTGCAAGTTTGTCGGAAGAATGAAAGACATATACCATTTTGTGATAAAACCTTTAACGAAAGTTTTACAAATTTTTGATTTAATGCTTTATCTGTCAGGTACAGTCTATTCTATTTTTTCTCTTCATGGCCACACACGTGCGTGTGCCGCTGGCGATAAACAACAAACTTTAAAAAAGAGAAGCCGAACAAACATCACAACCAAACCTGTATGTTTCTTCATGGATGATTTCGGAATAAGCCAATTCCGCACCATGTTTCCGGCATGCCGCACGAGCATCTTCAATGTTGCTGCCGCTTTCTTGACTGAAAAAGTACTTGAAATGACCTGCGGTTGTAGTGAACCACTCCATACCGGGATCGGAGCCTCCAACCGAAGTAGTGCCTGTCAACAGCACCATATAAAATTCATCGAAAAGTTTCCAAACATATGTAGCCTCTATAGAATCAGAAAATGTTCTTTTTTCATACCTTCTTTAGGAAAGCGGAAGCAGAACGAACCGGTTCCCGACTCCTTATAGCAACAACCACGTGACAAACACACGTTCTTGTCTGTACTTTCCTCCCATGTTTTTCCGCAAGGCATGTTTGGCTTCTTCTTTTGATTACATTTGTCTTCGAAAACAAGATCGAGTTTCGATGGAATCCGTTTCGTAGTGCAATAAAATAGTTTTGAAAAAAACTATGTGCATATCTCTTTGGCGTAGCTATATTTTTTTCAGAAAGACGAAGGTTATTGTCATCTCCGAAAATGTTCCTAAATTCATTTTGCAGAAATGAACTCGTGGATCATATCTTTACTTATGACGCTTGATTGAGAAAGCAGTCAGTTTTCTTTGTAGTATTCCGTATACGGCAATTTCCGGGCATGGGATCTTGAAACATGTCCCTGGTTGGGGTGTTACGGAGCGCTACTACAATTGAGTTAAATGTGGTGTTTTAATGGGGGCATTTTAGGGTATTTAGGGGTAAAAAATCAAACAAACCTTTTATTGATAATAGTATAACATTGTATAGAATATATCGACGGCTATTCCGTGATTACAAAAATGTGTTTTCAGCTCGATGACTGTTTGCAAATATTATGACTAGTACACACTGGATGTGTAACTAAATTTTTGTGTGGGTGAATCTGGTAGTCGTCATATCTCCTTTAGTGAGTTTGCTCAAAGTAGTTTTATACCTTCAAAGACATTTATGTCAACCCCTTGTGTCTTGTCATTGCATAAGTCGCTTGAGCGTTCAGCGCTGAACACAAATGTGGTCATTCTTGGGAGACTTTTGGGTAAGCAGGGCTTGGTAAATGGTTGCATTGTCAATTCCTATTGCTACTTTGCCCATAAACCACCTTGGTATTATAAGTAAGAGTTCCATTGCCAAGTAATCTGTGCAACAAACCACGTTTCTGCTTTCTGGTCAACATGGTTGTTTATGACTTTTCCGGTTTCATAAAAATGTTTTGCAGAGTTTTGTTGATAATACTGCTTTTTACCTGAAAACTCGTTAATGTGTTTCAATTGTTTAACTGTAACTACACCACACCTGTTTCAGTCTTATCGAATAAAAGTGTTTCAAGCAGACCTTCGGCTCCTTGTTGAAGTGACTGAAAGATGCCAACATCACTGTGAGTTTTATTTTCCAAAATTCCAATACGATATACGTTGCTGGCCCACACACCACCTTGTCCATTAACCGAGCAAGATGTACTTGGACCGTATTTCAAGTAGGTCTCCCCGGCTTCTGCAGAACTTGCACACCACCGGCCGCCATCCTGGAAAAAAGCTTTTTAACACTTTGTGACTACACTTTTATTTCGCTGCTTATGTTTATCTGAATTTGCAACAGTAACTATTTCTTTTCGTTTTTTTACGTTTGGACGCCAAGCAGAAAACCAGCGGGACGACATAGACGTAGCCAGGGGGGAGCCAAAGGGGTCACGGCTCCTCCAAAATTTTAGAAAATATAGTCATTTTATGCTTTGAGAAGCGTTTTTCCAAACAAAATAGTGTTATTCGCCAAAAATCAAACATTTTGGCCCCCCCAAATTATTTCCCCTCCCCCAAACGTATGGGCTGGCTACGCCATTGCGGGACGAAAGCTCTTAGCTTCGTAGACAAGGTAGACAAGACAGATGCGGATACTTTTGCCAAGTTGTAAGTAGCATTGCTGTTTCAACTCCTGCACAACACCTACCATCAACTGCGACTCGAAAAGTTAATTAAACATGCTTCCCTGAGCACCAGTGGCTTAACCAGCCCATAAATTTGGGGAGAGCAAAAAATTGGGGGGGTCAAAATGTTTGATTTTAGGCGAATAACACTATTTTGTTTGGAAAAACGCCTCTCAAAGCACAAAATGACTATATTTTCTAAACATTTTGGGGGGGCATTGCCATTTTGCCCCCCTGGCTACGCCTATGCTGAGAGATCAAATTTGTCAAATAGGATCAAACATTAGAATGATTTTGAATATTTTACAGTAAACACACCACTAGAAGAAATCAAGTCTCCCCTTACTGTAAATTACCAAACCCTGGTAAACGACTTCGGCGAAGTCAAATATGAAGAATACTGATTGTATTTCTACTTATTCAATTTTCGAACTGTTTCGCATCGCTGTGGACTGTCTGTGTTCTGCAAAAATGATGTGACGTCATAATTAACTTAGAATCGGCAGAAATGCTCAAAAGAACAGCTGTATGATGATCTGCGGTTAGAAATAGAATCTTTGAAATTAGATTCAAGAACTTCAGTTTATGAGCAATAGGGTTTTCCAAACTTTCTAGCGACTGTCAGAAAACCACCAGTTTGTATGCAGGGACAAGCCACTAGATTTTTTCCAAACTTTCTAGCGACTGTCAGAAAACCACCAGTTTGTATACAGGGACAAGCCACTAGATTAGGGGTGCGCAACCTTTTCTTGGAGCTGAGCCGACCATCAGCAAATTGTAGTAAAAGCTAAGTGATTAATAACTAAAAGTTAATCTTTTGCCATTTGAACTTCAAAGCTATATAACCGGTAGCTTTCACGTAGATTTCTCTCTGCTTTTTTGATAAGACAAGGTGAACCTCCATCCATTGGCTGGAGCTGTCGACACACCACTGCCATGCAACACCAATCACCACAAGCAGGGTGCAACGTTTACCACCGCAACCTGCCTGTGCAACAGATGCATGGAGGCAAGCAGCAAGTAACAACGACTGGATGATTTTCATACGTTTGGTCATCTCCATAGCACTGCTTGGTCGGCTTAGTAGACTAAGATCAGACCAAAAAAATTTTTTTGATATGACTTGTTTGTCATCCCCTGGAGTTGGAAACTTCAGTAGGAACGCAAGAATGATGGCTGCACTCGTGAGTTTCAAAGGCAATGAAATGATTTTTCCAAAGCAAAAGGAAAAAAATCACAACAATCAGGGTAACGGCAGTTGGAGAAATTAAATGTAAAATTTCGGCCACAGTCCACGTTTGAAAAGTGGTGAAGCGCAGGTTGCTTTTGTTTTGCACTGTATTTTCAGGGAAAATATGTGGAATTTTCTGCCAAATCGTAAAAGTTTCAGCCAGAATCAGAAACCCTGACAGTGAGAAATTTATAATGGGAACTGGTTTATGTCTCTCAGACCAATTAAAAATCCTTTCCTATTCACCTATTTACAGTGCTAATCAGGCCTGGAACCAGTATGGGCAACCGGGCCATCGCCCCCCTCGAAATTTTTAAAAGCATTGTCAAGGCGTCAATAAGTTTTTAGTTGTTTGATACAACAACAAGTTACAATCAGTTTGCCTCCAACCCCGAAAAAATCAGCTGGTTGCCGCCATGGTGCTGTCATCATCAAAAATCCTGAAAACGTACCTGAACTGCAAATACGGAAAAACCTCTTTGGCGAGCTGCCAGCGCGCATTGCTCGATTGGGTTTAATCGAATCCAGTAGTCAGGGCAATTTGGGAATTGCCAACCTTCAACTAACGGTATAGCTCTGTCAGCAGCGTCTTGCCAGCAACCCAGGCTGGTATAGTTGATGGGTGAAGCTCCTAAATGTAGAACAGTTTGCATCAACGCGATCAGAAATAAATGCAAAACAATCGTCAATCGCACGAGTATACAGTAATTGCCTGTATGCATAAGGCAGATGGATAGCATATATTTTTAACATTTTAAAGGCTGCATTGGTGAAAAGCATTTCAACGTTTTAATACGATTTGTCACAGATAAATTGACGACCTGGTTTTAAAGGCATAATTGATATTTTAAGGTTTTGCAGAGGTAACAAGTTTTTTACTTTCTTCAAAGAAAAGTGAGCTTGCATGGGAAGAGCCAGCTGGAGCGCATGGCTGCCCTCTGCCGCTTGAACTGTTTTCGTCAATTTTTCCGGATGTCAAGTTCCAGTTTTTCGACCCCAAACACTCGTACATCGCCGACGGCCTACAAACGGAAGCCAGAAATTAAATTTATTTTCCATCGCTTCAAAAGTCAAAAGTCAGATTCATTTGTTATTACAATAAAAACAAAATTTGAATCGAACAATTTCAAACCAAGAATGGCATTGATGTTATTCCCGTGATGCCGCAAAGTTAATGCGAACCCTGCGTTTGGTGTTTACCGGCAATTGCAGTAGTGCCTGGGTCGAATCCGCTGAGTTTCAGTCACAGGACCTCGCTCTCAACAACGTTCAATCGGTTCTGGTTTTTGTTAGTATCTGAGCAACGTGAATGAAGCCTTTTTCGAACCAATAAGACATTGGAAAAGCAATATTTAACGCTTCGCCAGAGCTCCACAATGCGGTAATTTTTCGGGAAACGTGTTTCTACAAACATGCTTCTGCAGCCCTATCGTTGTGTATCCACGCACTTGATATTCTTTGAGTTCAACATCGGATTGCAGGTCAACAAGCTCCTCTTGCAGGGTAACAAGGGAGCCAATTGTTGTATCAACCGAAAATTGTTGAGTAACTCCTTCAGGCACTTCAAGGACACCCAAACAGGCCTCCAAGCAGGTTGGATGACAGATAATGCTCAAAATCTCGTCTTCAGCACACTCATCATGGGTGAACGGAACGTAAGCTATAAAAAGCGCTTCATTGTCGCGAACTGTCGACTCGTCGAGTTGCAGTGAGAAATCATTTTTCGCAAGAACTTGAGTTAATGAGCTACTTTTTTGTATCTTTGCTCAGTGATTTCCCAACGGAAATTGTCACTGAAAAGAATCAATGGGTTATTGCTTTGGCCTGCATCATTGTTTGACAAAACACGGTTAGTAGCTTTTCTTCCAAGACAGATAACAACACTTTCTCACCGATGTGTGGAGAAACACTATTAGCAATATTTTTACTCATATTGTGCGAAGCTATACATGACCTCCATTCTTCAGCTTGCCACCTTTTTTAAAACAAAGAAATGTTTTAAATCTGGAAATAACTTGTCTAGTTTCTTGGGAGACAAATTTTTTCCAGAATTTAAATAATTTGTCTACTTTTTTGGATGTTCCTTAGCCTTTCTCTTGTCTGGGTGTTCTTTATCATTATCTACTATCTCTGGGTGCTGTATTTCAAAACGCTCTTTCAAACAGCACTGTTTCGTGGCTTATTTTACATGGTCTTTTGGCAAATATGACACACTAGTAACCTGCTATCGACTGGGCTGAAATCCATACTTTTAGTGGCCGACGGAATGTCTGCATTTCGTTGATGAAACAGTTGTTTGCATGGAAAAATCTACTTGCTATTGAAACAAGCTTGCTGCAAATGCATGGCCAATTAGCATTTACCCTTCACATGCAAACTACCCGCAAGCCTTTCAAAAGCAGGCAGTGGTAACTGTGAAGTCAGAATACGATCTTCGTTACGTTGGTAATTACTGTATGACGAAGATCAGAATCTCACTTGTGCACGTTAAGCTCATGTGATTAGTGCAAGAAACGGGATACTCTTTTCCTGACCGCTTTCGGTGTCTACGACTCATCGATTGTGAGTGCAAAGATCAACCATTTTGCACTCTGCAACGCTCCTTTTTTAAAACGCTATGGAATGGATAGCTATGCATGGAAATGCCGCCTGGGGGCGATAGAGATCACGATGAAAAAACTTGCTTTAGGCGAATAAGCCAGTACGTTGTAGGCAAATAAACCGCCTAAGAAGGCTGGAACTGTGTTGTCGCTCTCACAGCAGCCTACGACACTGCATGGCATCGCGGCTCCACCTGCAAGTCACTGCGATTGTTACGTGACCGACACATGATTCGTATGATCATTGAGATGGTTGGCAATCGCAGCTTCACTATTGCTACCGGCAACGGCAAACGGAGCAGGTTACGACGCCTCAAAAACGGAGTCCCACAGAGATCCGTTCTGGCACCGCTTTTATTCAACATCTACATCTCTGACCTGCCAAACACCGTCTCCAGAAAGTATGGATACGCTGATGACCTAGCAATCATGCATGCTGATGGAAACTGGAAGGCAGTGGGAGGGGGTGCTGAGCAAAGACATGGCAACCGTAAATGAAAACCTCCAAATTTGAAAGCTAAAGCTCAGCACTACAAAAACGGTGTCGGCAATCTTCCACCTCAACAACAAGGAAGCCAAACGTGAGCTGAAAGTCATCCACAACAATGAAACCCTGCCCTTTTGTTCCGAACCCAATTACCTCCGAGTAACTCTGGACAGGTCGCTCACGTACCGCCGACACCTCGAGTCATTTCGCAAAAAGCTAACATCACGCGTCGCACTCTTGCGGTGGCGCAGTGACTGTGGTTGGGGTGTTGGAGCAACAACGTGTTGTTGCTAAAGTCACCTTAACCCTGGTCCACGCAACAGCAGAGTACGGCGCGCCTGTCTGGTCCTGCAGTGCTCACACGCGAATTGTGACTGGATCCCTGTTTCCTTCACCAGCGTACAACCTTCTTATCCTCGCAGGCATCCAACCTGCTGAGCTTCGTCGCAATGGTGCCCCACTGTCTCTCTGGACATCTGCTCCACTCAGCGCTTACCTGTCCATCGAGTGCAAATGCACGGCGCCTCAAATTGAGACACTCATTTCTCATCAGTTCATCTGACAACAACAGAAGTGCGGCACTCTGGGCGGATCGCCGATGGAATGCGGAGTGATTGGAGAACACTGCGTGACTCCGTGCTTTCATTCCCGACACCGGCACCCATCCTCCTGGAATCTCCCTTTCAAGAACAGCGTGGGTCCGGCTTAACCGTCTCCACACCGGTGTCGGACGTTTCCGCTCCTGCTTTCACAAATGAAATGTGGCCCCTTCTACGGTCTGTGAGTATGGTACAGAAGAACAAACCGTCGACCCTGTGGTCCTCCAATGTCCAATCCATCGACATCCCCATGGACTGCACGGCCTGACGATTCTGGAAGATGAGACAATATATTGGCTGCTCAACACCTGTCCCGACATCTAGTGCGGCCAAGTAGTGGATTGTAACAACTGGCACACACGACGAAGCAGAAGCCAGTAAGTGCACGAGCAAAACGCACATAAAACTAAAGAGCACAAACAACCGTACTTGCCTTCACAGCTTACCTGTTGAAAAGTAGGGTGTAAGCATTGCAGGTTGGATAGGAATGCTTTTGACATAATATTGCGCATTTTTCAGAAGAGATCGGATGCGACGACAAAATTAAGGAAAATGAAGAAGAGGAGTCGTCAGAAAATGCATTCACATTAGGAAAATGATCCCAACAAATTTTATCTGAGGTAAAATAAAGAAAAGTTGCTCTCCCTTGCCTTTCAAAGATGATAAGAAATGTGCTGACGAAGAAAAGACTAAAACTTGTCAAGAAATTTACCCAGATTCTATATTTCAATTTTCTATGTTTCATCCACTATCTGATTGCTTTTCGCGGTGCAAGTTAACTACTATATACGATAAGAAACTTTATAGAGGTAAATTTGTTTGTTGCTTTGAATCGTGACTTGTCAATCATCAAAGCACAATATGTATGATTTTTGTGCGAGCCAAAATAGCAGGTTTCTTTATTTCTTTTGGTGTTTCATGGCTTCACAAAGAAAAGTTATTTTTAACTACAAATTATACAATTTCAATATTTTTAAACCGTGTTGCATGTGAAGACAAACGCTGTGTACTATGTCAATCATACATCGTTCGCAAACGTAGAAAGCTTTGAAGGAACAATTCCTTGAACGCCAAGAAAAATCAGACGAGTTTGCAAATTCGTTCCCGATCACCATGCACCGGTCTGGACCAGAGGGTTCTCTGATGACGTCACCGCTGGGTGACGAAACATAACCCCAGAAGTGAATCAGTCCATCAGAGGTCACTGCGGTGCTTGTTTCAACAGACGCAGTGGTTGTGGATTGTTTTTCATATTCGCCACTTCCGCTTCCGCTTCCTGAAGGAGTGGTAGCTTGAGTGTAGGATTCTGTAAAATAGTAAGTGAAAGTCAGTATCGAGCTGCTATAATTGCTTGACCTACTTTTTAAATAGCGATAGCGGTATTGCCTCTTATTTTTGTCAAAATATTGGAAACAGTGTCGAGTTTCTAACTTGGGTCACTTCCCGCTGTGCGATGCTTTTTTCGGTCAAGGTGAAATAAAAAATTCAACAAAGAGTTGCAATCAAACAAAATTGGGATCAGAATTTGTTCATGCAGTTGCTTCGTTGTGCAACCCGATCTTCACATGGCTTCGAAAAACAATTTTTGCAGCAATGAAATTATTCAAAACCGCAGAAATCAAAGACAAAGAAGATACTAATTGCTGATTAACTTTGCTTCCAACCACGTTGATCTGGAATTTTTTCGTGTTTACAATACACCTACATATTTCACACTGATGCAACTTATACGAGGAAGTCTACCCTACGAAACCTAGCAGTTGTTTGTCTATATTGTTTTCCTATATTTAACCAGAACTGTTACGGGACGGTAATTTGATTTCTGTCCGAAATAAAATACCTGCAATTAGACTTTTCCTAAAGTACATGAAATAGAGTTTATGCTGCCTTGTTAGCTCTTGGGCTGCATATCTTTCTTGTACGTTTCGAAAAGATGCTCTCACGAGCGTGGAGCCAAGAGGTACAGTAATGCGAGGGTCGAATCATCTTGCATTCAGTAATTTGAAAATATTTTAAGTGGCAGTTCAGTTGGTTTGCAAAATCTTTGACCTGCTAGAACATCTGCCAGCAGAAGGTCGGTTTCATAGATTGATGCAATGTGAGCCTACAACAAAAAGCTAAAAAATCGAAATTTGCAAATTTGCAGCACGAGTGTTTAGGGTCTTCCCCGTTTTCTAGAAGGGCGTTTTGAGCTGGATCACTCTTTTCTTCAACAATGAATTGCTCACAAACAACGTTGCGCAACATAGAAAATCATAATGAAGCAAAAGAAAAATTTAAAAGATAAAATTGTTTTGAGCTATAAAGAAAGTCACGCGGGGTTTTTGAGGCAATGACAGCAGTGGGTTTTCACATATTTTTACTATTGTTTTGTGTTCGCTAAAATAATTTTCTGCCAACGCACTGATACTCGTTGAAGTTTCACAATTGCAAAACTACGTAATGCTAACGTTCATTTCTACGTTTGGTCCCACAATGCGTAGATTCGAAAGGCTGTTTGTTAATTTGTCAATTCAAAATTTTTAATAGAAATTTTCTTCGTTTCTGTTATATATAACGATGCTCTACACAAAATTAATTTGAACATGTTGAAATTTGATCCAAATTTCCAAACGACCTGTTGAGAAAGACCGGATATGCATATTGCCACCGACTTTTCTACTGTGAAAAGTTCCAGCTTTCTTTTTAAGTCAAAAAAGATTTACGTGCAATGCCAAATCATCTATAAAACCACTAAACATTCTTACACATTCCTTGTCATTGTTTTGTTTGCTTGGACGGACATTTGTGTGATATGTGCGTAGCAAATATCTTCGAGACTGGATGATCGCTCTGAGAAAATTCCAAACCGAGACCTGGCAAGGATCACAGTCACTGAGTTGCCCAGTCATCAGTAGATCGCACATGCATCCCAAAAAGAGAACCAGGAAAGACGTGGCCTGTCGGTCGGGTCCGGGTTCATCTGCGTTTGTGTGAGAGTGGAGAAATATACTCCACCTGCCTATCGGTTGCCTATACCCAGGGCCGGCCCTGGCAGGTGCGGGGCCCAATGCAAGACCTAGACGCGGGGCCCCTCTGAGCAGTGATTTTATGACGTCATCGTGTTCAGTCAACCGTGTTAAGATCATGGTAGAGCGTAGATATAAAGCTTTACCACAAGAATTGAGCAGGTTTGCTAACGTTCGATGATATAAGAGGAAATTCATCGCTGGTTCTAACGAGAGCGTTGTTTGTTAACAATGAGATTTATAAACCGTTTCTACTGAATTCTCGAGCGCAAGGAGTATCTGGAAGAAATGAACAATCTACCTAAACACCATGGCGCAGGGCCCCCAGAGGCGCGGGGCCCAATGCAGCTGCATCGGTTGCATCGGCTTAAGGCCGGCCCTACCTATACCTAGACTAATTTCCTTGCACAGCTGAAGAGCTCAGTCTGCCCTTCCAAATAGACCAATTGGTACATAGCTGGATACATAGCTGGAGCCCTGCCAGGTGTCACCACTTTTGGCAAGATAGGACGTGGAAATAACGATGGTTCAAAGATATTTTTTGGACTTTCTTGCAAAACTGCAAAAATACTGAACAGCAACCCCATCGCCGGTAGCATTTCAGCGACAGTCCCAGCGCTGTGCACTGCCGCGCACATTTTGAATTTCATCAAAACCTCAACAACTGTTAAAAAATGAATAACTACTTTTGCGTAATGCGATGATTAGATTTTTAGCGCAAAATTACAACTTCTTTTGTTTGCAATTGTTTACCACCGATATCGTGATTATATCAAGCAAAGACCTTATATCGGTCTATGTTTTGATTCGACACGTTTGGGTTGTGTTTTTTGGTAAATTATTAGGGTAGTAAAGTTTCGCCAAGGATGGCTATTTCACAGAAAAATATGGCTGATATTAAGGCATTTTGAAGTAGTTTAATGCAACTCAAAGTTGTCAAATTTGCAATAAAACAACTTTTAGTTCTAGCACTTCATAAATGAATTGCCACCTTGGACACAATTGACCCACTCCGATCAATATAAAATGAATATACAATTTCAGTAGCAACCAACTTTGTGTTACACCTTGATTTATTCAGGAAAACTAGCTTCGATTTGATGTGTTTACAAACACAATTTCCTAACATGATTGAAACACAGTGTTGTAGAAGCTGAAAAAGGGTTGGTATGAGCGATGAACATTTGAAATGCTCGTGTTCTTAAAAGGCAGCACCACTTATTTCGGCTCAATCATTTCATGAAAAGCTCTTCTTTATTGATTGATTCAGGCACATTTGTGCAATATGGAATTTGTAAGAGTTTTTATGCAATGTTTTTATAGACTCTAGTTTATTCTTTGAAACGTTACTGTAATTTAGGTTCACAATCTTTAACTGCATAGGTGAAGCAGCTGATTTTCCGCAAACTTGGCCTCCAAAAACGTCTTCACTCTCATTTTGGGTATCATTTTCGTAAAATAAACGCACATAAAGCAATTTTGCGAAGGTTGGCACAGATTTTGCCCGAATTTCCTCACATTTTGCCCGGATTTTAGGGGATTTTGACCGGATTTTCACCAATTCAAGACTTTTGGGGTGCGGTTGCACCCCCTGCACCCCCTGCCTGGTTGACTGCATAGAATCAGGGGTTCTCAAACTTTTTCCCGATAAGTACCCCCGAGTCATAAAACAATCAACCCGAAATCCCAGGTTAGCTGGCAAAGCCGTGGATTTCACATTGTTGCCTCGCATCAACGCAAGATCAAGCAAAATCTACACGGAGTTTTCAACCGGCACGCATTTTCCTCTAGTATAGGATGTTAAAAAATAGCAATGCATGAAAACTCAACTGCCATCCAAGTACACCAGGAAATCTTCCCGTGAACCCCTGGGGCTGCGCGAGCCCCGGGATGAGAACCCCTGTAGATGCACAATCAGTGAAGCCCATTTCAAGCAGTTTACGTCATTTTAACTTGACAGCACATGCAAAGTTTGTCAAACAAGGATCGCCGTTGAAATTTATTGAGCGAAAGATGGCTGTTTGTTCAGAAATCTGCAAAAGTGGTTTCTGAAAATAGCCAGGAAAAGAAAATCATATATCACATCGAAAAAAAATTGTATCTGGAGGAGCCGATTAGGTTTGAGATCATACTTGCAAAAATGTTCCTCGGTAGAACTACTATGCATCGAAAATAAAAGTCAACAAGTTGGTGTCAGTTTTACTGTCCGTGAAACGGTTTTGTTCTGTACCCATCTAATTAAGTCATTTTCAACGAATCAGTGGAGATTGGATATTTAGCACGTTTTTGTGGATTTATCCGGGTGAAGAAATATTTGCCCTGCTTTTATGGAATAAAATTAGTTTCGGAAGTAGCGATAGCGCCGCTACTATGATTAGGAATGAGCGATAGCACCGCTACTTTCTAAATAGCGGTTGCCCACCTTCGGTAATAGTCTCAGGTACATTGACTGGTCGTCCATCTGTCCACTGCCACTGTCCATCCGTATTGGCATCAGCGCCAATCCACAGCTCAATCAATGGTATTGGTGAGACCAAAGAGTTGGTAATCGCTTCCGAAACAAAATGATGAAGGTCCGCTGTGTCAATGACAGCAAGGCGAGCTTTTTCAAATTTGTTGCTAAAAGAACTGCACCTGGCACTTGCTTCAGCGTAAGAGGCTTTTTCTTGACCAATGTAGAAGCTTTTGCTGTCTGTCGACGTTATCCAGACTGCACAAATAATCGGATTACAAGATTTAGCGAATATTTATTTCTTAGACATGCGACATCACATGAGGCAGATTGAAATGTCCATGAAGTGGCGATTAAAGCAAGTCGTATTGTAAAGTTTATCTTCCCACACTTTTGCAATACCACCTATTCTTCGCCTTTTGGCCTAATTCTGAAAATCAGCAAATTCAGTCACAATTAATGACGCAAATAAGCTGCGATTACTACGTTAGTAGAGGCAATAGACGCATTCTCTCTTTCTTTCGGTATCATGGCTGATCCAGCCATCTACGTATTATGATGTTTTCCCATTGTGTTCTGTTACGTGCAGTCTCCCATAATTTCTGAGGACATAAACCTTTAGAAGTAAAACGCTGGGCACCCCTTACATGTTTTCCTGGGATAGTACTACTTAGAGCAAGATCTTCAGGTTCTCCTTTGCGTATAACATGGCCCAAAAATTTGAGCTGTCTTTGTTTTACAGAACAAATACAGCTCAAATTTTTGTTTACGCTCTTGTCTCATTCTTTGAAGGACTGACAGATTAGTCTTTTTTTTTAAATCGAAATTATTTGAGGATTTTATTCAACATTTTTTAAAAATTCCTTGTTCAGTAGAAGCGAACAACCAGATTCCAACTTGGGCAATGCCATTGGTATTATTTGATACCTATTTTTCAGAATGAACGACAGATTTGGAGCGCTACATCTGTAGATTCATGAGCTAAATGCCAAGATATATAGCACGTATTGCTATCGATCTTTTGTTGTTGGTTTTTAACAATGTTCTTATGCATTTGTTCACCATATCAACATAACGATTACAGAATTTCCAGAGTATAACGTTTGATCCCCACGCTTGCTTTACAGCAGCATTAACTCTTTCGTAAACCTGAAATCGCTGTCAAGCTCCCAAAGCGCGAGCATCCTATACCTAACTAAATGTTGAAGGAAACTTCCGTTTGAATCTGAATGAGTTGGAACCTGTAATAGTATTGCCCAGGCCCGCCAACTGATGTTATTTAACAACAGCAAGAGCAAATTAATTCCACAAACAAGCTTTCAATTTATCGATGTATGTCAGCAGCTAGCTAAGAGCCACGTTGTGGGCATCAAGATGCTGTTTAGGATACCAATACCTAATTGGCTGACAAAAAGGATGCGTGGGCAAATTTTCATTGTTTTACTATAAAAGCTATTTGGTTGAAATAAAACATATGTGAAGTGGCACATTTCGTCTTTTAAGTGTCAGGTAAGTGAACCAAGCTGTTACAGGAAAAATATACAAACCTGCTTTCTGAATAATACTTTTATCTGCAGCAGTAATCGTGCTTTTGTTTTTCAGGTTTATATCGCTGCATATATCTTCAATCTGGTTGCAAGGAAGATATTTACTGGCACGCTGAATATTTAAGCAATCTCCCGATGACAGAAACATACCCTCGCCACAAAAAGAGTTGGACAAAACAGTATCTGAGAAGCAAATTTATTGTAAGAAACAACGGGCATAATAAAAAATAGTATCATCAACAAAAACCACTTTACTGAAACTATTGTGAAAGAGCATTTTTCACTAAAAATAGATCTGGTTGAAATGTTTATTTTGCAGTCAGTAAACAATGCATACCGGTTGAACACAAAAATATTGCGAATTTTTCAAAGTTCGTATTTTCTATCTTTTAAGAACGTCAAGTTGCTTTTACTTACACGCTTGCATTGCTTAGCAGCCGCGTATCATTGGATTTCTTTGAGTCAGATGAACAAAATACTTCTCTAAGTTACATCAATTTACCTTCTTCTAATGATTCTGACGAAGTAAATGGTATTTAAAGATTTTCCAAAAATAAGCTACTGTGCATACTGTTTACTGTTTACAATCCTCGACTACATTTTTTATATAAACTGTGAAAAGCTCATCGTATGTTTTGCCTAGCTACACGATAACGTGTGCACTTTCCGACAACATTTGACTGTTTATCTAAAGACAATCTACAAAAAATAATTGGTAATTCTAGACGCATTTATTTCAGAAGATTTAGTTTGATCTGAAAAAAAGCATTTAGATCATTCATTTGGAGAATTCAACAACTGCAAAGCTCTGAAAAAATCACCTATATAGCATGGGTTGAAAAATTTGATTTTTCGAAAGATAGCCAAATAGTTCAATTTTTCCCCATCACATGAATGTCGGAATGCTTAAAACTGCAATGGCTTTGAGGCAGTTTCAACTATAACTCGCCGACAGATCGCGATAGAGAGTCAATGAAAATATCATAAGATCAAGAATGTTATGTACTTTCTGATAAACGATAAGCAAGTATTGAAATTTTGCCTGGCTGTGTGACGTCACCACGGCGTCACTGTGACGTGTGGAAAATTTTCAAACGCAAAGGTAACTATTCTTTGTCTATCAGGAAGTACACGAAAAGCATCTTATGATCTCTGCACAAAAGCCTTTGCAACCAACAATGCGCTGAAATGAACAAAATGAGAATGAAGGGTCATGTTGCAGTTGACTGCATCGCCGTGAACTACTGAGGCAAGCACAAGAAAAAGATGGCAATTTGGGGCATTAACTAACAGGAAAGCAACCAGCAGCAATAGAGCTCCTTTGACAAGTTCACTCTACTACTACTAGGTTGCACTATCATTATATAGGGATAAGAGAATTACGATAATTCGCTTGTGGTGACTATCACAGTGACTTGTTACTCATGGGCACCATCTAGCGGTGACCATTTATTTACATGTGGCGCC
>Ga0210059_1003220_pt1 | contig 26009 bp, 11 predicted proteins | sample Ectturendosymbi2_FD_188042 | JGI IMG/M metagenome (GOLD analysis project Ga0210059, IMG submission 188042) | Ecteinascidia turbinata endosymbiont from Florida, USA - Sample 2 (SPAdes) (version 2) | ecosystem: Host-associated > Tunicates > Ascidians > Unclassified | place: Key West, Florida... | reverse complement strand
TTGTGGCTTTACAAATATTGCTGAATGATACGTACAAGCTGAATCATTGCAAGGAGATGGGAGCAAAACTAGGCAGGAGATTCCTCAAACAGCCGGCTGAAAAGCTCAAGGCGGTTTTTGTTGCTTGTAGTTTGATACAAGTGTGTATTACACACTTCTGAAATAAAAATTTTGCTCAATTTACCTTCCATTATTTTACTACATTATTGGTGAAGACATTGATCATGCTAATGTTATATTTAGAGCAGGCCCGCGGGCAACCTACATGGTCCTTGCGGGCAACACGGTGCCCGCGGGCACCACGTTGGTGACCCCTGCGGTTAAGTTTCTTGTCTGGGAGAACATAACACGCAAGGAACTTCAACCCCTTGAGCAAGCAAGTTAACTACAGAATTTGCCTATAACGGCACCTCTAGGGGATTGCATAGAGAACGTTATTTCCGAATTGACAATTTGACATTATAAGCCAAATGAAATGCATATAAAAGATGCATCGCGACCAAACAAAATGTAACGTTATGGACGAATTGATGCTACAGACGAAGCCATTATAAACAAATTCAACTGTACAGAACAGATTACGTAAGGTTTCAGGCCCAATTCGGATTAAACAAAAAAGTTATTTTCAGGGCAAACTGCTTATTTTTAGGGGAAATTGTTATTTTCAGGGCAAATCATTTCCGCCCCCTTAGTAAAATGCCTTCCCGTACCCTTATGAACCTACTGTCCCATAAGATCATGAAATACAGCCTATGACATGAACAATGCGACTATCATCAGTTACAGACAAGTTCCACATGCAAACAGAAACTTAGATAGTGGTACATAGGCCCATATCGCTTTGTATTTCGCTGCATAATTTTATTTTTAAGCTTTTCTTATACCTCTGCATTAATTCAAAGGAAGCCCCAAACATCCTGAAGATCTCAATGAATGCAGCAGTTTCCTATTATTCTTGGGAGCAATCCAAGGACAGTATTGACGCTAAACTTTCAGATAAGATTCGGGTTCGCGGTGCAAGTTCAAATACGCCTGCAGGATTTTTTTTTCTTACGATGGGTTATACCAATTACTGTTTCACTTTGGTCCAGATTTCCCATTTGCAGTCGGTGATCTGCCAGATGAGAATGAATTCAAACGTTTATAGTCTTTCGTTGCTAAGCAGTCGTCTTTGTTACTTGCCATTTAACAAATGCTTGGTGAAGGGTTTGGATGGTGGGATGTGATTTGTGACGCAGAGATGATGTTGTTCACGCAAGCGCAACGCTGTTGGTGAAAAATTTAACTCTTCCAATTTATTATAATTCAGCCAATGTGGCCGAGTTTGTTCGAAGCGAGGACTGTCAAGAAACGTTTATCACTCAAATATACAAAAGTTTGACGTTTTGAAAGTGTTGAAGGCCGCTCTTGTACTGGTATTTATAGTTTGGCTTAAATTTTGTTGCATTAGAACAGGGGTTCCCAACCTTTTGTTTACCATGTACCCCTTCAGCATTCAGACTAATGAGCATGTACCCCATGAGCGTTTCGACATATGAACATGCACCCCTAAAATCTCATATGAGAAAATATTTTATCATGATTGTTCATAAATATATTTAACAACAAGCATATAATGATTTTTGAAAATAATATTCACGAAAGTAATATTCACTTTCAACGGCAGTGCTGTATTTCAGACGAGTCGCTGCTTGTTGGCAGATCTTAAAACCAACACACATCCTTGCTGTTTCACACATTCACTCTACTGTTTCCCTTTAGTAGACAAAATTATCCACCTCAGCGTAATCAACGAGTCTAATGGTTCATAGACGTTGACAGAGTTTTCTTTCTTTCCCAGTGATCTTCCTGCCCTAAAATGAGCAAAATGAACTCCTTGTTATCGAATTTCCAAGATCTTTTTGTTGAAGCTTGTCGCCACTATCGTTCTTGTTTCTATTGTTCGCTTTATTTTGACAACGCAGGTTGGTAATGAGATCACCAGTGTTGTCTGTATGATTTGCTGGGCCATTCAATGCTGCAAAACCGCTGCACAGCAAGCGTTGCGTACCGTGGAAGGGTGAATGGATTTCGACTGTTTTGTGGACAAGTTTGAAAATAGCTTTGTTTTGATGTTACCAAAAGTTGGTTCTACTTCCCCCGCCTGCAAAACATTTGAAAATGTATCAAAGAGAAATATGTCTCTTTCGACGTGTTGATAAATTAGTTGAAGCTCAGCTGGCAGAGCACGAGCCACCAAAGCTGGCAGGATGGACCCGTTTTCCGATCGGGTCATATCGAAGACTTAAATGCGGTACTTTCGGTTTGTCCAGCTTCATGCTGAGCGTTGATATATGGGTGCAAGGTGCAAGCAAGGCGCATGGGCGCTACAGACCACTCGTGGCAATCCAGAAGAAGTGCAAAAGTGAATATAACGAAACTGAACGATTTTTTTATTTTACTGGGTGCACGATCATCCCGGGCTTCCTGACTTTTAACCTTCGGTTCATTGATTTGCCAGACATGTTTTCTATCAGGTCATCAGTGAAACACGAGTGATGCATGAACTGAAATACGATGTTATAGGGCTCGGAGGAAATAACCTTGCCTTACCGTCAACGTTAGTCAGTCAGCAAAATTTTAAAGGCGATATACTTTATAATGAAATATAAGAAATGAGTAAAATAGTGAAGGTTTGTATCTCTGACTCCATTGAAAACAATCATTGCGACATTGCCACCCGATCGCTTTTGTTCCACTTTCCATATTGAATTCTTCACAGCAGTTGATAAAACCTGAATGGTGACTTCAAGACCCAGGCTTTAACTTTTCTGCAACAAAGAACATATCAAATAAAAGTGTAGTGATGTTCCAACTCTTCTTTAACAAAAGCTACTGTATGTGGAACCGCTTTAGGAAGTATATCTTCATTCACCAAATGCTCTGTTGCAACAACACGCGAAGATATTGTTACAGTTCCTCTTCTGGCTGCTTTTGTTCGCGACGTAATCCTTTGACCAGGGTTGTTCGAAGAACGAACTGAACATTGAAAGAAACAATGGATTTCAGGAGAACAATGAGTCCGAAATGTTTTGATTAGTCCGCAGGTATTGTGGTTCTGACAGAATCCACAGCAACATAAGAACCCGCACGTTTCATTCAGATGATCTGCTAAGGCACAGCATAACAGTTTTTACGATGAATTGTTGATGGGCTATCTACTAGCGGATGCCTGAAGAAGACTCAGTCGTATGCTATGTATTTTGTGTTAAGAAGGCAGGAAAGTATGGAAGTGAAAAGTAGTGTCGGCAAGTTTGCAGCACAAAGCGTTTTCGTTGAAGGGAACCATAAATAATTTTTTTTAATACAACAAAATTAAAAAACTAATGCTCAGCTATTTTCGATTGAAAAGTAATGATAGTATTACAACATTCTTTCCTTCTTCGTTTGCCGTGCGATTGCATTAATGCACCGATTCTCGCAGAATTTTCAATTCTACATATTTTTGCCGTTTCATTTTGAGGTTTTTGCAAAAATGTCAATGCTGCTTGGTGATCTATAGAATTTGATAGGCATTTGATACCTGATTTCAAATCTAGCCTTGACTCAAACTTTAACAAGAGATTGGCACAAATTTTCAGCACTTGGTAATGACATAGGCAAAATACGTTGCTGTTGAAGATAACAATCTGTTCAGTTGGAAAAAGTTGCGTCAGAAAAATGAAAGCATACGTCCTCTATCATTAAAATGCATTCTGCAGTCTGTATCAACCAGAAATTTAATATGGGCAAACCATAAGAACGTCCATTTGAAAGAAATTCCATACTATAGGCATTTGAAATTGTTTTTGAGCTGCAAAATGATGATTTGAGATTTTTTATTGAACTGGACACGGCGTTGCGGCAGAAGATTTGAAAGTATTTCATGTCGCACACATGAATCTTCCAAAGCGCTCCGACAGATAAAAGAGAACTATGAAACCTTTTTCAACTGATAATCATAACGGCGTTTCCCACCATTCAGAGTGGGGGTTCAAAACGACTACAATTACGGTAGGCATACTACGGAACGACTTACGGCTACACTTCTTGACTGGCCAGCTTACTTTATTCTGTTTATCAAATCCCATATTTTGAAACAGACTCAAAGTAACATCTGCCTATGTTTCTCATTCGCAGTTTTTGTTCATTATAGTGTTGCTACTTATTTTCAAAGTATCGTTTTTTACTCACAGAACTAGAAAAGGATAATTAGTGGATATTAATGGTTTGCAACTGAAGATTGACCTTTTTCAAAAAAAATGACAAACTCAACGCAATGTTACTGACCTGGGAATTGATAAAGTTATGCACGCTCACCACCAACGGACTGTGCGTCGTCTTTTTCAAAAACAGGGAACGCAACGTTCTGAAATTCGGCATAGCATCTGTTCAGTTCTCTTCATCTTGTTGGAGAACCCGACCAAAGTTAATGCTAATACCTGTGTCAGTATGCACTTAGAAAGATGGACGAACGTTTTCGTCACAAGTTACATATGATGCGAACGGTGCACTTACGATTTGTTTTAATGTAAAGTAGCAAACGATTAAAAATTCAAATGCTGCAGTCGCATCATCTTATCAGTAGCACATTAGCGACACCACCTCTTGTTGACGAATCCGACTGAGGGTCAAAAATCGTAAAGAGTGCAACATCATCTCATGTACGCCGTTAATTTCACGCGATTATTCGTATCATATTTTGTTCGTGTGTTATGCTAATGTTGCTAATTCGTTTGTGTGCTATATTCATCTTAAGTAAATTTGAGCAAATTACGCTCTTCTGAAACCAGGGGTGTACACTCCAATATTAAAAAAACATCAGGTGGTACGCGATCACAACAAGTTTGAGAACCACTGATTTAAATGAAACGGCCAAACAGCCCCAATAGAAGCGAAAGGACAATGAAACCTTCTTTGCTTGATGTTCACAATGGGGTCAACCGCCACACAGTGTTCAAACCAGTTATTGCCTGGTAAAGATTATGAGAATGTCACACTGGGTGGGACGGATTCGCTGTTGTGGACTTCAAAAGTTTTGTTGGTATTTTCAGTTATGTTGAGTGAAATTATGAGGTTTGGAAGAGACCAACCCAAATTACTGTACGAATGAACTTAAGGCACTACTTACCAAGGTTGCAGAATCGGAGTCGTAAGGAGTCGGAGTTTTTTTGGGTGGAGTGGGAGTCGGATTCCTAACAACACTAGGAGTCGGATTTTTTTGTCCGACACTGACTGCGGAAGTTCAATTGAATCATTTTTTACATTGCACTCCTAAGTTGGGAATTCCTGTTGAAATGGTGCAATTTCTTACGAAACCTTTGTTGAAATAGAGATTTCTTGTTGTGCACCACGATTTCCATTCATTGCTAATTGCTACAAAAATGTTAACAGCCAAACTTCATTCTCTTATGTTAAGGAGTCGGAGTCGAAAACTATGGAAAGACCGGAGTCGGGAGTCGGAGCCGGAAATTTTGGAAAGTCGGAGTTGGAGTCGAGCATTTTAACTCCGACTCCGCAACCCTGCTACTTACGCCTGCAACTAAACTGCAACCAGCTTACCTTGTTTTGTTTAACAAAACCGATGTTTTGAAATGGACTGCAAGTATTCAATAGTAACTTTTGCTTTCGTTTCTCAAGTGCAGGTATTCTTCACTACAGTATTAATATTCAATTTCAAAGCAGCGTTTCTATTCAAGTGATCTGGAAGCAAAAGTTTGATCATTGGATACTGATGTTCTGCAACTAATTATTGACCTTGGATGACCTTCAGGTATGGTACAGCAACGCTGAACATATTCTGGTAAACTTTGTGCACATCTGCGCAACAGCACTGCAGCATTTTCTAATGTTTGCGGGTTTGATACAGTATTGCAGAAAGTTTAATGTGATGTTCGCTTCCGACCATTATGTGGTTGTCAAATGCGATCATTTTTTCTATTTTGTCATCTCAGCTGCAAATCATTTCATTTCTTTCGCTGCGATACAGACGGCTTTGTGGCATCCTTAAATGGAAACAAACAGCACTAATTTTGTTAATGATCAATTCGATGGACATAAAGATATCAAATAATCGTGTTTCATTTTGCTTGCACGTTCCATCGTTACGCTGCTGGTTTGCCTTTATTAACCGAACCTAGTCAACAACGTCAACAGCAGTGCCACTGATGGAAACTCAGGTTCAGCACCAAAGAAATTGGATTTGCTAAGTTCAAAAATATATCTTTTGTTTTCTTTATTTTCTGTTCATATGTGGAGTTTTTAGTAACTGAAGAACTTTTTGTTTCAAAGAGCTCAAGAAAATCAGTAAAAACCTTGCATTTAATTGGTTCCACGCATTCTTCTAAAACTGAGAAAAACCTGCAGACACAGGCAATTTTTAATAACTTATTGGATCAGTAGAAACAACGACTCATGGATAATTGAGGAAAGATTGCCCCACTATTGCATTTAGCAGAAAATGCAATACCATTCCAGTTGAAGGTGGCAATTTATAAATAAAAATCCATTTTTATCTTGACTTTCTGGTTATGTTGAGTTTTTAATGCAACGTTTCCTTGACAAAGATATGGCACTTCTGAAAGGTGTTTGTTTGCAAAAGGTATACTTCAAGCGAACTGAAACACTTTAGCCTAATAAAGAGATTAAAATAATAAATTCGAACGTCTTTGGCAGGTTTGTTTCAATGAACAGTCCGTCTTGGCATATTTTTTCTGCAATGTTTTTCAACTTTAATTGCTATTTGGCAGACGTTTGTTGCAAGACAGCCTTGAATCTGAAATGGTTTTGTTTCTCCAACATGCAATCGTTGCTCGATAATTATCGATTACGGAATAAAATCCGTCATTACTTTGCAGGTTCAAAACATGAGTAGAAACATAACAGCGGGAACTGTTGAAAACGCTATAATTGCTGCAGGAGATGTAAACGTTTATCAGCATGAACATAACCAAAGTAGATCAGAGAATTTGGATCAATTAGGTAAAAGCTTGTTTGGATTAAGCCGTGTTTCTGTGTCACTACGTGGGATGATGTATATTCATGTATATTCAAAAACAAGCCGAGTAGTTATTACTGTGAAGACCATCCCGCGGTCCAGTGGTTAGCGCGTCCGCTTTGTTTCCGGTAGAAAGTTCGACTTGCGGCCGGTTCTTACCAAGACCTTGCAAATTGATACTGCAGCCTTCCTACCTGGCGGCAGTGCCGTAGCAGCCCAACTCTGGGCCCCGCAAAATGTTCACAGGGGCCCCCCTAATTTCGACGTTATGCTACATCTCGTGGCCGAATGGTCTTCAAATAAAAAAATATTCTAATTGCAGACACAATTTGGGGAGAACCAGGCCCGTAGTCAGGTTTTAAGGTTTGGGGGGGCAAAATACAATTTTAGGGAGAAATATTTGTTTCTTTCATATGTTTAAAGCAAATTTTTCTGAGCACAACAAAATTTAGGGGTGCACAAAAAATATTTGGAGAGAACTGCCCCCCGTGTCTGCGGGCCTCGGCAGAACCGTCCCCAGATAGTCTTCCATTGGGGGGCTTCATGTTTGTGCGGAGGTTAGACATTCTGAATATTTATATTAAATTCACAACATGAACAGTATTTGCAGATTGTAAAAATTAATTATAAATGTTCCCTCGCAAATACCCAAAATAGGCTCGTAGTTTCCAACTAACATTTTTGGAACGAGCTTAACAAAGGAATTGGGTCGTAAAATAATTGTCATTCAATTGACCGCGATTATTCAGAGATGTCGTAATGAAATGCAAATGTAAAAAAATTTGCAGGAAATCAGAAGCAATCCTATCATTCAGTTATGAAAACACTATTACCAAAGGAGCACACATGAGGCCGGTCAAAGCATGTGCCCCGCGATGAACGTTTTCTTTCATTAGCGCAAATTGATAAACTTTACCATGAGCTAAAGTGAAATATACTTATAAAGGCTGTTTACCGACCGAAGCACGCATGCATAAACCTTGCTGATGTCTGGAGTGTTAATCTCCTGGTGCATGGCGCATGTTTAAAGAAATAACATTTTCTATCTCAAATCGCCTATTAATGTTAACAAATATAGACTAAGGCCTACGTGGACGCAACGGTTAACACCAACAATCCACTAACTGCACACTCTGTTTTGGGACAACTTAGCAATGATTTCTAAATAGACTCTTCTAACTACATAATTAACTGCATCTGGCTGTCTGAACAGAAGGCTGCGAAAACGTATTACTTTGGTCATAAGCAACAAAGGTATCTTGCTGCTATGCAGCACGAAATAAGAGAAGACTACTATACCTGGGCTAGACATAGTAGGCTACATTTTTTGCAATCACTACACAAAAGACGTTGATCAAGTGGAAGTCTGACTTCTGGATGTATACCACTAGGCATGTAGACAGGTCCGGATAAATAAACGCGAGGTTCCCGAAACGCGTAGCACAACTGCGCGGTTCGCTCATGTCCGATCCTTTGCCTGCAGGGGCAAGTTGCGAAACTTGCTATCGGATTGTTGTACTTTTGGTCTTTATTGCGTAACAATAACATGGCAATAAATCTTCAAATGTTCACTTCAAGTTAGGCGGTAGCGTTTTGCTGCATGTGACCAGGGCTCTCATTGAGTTTCCTTCTACAGCTATTTTTAGTCGACCTGGGTTTCTAGGTTTAATTATGAAAAATCGCGTTAAATTTGTTTTTTGAAGTGATAAATTCATCAGCAACTCAGTGTGTTCAATAATATAAAGATAACTTTATCTTACAGTGTTTACATGTGCACATCAGGTGAGAAAGTACGCATATCGGATGAAGTAGAACGTGTTCAATCGGTTTCATATTCTCATATAAGATCATTGTCAGGGTTGTATGTAGTGGTGTGTTTAAACGAAGGCAAGTGAGGTAATCGCCCCCTCCCCCTTTTCGGAGACCCCCTTAAGGTATTTCCGAACCACATCCATGGCCGTAGTCAGGGTTCAATTTTTATCAACGCGAATATGTTAATTACGTCCCTGGTTGGAAATGCTGATAAAAGTAATTCATGGAAACCGAACATCCTGCCCTTATTTAATCTGGGCTGTTAGTATCTCTGGTCGTTGCAACACAGTGCGACTACAGTGCTACTCTTTCTAAATGAGCCATGCAGTAAAATACTATTTGATTTAGCGTTACAAAAATGTTTTGTGGCAGCATTCCAGAATGTTTACCGAGGCAAGTGCCTCATTTGCCTCAACGTAGCTACGGCCTAGACATCATCATTCACTACTCTGCCTTCAAAGGGGTCCCCAACAGCAGTTGCAATGTGTAAATACCTTGCTTTCAAATGGGCCCAAGCTAACTATAATATACAAGAACTTTTCTTTCAAATGGCCCCCCCAACTTCACTGATTTCTAGTGCATCATTTTTCAATTCGGGGGTTCGAAGCCTTCTTTGGACGGCCAAGTGGTGACGGGACTGAATTTTGGGTCCCTGCCACAGCGTGCCCCCAAATTGGGGGTATGAAGTGTGGTTGATACGGCTCTTCCAGGCGCACGGTGTGCAGAAGAGCTGCAGGGAACACATCCAGAACACTAAACAAACCGAGTGAAATCAAACCAGACATTGTACACAATTTGTCGTGGCGCTACAAGACCACTGTAGTTATAAAGCGCCAACAACACACACCTTATAAAAAATAAAAAGTGATTACTGTTAACTTTTGCTGTCGTTGCCACCGCACATACCGCTCTTTGTTTCTGCAGATGGTAGCTATGTTTTTGTTGATTAAAGCCTGGAGTACGAGAGCCGCCTCACAGGTTTAGTGTGTCACAACTGGTGATGTCAATTCAGTATCCAGGATTCTGAAAGGAAACATTTTAAGGTTTTTCATAATTTAAGACCTTTACAGTCATGAAAAAAGAAGTTAGTGGCCAACAAGTGTTTGAAGTTGATAATCCTGTTTTGTTTTCAGTTCAAAAATACCAGAGGAACACCCAGTGTTTGGGTAAAACAAACCCTTGCCACAAACGTCATTTTCTTGTAAATCCAAATCTTGCGGGTGTTAACGTTCGTGCTCATTCACTACGTCTTACCACGTTCAATGAGTGTCCTAGTACAGAATTATGTGAAATGTTTGGTTTGAATATTAAACTCGTTTACACCACAATATAGGTACTAATATTTGTGTTTGGATCAATACATTATTTTATTGCAGTTGGATCACTTCGTACGAAATTGTGCGAGGCTGTTAAAACCTCCCCTTCTGATGGTTCTTTCCATGTTCCTTTACAAATCATTCAATACGATCAGTCAGATGGTGAACGTTTTGGAAGGACCTTTGACATGAGAGAAAATCTTGAGACTTCTTCAACAACTTCTGTAGAATATGATGCAAAGCTGCTTTTCAATGAAGCTGAAAAGCATGGTAAATATTTTTTAGGAGTGGTCGGTGAGGCAGGAGTAGGGAAAACATCTTTGATTAAATATTTACTGAAGCACCTGACCGCTGACAACTGTCTTCTTGTTTTCCATATCTCTATTCGACGTATCCGCTTTGACAGAGAAATTACCACACTCCAACTCCTTGTTCAAGAGCTTCTTCCAAATTGGAGTTCTGATGGAAATGATAAGGGACTCATTCAAATAATAGATCAGTTGTCTGACGTTTACATTTTATTTGATGGCCTGGATGAAGCTGAGAGTAAAATTTTCTCAAGCTCTTCTAAAGCAATAAGTTTATTTGAAACTACTACTGCTGATGAAATCATCAAAAATATATTTGAGGGACGTTTTTTAAAAAAAGCTAAAAAACTTGTCACATCAAGACCAGATGCTTTTTTGATCCTTAATTCAAATTGTAGACCAACTTTCAACGTGCGAATTCTGGGTCTCAGCGAAGAATCTCAAAGAAAATTGTCAATCCAAATTTGTGACAACGATGACGAAAAGTGCAGAAATGTGCAAGCCAAACTGGAAATGAATCCAGATCTTGCTGCACTTTGCTACATTCCCTTGTACTGCAAAATAATTGTTGAGCAGTTGAAAAACTCTCCAGAAAGTGCAACGTTAACTTATATTGCGTCAACACATATCTTCATTCAAACTCTTTATGAGTACATTACAAGCGGAGACGAGTATCTACGTGGAGATGTCGATTCTTTGTTGAAAGTGATGGAGTTGGCTCTCAATGGTATTGAAAAAAATAAGTTCATCTTTTCTTTGCGGGATTATCCAGACAATGAAATGAAGATTTTTACCAACTTTTTGAATGTTAAAACCGATTCTTCCTTGAAGGGTAAAATTTTGGATGGAAGCAAACAATTCTTTTTTGTTCATCTTTTGTGGCAAGAGTTATTTGCTGCAATGAAGTTGATGCTTTTTACTGACGAAACCCAGTTTGAGGAATATCTTATGCATGAAATTATGCATTATAAATGGCGATCTGTTGCGCACTTTGTGTATGGGTTGTTAAATGATGCTTCACAAACAATATTAGCTAAAATATTTAAAATTCCATCAGAGTTTCTTCTTGTAAAACTTCCACATCTAAAAGCTTTAGTAAGAAAATCAATTGTCACTGATAAAAGGTTTGATCCACGCAACAATTTGATACTTCCTTGTTCTTGGGCATTCGAGTCACACCAACAAACTTTAACAGAAGAGGTAATTGCTCTTCTTCCTGATATTCTGATGCTGCCTGGTGACATCCAACCGAAGGATGCTTTTGCCATCTCTTACGTCCTCAGCTACAAGAGTCTGTCTCAACGTAAGTTCACCATTGAAATGATTGAGCCAAGTACATTTCATGGAAAAAGTCTGAGACTTTTGCTTGATGCTGCAAACCTCAATGGCCACAAGGTGAGTGGAAATTTATTTTACGTATGCAAGGGCCTACCAAAGTTAGATGGCGCCCAGGGCAAGAATCAAGTTAGGCACCGCAATGTTCGAGCGTAAGGTCTTTTGCTTTATCGTGCAAGTACGAATCTCTGCCAACACAACAAGTTTTGGATGATATCGTGATGACACATTGTGTTCCCTTCCTCTGAATCATGTACTTACTCATAGATGATGAATACTCAGAATAGTATGAGAAGAATAGTCAAATTACGGGACCTGTTCAAATGATTAAACGTTTCCAGGAAAAATTGGTTGGTTTGAACGCATCGTTTGCGTCAAGGAGGTAAAGTTGGTGTTTACTTTCCAGTAATAGATGCCGTGAAATGTAATAGACTTAAGATTATATGACAACCAGGAGTAAATACCTATGTAAGAGACTTTAATTGCGTTTAACAGAAATCACCTTCAAAATCATATGAAAAATGCATCTTGATCATTTTGCAGCGTACTGACCTTTCGTCCAAAAGTCTAACCACGATTCCTCACCAAATCTTTGACACATTTTTGTCAGTTAAAGTTATCTAGAAATTTTATTTAAAATTACCAAGTGCACTTTGTAGCCTACGCAGCATGATCTGCATGAAGTGCTCTATTCTTTGCTATTCAAGCGTGTGCCGCAGTGAATTTTTCCTTTCTCATTTTCTTTCTTCTCCGCACTCGACCTTGGTTTTGCACTCCCCACACCCTGCAGTTTTTTCCACATCCTGCATGGTCTTTGCCACTGACTAAAGTGTTTTTGTCAATATTTTACTCAAAAACTTGTTTCAGGACTCTCAGATCTTTTGATGCTTCATGGACATTTACAGTGTAGTCTTATAATCTGTTTTTCACGCTTTTATAGATCGTACAGAAATGCCAAAAGCGTAATGAAGTTGAACTTACAATATTTTGGAGCAATCTCTGAGCATCTCCTCTTGTTTCCGATGTTTCTTTAGTATAAATTGACATGGTTTTCAGCAGGTCAAATAATTCATCAAGCTAGAAATGAACAGCTTTTTCTGCGTTAAATTTTGCATTCGAGCGAGTGTCACATTCTTCCGTAAAAGTTATAAAATCTTTCAGTTTCTTCCAACGCTGGGTTTATTTTGCAAACATAATACCCAGGCTTTCAACAGAACGAAAAAACACCATCACTTCTCACGAATCACAGTGCACGCCAACCATATTTACAATATGATTATCACAGCTGACAAATACTACCTGTGTATTTTTGTCCATAATTCGTTTTTAGAAACCACTTAGATGGCCGGAAACCACTTCGATGACCAGAAAAGACAAAAACATTGTCAAAGCAATGCGATCAACAATCTACCACCGGCAGCATATGGCGTTTTAACATATGAGCAATCAAATCCACAATAGAGTTTGCGTCTTTAGAGTGAACTTGTATGAATCCTAAATAAGATTCCCGAACTTCAAGAAGCTTGGTAACAAAGCCACCATCGACATACCGGATAATCCGAGACATCTGTTCACGATGACTAGCGCTGGGTGTGGTGATGAAGATGATAACTTAGTACTTGTTTCTTTTTAATGGAGCGTGGCAACTCGCTTCTAACATTTTCCGCGATAATTCCCATGAATTGGTTTCGGACTGTGGAGGATAAATAAATCACAGCACAGTGATGAGCTTGTGCGCGGGAGAGGTGATTTCGCAGTATTGGATCATACTCCGCAATAAGCTTGATGAGTGTAGGTGAGGATATTCTAGTGTTGCTGCTGCCACCCCACAAGCTTCTATTCGCTGGGCTGACACCACCAGTTCTGATTTCGTACCGTCGTACATACGCACAACACGTTATGTTGTCGTTGGAACTCTTTGGACGATCATTACTCGTCGTCTGACGTTTTCATTACCGAATACCATTTACTGTCGGTTTTACGACGCAGCGGCCAAATATAGATTCTTGCAGTGAACCTACGGCCATTGATACATTGCAAGTCGAGGGTTAAATGGAGAAATGTAGCAGTTTAGCAGTTTTTTAGTTCAAGTAACTTAGCGACCTTCAGGGTCAAAGCTGACAATAGCTTTCCGTGCACAAAATCGTCCACAACTACGAAAAACAAAAGCTTCGGGTTTGTCTGAATCGCACACAAAGCAGGAGTAATGCAAGCCGAAGTGTGGATCTATGCTTTCTGCAGCAGATTTCTACATACCTTGGCAGAAAGATCTACCTTCACCTCTTTCAACTATAGCACGTAGCTGAGCGTGCCGGGTACCCTTTATGAATACGCGCTTCTTTCACCCAGAGAAGAATCACGATTCCATTTTTGCACAGCAGATATTGTTTGGTCATCTGTACGCTTTATCTCTTCCTGTGATACTTTTGCTGCAGATCTGCAGGGGCATGTACAAACGTATCGATTCAGTGTTCTTCTGTGCAATGTCAAATGAGATGGCTTTTTGAACGGTAGCGTCAGCGTGATTTTCTTATAATATGCGTTGGCGTACGCGATGTGACAAAATGCCATTAATGAATGCGTCGCAATGAAGCCATCGCTATGTTCGGGCTTAAAGACAACGCAAACTCATACGACGGAGTACTTGCACATATTCGTGCAGGCTTTGGCCTGGTTTTTGCGTGGTCATGGCAAGCGAGCACCGCGTAAACACTTCATTTGGAGTCTTGATAAAGATGCTGTTCACCACTATAATAGCTCTTACGCACGTCTCGTGTTCAACTTATCTCGTTCAGTTTATACGACAAAAGACCATCAGCACTTGCAGCTTGTCCAGTCTCACGCTTTCAATCTCGTAAGTTGTTGTGCAGTTTCAAAAAAGTCTTCTTCCTGTGTTTCCACTCATTCTCTTATGTCGGACTTTTAATCTCTACAACCAAAACCCTCAGCTTCAGTGGCTTTGAGTAGTTGCTTTAATTGTTATGAGCGCAACACAACACAGCCAGTTTATTAACTTACCATAAATCCACTTAAAGATCAATTACTTCAAATGAAAAAAATGCACAATGACCTTACGACCAATCTCCGACCAATTTTGTAGTCAGATCCACCTGACAGAATTATGTCTGAACAAAAGGTAACAGTTAAGGTGGTTAGGCTTAACACTCATTCGTTACCATCCCTTTGGGTTTTAACTCTCTCGACTCTTAGTACAGGAGGCATAGAGCAACTGACAATGTCTTAGCGCTACGCCAGACACTGTTAAAATTAACATACTGCACTTGTTTTATTGGTAATCCAACGGCAAGCGCTACTACGATTCTGCAACGTTCGCAAAAATTAAGGCGTTGCATCTCGCCACAATTGTAATAGTCATGTGTCCCCTGAGGGAGGCAAGGAGCTACATTTAAACCTATCATTTAAATATTCTATTGGGTTCGAAATGACTGGGTTTAGGACCATTATTACAAAATCTTAGTTTTGCTTAACAGTCCTTCAGATTCACCACTCCATAATATTTGTATATCATACTTTTATTGTACACCAGAAAATATTTCACGAGATTTCTCAACATCAAACATAGCGGGCAAATAAATCTTACTTAAGTTTATACTTTTAAGACGACTTTGTAAAAACCATTTCACACGAAAACATCCTTTTTCAGAGGCTTTTGCTTTCGATACCGTTCAGGATGTTAATGTTTTCTCGGACGGTGACGGCTGCGTCACGTTTGTTACCAAACAAAGACTCGGGTTCCGTTTAGCAGTTTCATTTAAAGTCACAAGTAATTTTTCACACGTTCGTTAGGACGTTAACCGTGCTTGCAAGCCTCGTGTATCGTACGTCTTGTTCACGCATTGTTGTTACACAATAAACCATGTAACGATACAAAGTGACTTCACCCTCTGACACTTTGCATCAACCGTAATGCAATATTGGTAAATATCATCACTTCACCCTCTGCGATGATACCTTTGTCTGTGTATGACTGTACCGCTGTCATACATACATCATGGTTTCACCCTCTACCAAGATGCCCTTTGTCGTATGTCTTAGTGATAGAGGTTCGCCCTCTCCTCTAGTCAATGTTTGGTGAGCTTTCTATGTGACAACCGCTTTACATCGCGCGCTGCCACGCTCGTGGAGTCCTCCATGAGTCAAGTTTTGGGTGGCTAGATAGCCCTATTTATACTATTTTTCCTTAACGAGGGGATCGACGCCCTCGGGAAAATACCAGTTCTTATCCTTCTTATTGGTCGTATTTTCCACGCCTAGTTCCTGCCTAATGGTGACGTAATGGTGATGTAATGGTCCCAACATAGCCGTTTCCTGGGCATGTCTACTCATCCTCGGCCCTTGGCTTCTTTCTAATTTCCTGAGTTAAAATCTTGCTCCGATTTGAGCATCATGTAATAGCTTTTAGCAATTGTCTTTTGCTGCAATTTGGGCAACTCGGCAATATCCATACTTCAGCATGAAGCCAATCTTCTTCTACTGTTGGTCCTTGGGGTCATTTCATTTATATTTTGCACGGAATTCGTGTTGAGGCAAAACTTGCCTGCAACACAAAGTACTTACATGCATTTCACATAATCGCAACGTTTGCACTTTATTTGAGATAACTCAGACCTCTCCTGTTTCTACATAGTGCTATTCTAAACACTCTGGGCAAATGGCTAACCCAATTTTGAAGGCTTTGGACTTTTTGGACGGGCTTCGGGCCTTGCTCCTACGAGATGACTTTATTTGGTACGAGGCTGTTTTGCTCGAACCCTTCGTTCTATTACCACCAAATTCGGTTATGTCTTTGCCGGAATTTCGTTACATCCCTCACTGGCTGTGTCAGGCTTGTGACCAATTTAAGTTTGGTTGTGTACAAGCTGGTCCGGCTTACAGCTCGTTGCCGGAGGGTTCCCTATAGAAACCATGCAAGGGCGCATGAAGGTACGGCACTGCATTTAATCTCTTCACGGCTTCCTCACTGTGTGTCACTGGAGGCCGCAAAGTAGAACCGGTCACCTTTTCCTAACAGTTTTTGCATAGCTCGCAAAGACTTCCGAAAATACACGCATGTTTCTCGGTAAGATGCACGAATAAAATCCCGGTCTGGGGACCTGTTTATTTAGCTAACCAACCTGGCAGTCGCGGTGTTTGCATACCCTGCCAATATAATACAAGGTTAAAGCCCCTCCAACCGAGCGCTCCTGGTTCACGAGTTCACCGGGCATCCCTCAGTACAGCAGAGGCCGTGCTTTGCAGCCTTCTGAGTTATCTCTGCGATCTGCGCGGTATTTATAGTCATACTCCCACGCTTTAAACTGTACATGAGCATTAACACATTGCATGCATACACTTTTTGCTTAGCATAAACGCTGCATATTAAAAAAGAGCATCTGTTTTGTTTCCCCATTTTGTTTTTTCCTTTAATTTGGCTAACGCACACCCGTTCTAAACAATTTCTAGTTTCTTTTGTTTAAAACCAGTTCCGCCTGGGTGTGTTCACTGTTGTGTCCGCATACATGCTAAGGTGGACGCGCATTTTTCTTTCCCTTTATTGTGTCGCTTGGCCCGCGTAACGGTTTTCGTGTCGAGGGCAGGCAATAGGCTTTCCCTTTGTCTTTTTCCACACAAGCTGTCAATCAATTCTTCGAAGTCAGTTGGTCTTTCATCTGGCCGAAACTGGTGACAGCTGGCTTATACAGGTCTTTTGACTTCCGGTCCGCGCTCTTTGTCATGCTTCTGGCTGCGTCCAATTGTCGTCGATTTCAATAAATGTGTCACTTGGTGAGGGTTCGGAGGTAGTTTATGTACAAAGCGAAATCTTAGTTGGTTTGCTTTCTCATGTAGTCCCAAGTAGTACATCACTGCTTTCTCGGGAATCGTATTCTCACTGGAATCTTGGTTGATTTTCCCTTTCTTTCGAAGATTCATTATAATTTGAGCGACACTGTATTCAACACCGGCATTTCTGCGAATGCTTTCTTAAGTATAAAGGCATGAGTTAGATTCTCATAATAATAGCAGTATGTCACGTAAATGTCCACTTGATTCTATACGGCTTGTTTGACCTGGTTTAGGCGCACACTTGTGCTTCGTGGCTTGTACACAATAAGCTTATCGCCCTGCTCACTTCGGGATACGCTAACGTTTTACTTAAAGGTTTTGTGGAAACAAAACGCACGGTGCAACTCACGTAATTTTGTCAGCAATTCTATACCATTTGTAACACATAAAACGTCGCAGTAGCACATACATACAAGTAACACATACACACAACATTGTAGGAATTGGCTTTGTTCGGCTGCTTTATTAATGAGCGTTTGCTATTTGCACAAAATCAAAAACGTGATACAACATTGGTTCGAGTTTACCAGCACTTCCCAAATCTAGGGATTTTGTGCCACGTTTTCTCCTCGCTGCATGTGATATTTTATTCAATATCCGTGTTGCGCGACAAAGTTTCTGCAACACCAATCGCTTGGCAACAAACGCAAAATGCGGAGTCAATAGATAAGGAAACCTGCAAAGCATTGCTGCAACCAAGCAAGCATTGTCCATTAATTACGAACGCGCGACCACTGAACATAAGAAACAAAATGATGGTAATTACGAGCACATTCACGACAGGTCCATTATTGAAACTGTCTCGAAATCCATCCAATGATGGGCGCGTTGTAACTACCGTGCAATATATCGGTTCAATTACCGGTAAACATTTAAAAATGCCTGTCATTCAATAGTTATTTTGTGCATACGAGCACTTCTTACCAATTAAAAGTTGCAGAACGCGACGAGACAAAATCAAACAAAAACACTAGACGAAGTACGTACAATTCTCAATACGAGTTGTTAACGCATAGGAATGTCACTGAGGATTTCACCTCCGTTCGCGGTCGTTGATGACTGCATTGTCTAACCTGCAGTGACGTCAATTTTCATTCCACAATCCAATGAACAAGCGTGTGCAAATTGTTGAATGCAACTACGAAAAGGTGCATGTTAACCAGTCAGTTACCCCTCCCTGTTGCTTGTCTGTGGAGCATAATTTGAACTCTTGTTGTTCGGCAAATCTTTCTGAGAAACGTGTTCAGCAAAACTTCCTTGCGCGCAACACAAGCTTTAAACACTCGCAGTTTGAGTTTGTTTTCAGCTGATTTTAAGGTTGTCATTTAAACTGCGTAAACACTGATATACAGTTAAAATTTTTAGTACGCTTAAATTGAGTAACCACAGACTGATATTTAAACGGTGTAGAAATGCTACCTACCACGATCTGTTTACACAAAACGATGCAGTTTCAGCCAACAATAGCGTGATGGTAGATGCTTATGCAACTGCCAAATAATTACATTCCATTTAATTCAGGACTAATTGAAAACGTCTCACGAACGAAAAACTACATCTGCATTTTAGCTGTCGCTTCTTCAACTGCAGCAACTCATGTATGAGAACCGCCTAAAGGTCAGTGTCTCACATGACTTAAGGTTTAACACGGAAAAGGAAAATATATTTTTGCCTACACAACAGAACTTGCAAAAACACAACGCTGCAAGACAAAATGCATCAAATGAGTAGGAAATCGTTTTACCACAACCCACGGAAATGACGTGTTTGTGCAAAAAAAAGTGCCCATCTTCATCAAGTAAATCAACAGGTGATATCTAATGTGTTTGAACTACGTAATCAGAATTGGTAGCAACATGCAGCTAATGCCGTCGTTTATCGAGAGTCAGCATCAACAAAAATCCCAGTCACATCGAGCGTTTTAATTGTCTAAGGAGGTCAAGATCTCTGCCTCATGAAAAATAACAGCAGGCTGAAGGTACTGCTGAAGATGAGTACGTTGCGTTAATTCTGGACAACTCTTGAGTTTTATCAACAATCTTCACGAAGTTTCACCAGCAATCTTCACAAAGTGTGCAGAAGCCATAGGAAGTTTTTGAAACCTTTACATACATCAGAAACAATCAATAATACTGGTTCCTCGGAGGTTCCATGGGTGAAAGTAGCTGAACTCGTCTAGCCAAATAACTCCAGGCATTTACTGAGGTTTTTCGTTTTTGACAATCACAAGAAAATCCATTTTGATCTTTCTTCGTTGTTGCAATTGCAGTTCAAAGAAATTAACCTCAAGAAAACACCACTGGGAGCAGAAGAAATTACGGGTGTTGCCAAGCAAATAAAGTACAATGCAAGGATAAATTTAGATGGCTGTGTGTTTGAAGGATCTTCTTTCCCCAGATTATGCCACGAAATTGAACATTGCGAAGGAGAGGTTGGTCAAATAACAGCATTGCTTTTCCTACAGGAAGTAAAATGGAAATAAAGTTCCTTTTCATCTCGGAAATTTGTGTATTTTATGCTGTACTTAATATTTGTTAAGATGTCAATGGAATGATGTCCTCTTTGACAGGGGTGACCAACCACGTTTCGAATCGAGAGCCGCATGCAGCTCTTATGTAATTACCTGACGTCCCACTAAATACCAGGCATAACAATAAATTACTTCTAAGGTTCTGTTATTGTCATGTTAGTATGTGATATTTACAGGTACAAAAAATCTAGCTGAGAAAAAAGTATGTGTGTGAGTGAGGATGAGATTGGGTGATGTTCATGTGTGTTCTTTCAACTTTTCAACCATAAAGGTTGCTTTCTGATTTCACGGACTGAGAATGTGTATTCATGCATGAAATCGATTTCATATTAAAAGCATTTGCTGACTGATTAAACTTCGTTGCTAGTGTGTTGATTCCTCAAAAACATGCAGCAAACCCAGAGCTTGCAAATGTTGCTAAACTTATTTGCGCCAACTGGTTTTATTTTTGCAGAACTGTAAAGCACAAATTACCTTTGTTCAGTCGTAATGCGTGAATTACTGGACTTTGACAAACTATTTTGTTTTGGCAGTCAATTTTTGTGATTTTAAAAATGACACAATTTATTTCATTATAATTACACATATTTACTTTTTCTGAACAAACAGCAAATATATTTCAAAGAAAACACAATTTTGAAAAATGTTTTTACAATATTGTTACTTTATGTCATTTTCTGTCATCGGATAAAATGCTTTTGACGCCTTCTACGTTTTTGCAAAAAATGTAAAGAAGTCTGTGTCTTTTGTGGTATTTAATTACTTTTGAAAAATTGGTAGATTATGTTCACAATATTTCTGTATACACCGTACACAGCCAAATCAGATGGACCATAAACGTATGATATGTGATATAAATCGTGGTGTAGCTGTCTAACACTACCTCTGTGAAAAAATTAAAATCAGGTGAACGGTAAATCCGTTGATTAATTTAGGGAAATTTAAACTGTTGCCAATGTAAAAATTGTGTGTAGGATGAAAAAAGGAGAAAATCGTGGTAATGGCAGTAAAAGTATAAAATTGTTCAAAATTTTGAAAAAAATGGCGTGGTTTGTGAATGCATGATGTGCACACGCGTTTTTACCTTGTGGAAAGAAAAAATCAACTTTTTTTGAAAATTGCTTTAAAGAAAAATCACCAAAGGCGAAAGCAAGTTTTCTAGATAAATGAAAATTCGCCTCAACTGTCCATATGCTTTCCTGTTTGTTTTGGACTCTATGACTATGGAATAATTTCGATAATTGAAAATTGTCGTGCTTTGTAAACGAACTTTAATTTTTTGTCATCGTCCATCATTTCCGGAGCACTTTTTGAAAAATGTGTCAGTGTTTACTAAAACTTCTTTTGTTTGTTTGTATGCGTATGACAAACTGGGGGTGAACTGTTACCTCAACTTTGAAGTTAATCAGGTTTCCCAGCATTAAAGATAATTTCAAATTGACTGCTACTTAAATTTTTTTCAAACGATTTGTGCTTTTCAGGTCAGTGGCATGATAATACAAAATCACTCTTTCTCTTCCAGTGAAGAACTTTCATTTGTTTCTTGTCTTTGCAACATCAAAATCGTCTGGCTTTGGAATTGCAAGGTAATGCATGTAAGTTAAAGGCATTCCAATGACTACAGTACTCTGTGAGTGAAAATGATGAAAAACTGCACAAACGTGAACAAAGAAGTGCATGTTGGGATGTGCAAGTGGTTTCAATTTAATGCAAACAGATTAGGTCAAATTGTTTAAATTAAAAAGACATCTCCAAACATTGATGCTTTTTCAGACTTCTAAGGTGTATTTCTCGTTTTGATACTTGACACTAAAATCACCGAATGTCAAGATGAATTAGACTGAAATTGTAGAAAATGCCTGCATTTTTCGCCTTCCAACTACTAAATGTTTATGCCAGTAGGTCGTGTCATTTCATCGAAAAAATTCCTATTATATAAGATAGGCATACGCACAATAATCCTTGAAGTTAAAGATAATGGCGCAATCCAACACTGACTTGACGTCAGTTTAAATTGAAAGCTTTGTTTTCAGGTGGAAGGAGGAGCAGTGATAGACGATTTCATTACATTGCGCAGCAGCATTTCGCCAAACAAGCAGCAAACACCAGGCCCAGAACTTGGCAGGAATCAAAACATATCACGTGAGATAATTAGAAAGTTCATTTCCGACTAAAACGTGAACTTGCAATAAATGGAATTAATTTAACTTCAAAGTGCAAGTCTGCAAATACATCCGGTGTAAACTCAGATGCTCTTCCCTCAAAAGATAAAACTGCTGCAGTATCCATCACCCCATTGAAATTAAAATCTTACTTTGATGAAGCAAACGCTTCTAAAAAACTACTGCAGCAACCAGGAAGGTAAGATTGGGATATTATAAGCAGACATTAGAAAACAAGAAATTAGTTTTTGAATTTACCTTTATTTCCAAAAAGAACAGATTTTCTTTCGTTGCCAAATGATACAGTTTGGTACATTTTCACTTAAATATATGTTTTTAGGTAGTTGTCACGTTTTCAATTAAACACTTACGATTGTTGTAGACCAAAAATATTGTTAAGTTGTTATCTATGGCCAATGTTGGTGGTTAAGGTTAAACGTTGTCAATATGTAGGTACACTTTAACTTATTTTCTTAAGTAGATAAACAGATATTCACATGCATGGCGAGGAAAGGGTTTTTTCAAGTAGGTTGGAGAGACCCAATGGATTTTTCCATAGGCAGACAAAAACATTTTCAGAAAGGAGCCAAATATAGTGAATTTTTTCCTTCTAGAACAGGGCGTAATCTGACCCGACAAATACCTTGCACATTTTTTTCAAGCACCACGTTTCCGACTGTGGATAGCAGTGCAAAGACATTGGCTGCTGCTTGTATTCTGTTGACTTGTCTGCTGCACCGTCACTTAGATGGAAGCAGCGCTATGAAAGTGTAAAGAAAATAGTTTGATTTTATTGTTATTATTGTACTGCAATGAATTTTAACAACCTATTTTTGCATAGTTTACGTAAATCGCACTATATTCGGCCTTTCACTAGCCAGGCAGTCGCGAATTCGGCCCTCCGTTCAAAACGTTTGGCCACTCCTGTTCTAGAAGGTAAAAAACATTTGTTTGCTGAAAAATGTTATACGAAACGGCAAATTTCAAAATCCAAGGAGTTTGTTACGCTGCCCTTCCGAAGCCCATTCTTACATCCTACATGAAGTTGTCTTATCATTACTTTTTGAACACGTTATTTGTGATAAAATTTCACAAAAAGAACTAGTCCAACTTGTGATTGGTCTGTCAGTTAAACTCAGAGAAGGATAAAAAAACAAAAGTGAAAAAGTTTTACACACCAGAAATCACTGAAGAGACCACTTCAATAATCTTAGCGCAACTGCCATTAAACGAAGCGGCTCATGCGGCTCAGCACAGGTATACTGACATTTGTGAACTTTGCTTCATACTTTATTTTTGTTTTACCGGTGTTGTGGTGGTTTCATACAATAGGAAGGTAATTTTGAAGAAATTAGATTCAAAAGATGCCGCTCTAATTTCAAATCAAACTACTTTGAATTTGCAGATTTACGAGTTTTTTCGTAATTCATTATACTTGACATAAACCTTTTCAAAGAATATGCAGCTTTGACGTTTTTGAAATACACAAGATGATGTCAATATCCAAATAGCAAAACGAACTCTTTGAAGTATTCTTCGAAAAAAAGCAAAACCGACTGAGAAAAGTCGTTTTATAAAGTTCCGGCTGGGTAAAACCTAGGTTTTCAGAAATCAATTGTTTGCACGAATGCAAAAAACGTCTGAAAAACGTTTTCCCTTTTCATCGCCTTGATACTGGAGTTGCTGACACAGTCTTGACAATGACTTCTTACGTTTTCATTTAAAATCAAGAGGCTTTCTTGCAAGAATGCTATTCCAGATTTAAACTTTCTCAAACTTCGTAACTACGCACGGTGCGTCGAAGATTTGAACACGGACCACCTATAGCCCTCCAAACAGTCAGACGGCTTAGGCTACCTAAAACTAGTAAAAACAAAAACATTAATTTTCAGCTAGTTTCCATAAAGGCGACGCAGTTGAATCGATCAGCAATTACCTTCACAGACGGTACAGCTCAGATCTATATCTTTTATTTAATGTTTTTCAATTGTTCAAAACTGAAACAGTTCAGACTAGAGCTCTCCTGAACAAACTGTTTCACTACACAGCACACATGTAGCCGATCTGGTGTCCGTTCAAAACAGGCCTGTTCATAACAGACCACCCATTACAGAGTGTTCAAAACAGACCACGTTCGTAACAGACCTGCTCATAACAGACCCGTTCGTAGCATAACACGTTCATAACTGAAAATATTCATAACAAATCCGTTATGAAGGTTGTCTGTTATAAAGGGGTGTTATGAACGTGGTCTTTTATGAACGTGTTCTGTTATCAATGGGTGCGTTATGAACGTGGTCTGTTATGAATGGGTCTGTTATGATCAGGTCTGTTGCAAACGTAATTTGTTTTGAAGTGGAACCAGCCGATCCTAATAAAACCAGGAAACTCAGTTTATTTCCTCTTCTTATCCTAGACACATTTTGACCTGTTTTTTCATTATTTACCTCACAAATGCTGCTAAAAAGTGGTCAGCAAGTACTCTCTTCCTCGTGAAACTCTTGGTAGGTTCACCTGTCTTAAATTTAAAAAAATCTAGCAAATCTGCTCTTTGTGGTCAGGGTTTAAGTTGCTGCAGCTGGTCTTTGCAACAAATGAAAATCACGATGAACCTAAAGCAAACTTTCCACCACAATTTCGTTGTCCAATCAAGATTTGGCTAATTAAAAGTTTCCCAGTCAGGTATGTAAGGCTCAGAGATTTAAGCCTTTGACAAACAATTTATGACTTGCAACCGGGGAATGAAGCACCACTGGATGCCATTTGCCGGTAATGTTTGTAAATCTGGTCTCAGTTCCAGGAAGTAAGAATTTGAACGAGATAACAAATGTACTCCGCTGGGCTTCTGCGAGAAACGAAGGGTTAATCGTCAATAAGCAATTTCCTGGCTACAGCAAAATGCACTGCACTGGTTGTCATGTAGGTGAACAGGCACCCGCAGCGTTTCATTCAACTGCGGCGTTGGCCAACAAATAAGAGATCCAACAACGTCCACTGCTACAAGCGCAAAGGGTGAGAAGCCAAGCTGCAAACAGAAATTTGGAAGTTCTGTCATCAGCTGCTTTACAGGCTTTGTTGACTTTAGACGAAATTAATTGCACAAGTTTTATTCAACGCAGGCTAGCCATTGCACTACTGACCTAATAACTCTGACTCAATTTTGGTAAAGTGTCGTTCAAAGCAACATGACCATATTTGACATGAGAGTAGCGGACAATCAAAGGCGTGAAGTAAGAAACCTTTGGAAGAATAGCTGATGTTTCTCTTCAAAACTCAAAGAAGCCTTTCTCAGGCGATCGCCTACTCGTATGATGCCTCCCACCTAGAACAGGTTCAGTTTAATAGAAGTTTCACCGACGGTCAGCTGCTTGTCAATAGGTGAAGACGTGTATTTTCATTCGGTAGATTACAGGATCTTTTGATATATCACACCCTAGCAACCACAAAAATCGAATACAAGTATTATACGTCAGATTTTATGTTTCGTTAACTTCGGGAATCTATTATTATTTTAATATATAGAAACCTAAAGCCAACAAAACTTACGTAATTTAGGTTTAATGGGATATCCTCGGCTAATGGTCGTAAGTTCTCATCACTAAACCAAGGACTGTTACCATGTTAACAAATGGGTAACCTCCCTTATATCTTTCTGCATTCTCACTACTCAATCTTAATAAATCTGTC
>Ga0210059_1003218_pt1 | contig 26017 bp, 14 predicted proteins | sample Ectturendosymbi2_FD_188042 | JGI IMG/M metagenome (GOLD analysis project Ga0210059, IMG submission 188042) | Ecteinascidia turbinata endosymbiont from Florida, USA - Sample 2 (SPAdes) (version 2) | ecosystem: Host-associated > Tunicates > Ascidians > Unclassified | place: Key West, Florida... | reverse complement strand
GCGCTGCAAATATCCGCAATTGAAGCATCGACTCACCACAGGGGATTTATCCGACCACACGAAATTGCCTTCAGAGACCCTGTCGTTCAATCCCATGAAAGTTGGGTCATTTACGTGACCTGCCAAAAAGCGAAGGTACAAAGCGTAAAGGGTAAATGAGCGTCAGCTGCTTTTTCCTAGCGAAATTTCATCGCCTAGGCCTAGGACTTGCCAGGGACATTAGTATCCCGGTAAAATGCCAGTTGATTATAATATACGACTAATAATAGTCTTATATGCGTCTACGCTATTGCAAGTTACGTTAAAAACTGACAAAACTGTTGTACAGTATATTCCTGGCCTGCCTCTTAATGAACAGAGATTAGTTCAAAATACAGCGTGCTTTTCGCTGACGTTCAAACCTGATCAATCCTCGAAACGAAGTGAAAGTTCTTGAATTACGAAATGGGGGTTAGCCGTACGTGTAAATACCATTCACAAGCGAAATCGTTTGCACGCCAACGCATGTCACTCACTCGTCACAAAAGCGTTTTCTTCCGCATCAAGCATGCTCACAAGATGTCCACCGTAAGCAACGCATTGATCTTCGGCATCAACCCATTCCAACGGGTTTTCGAACTCGAAGTAATAACAGCGTCCTTTGAAGCCCAACCATCCTGGATCGCAACCTTTGTTGGGAGCTGCACGAAAAAAACGCATAAATCTGCAGCAGCAATCATACACCAAACAAATGGAAAGACACTGTAAGAGATAGCCCATCCAAGGTGCATTCTAAGAAAATCATACAGGGCCAATAGGTTTATCTGGACATTCGAAATAAACTTTTAATGGCAATTCGAAATATTTTGACAAAAGGATCAAGGAAAATCTTTGCAGTAGTTAATTCTATTTCATTACAGCTGGCGATTTTCTGCTTTCAGCAATAGTTTTGCGTGTGCCACCTAGCCCATAACATTCTTTTACGATAAATTCAAGATGGAAAGACACTGTAAGAGATAGCCCATCCAAGGTGCATTCTAAGAAAATCATACAGGGCCAATAGGTTTATCTGGACATTCGAAATAAACTTTTAATGGCAATTCGAAATATTTTGACAAAAGGATCAAGGAAAATCTTTGCAGTAGTTAATTCTATTTCATTACAGCTGGCGATTTTCTGCTTTCAGCAATAGTTTTGCGTGTGCCACCTAGCCCATAACATTCTTTTACGATAAATTCAAGACAAAAAATGTTTTTAATCATTACTCTGAGCAAATTTCATCCGTGAAAAAATCTGGGTTCGACATCTTTACGATTTTTCTAGTTTTAATTTAAACACTGATTAGATTTTGGGTCACTCTATTGCCAGAAGGCAAGCCCAGCACATTTGGATATCCTTGATATGTTTTTGCGGCATTGTCAGGATAAACCTCATATTTCTCTAACCAACAATCGCAGACTGCAAAGATTATTTTCATGCAATAGATCAGCATTGTTGTGATAAGTTTATAACTGCTTGTTTCTTTCCAAACCAACAGTCAAGATTTTGCTCATCCGTTTAAATGACGCCAAGTCTAGTTCCATCAATATCGTCTGCCTATGCCACTGTAGAAACCTATTGCTTGAGAAAAACATGCTTGAAAAGTAGCGGTAATGTCAACCCATGAATATGAATGAGAAAAAACATTAAATGAATCCCTTGCAATTGTTAGTTATTATTTTGTTTAAACCAGCCAAAAATGAGCATTGTTGTAGTTTCGTTAAGCATAATTTCTACATGCGTCCGTTATTCCACCTTTGTGACAGTTACGTAAAACCTTTTTTACTTGGCGTGAACAATTTTTCAGCCATATCAGACTGCTGACCTCCAGCTCAAACCAATTAACTACAGCTCGCATGCATCAACATCATATGAAAATCCATGTTAACGTCACCGACAAACGTGATTTACTTGCTGGAGGGTCGATTGGCATTGGATCTTGGCCGGTTGGTAGTTGGCATACGAATGCCTGTTTTTTGAAACAGTCACCAGTTTCCCAGTAACCAGAAGAGGAGCCAGTAAAAATTTCACCGCAATCCCAGGCGTTCTGCGACAAACATCGTGTTTTTCTTTTTAAGTACTGCCGAAGCAAGTGAGAATTGTTTAGAAGTAAGCGATAAAATTGAAGCAGTAGTAGCTGCAGACGCAATATGCCTAAATTTCTTATCCGGTCAAATGAATAACGATAACGTAGCAAGCTAAGATTCGGTCATAAAGTAGCAAGCTAAGATTCCGAAAAACAATCCGTTGCAATCCACCTCGTCAATTTTAAACAGAAAACCATTCAATTCCATGCACTTCTCTCTAAGGACGTGACTGGAAGTTAACGCTTTTCTTTGCTCTGTAGGCTCTTTTTGAAGAAGACCTAAAAAGGTGACACACTTGCAACTCATTAAAACTCTGTGGAAAACGTTTAATGCAAATGGCCAGATTCTTGTAATGGCTTCCCATTTTTGATACGTCTCAAAAAAACGACTGTAATAGTTGTGTGGCATATCCCAAACCAAATATGACGATTTGTGTAACAACAATCAGGAGAACTTGCGTTAATCTGAACGGGTGTTGGTAGCCAGGTGCATGTACACCGTGTGCGATTTCCCTAGCATGGTTTCGGAAATCGAAAAATAACAGGCTTGCAATACTGAAATGATAGGCACATTTCACATAATCCTACATGCTATTGATATCGGAGCAAAAATAAATTGGTTCGTGACAGTCTTCGACTATACGCGTGGATTGGTTCATTGAATAAATCAATCTCGTGAGCCACTGCAGAACCAAGAAAAATGTCTTGCAAAACCAAGCGTAGCTTAAACAAACCGCCAATCGTGTTTGTTGGTGAGTTACAGTGTCTGTTACGTAATTCAAATCATTACATAAGGCTGTCGCAAACAGTGTTTCTTCACGATTATATTTTGATTGTAGCACAGTCGCTTTGTTGCGGTGGCAGACATCTGAAAATTATATTACCGTAACTACATTCGTTAAGAATGATAAAACAATCTCAACCGTAAAAATTTAGATCACCCCGATTCACAGTGCTGCCTGATTCAAGCCTGTTCTCGATATTAAATCTATTGCAAAATGCGGGACGTTAAAACTTACCAAATTTTGAAAACGCAGTTTTCGGTTTACTGTTTTGCTATCACAAGCATTTTACATGGATTGCTCTTCTTCAAAAGGAACAAGTAAGTTGAGGTGAAGAGTACGTAAATCCTCGTTACACTTGGTCTGAAAGTTCAGCTAATTTTGGCAAAAAATTTAACTTTGATCTCGTTGCGAAAGGCATCTTGAGCTGGAATTAGTAACTGATGAGCTGGAAGTAGTAATCTGCTTTTGTTTTTTTTTTCGCAGCTGTATTGTTTTGATGCTGCTAAATACTAGGAGATAGCAAGAAAGTGCAATTGCAATAAGTAACCATACAAATCACCCTAACCGATTGATCTCTCGGTTGATTGACTCCCCAGTTTACGTAACCACCAGCAGTTGTGATCTCGCCATCCGTCCAAGCAAACTTTCCATCTTGATCCTTGTCGGAGAAGCCTAGCCAAACGGCTTTGGAACCAACGTCCTCCAAGTTGGGAAGTTGAGCCGTGATGTATTGCTGTTGTTCCTTCCTTGCAACGTACCAATACGGTTTTGAGTCTCAGACAGTTGGCAGCATGAAGAACATAAAACAATACAAGGTTATTGCGATACAAGGGTACCACATACCCAAGGGTTTGGTCTGCCGCGTATTACCAACCAAACAATGCCACACAAAAAACTCACGTTTCAATTTTCAGCAGTTTCGCGCCCATCGCTTCGCAAATGTCTTTCGCAAAAATCCAGCTTTCCCAGGAACTTTGTGCTTCCACAAACAAGTAACACTGGCCGGAGAACATGCGCCAACCTTCAGCACATGATCCTGTGAAACACATTTTACTTTAAAAATACGCCGATTGTCAGTGACATATCGAAAAGTGCTGCAGGAAATAAACTCTCCAAGCCCTCGGTGGTTGCAAATTACGTTCTACAGAGCTCCATATGTGTTGCTCGAGAGCTATATACCTTTTTATTACAGAATAATTCACTTTTGTTTTTGCACTGACTGGAGACGAAAAAGCTACGGAGAACTTTTCATTTTGCATGATGTTAACTGCATATGCATCTGACCAAACTTCAAACTTGATTGATGTTATAATAACCGCGTCAGAAGTTCTAACAATCACATCGGATCATTTTCACTTAAGAATAACCGTAAGAGACTCCGATTGCCATAAAATTTTCATAAATCGACATAAACATGCCTTGTTTATCAGTTCTAAGAAAAATGCCTTTAATCGTAACAAAACGTTCACTGTGGAATGTCTTTAGCGAGTATGATGAGTTCCAGCAGATCATTGTTGCCATTTGAGCATGGCCGTACGTTCCGTTATGTCGCACACGAGGCAACAAAGTAAACTTACCAGTCTGGCTGGTTTCGCACAAAAAGGAGTGCTCTTCTCCGCAGCGATGAATACCCCAAGGTCCATCTACATCAGGAAAACAGCCAATAGATAAACCTAAAAGCGACCTCCACGAACACATTTCTCCTACAATATCTTAGGTCTATGAGCTTGCGTCTCCTTTCTCTACTTACTGGTTGACGTGCCGGGATCAATCTCAACGCAGTTATCTGCAGACGAGCTCAGGCTCGGCTGTCCATTCGCCCAGTTTTCATACGAAGCGTCATTGAAGACTTCGCCACTGCTCCAATATAAGAGATTATCCTCGTGACCCTTAAAAAGTGGTGCAAATGTCTCAAACACAATGAATTAAAGACGGAAAACCAACACCTTGGCCCGTTTTGAAAACGTTTTGTAGATCCTTTCGAAGACTACTACTTGGCTAACTTCTGCACCACACAAGGATTTCAGTTAATCTTTGCATCAATTCATTGGCACGATCTAGTAAGCCGTATTCATGGGTAGTGTGCAACCAGCATATAGGCACATAATTTACGAGACCAGTCAATTCCATTTGCAACGATTTTTTATACTTGCAAAAAAGGCGCGTTACAAATACTTGCCATTGCCAGGGTTTGATATTAACCACAGTTGAGCAAAAACCTGTTCTCAAAGTGATTCGATAGATATCTCCTGCAAAATACGTTATTCCACCATGGCCTAACACAGCGGTGGGCAATTAGCGGCCCGCGGACCACAAGTGGCCCACCACAGCGTTTTCAGTGGCCCGCGGAAGCAATTAGGGAAAAAAAACTTTTAATCAGAAAATTCCTCCCACTTAAAGAAATATCAGTGCTGAGGCTAACTTGAACTGAGACTTGCTTCTATTTCCATTAGAAGGCACGGCCCTCCACTGAACGCGGCCTTCTCAAAGTGGCCCCCGAGTTAAAGTAATTGCCCACCTCTGGCCTAACGGTTTCTCCTGAACGCTTTAAAATTAGGCGGTGTTGCGTCATACAAATTCTTCGTATGAATTGGGATTACCGGAGTGCAATAAGGAAAATTGATTCACGTTTTTTTGGATGATGGGACTTCATTTTGTGGGTGCAGGGAAAAGGGGACTCAATCATCAATTCACAACAATGTCCAACAAATGCCTAATGAGAGAGATAAAACACAGCCAGCGTTCTGTGTGACCATCGATTGGTGATAACACAAGAGTGTCAAAAGTGAACTATAAGTTACTTCACCTGCATGCATTGCATTTGATAACACCTCTGTTGCTGGCTATGCGCCGTGGAGAAAAACACTGCTATCAACAAAAACAAACACAAACCCGCTTTAAAAAATTGAAACTCTTCGTTTTCTGGTTTGTGGCCACCGAACGTGGCGACCTTTGGCTTAAGACTACTGAGCTTAAGTCAGGGGTGGCCAAACTTTTTGACTAGAGGGCAGAATTCGCGACTGCCTGGCCTATAGGCGGCCGGATACAGTGCGATTTACGTGACAGGCAGCAGCCAATGCTGTTGCACTGCCCCCACAGTCGGAAAAGTGGTGCTTGAAAAAAATGTGCAAAGTATTTAGCGGGCCGGAATGAACTGGTCGGCGGGCCGGATGTGACCCGCGGGCCGTAGTTCGGCCACCCCTGGCCTAAGTGCACGTAGCATCTGTGGGCCCAGACAAACAGCCTAAGCAAAACGCTCGAAGTTGTCAACTGCATAATAAGGTGAGTAAGTTGTGTTTTGCATTCACTAAAACAAATAAAAATGCATCCGCCAGAAATTCACAAAGTAAAACTTTAACCAAAATTATCTTAAACAGTTGCGATGAAAACAATGTTCAACAGAAAAAGTCTTGTGTTACATTTAAAATCTTTTCCAGATCCACAATCGAACAAACGGTTACTTCGTAGAACTCTTGTTGCTGAAACTGCAACTTACCACCGATGACAGCCCAATCCAGATATGTTGATTCATCGCATTTACTTCGTTGGAAACATAAAGTTGTTCGACATCACTCGTGATTGACACTAAGTTGGCTGACATTGCCTTGCATGCTTTCTCAGCCGAGATCCAGGGCAACTTAGTGTCGAATGTGCGATAGCATCGTCCTTGAAACTCTTTCCAACCATCTGATACTTGACACTTGGGGTGTGGTTCTATGGAGGCAAGTGCAACAAACCAATCTTCAGGTTGTTGTAGTTTTTCACGAGAGAACCAGAATTTCACAAGAACTGTTTAAGCAACTTTTTGTGAAATCAGTCAAACAAAAGTTTTACGCGATCTTCTACATTTAATTCTCAGTGGATTGGTGTATGCTTGAGACCCAGCAATAATCTAACTACGCCGCAACTTAAGTCAAAACAACTAGCCATTTACCGGAAAGAATCGATCACTTTAGTAGAAAAGAGTACTGCCATGCAAAAATCGACGTTATTATTGCCTTGTAAAGTCATATTTTGGAAATAACCTTGTAATATTTCTGTTGCATAACATTTTATCAAAAAGTATTAAGTGGATAGTTGGTACTGGTCAGGCCTTTCCAAAACAGTGCAATCAGGCCCGTAAACAGGGGGCTTCACCACCCCTAAAATTTTTTTCGTCACCCTTAGAAAAATGTGTTGGGCATAGTTCAAAACTACTGTACATGCCGGTAGTTCAAAAAATTTTGGCCCCTCTGAGAAAACTCTTCGCCCCACCTGGTGTCCCAAGCTGGTTACGGGCCTGAGTGCAATATCAACAACGCCAGGCATAACTAAAAATCAATTCACAATCGCACGATCGTGTTTAACTGGTGTTTCCTCATGCTAAAGTTAGAACAAGGATTTAGTCTGGCATAAAATTTGCTCTCTGTGATGGTTCGTCACCAGGAATAGTGCCGTCAATCTCACCATCTTCCAGCATCAGATGCTGGGGAACTTAACTTTCAAGCCCTCTCGCAAGATAATTAAGCAACAAACGGATATCCGGTAGACCCGTGTGCATCTACTGGACCTTATCCATGCGTAATTACTACTTCCTACCTTCATCCAAAAATGTGGTTTGTGGTTTATTCCCCCCACTTCTGAAAATACATCTCCTACTGACAATTCCAATCCATGAGTTAAACAATGCCGAAGTATTATCCAACAAATGCGAGCAACCCTTGACTTCTTTCCGAGCATGACGCTCGCTCCATCAGTAGTACATCCAGTGAGATTCATTGCTAGGCAGTTCTCGTCGAACCGTGCTTTGCAAGGCAACAAAACAAAGTTTCAGTTATTGTTTTTGTGGTTCCATTTGTTAGCTCAATCAATTCCATGAAAGGAAACTATGGGGCTCTTAAATAATCTCAATATGACACTTCAGGTAGACTAAACTGACTTTGTTACTTAAACTAAGTTGGTCGACTCATCAATCAGTACGGAAATCTTTCCGTTCTCTTGAATAATCTTTTCGCATATCTTTGCTTTCGTTTCCCTGGCAACTTGGTCGATTATGTTCGTTGCCGAATTCCGTGAACGTAAGCCATTTGGAACGTCGGCACCGTTAAATTCTTGTATTTCCAATAAATCAAACTGTTCTGAAAATTGCTTGTTGCTTTTTGCATTGAAATACGCTGTTCTAAAGATCTTTGTAGTTGCAAGTAATTCTGATTCATATGCGATCTGTGGAATTTTGTAAAAGATCATCGTTTGCATTTTGCCCAATTTCCGACCAGTGACGTAGCCAGCCCAAACTTTTGGGGAGGGCCAAAAAATTTGGCAGGCCAAAATTTTGATTTTAGGCGAGCAACAGTATTCTGTTTGGGATACCCCTCTCCAAGCACAAAATGACTAGATATGCTAAAAATTTGGAGGACCATTTCCCCCTGGGCTCCCTTGGCTACACCTATGTTTCTATGTTTCCGACCCTATTATCTGTGCCTGAGAGCTGAGATGGCGCATGCCTGTGGCACTTTTTGCAAAAAAGCATGTTGGACACTTCTACAATTTCCGCAGAATGTTGCCAATGTTAATTTCCACTCTGACGAAAGACTGAAAGCCCGTGTTTTAAATGCAGACAAATTTATTAATGATGAACGCACTGCCCACTCTAACCTCTCTGACTTGCAAATAAGCCACTGATAGAGTTTCTGCTTTGCTCTCCACATTTCAGCTGTCCAAAAAGTCGACCATTCTGAAAGGCTCACATTCCGATTCTGCTCTACTGTTGCCAGTACGTCTGATGTAGCTTTGCTACAGTTAGGCTTACTGGAAACTTCTCCTTTACGTGAATCTCTAGCTTCTTTCTTTTCACAAAAAAAGGAATTATCGTACCAAGTTTACGCTTTTCAGCCAAGCTCAGGTAGTTGAAAACAGCAGGACTAATTAGCAGAAATTATTGACTTCCCAACAATGACCAGTTGACAATACTACCATGTGACCGAACAATCGAAACAACACCGAGAAACATGAGGCAACATAAGACCATTATGATGAGATAGTAAATGGAACTAATTCACGATAAAAAAACGAAAAAAGTAAGGGGACAAAACCCCGTCTAAAAAAATTGGAGAGACGGCGATCCCTATCCAAAACACCACGGTATAATTTTCTACACTGCTGTTTGTTGATTTTTAATTTTGCTTAAACCAGAGGTGAGGAATCTGCAACCCGCGGAGCAAATGCCGGCCAACTTGAACATTAAATATGGTCTGCATCAGAACTTTCGTTACCAAGTTAGCAAGTTGTGTCCAAGAACTTTGCGGTCCCTAAAGGAAAGTCATTCAGAAATCAGATTGGTATTGAGTAGGCTACTTATGCAAGTTTGTACTGCTCCCATGCTGAGCAAATCGGACATCTTGATGAGCTTGAATAGCAAGCAAAAGTCACTTTGCCCACTGGCAACCACAGAACTCTTTCCCAAAGAGACAAAGAATAGGAAACAGCAAGAAAATGACAGAAGCGCGTTTGGGTCTGATGTCTTAGACTAGTGGTTCTTAGTTTATCCAACCACGCTGACCCCTATTTCTTAGTTTGATGGTCACTAACTGTTCAAGAGAAAGGTCTTTTTCAAGATTCGAAAGAATTGAAAATGAATTAAACGGTCACAATGTTTCAGGAGCGGTTGTCCACACTAAGCATTCAGTGCATTAAAAGTGACAAGCTTTGTGACAGGCAAACAAATTGCAAGCGACAGGCAAACAAATCGTAGTGAATTCCTAGATGATTTTGTTATCAAGAAGGCCAGGACAACACCTTTTTAATTGTTTACCGTGCTATGTTCAGCGTTACTTGATTCGATGATTATAGCCTTTTATTTCCGAATACGTATTTCAAATGACAGCATAACAGAAGTTTAAACCAGTCTCGGCGCCATGGGGTCATTTGTGGACTCAGCTCCCCCAAATTGAATATGAAGCATTTTAATTATCAATCAGTGGAGATTTTATTACATTTTCAGAACGTCACGTCCCTCTGCGCAAATATAAAGCTCCCCATTGAAGATTTTCTGGTGACGGTTCTGGTTTAAACCTTACATCATTTCGCGCGACGGTTTCGTTGAGTTCGATTCTTAGCAGTCAGAAAAAAATAACAAACACGCGAACCGCGATCCTAGCATTTGCAACCATTTGGGTCCGTTTTACTTGATGTGGTTTGCTCGTATGTGTGAGATTTTTACAGCCGTTGTAAGCGAGTTGCCACGTTGTCTTCAAGTTGTGCTTTAATGTCTTTATGCCACACATATGTGCAGTGTGTTTGGTTCTTTTGAGCACAGATAAGAAAAAACAGATTTGAAACTTATAAAAAACGTTGGCCACGTGTTTTGTCCAGGGACGGATCCAGCCAGTAAGGTTAGGGGAGGGGTGATTCAGTAATATATGGTAGTCAAGTCTCATTACGGGTTCATTACTGTAAGAGACATGGAGTATACTTTATAACACAGCTGAGACAAAACAATAGACGGCGAAATAACCTTATATCGCGAATGCTGTTTTCCGAATAGTACAAAATCATGGTAAACAAAGTTACTTTCGTAGGTTTTAAGGGGGGAGATCGCTCAATCGCCGTGGCGGGTTGGTTGGTTTGCGTGTGAAAATTAATAATCCAGTTCTCGCCAGCCAAGCACGATTTCAACAAATTCCCTGTCATTGAACGCTTTTGTGTCGAAGGTACTGTAGCAACAAGTAGAAAGGGGGATCACAAGTGAATTAGCCTAGAGCAGTGGTTCTTAACCGGGCAAGCGCGCCCTCCCAGGGGAGCGTCAAGAAATTTCCAGGGGGGCGCGAGCCCTTATATGCTCTGAACACGGAAATTTTTGAACGGGAATGTGTCCCTTCCAAACGTTGTGCCACTGCTAATTTTACGCCGCTACAAGTTATTTGGTTTAGTCTCGCAGAGATGGAAGTCCGTGTGTTAAGTTTCTTGAAATTTTGCAGGCCGAATTCGAGCCTGCATACAAACATTCAGAGGCGCAACTAAAGGAACTGTTTAGTCGACATGCCAAGTCCCTTTAACAATAACATCTGTGCCGTTCTAGCATTTGAGAATAGCATAGTGCACATAGAATTCCATGGTAGCCAGCTGCATCGCAGAGCGGCTAATTCCAGACAAACATGAATGCATACGCTTTGCACAGCTCCACACAGCGTGGGATACCACTATGGCTTTCTGTAATTCAACGAGGTTTCTGCAGTGTGGCCGTACACTTGCATGATACTTATTTTCTACAGTACTCTCGCCGTGTCCTTCTGTGATGCGATGATGTATATTTGTGACGATTCAATTGCACTTGAGCCTCACTCTTGTTGATTGTGAGACTAAGTTTTTGGATGGGGCTTGGAGCTACATGCCACCATACGATGTCGACTTCTCGGCCAAAGAAAGATAGTAACTTTGGTGTTTGGCCATCCCGATGGAACTGTGTCTTTCACAACACACTAAGAGGGACGGAGTAAGTTTTAAGTCTACAAATAAATATAACATTTCTGTTGGAATATTCGCTTTATGCGAACAATCGTTCTATGTTTTTCACGTATGTGTGGAGCCTTTTGGTTTAAGATACTGGAATTTTATGCGAAAACGCGGTTATAGCGCTTAACCGAAACAATTAGTCGGAGTAATCTGTATTCACTCTGCGAAGTAGTGGGCGGTTGCAAAGCTACGCAGAGTGAATAAAACAATCAAAGAATTTGCAAAAGTTCACATAAGTCTTAAACAAGCAACTGCAACACATAGCATGCGGGCTAGGGTGGGAACATGCATATCTGTGAATACCGACAAATCTTGCGCAATGTCGCTTAAAAGAAAGCGTTTTTCATCTAATGCTGCAAAATAATGTTGCACCAAATATTGGCCAGAAATTGACTAGTTGCATATAATCTTGGGTGCAGGGTTCTATACAACCTGCCGTGGCAAACGAGTGTTAGTAGTCATCAGGTCCAATGCAACATTCCCACTTTTGAGGTCTTATTGTGAAAAACACGTACCTCCTTCTTGAACGATGCAGAAAGTCCAACAACGTATGGTTGCGCTCTTTGATGCAGTCAGATTGTTTGTATTCGTCCTTATCCTTTGAACACTACAACCACATTTTGCTTTGCGACTGAGTGCTCGGACGTTACAGTGTTTGTTTGAGGGCGTGTACATGCCACAATACTTTCGTACTTTACCTCGACTTGACCAGGGTGTTGGACTCAGTGTCCTACTCTGGATGTAGTGTTGTACCAAGTGTTAGGGGTTGGCAAACAATAGTGTTAAGAAAGTGTCTGTAGCCCTGTGGTTCTACCTCCAAACTCGCTATTAATTGTTCTGTTGTGTCTATTTTTATCAATCTGCATTATGCAGACTCTGTGAGTTTGTACTGTATGGACTTCGTGCCTGTTACAAAACCTTAAAATAAAAAGTATTAAATAGATTTACCAAGAAATACATTTGTTTTACAACTTATTTAAATTGAGGGGGGCGTGAAACAAAGGAAAATTACTTAAGGGGGTGTGGTGGAGAAAAGGTTAAGAACCCCTGGCCTAGAGGATCTCGCATCAGCTAATCCAGCCTTGCCGTAACAAACTAGCAGATAGCAGTGGGCATCTTGCATTTGAAATTGCGTGTGAACCGTATATGAAAGCGATTAATCTCACCGACATCACTTGAACGTTCGCAAATGAAATACAGCCGAAGATTACAGCTCGCGTCATTCCAAAGACCTCCATTGCCTTGTAAGATTTCGACGCAATCTTCCTGCGATGCAGCGGCGTCTTCCCAGTTGTCAGGTTGTCCGCCAGCCCACGCACTGGAAACATAAGATGAAAAAATAAATGAATCGTGATCGAATGTTAAAAGCTTGGAGCTACTGTAATGTTGTTTGCAGTCACATTGCAAGCACAAAATTTTTACAATAAGAACACCAGGCAATGGTCTTACGCTGCATAATTTACATTTGACTGGTTCCGTAGGCTCTTACATAAATGAAATAACAAAATGGTATTCACAATGAGCTGAGCAGACAGAAAAAAAGAAAAGCAAAAGCTGAAATATAATCGGAGCACAGAAGTTTGCTGTTAAAATACGACTTCGTATATCTGTATAAAGATCTTTAGATCGGTCGTACAAGTCAATCAAAACTACAATAAATCATTCAGATCAGCATGGTCCAACTGCAGGCCCGCGAGCCGTATGTGGCCCGCCACAACGTTTTCAGTGGCCCGAGAAAGCATTCAGGAAAAATGTTCAGATCTGAAATTTCTTGAAAAGCGTGAGGTTACATTTGTCTCACTGAATTGCTTCTGCTGGATAAAGTGCGTTTGCACAAGAACAATGAATGATATCTTTTCTGTGTACCATTTTGTTTTTCTTATTTTTTTACGATCAAATTAGAAAGTACGACCTGCCGCTAACTCCGCGCTGGAGCATAACTACTGTGCTTTTTTCTGTGCCCCGGCGTTCATTGTCTTGAAGAACACATCTGGCCCATTGAGCTCAGTACCCAGGGGCATAACGAAGTTAGACGGCGCTCGGGTCAAGAAGTAAGTTTGGCGCCACCATATTCGAATTTGACGTCTTTAGGAAGCAAATGTACTGTATTGAAGAAAGTACTTGTGACATTGTTGGGACGTTTCGGCGCCCTCCGCTGTCATTCGACACTCCCGTAATGATTCAGCGTCCCCATAGCGATTCGGCGCCCGAGGAACTGTGCCCCACTTGCCCCCGTCTTTACGCCCCTGTTAGTACCGCCAAATAAATCTGTCTATCTATCCGTTAAACGCAGCCTACTCAAAGTGGCCCTCGAGTCAAATTAATTGCCCATCCCTGCAATAGGTAATTTTACAGTAGTTGGAACAAGCAAAACATCTTTTATTAAAAAGGTACAATACTAATGGCGTCAGAGACTGCAGAGAGCTTCAGCAAATTAGTCAGCAAAGGTGTAGATTTCCCAAACTGAAGAATTTCGCACTAAAAATGCACTCCATATTTGGAAAAACATACGTGTGTGAGAGTAAATTTTCTGCGATGAAGCAAGTCAAATCTAAAAACCGAAATCGAATGGCAGAGGAAGCACTGGACGATGGTCTCCGACTTGCACCACTACCACCAGGCCCGTAACTATACGGGGGGCATCATCAGGCCACCTGGAAAAATTTTCGCCCCCGTGGAAAATTTGTTGGAGATAGTTTAAAAAATTTGGGCCCCTCAGAAAACTCTTCGCCCCCTGGTGTCCCAAGCTGGTTACGACTGCCTGACTATCACTGGTATTGATAAACGAACGATTGTGTCAGAGAAGCATCGACCTTAGGCATCCCCCTGAGAGAGATTTGTAAGAAATTGGTTTTTGCTATTGTGTAATAATTTCAAAGACTATGTCTTCCCTTTTATAGTTTGAAGCAGTTGTTTTATGCATCATTTTATTACCAGTGACTCGCGAGTTGACATGTTTTTGTAAAATGGACCGTAGGTCAAAAGTAGTTGGACCACGCTCATTCACATTCATGAACTAAATCTCAATAAACAGCGCATTAGCCAGGCGAAAGCAGGCATCTGTTTTCCAAAAATTTATTAAGATTTTGAATTTTTCTCGATTGCTGAAAATGTTCGAAAATTTGAGGAAGATTTTTCTCCCCGAAAACATTGTAAACCTCAGAAATTTCGGCTGGTTGAGTTTTTTTTGCACAGGCTTATTACTATCAAAACACAAAACTTCATAGTTTCAAAAAGCTGGAGCGCATGCCAACATCTACACACAACAAGAAGTAAGGCCAAGAGGTATTTGGATATTTACGTGTAAACTATACGCAGCCAGGCGCGTAACCAGCTTGGGACACCAGGAGGGGCGAAGAGTTTTCTCTGGGAGGGGCCAAAATTTTTTGAACTATGTCCAGTAGTTTTAAACGATGTCCTACACATTTTTCCAGGGGGGCTAACATTTTTCTGGGGGGTATTCGCCCCCTGCTCCGCCCTGTTTACGAGCCTGTATGCAGCTACAAATAAGCAAACGCACAAGTCAACCTGCCTCTTTAGATTTCATGTAGTGTTGAATTTTGTTGTGACAGGAACTTCATTGATTTGCTTGTGACGTAACCGCATGTTTCAGGTGGCCAAAAACATTTTTTATAGGGGAGAAGCAACTGTGGTGGTATTGCATTTTACCAACTCGAAACTAAGAGAAAAACATTTTTCTACAAATTTCAAAATCCAGTGGGGCAAGGGACCCTTTTCACCTCCTTCTGGCACCCATGGTTCTGTACTTGTTTATTTGGCAAACTGCGTTACGCAGTCTCCAAATGTAGGGCTTCTTTGTGTCTGATTCATACAATAAATTAAAACAACCCATCTTTGGAAACCTTGTTTCTTCTAGAAGTTGTAGCACAATTTGTCTTCTTGATCCCTTGAAGTGGCATATTAGTCCGAAAAAGTTGCCGACTCTTGCAGTATGATAATGCTTGCATTCTTTAGTTTTTTTTCGCAAATTTTCATGTCTTGTGAATAGATATACGACAAGCCCACTATGCACATGCTTTTTCACCAATAAAGACCTGCTAGCATTTTCATTCTTTCCTGATCCAAGCATAGCATTATTGTATGTACTAGATACGAGCATTAATGGATTTGCTTACTTGTAATTCAACGACGATCCATCCACCCATTGCCATGAATCTTCTTTAGAAAGATCGTGCAACCCGATCCAGTTCCTTGTTTGATCGCCCAGTTGAGTGTACAAAAATGTCTGCGAACATCTTCCAGTAAAACTATTGTCCAGTTAGCAGGGGTCTCAAATTCAAATTGCTTCGAGAGCCAAATGAGGGCTTATTTTTAAGAAACTCGAGGGCCACATTGTGACGCTGACACAATGACCTGCAGGGGCGTAACGAGTTTAAATGGCGCCCGGGCCAAGAAACAAGTTTGGCGCCCCCATATTCGAACCTGAGGTCGTGTGTACTGCATTGAAGAAAGCCCTTGTAACATTGTTGGAACTTTTCGGCGCCCCCGTAGTGATTCGGCACCCGGGAAATTGTACCCCTTGCCACCGTCGTTACGACCCTGGGTACCTGAACCTTACTAGAAACATATTTTACATCTTATTTCCTAAAAAAGGTATCACGAGTTACAGGCAAATCATTTATACCTCTCTACGTTCGTTTAAACGGGATTTATTCACTCGCTGGCCTATAGCACTTTAAAACACCGGTAATAAACTAAATAACGAACATGTTAATTATTTGGAAATTTCCAAATAGCATCGACAGCCGCACTAAACGCTGTCGCGGGCCGCGTGTTTAAGACCTCTTGAGTTAGAGGCTGCGAAAAACCAGCGAAATCCTCATTTTCTATGATCGGCTTCACATTTGTTTCGTATGACAATACAGAATTGCTCTGCAAAAACGCATCTGATGATCTGAATGCGCTAAAAAATGTTATGTTTACTTGAAATTTTGAACCGAAAGGTTATTTGGTGCAATGCGGAAAAGGTCATAGCTCTTGTTTTGGTTTGTGTTTTTCATAGTTTAACCATCGCAGTGTAATCCAGTGCACTTTTTGAACGCGAAACCTTCTCCCGTACGTTGCTTGAAACCAGTTGATTTCTGCAAATATCGCCGATCTCTTCCCGTGAACTTTTTCTGTTGTTTGCAAAGTTTTCGTAAGTCCATCTCTACCTTACGTCAGGTACCATCGCAGCAAGACAATAAACGCTTGTGAACACTTTTCTATCAACAAATTAGTTACTACATTGTTACGTAACTCACTAGAACAGTGATTCTACACCGGAGGAACGCCTCTCCAGGTGGGCGTCAATAAATTCCAGGAGGAGCGAGCCCTTACACGTACTACAGCACGGAAAGTTTGATCAATAAATTTACCAATAAATACATTTGTTTTTATAACTTATTTAATGTCAGGGGGGCTTGAAACAAAGAACAGTTACTCATGGGAGGAGGCATGGTAGACAAAAGGTTAAGAACCACTGCACCAGAACTTAAAGCAGCAACATACTCCAGTAACTTTCTAAAAAAGGGCTAAATTGCAAACAGTGGGCTGCAGCTTAGTCTGCTTATTTATGACCTGACATGTAGGCAGTAAGCTTAAATTACATGAAAGCCATATCTTCAACAGGCGCAAAACCAGGATGCCGAACACAGACCAATGTTGGAGAATTTAATTTGCTTTTTTGAAAAAGAGCATTGTGAGTGCAGCTAACCTCTTGAAACAACATTAAGTTACAGCAAAAGTAATGTTACAGTTACATTTGGCTTATTGCACTTAAAATTCACGGAATCTTCTAAAATTAGTCTTCGTTCTTGCATTCTTGAAAAACTCAACCACAAAACGTGCGCTTTGAGCGCTTCTTTTAGACAACCTTTCAGTTCGAGACAGTAACAACGTTTTATAAATCTTAAGAATAAGACAAAATTTTCACTCCCATAGCTTGTTTCAAATCTTGATAAAAAGAATCTCTAGACATCAAGCAGAAGATAAGAAAGAATACCCATAAATGAACCGAAGAGTTAACGCAAAAGAGATCCGAGTCTACCAAATATTTTTTAGGTTACTCAATGCTTTCATGTTAACTAAAAAGGTCATCTCTGCTTCGCATCGTTGGTAACAAAAAATTGAAAGATTTAATCAAAATATTGTCTAACTCAAGCTGCATCAGAGCTTCCAAGGTATTTAACTGACTTGCTAAAACATTGTCATGCTAAAACATTGTTCCTCACATTTTCTAATTCAGTTTCAACAACTACAAGACCGCCAGCCATGGACTCGCATTTGGAATGTGCCTCGTGCCAAGGAAGAGAAATTCCATAGTTGGACGAAACGTAGTAACAGCTGTCTCCGTTTTGTACCCAGTCGTCGGGACAAGCAGAATAAATTCCTGAAAAAAAAGCTACAAGGAAGTGTCCACCAAAAAAACGAGCTTGCGTCTGTTCAAACACAGGAATTCCTATAAGATAAAACCAGCTCAGCCAAAAGCATACTCAGGCATCTTTTAGGCGAAATCTCCAGAAAATGAGATGGGTTGATATGAGCGGGTGTGATCATGGGCCACGCAAGCATCTAATCTGAGCCAGTGTTGTCAATCACCGAGACATACACAGTTCGCGCTCGATAAGTCAAGTGGACGACGTGGCGCATTTTAGTCGTCTTTTTGCGTGTAGTTATAAATTGAGAGTAAGCCCTAATCTGAATACAGTCTAATGCAGTCATTTCCAAACTTGCAAAGCGAACGGAACCGTTCTTGCTCACTATGTTATAGCTTGGGGAATCTTTTTCTTTTCGAAAAAATTAGAAGCTGATTCCATGTTCATAAGACCATCAAATGGTTTTCAGTGTGCCTACTTTGTCTTAACTACATATTGGGGTAGCCCGTGCCGGAATACCTGCCATGTTTTGCTGGAACCGTATCATCTTTTGGCGTTACCGTCTAACATTACCGCGTTGTAGAGACAAAAACGTTCTCTACCTGAGTTGCAGCGGATGAAAAAATGAGATAAGTTTGTTTAATCCAAATCTCATTCTTTACATGAAGCCAGTGCTGGTCGTAGGTTCATAACTCAAATCAACTGAAAACTCTTTTAAATAGGTAGGAAAGAGTTTTATTTCATTATATTTCGTACTTCATGCACTTCGCAGAGCTGATGATGCATACCTAGTAGACAAAATATAGCCTATACTCCGTGAAAGTCTTAGTGTCCACCTCTTAGTTGTGAAAGGATTGCTTATTTCGATAGACAGCTAGGAAAGAAACCAGAGTAGTTCTTTGTAGTAATTTCACAGCACGGTAGGCTAAAACACGCTAAAAAAGACCAGTCTCTTGCTGTTTAAACTGCACTTCCTACGCTTTGTAAGCCATTCACCGCATTATAGAACAAAGATGGTTACCCTCAGGCAAGCGCGACATATATAGCTCGCGGTGCGGCATCATTAGGTCCGTGTGGAAAATGAGAATGATGTGGGACTCACGTAGTTACCGAGGCACAAAGGTAAAAGCAACCGTAAGTTAGAACTTTTTAACGAAATCTTGCAACCACCTTAAGCGTTCCTTTTAGCCGCAAGGTTTGCAAGATTAAATTTTGAAGATGACAATATGATGTTAAAGTCCTGTTTGCAACCCTTTATTAGCTTACAGGAGTAAAGTTGCCATGAGTTGTTTTTTGTTTAGGCATAGTATGTGAGATAGTAATCGACATTTGCAGAAGATGCAGATGATGAAATTAATCAGGAAATGTTAACTAATTTACCAGGTAAGAGTTACTAAGCGAAAGGGACACTGTAGAAAAACCTGCACATTCCCAGGCTTTTCCGTGGGAATGGGAATCTCACTGGACGGAATGGAACAGTGGACTTGAAATTTGTCCCATGTCCTATCTTTAATAATTTTAACGTCATATAGCAAGACGTTTCAGACCTGGAATGCCTTTCTTATATGCTCCCAGGACAGAAATTATTACACGTAGAAGCTCAATGCCGTGGCGCAGTGATGCGAGGCCTTGAATATAAGTTTTTTTGGGCCCTTTTCAGGTGACACCTGAAAAAAGGGTTTTCCAATTTCATTGGCCCCCTAATTGGACGTTTGGGGTTTTTAGCCACGACTGCATTGAGGTCACATATTGGACATGCTCATAATATAATGTAGTTGGTATTACTAATTTCGTAGAAATCCAGTGGGATGGGACAGTCAGAAGTTACCATAGGATGGGACAGAAGAAAGTGTCCCAAGGGCAAGCATGCACATTTCATATGTAAAATCATGACTTCGCGTGTTTTGTTTTCGATTTATTGGTACAGGCTAGTGAACACAGAAACTTCCGAATCCAGGATTTTTAGTAAGATTTCATAGATTTATGTCATTACTAACGGCAAGAAATTCGAAGGTGAGACCACTATATCACTTCGTGCAATAGAACTTGTGCTGCTCACGGCCTAGGTTTGCGAAAAATTTCTTCTTTATTTTAAAGCATTTTAGTTAGTTGCTGTTACAGACAAAATCCTGTTGTGTTTAAGCACTACATGCAAAAAAGCAGTTACAGCTCAGGAACTGACTTTTTACAAATACCGCCAATGGCCTGCAATAAACAACACTGCTCACCCCTGGAGCACAACTCAACAAGAACAGTATATAAGTAGTGTCTACGGCGTTTAAGAAGTCCTGTTGCTGGCGCCTGTAATTTTCAATATTCTAGTAATATTTCTCAAATTCTTCAAATGTTAACGCCGACAAGCATCTTTGTGTGTGCTTCATAACTTACCTTCAATGCAAAGAAAAATACAAGCGATGTATTTCAGTTTTTCCATTCTGGAGTAATTTTCCACAATACAATAGTCAACATCAATGATGTCGCTTCAAGACCGTTTTGCACAAAATGTTAACGTACTTTTAACTAACAGCAGTTAAAATCCGTACGAGTATGTAGCCTGCATGCCAATATTAGTAAAGCTTTAATAACCTAATTTTACAACTGATTCCAGTATTTTGAAAAAGCGCTTTTGTGCTGGTTTGCTGAAACCCAAGGCACTATTTGTCTGAAATTCTTATCACTCTTGTACTTTACTTTGTAGACGCAACTTTCTTTCTGATTAAAACCACAAAATTCTTTGTGTCTTTTAAGCAAAATCTTATATAGCCTTCATTCACGCATAACCGCTTTAAGGGTTAATGTGTTATGTAATAAGCACCCTCCAGACGCCAACGGCGAATTCAAAGAAATATTGCAACCAGTTGGGCTCGCTTATTTGTACTTCAGCTTGTTTTCCACGTTTCTTTCGCTTGTTTTTTTCACAATTACGCGAAGGAATTTTGAAACAAATTAACTTGCGTGGCAACATCAGTTGCAACTTTGGATGACGATCAGGTTATTCGCAAACATGAAAAGCAAGCACGTGTCAGGCAAACGCGGTGTCGAGAAACACTAATGCTTAACCTCTCGTTGACTTTATTAATGTCGCCGATGCTCCCTCGATTAATGGTTAGCACCATCACGACGATTTGGTATGGGCGACAAACACACGCGCAGCCCTGTCGGTTTTACATTATTTATAAACCTGTATCGAGATACCCAGTGCGATTTTTGTTCTAGGCGTAGCACTACAGAACAAATCTTCACTCTCCAGAAAACCTTCGAGAAATCCTGGGAGTAGGCCTATGCCAAACATACCTACGATTATTTTGTAGACCTCTTACAAACTAACGGCCGGGTTCCTCGAGAAAACCTTTGGTGAGTGTTGCGGGAGTACAGTGCTGATGACCGCCGGTTACTGGCCGCCAAGTCACTGTATTCCTACTCAAGAGTTTGTGTCCGTATCGGAGGAGTTCAATCACAACCTTTCATGGTTGGTGTTGAACTTCAAGAAAGGTGTGTGCTGTCACCACTCCTTATCGTGCAGTAGCCTATATGAATTGGATAAACAATTAGAGCCGTGTCGACGATGGTGTTGTTGTTGGAAGCTGTTGGATCAACCGATTGCTTTCAGTTGACGATTTGGCTTGAGTCCTAAAGAACAAAGAACAGAGCCTTCAGCATGTACTTGTTGGCTTGCAGCTGCGTGCGACCAAGCGGGAATGAAAATTAGCACTAGGATATGTTTCGGAAACCCAAGTCAGTATATGCTACAAGCAGAGTTGATAAAAATCATGATTTTTTTTGTCAAAAAAATCAGTTTTTTTGGATTTAAATCGGATTTTTTTTATTTAAATCAGATTTTTTTAATTTATATGATTTTTTGTTTTAGGGTGTAGAGGGTGGCCACCTAACAAGTAATAATTTTTTAATTTTAAATGTTTGTTTTAATATAATTTTTTTGCTTTGTTTCGATATGACTTTTTTGGGGCCGATGCTGATATATCGGCTAATTATTGACCGATAACCGATACTGATAACAGATATTTCTAAAATTTTAAAATCTAGCTTTCTGTTTCATTATCAAAAATATAATGTATTCCATGCTTTACCTTTTTTAAAAAAACTTCAAAAATCAGGATTTATGAGCTAAAATCTTTCAAATTGCAGCAATTTCAATATTTTGCTATGATTTTTTTTATTAATCGGATTAAAGATGATACTTATGTTTCGGCTGCGACGGCCGACACGTGCTCCATGGTTCATCTTGTCTGCTTGTTTATGACAAAGCACATGCTAGCGTTGCTGCAAGATAACTGTCTTGACTTGGTTTGTTGTGCTTTCTTGCGCAAGTTGTTTACGTGCGTGAGGAATTTAACAGCATTTTGTCAACAACTACTGAGGCCGAAAATATTGGCGATTTTGACCAATACCGATATATTGGTGAAACCTAAATATCGGCCCGATGTATCGGCCAGGCTGACATATCGGTCTATCTCTAGTTATTATGAATCTGAATCGAAAATATGTTTTAAAACTATCATTTCTATAGTCAACAGTCTACACACCTCGTATTTGCTGGAGTTTAGATTTAACTTTTACTTTATGCCATGCCCATAGCCATGGGAGCATTCAGGGACAGTGTCCGAATCTAAAACTCGATCAAACCAAATGTAATACAGCTGTGTGCATAAAAAATCTACTCGCGACCCCGCCAAAATGGTTCACGTCCCCTACAAATTAGCATTTTTTTAATATTATTCATATCAGATTGAATGTTTTTTAAAGCAATGGATTTGCATAGACAGGTTCCTGTTCGCGAATAATTTCAAACGAGCAAAAATATTGTTCAGTAACTCGGGCTAATATGAATGAGCCTAGTGTGCCGGCAACTAACTGGCATTATAATTGCTCTGGAACATACGTTACGCAACAATCGACGAGTTCTCACAGGAACTTCTAATTCATTGTTACGTAACTACCGTTACATAGGAATGATAGTTCCAGCCAGAATAAACGCAAATGGAAATTGTAATGATGCAAGCTTCGAACGGTTGCATTCTGTCAGTGGCCTTGGTATAAAATATAAATGTCGTGTTGAGCCCGAGTGACGCGTTTGACCGGGAGTCACCTCTGAACTGAATGTTCCAGAACACTGTTTTTTTTGCGTTCGTGAACAACCTGTCACGTCACTGGCGAATAGTTGACTTTACGTGGATATAATGTAAGCTCAGTTTATAGTAAACAGTACAGTGACAAGCGATTGCTTGCGTGCAAATGCGAAACTAGTTGTCGTAACCGTTTGTTGTCCTTTAAAATGTAATGTTAGTGCTTCAACATCAAAGTAACGTTCGGCCCATAAACTACCTCTGTTTGCGACGATTGCGGCATCTTGACGGTTAGTTCGTAAACTCATTATTGAGTGACATGTCTTTATTCGTTGTTGCGACCGCGACATACACTCCATTTTTTTCAATTTCTGTTGCCTGCTATTGCGTTCTGTGTGTCAGAGGAGTTGGTTGTCTTAATCACTCCTCACCGTTTTTTTGCGTTTAACCGCAATAGATTACGGGGTGTTTCAGATGTCGGCTCTTGAAATGAAAAACAAGGGGGTGGATAAGAGCTCTTTAACGGCTGATGTGTCAAGTCTCAAATGTTAATAGTTCTTCTTTAAAAAAACAGCAACTTTAAAGGTGCAGCTTATGAAAAACTTAACAATAGTAGAAAGTATGTTAGGAAAACGCAACGACAGCTCACGGGAAATCAAAGTTAGATTCCCGAAAAATTTGCATTTTTTCTGACACTGATCAACGAAAGGTTTTATTTAAACACACTTAAATCAACGAAAGGTTTTATTTAAACATACTGAAATAAAAAGTCAACGAAAGGTTTTATTTTAAAAACTGTGTAGTTTTCCACAAACATGATCTAAGATCCAACAGTTAATCAGCATCAGCATGTGATTTTCATTGTCATCAGTAAGCAAATTAAATCATTATCGACATTTTACAATCAAATACAAATACTTCAGACTCATAATTACAATTCAGAATTAATCGCAATCATGACTCCTCAACCTCCTGAAAGAACTTCTTCCATATTGTTGAAAAGTTTTGTCCCAGGAAGTTTGCTGTTTATTCCATGAGGAAGTTATGTGCGATTCCACGAAGATATTCTATGATGTCTTTGTTGTTGTAATCGTTTACGGTTATGAGGAGGCGCTGATCAGCTAGTATATATTCCTGTCTTTTCACTGGTCCACGTTCACCACGAACGTATTGCTCATATGTGACATCTTTCCCCTTTTGGACGCCTTGAAGACCATCTATAAACTTCCAGATTGAGGGATGGACAACGTCAAGTTCTCTTTTCAGGCGTCGATGGGCTGCTTCAGCGTGGTTGTTTGTTCCGTCAATGCTGCTTATTGTGCGCTGGTCAGGGGCCCGACATGGGGGTCAGGGGTGGCAATGCCCCAGGGCGGCACTTTTTGGGGAGGCGGCACTTTGAAAAGAAGGAATAGTAAATGGTCTTTCACGAATGAACCTGAAGTTAGATTTAGGTTTTAGATTTTGGTTAAGGTTGGACCTGCCATACGTCTGGCTGGAACTGTCCCGGTTGAAACGTCTGTCTCGGTGTCCTGTCCCGGTTAGCAAAATGTCCCGGAATTTCACGTTAGTGAAATTTTCACAATTAACTCCAGCCTGATGATGCATTGTTATGAAATAATTCCGTCCTGAAAGGCACTTTGCTTCAACCCGTGGCTTGGGGAGGGCGGAACTTTTCAATTGTGGGCAGTGGTGTAACTGACGGGGAGCAGGGGTGCGCACTGCCCCCCCTGGCAAACTAAATGCAAAAAATGGGCACCCTCTTAGAGATTTAATGAACTGCAGAATATGAAAATGCTTTTACAAGTTTTGGAAATCCGTTGGTCTTGACATTTTAAATACCGAAATAGTGCAATGTTTAGCATCATAAGCGTATGGCACGGGGATGCAGGGGATGCGGTCGCATCCCCAAAGCTGAAAAATTGACCATTATATGGGCAAAAATTTGAACATTTGGGCAAAGTATGCAGCTACATTCACATACAAGGGAGGTAGTGTCTATTTTCCCAACTAAGGAAAAGTCATGGCCAAATCAACAGCAAAATAGTGGCCAAAACGGCAAAATAGCCTGAGACTATTTTGCCGTTCTTTTTGCCCCTGATGGCAAAATAGACACTGCCCTTGAGTAAACTGGAATCATGTGGTAATTCCAACAGCCTTCATCAAATTTAGGCCAACTAAAAAAAAATAATTCAAGTTTTGGGTAAAATTAGAAACATTTGAGTAAATTAGGAGCATTTGGGTATGGTTCAACAGCTTCAATAAAATCTGGGTAAATGTGAAAAGCTTCATTGAAGTTTGGGTGAAAATAAAAACGTGTAGATAAATGGGAAACATTTGGGTGAAGTCCATCAGTCAAATCAAACTTTGGCAATTTGCAACAGCTTCATTCAATTGTGGGCAACTTCAAACAGTCTTGTTCAAAGCTGGGCTATATGGAATAGCTCCTTTGAAATTTTAGTAGCCTACATTTAGAAATGTCTGGGTTAACTATAAAAGCTTTATTCAAACTTGGATGAAGTTAGAGTCATTTGGGTAAATTTTAACAACCCCAATGAAATTTGGGCAAATTGGGACAACTTCATTCAAATCTGGGTGAAGTTGGAAATGTTTCCATTAATTGGAAAAATTTGGCTAAATTCCAACAGACTACATCAACTCTGATCTAATGGCAATAGCTCCATTCAAATTTGGGCCAAGTGAAACATCTTGATTCAATTTTGGGTAGCTTCGAATAGCTTTATTCACTTTTGGTGAACTTCAAACAGCTTCATTCCACGTTTGGTAATATCCAAGTGCTTCATTGAAATTTGCATACAATTAGAAACATTTGGGAAAATTCCAACAGCCTCAATCATATTTGGTAATTGAAACACCTTCATTCAAACTTGGGTACAATTAGAAGAGTTTCATTCAGATTTGCATATATAGTAAATATTTGGGCAAATTACAACAGCCCAAATGAAAGTTGGGACAACTGAAACAACCTCATTGAAATTTGGGTACAAATTAGGAACATGTAGTGGTAACCCACTGTTCCATCCAGGGCTGTGGAGTCGGAAGTCCTGTCATCCGACTCCGACTCCGGGCAATTTCGATTATCCGACTCCAACTCCGACTCCGACCTTCAGCTGTATTAGTTACTTAAAGTGATAATTCTTTTCAGATGAATTCATAAAC
>Ga0210059_1003217_pt1 | contig 26018 bp, 11 predicted proteins | sample Ectturendosymbi2_FD_188042 | JGI IMG/M metagenome (GOLD analysis project Ga0210059, IMG submission 188042) | Ecteinascidia turbinata endosymbiont from Florida, USA - Sample 2 (SPAdes) (version 2) | ecosystem: Host-associated > Tunicates > Ascidians > Unclassified | place: Key West, Florida... | reverse complement strand
TTACGCATCCTCAGTCCTGAAAATTGCAAGCAAAGCTTACAGGTGAAAAGTTGAAAGGCTGAAGTAACAGCAGAGAAAAAACAAACTCAAGACTACAATCAAAATTTCGTAATACAAGCTCATAAACCATAACATCTTAACAAACTGACTGACGTCAAGAATACTAGTGGCGGCAAAAAAACTAACTCATGAAATAAGTGTTTACTCAAAAATTGAAAAGACGTTTACTCAAATAAATAAATGACTGAAACATCTAACTAGTTGATGCTAATGGTTGAAAAATTTCTCCAACTAAAAACTAACTCTTGGTGAAATGACTAACAACGGTAGAGAAAATAGTTAGCCATGTGTGGGCAGTAAGTCTCTGGGGTACGCATTTAAACCTGCCACGAGTTCGCTTTAAACGCTGAGGTGGGAGTAAGCAAGCTGTGTTGAGAGAAAAGCTAGCGCACAAAGCGGAAGACAACATCGGATTGAGTAAAACAACACAAAGCATCGTAATAATTATTTGACATGGGGGAGGATCATGTTCTGAATGTTGATTTGCGCGTCAATTAGGTGATACCATTGATTTTCACAGATATCCAGAGAGTGACAACTTAGTTGTTCGACAAAAATAACGGTGTATGCTTCGTGCAGAGGTGGCTTGTTTATAGTGCCGTGGTTTTCTGAATAGTGCCGCGACAAGGCCATCTGGTCCTTGTCACTGTCAGTGTTACAATCTTGTTTGTTCCAATTACTGCGATGCGCTGACCATCTTTTGGAAAATTTGTTGTTAGTTTGACCAACATACTGTTCATGACATATCACACAAGTCGCGACGTAAATGCCAAAATCTGCCCAAGTCAAGCTTTGGTTTAGCTTAAAAGTTTTGGTTTTAGTCAGCAATTGTGAAACATTTGGTACCATGGATTTGTTATTTTTTCCATAGCAACCACAAAGTGCACAGTGCTCACATCGCCTTTAGCGGATAAAATTAATACTGCTCGTTCTGCAAGTAGTATCTATGAAAGCAGCGTTATTTGCATAAAACAGTTTCACACGACCAGGACCGTCGCCAGCGGGGGGCCATTGGTGCCCGGCTCCCCATTTCATGTTTGGCCCACCAGTTGCTGCATACATACAATACTGTATTTTAAAAATGTCCCCCTCCCTTCTGATTTTTGGCCCCTCCTTCTCGTTTTTGCCCCCCCCTGCTGCTACATCCTGGCGACGGGCCTGCAAACGACGTCATGTAGAACCTTGTATATGTGACAGCCAGGAATGTGATGGTGAAAAAAGAAGTGTAGGAGCTCACCCCCAAAAAACTAGCCATTTTCAAGTAAAGGAAGTGTGGTAACGCCGCTCCTACGCGGTTCCACTACACCCCTGGTGCAGCGCCGGATTTAGGGGGACCCAAGGGGCCCGGGCCCCCCACCATGTTCATGTGTTTAGCCATATGTGCGACATGTGCGTGCCACTTAGTCATTTTCAGCGAAGAAAGTTTGTTTATAGACGCTATTAATTATCGGTCGGCCAAACAGCAGTATTTCACTTGAAGAATATTTGATAATTTGTGACGAAGCAAATATTACACTTATTGGTTTCCTGAAAGTCGGTCGGGTATCTGAATCTAGTGAATGCAAGGCCAAGCCAAGTAGAACACCTTAGCTTACGTCTCTACTCATTTCTGGTAGATTTTGCGTCTGCTTTACTCAGACTTGTACAGGCCGCACATGAGTAGCATTGCTAGGTATGGCTACCATACGCCCTCTTTTGGAAGTACATGTCCACTTTTTTCATGAGAAATGAGATGTTCTCCGAGGACATTCGAAAATATCAAAATGTCCTCGCTTTTGCATTTCTTATTGTATATAGCTATAATCAGTGGCGTAACAAGAGCTTTGAGTCAGGGTGGAAACTTAGCTGAAAGTGGCCCACTAGCCAACACTCGCAAAAAACGTGATAAATGATGGTGAATCCGGATGTGGATAGTAATGGAAAATAATCCAAAAAATGCAAAAAAACAACCACCAACTGAAAACTGAAATATCACTTAAGGTGGGGGTCCGGTTTTCACATTTAGATTGCCAGGGAGGGGGAATTCGTCCCTCTGCCTCCCGTCAGTTACGTCACTGGCTGTGGTATACTGTTTTAGCATAGCCTACAGTAAGCTGTCTTTACTCTACTGCAACAAGATACGAGCTGGTGGCGTAGCTTAGTTTATGGGAAGGCCTGCGAGTTGTCTAATTAATATGTTTTGGTTGAGTTAATTCTCGGCTGGAATGCTTTCACATTAATCGTTACATAACAATGATAAATCTTTTTTCAGTATCTCAATGACCTTGGCATTAGAGTGCGGACAGATGTACATACCAAGCCAAGTTAAATCAGCACTAAGAAAATTCAGCGAAGGCAAGGATCATGACTATGATTTATTCAAGTCAGATGTAACTGTATTGTACAAGCCTTGTGTTTCACATCTGGCTAAATGGATCACTTTATTTGCTGAATTTAAATGCTTTGACTAGATTTCTCCGTTTGCAAACAACCAATTGCGAAAATGATGAACCATGTGAGTAGTGACTGCTTGATAGAAACGTTTCTATTGATGAAGCTGAAGTAAGCTGTTTAACCAATACCAAAACTTGTTTGAGTTCGTGCAAAAAGAACATCAACCAAATGCAATTTATCGTAAAATGATGGAACATGAAAGATGGGCAAAATATTTTGCAACTTGCGCACAGTGGCGTACGCAGAAACTTTTCATGGGGGGGTTTCATTCAGTGGCATAGGGTAGTCATTTGTATTTGGTGTGCGCTGTTTGTGACGTCACAAAATGACGTCATAGTCCTGTTTCCAAACCAACGTTTTGGCGAAGTTTGTTGACATAGATAATATGCACATTTTTCTATACATCCACTCTTCTTATTTTATGTGTCAATGCACTGAATATAAACTATTAGAGCGCCAAGTTAGGCTATCGGAGGAAAATACGTACACCCAACGCTATGATACAGCAGTTCGTAACTGCAAAAAATATCAGGCGGCGCGTTAAAACAGGGGAGTAAAAAACATTCATCACTATGTCAGAGCATTTACAACTACAATTTTTGCATGAAGTCGACAAATTAACAAGCAAAAAGTAAACAATTAATCTCCTTTTCGCAGGTAATACAGTTTTTGTAACATGTCAAACTAAAGGGGGGTTAATCCCACCCACCACCCTTGCGTACGCCCTTGGCAGACAATATAAAGACAATGGTTTCGGATAAAGTGAACTGTCGCCGAACACGACCTTAAACATGCGTGGTGGACGAAAGGTCTGCAAAATGTGGTGGGATGGTTTCTGGATGGAGACAATAACCCAGATTTCCACCAAAACCTAATTATTACTTTTTTAGCCCATTTATAATGTTCCTTGAAATTTGCGTGCAAATTTATTCCGTAGTATTTGCATTAAGTCGACAAATTAACAAGCAAAAAGTATGTGAAAACACCTAACCTCCTTGCGAAGGTAATAAAGTTTTTGTAAAATATCAAGCTCAAGGGGGGGGGTTAACCACAAAACCCCCCCTTTGCGTACGCCCTTGCTTGCGCAGTACCACTAAACGCTTCAGGAACTGATAAAGATTGCACAGTTTTACTTCAACGTTATGACTCCTTATGCTAATGTGAAACGATTTTTTCCTTGATACCTCCACAAGCCAAAAAGAAAGAGGATCCTTTCTGGTTGAACCAGTTTCCAGTCTAAAGCTGGAGTGCAATTTGAAACATCTTTTATGCAAGTAGTTTCATAAAATTGTAAAAGGCGATTCTACATTTTTAGGAAATTTAAGGAATCTGCAAAATATTCATGGGCTAAATAGGTTAAGTAAATAAGGATTTTGTTTTGTGTGTTTTGAATGAAACATTGTCTACACTGGACGTTTAACTTCAACACTTAAAACTAATAAATAGGCCTATTTGACTTGTTAAGTGTAAGTAATACACTCAAGTAAGTGACAGTCGTAAATTGTCCTCCCTTTTTGCGCTGAAAATATGGCAGCCTTTTTGAGCTTATTAATAAATAAACATTGACGGAAAAGTGTAGAGCTTATCCAAGTGGTTCTAAAAAACATTAAAAAGCAAAACAGGCAAAAATGAGAGGAAGAAGTTGTAGCTAAGTGAAGAAACATTCAAGTGACTATTTTACAGTGGCAGTGAAGTCCAGCGGAGATATTTCTGTGGAACCTGTAAGAGGACAGAAAATCAAAGAACATGTTGTGACAGACTTAGATTCTACGTAACGATAAAAATAGACCTAGTTTAACCAGCGGTGCAGTAGCAGAAGAACGTCAAGAAGTATCATCGAAAAACACGATAGATGAGTTGGCTGACGTTATCACTGGAGGCAAAGATATCTGTCTCAGGTTATCCAACATAGCGGAAAAAATGCGGGAATATTGGTTGAAAAACGAAAAGTTATTTTTGAAACATGATGTTCCACAACACAGAAGAGACAGAAACTCGTCACGGAAATGCACCACGAATCTTATTCGGCGCCAGAATCACAACGCCGAAGTTGTTGGAAGAAGCTGGTTTTGTTTTTCTCCTTCACAAACTTGTGTTTATTGTTTCACATGTAGACTGATGTGCGCGGATACGACTAAATGTGCGCATTTCCGTACTAGAAAAGGAATCTGCGACTGAAAGCACGCTGAGGAGCCACGAGCAGTCAATGGAACATAAAGATGCCACGATTACGTTTAGTCGCAAATGTAATTAATCACTGTGAAGAATTGATACAGAGCTAGGTAGTCAGGTCAATCAATGCCAAGAATATTGGAAATCGCTTCTGCAACGTTTGGTTTCTGTCGTAAAATTTATTGCTGAGCGAGGACTGACGTTTAGAGATGATGAAAACGTTCGATCGCCCAGACACTTTTCTCAAGAAAAATTTCAAAAAAGAAAATACGATGCTTCTGGTGACCGGTTTTGCAGCAGTTTCACAAACCGCTAATACCTGTCAATTATCATGTTGCATCATAAAGTTTTGTTACACTTGAGTGAACAAATGTGACGTCACAATATTACGTCATAAATATTAATGATCCGTGGAAATACTAGTGACTTCATCGGCCATCCCATACCTCAAGATTCTATATCTGCACGTGAGGCCTCCCACCACGCCTGGGCCCCCCACCATCTAAATCCGGCGCTGCCCTGGTGAGTGATGGTAGCTTAACTGGGGCATTTGCTAAGTGCAAGACAATCTTGGGACTCTTCTCGACAAGCTTGTTGCACTGCATTCTGTCAGATTACACAATCTCCTTGACTTTCACCTGCATTTGTCCAATTAATTTGTTATGCCTAACTAAACAGCAACAGTTTCATGGATAAGCACCAGTGGAACACCATACTAAAACTGCTCCAGGGCAAGAAACGTATTTGGCATCCCCTTATGACAGCTTACATCATGTAGCCACAGAATTATTAACTTCTTTTACTGCTATGCGACCAATATCCGAAAAGGTCGGTACTGGTTCTGGTCTACATGGCAGTACCACTTATTTCACGAACTAACGAGGTGCAGTAGATTCTTCCACTTGTTTCCAAGTTCTGTGCTGGTGTAACTGTAGGACGATCGGGGAGGCAGTGATTAGTATGTGGTGTTCACCACTGCGTTGAAACGTTGGACACTAAAAGATCAGCTTAGTCGTAGTAGGGGCACTGGTTTATGCTGTCTAAACCAGGGGTGGGCAGCCTACGGCCCGCCTGAACATTTGAAATGGCCCGCATCAGAATTTTCGTTACCCAATTTAGAGTGCAAAATCGCATCAAAACCAAGCTCCATGGTAAGCAGGTACTTAGATAGTATGTCAAGAGAATCCCTTGTAGTTAGATAAAGGTTGAATTTTTGGATTAAATAAATTGTTTTTACGGCCCGCCAGCCAGCCCACAAATTTGGGGGGCCAAAATGTTTGATTTTAGGCGAATTACACTAGTTGTAGGAAAAACGTCTCTCAAAGCACAAAATGACTATATTCTAAAAATTTGGGGGGAATGCCCCCCCTGCCTACGCCTATCCCGCCAGCGATAATCCACCATTTATGAAGCCCGTGATAGTAAATAGGTTGCACAATGGCAAAAGTAACATATTTCCTGAGCGTTCTTCTTTTTTGCACAGCTCCTTTTTGTTACTTGGTGTTCAGTGCCGTGAAGCCCCTTTACCCCAGCATCAGCGCAAACTGTTTAATAAGAACAATGAAATATAGTAAATTTACCTTACCCAGCAACGGGCGACAAAGCCTCAAGACAGCACATCACCAGTGAAAGTAATCATTTCACTGGAAGCTTGCATCCAACAGACAAGACTTTGAAACACAAGCTTGACACTAAGAAATATCTGTAATACTACAATATTATATCTATATTGTACATGAAGATTGTTGCATTGGTGTTTTTATTTGAATAACTGTCTTCTACTGTGTGTGTGATTCAAGTGCAGTCGTCAACCATACGTTTCACTACTGTTAACTTCTATTTGAGAATTTCCTACAGTTACTTCACAGCTATCTGAAGCAAACGCCTTGTTAAGTCGTGTATGGTAACACGCCTGGCGAACGTGAATGCCTCATGTCTGATGTCGTTACGTAACACACCTAAGAAACTTTAAAATCTTGCTAAAATAACCAAGTTTGTAAAAACAATTATGTGTATGTATCGTACGTTAACTGTACTAGCGAAGTATGTACGATTTGTAACAAAATAATTGTTATTTAATTATGTAATTATTGCATCACACACGACCATCTGAAGTAAAAACATAAGCAGTCATAAGATTTGTGACATGGGCACAAGGTCCTAACCAGACAGTAGTTACGAACCCACCAGAATAGAGCAATATCACAAGGAAACTAGCTGAACCAATAGTGACAACCAGTGTTGCTATTGGACACGAAAATGTTGGTAGACCTGACGAAATGTAACTTACTCTGACGTTATCCTGAAGGACAGTCGAAATATAAAAACGCACTGTTTACTCGAACACAGACAGGGGTCGTATCCAGTCAAGCAGTGATCTGGAGACGATGAATCACTTTAAAATTCAGGCTTTCATCTTTCCAAACACTTAACTTGAACTTGGCGGTGTAGTGTAGTTAAGACCCGTCGCCAGGGGAAGAGCAACCGGGAAATTGCCCCCAAACCGAATGTTTAAAATACATGTTTAGTTGTTAGCTACAAAAACAAGCTGCGATAATTTCTCCCCAACGAGAGTATCAGCTGGTTGCGGTCCTGCCCGTCGCTACAACACAACAATTTGCAGTCGTGCCGAGTAAAGTGTTCCGAACGTTAAGATTTCTGCACTCTGCTGTCAATCACTTGCAAGCAGTGTATGAAACCAAGGCCTCCTGTTTTCTAGGAGGCTTTAATGAAACACAGGAGTGCTAAAAAAAGAAGAGTGCTAAAAAAAGAAGTGTCACATCCAAAAAAACAGCCACTTTCAATAGAACTTCAAAAACACGTTTTTGAATGAATATTTAATAAAATATTCACTTTCATTACATTACAAACGAAAATATTTACAGTTTTTTTGATAGTGATACGTAAGCGATGGCTTGTTAATGTCATCTACGCGACGCCTGGTGCTGCACACAGGAAATAGGGATCGGATATTTCTTTCTCACAAGATGGCGCATGAGCCAAAATACTTTTGAGAACCGCTGGTTTAAGCCAAGCTATGTGCGGCTCTGATTTCCTTGAAAACCTAGCTTTGTTGTGCGGGTCAGGTAGGTAGGGCTTATAAATTTCAAATTGAGCGAGAGTTTGACCGAAGTCATGACTGACCCGGCAGGCCCCTTCTCAAAATTTCATACATCACTTTTCCTTAATGGCTTTTGATTGGACTGGGGAATATTCGATTCTAGTTGCTTCACACTCATCACCGCCAGCGGTAGCTTAAATCAAACTCAACTCGAATAAAATTACAGTTTAAAACAACAACCAAAGCTGCCGCGAAATGTACGCACAGCAAAGATGGCGCCACTGTCATAAATAGACAGTCCAGCAGAGAGGAAATGACCGTCAAAGAATAGCAGCATCGTCAATAGGCTAAAAGCCAATGTGGTTTTCGACATCCTTTGATCTGCTTTTGTTCGTGACAACGGAATTGTTTGGTCGGGAGCAAGTTCTACTTGATTTGACAACCGACAGAACCGCAGCAGAACGTCGTCGTGACCTTTGCTGGTTTGCTCCATGCATCCCATACGATAGTTTTGCCAGTAAAAATACATAACGCAAGAAACGTACATAAAAACCTTAAGTATAGCCCTCAGAAGAAACCGGGTTCACAGTGAATGGGACAATTTGCAACTGGAGTAAAAAAAACGTATTATTGCTCAAGCAATGGCTGAGCAAGAAACTTCAGACACGATTGAGTTTGGTTACGATGAGGACACGCAAAGCTTGGTCGAAAGCGACGCAAACGCACAGGCCGAGTTTGTCTGGACTCCAATCAAGTCCGCAGATCGGTTGAGTCGACAGAGTGGCGTTTTGCAGACAGTGCAAGTTGCCTGCAACGCCACTTGCGACGCCATCTTCCTCCTTCACTCTTTTCGGTGGATATTCGTATTTCCAGAGTGACAATGAACCAGAGCCACCTGTCGTTATAAAAACGTCCCTGTTCTGTGGCAAATGCTTCGCCAGCCATACTGTTGACTTGTGCGCCTTCTCTGACACAAAAGCAAATCCTGATTTAGCATGATGAGTGCGAACGTCAAATACGCGAAATTTGCCTTCCAGAGTTGAAACTGCAAGTTTGTTCATGGGGATGTCTTTGCGATCAAATTCCACACAACAAACACCGTTCTTGACATTGGTCTCCCATCTGAGGGACATATTTCTAAGATCAAACATCTTGACGTCTCCGTTATCATAACCCGCAACTACACATCTTTCATCGGAATTGTATGAATCACCGAACGCTACCGTCCAGCAATCACGCCTGTCATCACCTTCAGGTTCCATACAAGCTACAGGAGTGTCAGCCTGCCTAACATCCCAAACTTTAACCAGCCCATCGCGAGAACCAGTGACAACCTCAGGAGCACCTTCCCCGATTCCCAGACCTCCAACACCATCAATTGAATTTATGATTTCCGTGTGGGCATTGCTACCGTAAACTGGCTTCATGCATTCCAAGTCCCATACATTCAATTTTCCCTTGAAGTCACCTGTTGCCAAGTTTCTACTTTGCAAAGACGACGCACCGAATGTCCCACACTTCAGAGATGAGGGGGTTTCTGACTCCTTCACAACACTAACTTCTCGGTGCGATATTTCGTAAACATTCAAAGCTCCAGTTCCACGAGGATGACTACCAATTGTCACAAATTTGGCACTCCGAGGTATCCATTTGCAATCATACAAAGTAAAATTCATGGTCTTCTCAATGTGTGCAATTATCTGGGGTTTCTCCATTGTACAACTTTCTTTAAGCTGAGAAAGCAGTTATGAAGTAGTAGCAGTAAAAAAATATGTAAACTAAATGAACACACAAAAACACTTTTCTTAGCAGTCTGGAACATTGTATCAAACATTCATTATAGAGCACATTACAGTATTAAGTGTGCCAATTAAAAACTATATAATCATAGAGTTCTTCCATTGCACATTGTAGTTGAAGGCTAGCTTGTGTCATCAGAAATTTGCTCTTTCCAAAAAACATGTTGATACAAGAAATTTATTTATTTTTGCTTTATTTATGAACTATGAATTAACTCATAATGATGCAGGAGGTGAATGTACAGTAACACTGTACGTTTATATTAAAACAATTTGTGACATATGCTTCACAATGACATTTAGCTAAACTTAGTGCATTCACAATTGCTATGCTTCTTTCTTTGTCATTCGAAGTTTTGAACTGTTATTGACAATATTGCAAAACGAATTTTGAATGCATGCTAAGCCTAAAAATCAAGCCTATATTAAGGTAAAGTGATACTCCTATGCTTTAACAGAAGGCTGGCCAGACTTTTTGACATGAGGGCCAAATTTGCAACTGCCTGGCCACTGGAGGGCCAGGAACAGTACTATTTACATAATCTATGCAAGAATAGGTTGTTAAAATGTGTTATAGAACAATAATAACAATAAAATCAAACCATTTTGTTTACACTTTTATAGCGCTGCTTGCAGCTAAGTGCTGCTGTGGCAGACAAGTTAACCAGAGACAGGGAGCAGCCAATGCTGTTCCACCGCTGTGCACAATCGGAGACGTGGCGCTTGAAAAAATGTGCAAAGGTATTTGGCGGGCCAGATATGGCCTGTGGGCTTTAGTTTGACCACCCCTGCTTTAACATAAACTCTTAAGATAAGCTTATTTAAATATCAAGAATGTGTTGATCAAAAAGAAAGCTGGTTTGCATTTACAATACCTTGAAACAAACATTTACAATGGGTCACCATGATCCTTAGAAAACAACTTTGAAATGAATAAATATATATTGCATACATTTTGCACGACATGTTCTGTTCATTTGTTCATTCATTTTTACCCATATTTCCTCTGGGAAGGATTGTGGGGGCAGCAGCCCTAGGACTCAAAATACCTCACGGTCAGTACAGTAGCCATCTCTGATAGTTCTGCTGGCTCCACATCAAGATGGGACCAAGCAAGGTTGGAGATGCAGTCACTCCACCTAGTTGTTGGATGACCTCTGGGCCACTCCCATGGGTGTTGGATGACTCCTGTGGGTGCAGCCAGCACAACATGTCTTGCCAATCTTTTGTGGGACATTCTGGACACATGGCCAAACCAATGTAGCTGGGATCTCTTGGACAACTTGCTGTGCTTGAAAGCTCCTGTTTTGTGACCACAGAGCTATGAAGCTCATGCAGAACTGCATTTTGTTTTACTAATCTGTGTATCACTCTCCTTGTTTCGTTTTCCATCACCCGTGAATACCACCCCAGGTACTTGTACTTCACCTGCTGCTCACTTGCAGTGTACAGTGCAGTGGTTTTCTAAAGAGACATAACACCTCTGCTTTTTTAGTACTGCTTTTCACTCCAGCTTGGTCATGTGCAGCAGAAAACCAATCAGATGCATGTTGAAGGCCCTGTGTAAAGGATGCTGGCAGTACCAAATTGTCTGCAAAAAGCAAACGGTTGATCCTGCAGCTTCCAACAGTGACACCAACCTTCAACTCATCTGTGACTGTCTATTCAAATCATATAGACCATGAAGAGGAATGGTGGCTTGTCAGAGTCAAACATCCACGGTGAATGTTTGTGATGTAACTCTGCTGACACAAGACACAAACTTTTGAGCAGGAATACAGCAACTTGACGGCCAGTAACAAGCAACTTCAAAGCATTCCCCAAAGCTTTTCACAAGAAACCTGGCTGTATGCTTTCTCGAGGTTGACCATGCATGTTTTGTCAACCTTTTTGCCATACTCCCAACATGTCTCGAAAAATTTCTGGAGAGTGGCCACTTGACACACACAAGTTAGCCCAAGAACACCTCAATTCAAGGCTTTGAGCATTTCTGGTGTTTTGACAGCAAGGACTTCAGCTTCAGTGGTAGTATTTTCCTCCCCCAAATGTACCTTATGTGTGTCTAGCAGTGTGATAGCGACTGGGTTCAAAAAATATCCTTAAACTGCTCTCTTCATCTGTCAAGGATGCCCTCCTCATTGCTGAGTATGTTGTCTTTGGTCGATCTAGTGGTGTTAAATTTTTGCTGCAGAGACATCTGATGGTTTGCCAGAACCTTATGTTGGCTTGTCAGCAACTGGAATCAAACTTGTGCCTGAAATTCTCCCAGGATTACATTTTCGACTTAATCACCATGTGAGCTGTGGACTTTTATGCCTCAGCATAAATATGTATGCAGAGAAGAGTCAGTTGTGTTTTTAAGCCATGGCTTGTAGGCTACTTTCTTTGCTTGAATCGCGTTTTTCACCTCATGGCTCTATCAAGGGGTCACTTTTTACATATATCTATTTTTATAAAAAACAAATTTAAGCATGCCTAAAAGAAGCATTTAATAGGGTATAGCACAGTTGCAGTACAGTAGTGACAGGCAGAGTAGCACATTATTAAAAAATACCAGAAAAACTTCGATAAGATAGAGAAGCAAGTAAACTGTTTAAACTCACTTAATGTCTGCCTCTATATCAAAACTGTAATATCCTTAGCAATGCCATTGTTATCATCATGACTAATGAATGTAATATCTTAACATTTATTTTTAATGTGCTACAAGTTGTCATTTAAAGTGGGCTATTGATTCATCCACTCAGTGACTTGTCTGTGCCAACCTTGTAGAGTCCTGCATGGGACAGGTAAACTCCTGTGGGTTATGAGTATTGGCATTCTAGTCTTTTTTTTGCTGAGACATTTTGGTTGCTGATACATTTTGGTCATTTGTCCCATAATAATGTTGAAACTAGCTGTAACAATATGCATTACGCCATATTTTCAGATACTGTGACCAAATTGACTTTATTTTTTTTCGGTCATTTAAACTTTCGGTCCATGACTGAAAAAAACAGCCTGCATTTGTGGGACAGACGCAGGAGCCCGCAGAGCTATGCATGTGGGTTGAACTTGGTGCAGCATGGGTCAGCAGCAGGTTAAGAAATTGTTTGTGCAGGTAACTGAATGCTGACCCAATGCATTTGAATGTGACATGAGCAAGAATTTCAATGCTATGGAGAGCTTGCAGCACAAGGGTGTAGTAGTGACATTCTCCAGAGGTGGCAAGAATACAGATTGAAGTTTCCAGCTTTCAGTGATTTTGTAAGAAATACATTCTGGGTGACGGCTAGAGGTCTACAGGTGCAGGGTGTGGGTTAAAAATCTGTGCGTGTGAATAGGTAAGATTTCTCAATTTCCTGCAGGTGTGGGGCAGGACAAGGCAAAGATTTCCACCTGCACAGGATTCTGAAACCTTGTGAAAAGGACCAAGCTCAACTGCTTGGCAAAAATGGACATGCATTTTGCCTACTGAGTGCACATCATCAGCTTGTATAACACTTGAGTTGAGGTACAATATATGACATTAGAAAATTGTTTTTCTCACCAACACAGAGTTCCTGCAGTAGTAACACATGTTTCAAATTGCCCAAGTGTTGTTTCAGCCAATCCTCACACAAACCAAATTTTTAAACACATTTACCAAAATGATCTTTTGCTGTCTAAAATTATTGAAGCTATTTGGATTTGCTTTCCATATGGCAAGGGCTACACATCCTGTTTTGTTTGTTTAGAGAATAAAGTTTTTCTTTTTGGACTTTAATGAAAATGCTTACACAATACAAAATGAAATGCAGAAACCCAAGTAACAAGAACAGCAACTACCAGCGATTTTCATTTCAGAATTCTATGCATGAACTAACACTGCAAGTGGCATAGATTAGCCTTAAAGTCTGTGACAGACAGAGCATACAACACTGTTTGTATCGAACAGTAATTCTGTTAGTGTTTAAAACTACGGAAGATATAACACTTAAATTGAAACAAAAACACCCACTTTTTCAATCACCCTTCAAGGTGCTGTACAGTGTTTAACAAACGCAAAGGCAAGAAGAGCATATATCGGTTTTGAAGCTCAATTCAAACTTCTTTCGCCTTTCGTGCACCACGCAACGAACCGTTGCTTTGCCAAACAATTTAACCATGAAAATCGCAAACTCGCAGAGATGAGCGCACTGTTGGAGACATTTTGGGATCCAGTCCTGTATTTTCAAAACTCTGCAGTCCAAGTCCAGCCATACAGTACTTAGCATAGCACAAATAATTTAAAAACAGCAAAGTCCAATTCCGAATAAAGTCCAGAAAATTAATAAAATACAGCATTTTAATAAAAATATTGCCCCGATTATTTTCCAGTAACACAGTCCAACTCCAATTGTGCTGCTTTGCAGAGATGAACGGACTGTGAAATTTTTCACTCCGAGTCCAATCCTGATCCGCAAAAATTGATTTCGTTCCAGACCTGATCAGCAAAATTTTGAAAATAATTGGTCCGATCCAGTCCTGATCCGCCCATGTAAAACCATGTATTTTATTTTGCCTCAGGAGGCAAAATAGATACAGCCTTTTGGCATTTCCAAAATTTAACACGGTATTGTTTATTTTTGCCATCAGATGTAACAGAACTGCTGGAATTATTTTGCCATTAGGCAAACCCGATTGGTAGAATTGGTCAAGTGACAAGGATGATGCACTTGGATTAGTGCATGGTCTTTGTCACACGACCTTACACTAAACCTAAACTCAAAATCTAAACCCAAAACTTCAACCCAAAACCTAAACTAAAAACCCAAAACCAACACGAAAAACATAAACTCAAAACTGAAACCGAAAATATAAACCTAAACCCAAAACCTAAGCCCAAAGGCTAGACTCTGAAAATGAACCCTAAATGTAAACTCTAAACCTAAACCTACACCCTAAACGTTAACCCGAAACTTTTTGAAAGAGTACATAAAAAGCACTCCCATCAAAGGTGTGATCTTTGCCAAAGCAAAAGGCGAGAACAGAACCACTGAACATTCGTACAGTAGGCATAGACACTAACACCTCGACTACGTTCACCTTATTACTAGTAATGCGAACTTAACCAACGCTATATGTGGAGTCTGGACAACGGTGGATGCAGTTCGAATACCAAATAGTCCCAGCAGAGCTTTTGCCATTGATGGCAAAATATATACTACCATTTAACAAACTTGTAAAATCGCATTACAAGTAAAATTTTTGATGTGGTTAGAATAATCACATCAAAACAACAAAAATTTTCTCAGTCCGATCCAGTCCTAATCCGCCAATTTTCAAAAAATTGCGCTCCAATCCAGTCCTGTCCAGCCAAAATTGACTTCAGTCCTGTCCGTGCTCATCTCTGTTGCTTACGATCTGTTCAGTTTAATATCAGGTGCATCCCCTCCCGTAAAACTTTTGATTCCTTGGCGTTTGTCAGAGCTGTTGTCAGGCTTTCCTGATTGATTCATTTATTCATTGGATTTCCCCAGTTTCCATGTGCTTATTATTTTGTTTCATTTCTGTTACTTGCGCTGTTGTCTGTGCTTCTGGGAAGAATATCTGAATCTGTTTTGATTTTGCACTATCTGTTTTATCGGGGATTTAAAATGTTGTATACACTGTAAGTGTAATCATTAATCGTACTTACACATCCTTAGTTAGTGTTGTCGTGCAATGTAATTGAATCAAGCAACGAATATAATACTAAACTCAACAATGAATCATTTTTATTTTGCCTGCTAGTTGGCGTGGCGCGGTGATTACGCTTCATATAACATTGAATTCGTAACAGCAATAAGAGAGTGAACCTAGTTGAGTGGGTAATCTCTATGTATTGCTATTGAGTCAGCCTTAATTAAAGGGTCATTGAGGGTCGTGGGTTTGACTCTTTCTTTGGTCAGCTCAGGGTGACACAGAATTGTGGCTACACAACAAATGGCACCCAATGTGTTTGTGGCTGGAATCCCCCGTTGAACGAAGGTCGTCTTGACCTTGTTAAAGGGGGAAGTAATGTAGAATGGTGATTATGCCACATATATTGATATAACGTCAGATTCGTAGGAGAAATTAAATAGCAGAGTAAACCTATAGTCGAGAGCGGAATCTTTAGTGCTGTTATGCCAAAGGTCCATTCTCTCTTTGGTAGGCTAAGGGCAACGCAGCATTATTGTGGCTGCAACATTGGTTATAAAGCTTCACATGCAGGCACATTAGATTATTAACGAATATATGACTTCCAATTTTAAGCACCATTTTGGCGCGTTTCAGATCCCTTCAGATTCCTGATCATTTCTGGATCCTTGTTGCTTGTACCACACTTGAATCAGTGCCTAAGAGCTTTCCACAGTCATATAGGCTACAGTATTATGAAGTCAACATTTGCATATGGCCCACAAATTCTCAATTGATTTACATCTGGATAATTCCTGGGCCAATCAAGTATTGGTAAATTCTATGTCATGAAATTCTTTACCATTTTTGACGTGTTACACTAAAGGAGCAAGATCCTGCAGAAAGACCTGGAACTACAGTATTAGGATATCTCTTTCCAACTCTGGAAGTGAAATAGGTTTTCTTTGAAGAACTTCAATATATGGTGGTAAGGGCATTATTCCAGTAGAGTAGCCAGCTCAAAATTTGGAGGTCAAATATTTTGAATTTTAGTGAACAACAATATTTGTTTTGGGACATTGCATTTCAAAGCACAAAATGACAAGATATGCTAAGAATGTGGAAGGGGCCATGGCTCCTTTGGCTTCCCTTAGCAATACCTATGCATCATTCATTTGATTGGCTGAAGACTACTGACACCAGTAACTAAAGAATGCCCAAAACACTTTTTTATGTTGGTTCTTAACAAACTGATAGATGTGGTAATCACAAATTTTCCCTTAGGATGATCTTCCAAATGTGCTGACTTCTATGACCTTGTACTGTACAAACAAATGGCTTTGATCACTGAAAATGACTTTTCTCAACTGTTCTTTAGTCTATTCTTTATACCTTTTTGCCCACTTATATCATTTTTCTTTCACTTCTTTGTTTATCAAAAGCTGTCTTTTCATTGGTCTTCCGTTTTTCTGAGCAACTGTGATGAGATGTCTGTGAACTGTGGAGGAACTGATTTGGATACTAGGCTGTACCAATTTTGGGCAAATGGCTCAGATCTCTACGTAAGTTGGTGAAAAGTTGCAGTTGGACTCATCATCCACAAAAATGACAAAAAAAGTTGAATCAATTGTTGTTTGACACTTCCTCTATGAGCGTTTCCATGGAAACAACCTAAAAAATAGAAAAATACAAGATCTCAACAACCGAAAGAGCTAGAACAAAAATTTTTTTAAAAATGAACCAGAACTAACATGTTCCTATCTGCATTTAATACATTTGACTTGCTTATTTCATATATTTTTTGAGATATTTAGGATTTTTTGATGATTTTAGGTTTAAGATTTTGATTTTTGATGGTTACTGGTACTTCTATGGAACTTAAGTAGAGAATTTGGAAAAAAAGCTTGTTCAACATTGTAATCCATAGTGTAATGATCAGCCATAAGCTTAATGAGTGCATTTTGAAGCACACTGTCATAAAGCTTCTTTGTTATAAATCAACAGAAGATATCCTGATGAAAATGTTTGCATTAAGCAACGTTACACATAGGAATATCATCACTGAAGCTGACTACTTTATCACTCACATAACAAACCAAAAAAACAAATGCCAAAATCATACAAAATGAGATACCATTGCCAGGTTTTAGTTGCAGTAGTTGACCTGAATAAATATCTAAACAAAGGCATTATAGACTAATTAGCACAGTGGGATAGTACATGAAAAACACAATGGCTTAACTTTAGGAAAAACAAAAAGCAACAGCAGTACATTTTCAGAAGGTTGTCACGTGTATAGTTAGTAAAAGTAACTGTCAGGTTTCTCTCGTATCTTTTTAGCTATAGTTTCAGAGAAAAATCCAAATGCTTCCTAGCATTTTGAATATTTTGCTTTGTCACCCTTTAACAAGATGTAGCAGTTTCATATAGTGTTTGCTGTAGCATACTGACAATGCTCCTTAAATATTCTTGCTGCTTTCTTGTTTGTGCAACTTTTCCTGTGTTAAACACTGTTAGCAGATTAAGGGCATGTTCTGAAGCATCATTGGCAACATTTTGGTTCTTCACAAAGTTGTGAGTAGTAATACAACCACTATTTTGTTGCTGAGACATTGGGTCTGCTTTTAAAAAGCCATGGTCTACATTAGGTCTGCTTTTAAAAAGCCATGGTCTACATTCATTTGTGACAAAGCAAAATTTTCAGTATTGGGAAGCACTTGGATTTTCTCTGAAACTATAGCTAAAAAGATACGAGAGAAACCTGACAATTACATTTATTAACTATACACGTGACAACCTTCTGAAAATGTACTGCTGTTATTTTTTGCTTTTTCCAAGGTTAAGCCCTTGTGTTTTTCACATACTATCCCACTGTGCTGATTAGTCTATAATGCTTCTGTTTAGATATTTATTCAGATCAACTGTTGCAACTAAAACCTGGCAATGGTATCGCATTTTGTGTGATTTTGGCATTTGTTTTTTTGATTTGTGTGAGCGATAAAGTAGTCAGCTTGAATGATAATAATTCCTATGCATAACGTTGCTTAATGCAAACATTTTCTTCAGGATATCTTTTGTTGATGTACAACAAAGAAACTTTATGACAGTGTGCTTCAAAATGCACCCATTAAGCTTCTGGCTGATCACTGCACTGTGGATTACAATGTTGAAAAATATTTTTTTTCTAAATTCTTTACTTAACTCTGTGGCATCCGCGTGGTTTCGGGGATTTTCGGAAAAAAAACGCCTAAACGCATGTGGCTTTGTGCGGGAATTCTCCGGTCTGGTATGCTCTACAGACCTGGTAAAAGTCTCAAAAGACGTGGCAAGTCTTTTAGTCTGCACTCGAAAAAAATTTTTTGCTTGGGGGATGCGGGTTTTTGTGAGTGACGTCATAAGTTGAGGACTTTTAGACCACCTTGGCCCACTTTGCCTGGCCCTGGACGCCAACCGTTAGGTGGTAGTATTTTGCTGAAGTTTTTACTGGAAACTAGGCTACAATCCGAGTCTTTTGATACTTTGGATGACCTGCTGGGGTTTCGGGTTCAAAAGTTGTGATGTAAGTAAAAATATTTGACTTATTAGCTAATTAGATAATTAATTAATTTGTTTATTTTAGATCATAACTTTTGAACCAGAAACGCTAGAAAGTCAATCAAAGGCTCAAAACACTCGGACTCGAGCCTAGTTTCCGATGAAAACTTCAGCGAAACTCTTTGGCCTAGCGGTTGGGCCTTAGGCCAGGTACATGAGCCAAAATGACCCTAAAACTATTTCACTTATGGTGTCAGTCACAAAAAATCTGCACCCCCCAACCAAAAAAATTTTTTCAAGTGCAATCTACTAGACTGGCCGATCCGTTTGAGCTGTTGAACAGCTCTCTAGCGCAATCGGCGGAGGAGCTAGGGTGTTGGTAAGGCAACTGAAAACTGCTGTTTTTTAGGCCGAAATCGAAGTACGAATATATCGTAGACCGGTTCTCAAAGTGTTAAGTTCCATAGAAGTACCAGTAGGCATCAAAAATCAAAATCTTAGGCCTAAAATCATCAAAAATCAAGAAATCTCAAATATCTCAGAAAATATATGAAATAAGCAAATCAAATGTATTTAAATGCATATAGGAACATGTTAGTTTTGGTCATTTAAAAAAAAATTGTTCTAGCTCTTTCGGTTGTTGAGATCTTGCATTTTTCTATTTTTTGGGTTGTTTCCATGGAAACGCTTATAGAGGAGGTGTCAAACAACAATTGATTCAACTTTTTTTGTCATTTTTGTGGATGATGAGTCCAACTGCAACTTTTCACCAACTTACGTAGAGATCTGAGCCATTCGCCCAAAATTGGTACGGCCTATTGCATACCTTTTTCCTGGAAATCCATATTCAATGCATTGCTCGTGTTGTAGGGATCTTTAATATTTTGTCAGAGTAAGTAAGCATCATTCAGTTGCAGTGGTTATCCTTTTACAAACAAGCTATCATTTGCGTTTAGGTCGAGAAATTGATCCAGTATCCTGTTTCAACTTGATGGCATAGTTGACAAAAAACTTATCATGCAGCAATATCTCTATATATGTCTTAGGCTGTGAGTTCGTACAGAGTTATGTTATTTTCATATATTGTTTATCTTCATATAGTATTTGGGTGTCACGTCCATCTTACATGAATGTTGACTTGTGACTATTTTATAGTTGATTCAAGATATAAGATTTCTCAAATCGAATGCACTCACTGCTGACACAATGACAATGTTTGCATCAGCTAACTGTAAATACGCATGCAAATGCTGTAAATCAGATGCAGTAGTGTGCTGAATGTATGATTACCTTGTCACGTAGTGGCGCCCGCAATCTTGGAATCCTTTGATTGTTCCTCTGTGTTCGCCCCATGGCTGTTGTTGTGCTTGATTTCTTATTGCAATACTACAAATTGTTCCTGATCTTAGTTTTTTGGTTTGATATTTTCTTTTCTGAACAAAACAAATTTTTTTTCTCTGTGGTTTCTGACATATTGTACAATTACAAAATGACATTTGTCTGATTCTTCCTGCAAGAGTTAAAACCAGGGTTGTGGAGTCAGAAGTTCTTGGGTGGAGCTGGAGTCGGATTTCTAATAACATTACGAGTCGGATTTTGTTGTCTGACTCCAGAAGTCCATTTGGATCCGTTTTTTTACATCACACTCCTAAGTTGGGAATTCCTTTTGAAATGGTACAATTTCTTCTGAAACTTTTGGCACCACAATTTCCATTGATTGCTAATTGCTACAAAATTGTTAACAACCAAAGTTAATTTTGTTTATGTTAAGGAGTCGGAGTCGGAAATTTTTTGAAAGGATAGAGTCATACATTTTACTACCGACTCTGTAACCCTGTTTAAAACACAACAAAATTATTTTGTTTGAATAGCATTGCTAGTATTAGCAAAGCATATTTTGCTCAAAGAGCATTATCAGTAGCAATAAATACAGTTAGCAAGTGTGAAGTAAAATTTCAAACTAAAAAGCATAGGTATTTTTCATATAATTGGGCCCTGGTTTCATGTTAATCTGATTTTGAAGTTTCAGCTGCTAGAATTGTGGTTTTAATTGGTTATATGATCTATGAATGAATTTTATTAATTTGTTCATTTAAATATCTCTATTAATATGTTTCTGATAAACTAACTTTCCAGAATCATTAAAAAACTTTGTCTTTAGCAAGTTTTTTTAACAAAGCCCACAACATAGCAAGAAAACATTGCCCTTTATGTGCTTTAACAAAAAGGTATTGCTTGTGTGCTAGTTTGTCATAATGTTGTGATATTCTACAAAAGTTTCTTATTAAGGACTGAAGTATAACTATGGTGAATATTTAAAATAATAAGGCTGTGGCGATGTACTACAATACATAATTGCTTCTGCTCATTTAGATATGTCATCGGCAACAGTTGGTGTAGATACCAATGCATCTAAGACTTATGACTTGGCTATAGTTGGAGCTGGTCCACATGCTTTATCTTTAGTAAGCAGACTGCTGGCCAGTGATGAGGACAAATATGAGGAAAGACCTAGCAACAAAAAGCTATTTAGTGTGTCAAAAAATGGTATGTTTTGTAAAACTATTTCATACGTCTGATTAGTCATTAATTTTAATGATATTTTCCTTAATTTGGTGCTCTTTTTTCTAAAGTGGTTGTTACTAGTTATATCATTATTTCTAGAGATTAACTGATATGTTTTTTTAGGGGCGATATCGATACCGATATATCAGCCATCCATGGACCGATAACCAATATTTCCAAAATTTTAAATCTTGTATTCTGATTCATTATCAAAAATCTAATGTATTCTATGCCTTACCTTTTTTTAAAAAACTTCAACAATCAGGATTTATGAGTGAAAAATTTTCAAATTGCAGCATTTTCAGTATTTTGCTATGATTTGGTACACGAACAGCAGAAGTACTAATTAGCCTTATAATGAAAATCATGGCCAATGAAAACGATATCAACAACATATTGCAGACGTTTCGATAACTCCTGTTATCATCATCCGTGCATTGCAAATTGAACTGCAGTGATCATGCTGCAAGTTCTTATTGGTCACTCAGGAGAAAAGTGCTGTGAAAAAATGTAAAACGCGAAGGGCTGTTTCAGTAGTGACGTAGTGGCGTAAAACATACGTAATCATATAACCCAGCTGGATACGTGCCAATGGTGATGGCATGTGACGTTATGAGTTAGGCACGGAGGTTTTGTTACAAGTTAAAAATGCATAGAGGCATCGATGGGATGTTTGCATTCAGCTCTGGTTTGTGTTCTTGAATCAACAAAGATTCAAGAATCCGCAGCCACCGCCAATTATAATCACTGCCAATGACCTCGGGGTTATGAAAGTCAACCCGATGATCTGGGTTGGCTTGCAAGTGTCTGCAGACTGAAGAGCTTAGTGACGTTCAATGCTCTTCCATATGAATTATTAAATTGCGTTGCATTTGCTTGATGTAGGAAGCACCGCATGAGCACGTAAGCCTGTAAACAACGTTAAAACGGTTGCTATGATTTTTAATTAATCTGGTGAATGATGATGTTTTTGTTTCGGCTGTGACAGTTGACGTGTGCTTCGTGTTTCATCTTGTGCTTGTGCATGAAAACGCACCTGCTAGCGTTGCTGCAAGATTTGCTGTCGTAACTTGGTTCGTTGTGCTTTCTTGCGCAAGTTGTCTGGATGTGTGAGGAATATAACAGCGTTTTATCAACACCTACTGAGGCGGATCAAATCGGCCATTTTGGTCAATACTGATACATCAGAAAAATCCAAATATCGGTCTATCTCTAATTATTTCCTACAAAGTAGCAGTATAGACAAATTACTATGTTTTTGTTGATCAAATTCTGTTGTGATAGACGATGCACAAGTTCTGTAACTACTTACAGAACTCTGTCTATCGAAAGAGGTCTTGTCCCAACAAAAAATCAGACAATCAGACACTAAGATCTTATAGAGTGTATATATCGCCTATGAAGTAGGCATCATCAGCTCTGCAAAGTGCATGAAGTATAAATAGAATTTAATAAAACCCACAAACAGTAAAGTTACCAATTAAGAACATCGAATTGAAAAATTGCAACCCCAGCTGCCCACTTTACATTGGAAAGGAAAAGGTCACAGTAAGAACAATTAAACAATAACAAACTACCAAGTGTACAGTGACATAACAAACAAAATAACAGTCCAGTAGGTTACAGGATGTGTGAGAGGTATAGGCTAACATTTTTGCAGTAATTCATTGACACAGCCACAGTGTGGGTCTACTTACAGAACTTTTATAATAATCTCGAAATTTAGAACTCATAGAGAGCTGTTCAAACCCTCCATAGAAGCAGAAATTCTAGCTTTGATTTAAAATCTATGGACTTTTGTGTTTGAACGTTTTTGGTGTAATGTCATGACTGATGGAAGTCAAGGTATTTTTGGATGATGTCATTAGAGCCTGAGAGATGTTCAAGTGGCATTTGCTTTTTTTCTTTTAAAATAAACTAGATGAAAATCCACATTTTTAGAGCCCTTGATTGGCCACCTACTGTTACTGGCTGACAAGTTGTGGTCAAAGAACAATAATTAATCAATACCTTGGGTGCCGTTCTTTCTAGATGAAAGAAAGTAGCAGTGAGATATCACAAAATTAGATACTGTATCACAAAAATTGTGATTCCCATCTCTTTGCCTGTAACCAAGTGCTTGTTTATGCAGTGAATGTCACAGAGGAAGCTGCCAGTTAGCAATGATATCCAGGGCCTATATTTGCACAAATCCCATAATGTTGAACATGAGGCTGCAAAGCCTCTAAAGTATCAATTTTTACAGTCATTCAAATAGGAATGCATGTAAAAGAATATCAAATCCTATGGGTGGTCCTTCAGTATTTGAATCCAAAAATCATTTTTTTAGAGTAATTGTATTCGAAATAAATTTGAATTAAACAGATGTGCAAAAGTGCAAAGTTGGCAATGACAGTACATTTTGCAGTGGCACTCTTTGTGCTCCTGAGTAAGAGAAAGAAACACATTCAAACAAGTGTGGCAGATGGAAGTATACTCATTCTTTTAGCTTGATCGGCTTGTCACATCATCTGCTACTTCACTACTCAGTTGTCTGTATTTTAGCAGGGAAAAAAATTTGAGTTGACTCAGAAAGTTTATCAAATGAACTCCTGATTAGAGAAATTCTGAGGTAAAATTTTTAAGAACGTGATCTGTCATATGTTAATCAAACTTTTGGTGATGAATCAGAATGTGTGATATGTTAGTGTCAAGAATATGTTCAAAGTAAAAGTTTGCTGTGAGACCTTCAGTACTGCAATTGCACTAGTGCAGTCTTTTCTAAGCAATCCAATATAATTTTGACTTGCGATTTTGTGGGGGCACAGTTCTAAGTGCATATTTTTATGTTAAACACATCAAATTATTATCAGTAAGTATCAGGGCTTTTGATTGTTTGGTATCAACAGTTCTAGATTGTCAAAAATATAACAACTAGAAAACCATCTTTTTTTCAAGTTGTCATTTGCCAGAAATACTGTGATTTGATTGTTATCAGTATCACCACATCAATTTTGACAGTGTACCATTTCTATAAGTATTTTTGACTCTTGAAACTATAGCCATTTACTGAAATGTGTCATATTACAGATAAATTATCTTTCATGTTTCAGGCAACTTTCAAACCAAAGTCAAGGACAATCCACAAACTCGGAAAACTCATCGTCAACTAAAAGTTTACTTGAATACAAAGCAACCATGCTTTCATTCTGATCAGATTTGTGTGATTGACAAGTAAGTTGCTGATCGACAACTATCATTAGGGGCTAGACTATAAAACAAATGATTAGCAAGTAAACTTTTGCTGATTAAATTGCTGAAATATTGCATTATTTCAAATGTAACTATTTACCATTGTGTATTTACCAATGTAGTTTGGCAAATCATGCTTCCATCAACATGTTAAGATTTTGTTTATAGTTTTTTTTAGCGTAACAAGACAACTTTGTGTTATAAGAGTGATGCACATTAACTGCAAACAAGTTTTTAGTTGTACATCCCGCAAATTCCTTGCATCATCCAAATCTCCAGAGGCTTCTACATGTTTACTTTGATCATACCTTTCTGTATTCTTGCAAATTTGCTTTTCAAATCAGTGTTATTGTTTTGAAGCTTCTTCTCATCGAAATGCCGTTCAAGATGTTAAACACTTTAAGGGTCATTTCACGTCAGCTGATCTAAGCCATGCAACGCACCCTCTCAGATTTTTATGAAATTTGGTATGCTTGTAGAACTTCTTTTCCTGATTCCAAATATACCAATTTTGCAAAATTGGCCAAGTGGAACCGAAGTTATGAGTGTTTAAAGACAGCCACTTTTGTGTTCACTGAAGCAGAAAATTCATGAACAATTTGGTGGTCTGACTTTATAGATCTATAACTTGACTAATACTAACTTTTAGACCTTGTGGTTTGGATATATTGTAGCATCCGGCATATTTCACACAATTTAGGAAGTACAAGTTCATTGGACATGGGTTTCTATGTGTAACCCATGGGTAAACTACAGGACCCCCTGTGTTCACTCATGTGTAACACCATTTTTGATTGCTTATAACTTTTGTTTTACCAAACCAATCCACATGTACCATACATCATTTGGAAGGTCTTGATAAGTTCTATTTAAATCACAAAAAAATTAGTGGCTTATTGAGTATTTCATATAAACTTGAGAGCACAGTTTTACCTGAAAATAGGCCTATTTTGTTAATAAAACAATTAATAAAGACTAATAAAGCAACAAGTTTGTCACTTCCATTGTTGTTTGTGGTTTTCAGTCACACTTAGTCTGTCCACATGTCCACTTCCAGGTTCCATGACTATTGAGACCAAGTCCTTTGAGACCAAGTCATTTGAGACCACGTTCATTTGAGACCACGTTCATTTGAGACCACGTTCATTTGAGACCACGTTCATTTGAGACCACGTTCATTTGAGACCACGTTCATTTGAGACCACGTTCATTCGAGACCACGTTCATTCGAGACCACGTTCATTCGAGACCACGTTCATTTGAGACCTATTCATTCGTGACCATGTTCATTCGCGACCATGTTCATTTGAGACCACATTCATATGAGACCATGTTCACATGAGACTTTCATTTGAGACCACATTCATTTGAGACCACAGTCATTTGAGACCACAGTCATTTGAGACCACAGTCATTTCAGACTACAGTCATTTGAGACCACATTCATTTGAGACCACAGTCATTTGAGACCACAGTCATTTGAGACCACAGTCATTTGAGACCACAGTCATTTGAGACCACAGTCATTTGAGACCACAGTCATTTGAGACCACAGTCATTTG
>Ga0210059_1003216_pt1 | contig 26019 bp, 16 predicted proteins | sample Ectturendosymbi2_FD_188042 | JGI IMG/M metagenome (GOLD analysis project Ga0210059, IMG submission 188042) | Ecteinascidia turbinata endosymbiont from Florida, USA - Sample 2 (SPAdes) (version 2) | ecosystem: Host-associated > Tunicates > Ascidians > Unclassified | place: Key West, Florida... | reverse complement strand
AGCACCCAGCTCTTCTTGTATATGGTAGCGCAAAACACGCAGGAATGAAGAAAGCTGCTTCAATATTTCTCAAATCTCAAATTCATAACCGCTTGGTTTGATAACGAATGTGTTGCTACGCCTGTGGTACTGCCAAAGAACATTTTGCAATGCACCTGATCTCGACTTACAGTACAATGTTGGTGAAAAACTAAGAAAATAAACATCAATATTCTGATCGTTAAGGGGGTGCTTGAGCCCCTTCAGCACCCCCCCTGGCTGCGCCTTTGGAAGTGGACACCCGTTACTAAAAATAAGCGCTGCTACTGCTACCATCACTTCTTCAAAAATTAGCGATGCTATCGCCACTGAAAATAGGAAGCAGTTCGCTACTTTCTACAGTTCATCAAACCTTTCTTTCAGGCTGGAAAATACCAAATTTTTCTCACAAAAACAAGAATTGTCGAGATGCAAGGTAGCGCAGAGTGAACGTCAGCCTTTCCAAGAAATGTGATTTTGTGAAACTGACTCAAACTAAACTGAATCAAGTGAAAATATAAATAAATTAGGGCGTGCGCTCAACACTAAAACGGAAACAATGACAACTCACAACGATTAATGAAAAGCGGTGATGAGTGAATTAAAGATGCAAAGATAGCGAGCTTGCAGTTTGTCTTACTTTTTGGACAAAGAAGCTATCGGTACTGAAAATGTAAATTGCTTTTTACTACATTGCTTGTTACTGCCCAGCTCGTAAAATTCGACACATCGGTGATGAGAAGTCAGTGCTGGAGTTACATTGCGTACTTTAATTATTCTAATAAATGAGAACAAGTTATTTCTCTTTTTCTAAACCAAAGTGGTCCTTGACTCCTTATTCTTGTTATCTGGCTGGGTTGTAGTACCCCAGGTTGAGCGGAAACAGATAGGTGCACGGCAGTGGCAAAATTTCCGAGGGGGGCAAAGTTTCGTCACAATTGTGTGACGTCACAAATCAACTTTAGAGGAAGTGCCGAAGGCACGACCATTGTAAGGGGGTCCGGGGGCATGTCCCCGGGAAAAGTTTGCAAAATTACACCTAAAAATACGCATTTTTGTGCATTCTGGAAGCAAGTTTTAGTATGATGCTTTTACGAGACTTATTAGCTGGTGAGACAGAAAACTGAAATTTTGTTGTCTGAGGCTCATGAAATAAACCTATATGCGTGCTTGGATGTTATAAGTTTTAGACATGTATCGCTTATCGAAGACGCTTATTGAAGTTTGTGGGCTCAAATCTAACGCCAGCCGAACCTTTTTTCTGGTGTTCATTGTTACCTGTTTTAAGTTACTTTATCAGCCACGTGTGAAGCAATTTTGTCAGTGAAAGAATGAAATCGTAAAATGAAAATCAAGCACAGGAAACGTACAGAAGTCATAAAAAATTGCGTAGTGCGTATGTCAGTGACCAGAAAACAAACTCAGTATATTTTAAATTGAGGCCCTTGCCCCCCTCAGTTACGCCACTGCCGAATACTGTTTATACATTTTTTTATTTTTAGGGTCTGAGGGGGGCCATGGCACAGTCACCTCCTCTCCGTGCGCTAGTGGTGCGCGGTGTTAACGAACTAAAAGTGAATGCAGTTACACAATTAACTAAAGTAAATGAAAAAATGCTACAATTGACATTTAATGACGTTTATGCTGTTGCAATCTTTTGACCAATAATCACAGCGAGGATTAATTCCGTTTCAAGTAGTCTAGTCCTCGCATTAAAGCAGCAGTTCCTAAACTTTTTTGAGCGCAACCCAAATCTGAGTTTGGTGAAATTCGCAACCCAAGCCTTGAACATCGTATTTTAAAGTGAAAAAACTAATAATTGTATGGACGATTTTTTGACAGAATGTTGCTAAGCTTGTTCGCAATATCAACACTCTACTCTTTTCATGTAATAATTCAATCTGTAATGAAAGAGACTAAAAGAACTTGAAAATTGGAAAACGTAAACGTTGACAATATACAACCCGGGTTTGGATTGCATCGGCGCGATCCATTTTTTGACCCTTCACGACCCTTTGTTTGGGTCACGAGTCACGACCCATACCTTGGGAAGAATGCACCGCACACCGTGGTACTCATCTGGTTGCAATAAAAAGTTATAATAATGTTCTCCATATCTACACGCATAATCCTTGAAAATTTCAGGTAATATCAGCAAGAACTTTTTAGTATTGCAGTTTGGTATCCAGCAACAATTTGCTAAGCCTACGCTAAAGCTTAGGTCCTGACAGTTGTTGTGTGCATAAGGATAACTTTTTTGTAGTCGTATTTGTGCACAAAAAATTTCCACATATAGCAGTTTTTTTTAAAGTGTTTAAGTACCCGATTTGGGTTCCTAGAATCAGAGAAATCGGGTCCCTGCAGGTCCATACTGCGTACCTAACATTTTCCTTAAAAAAACCTGTATGTATTGATTCCTACTCTCAGCATCTCTGAAAATTTGAAGTAATTCTAACTAAAAGCTTCGGAGTTAGGTACTTTCGTTTCGTAACTACAGACGCGCGTAGGCAACAAAATTTTATCCTATTCAGCAGGGATGAGCAGTATTTCTGTAACGCACCATAACTTTTTCAAAACTAAAGCTTTTGCAACCAAAATTTACAAGAATTATCTTCGGATTGTTATGCATTTTGCCTGAATATCCATTTTTGATAAAGTAGTGTTTTGTAGTGAAAGGAATACTTTGCAATTGTTTCATAGGCCTGTGTTGCATGTAGGTTTTGTGTGGTGTAAGTTTTTTTCCTCGTACTCCAACATTTTGCAAGCACAGCTATGATGTGCTCGATCCGAGCTGCTTGGCGCTGAATCTTTGCAGCTACTCGCACATTGAAGTTTGTAATGTCACTGGCCAACATCCAGGGTTGTACTGCTAAAAAACGAAGTGGGGGAACGGTGTTTCCACACCAAAAAAAAGAAGACTGCACCAAATACTTCGAATAAAAAGCATTTTCCTACAAGAATTTCCACACTGGATCTTCCTGTTTGACGGTAGACTTTTGACTAGCAGTGCGAATCTGCGTGTAGCTACCACATCTGTGAGATCACAGCCATGCTTTTATGTAGTCGTTTGGATCCCACATCTTCACGTAACTTTACCCAGTGCAAAAAGGTGTGGGAACGCCGTTCCCACGCGTTGCCGCCCCTCTACACCCCTGCCAACATCTCGTTGGGAATTCGCCTTATTTCTGTTCGAATGTTATTCTCGAACGCATCAATAATTTGGGGATTGCTACCATGGGCTTTTAGGTCTTGTAGGTATTCCCACAGAAAAATAATCTATAGGGGCGCGGTCTGGAGAATGTGCCGGCCAAGGTTAGACCGTACGATAGGAGATGAGCCTGTGTCCAGGGAGGTAACGATGGAGATATTCGAGGGAAACACTGGAGCAATGCTGCGTTGCTCCATTCGCTGATAAATCACCGTATCCACACATTAGCGTAGCCAGCCCAAAAATTTTGGGGGTAAAATGTTTTATTTTAAGTCGAATAACACTATTTTGTTTGGGATATCGCCTCTCAAGACACAAAATGACTCTATGTTTTAAAAATTGGGGGGCCATGGCCCCTAGGCCCCCATGGCTACGCCTATGTATCTATGTCCACCCATCGCTTCCGCCGCAGTGCGAAAAGTTAGCGGCAGGGATAAATTTTCTTCTCATTCGTTCAGTGTATCGTTCTGTGTTCACCATTACCAGACGTCTATCGGCATCCTCCAATCAGTATAGCCCGATAATGCCATTACCAACCAACCAACGCGCACCGAACGGTTACTTTCTCCACACTAATTGGGCGATACTGATCCTCATGAGGCTGATCCTGAGCCCAAACGCGTATATTCTGTTTGTTCACGTGACCAGCAACAAGGAAATTTATCTCGTCACTGAAAAAATGAAGTCCTAGAAATCAGGATAGCCTTCTATTGGCTGACTGATGGTTTGCCCAAAAGCACGTCTCTCAGCCTAATTTAATCGCATCGGTCTAAAGATGTAAAATATGTAGCTTATATGGAAACAGGTGCATTATGCGCATAACTGAACTGCTTGAAAGATCTGTGTCCTGGGAAAGACGTTTTGTTGATATCATTTGAGACTGCTTGAGACATTGCCTCAGAGTCACAATGTGATTTTCTGTCCTGACTTACCATGGCCTGCCATACTGTGACCTTGATGTTAACCGGTGCGCTTTCCGTCTGGCTGAATTTGTCCTGGAGGTGCTTTATTGTGAGTCTGTTTGGAGCGTTCCTGCCTAGAAAATGGAAAATCCCTCCGAAATTGTTGTTGAGTTTGGACAACTGATTTCGTCGTGTAATAGGACTCTACCATCGTGATCCTCTCCTGCACGGAGTATCTTGCTCCTTGATCCACTGAAGCTGGGAAATAAAACTTCGGAGCTCTAGCTATGGCTTACCTGTAAATCAGAAACCTGGGTTGATTTGATATGAAATGATAGCGACAATAAAGTGGATACCTCTTTATGGACCGCCCGCTATATAAGATTTCTTTGTTACCACTACTACCATGACCTCAAAAATAATTTATTCTACCAAATCAATTGCATTAAAAACATTTGTATTTCAGCGTATTAAAAATCAAATTTTACATCGCATGCACTTTTCGTTTCTTTGTGCTGATGTCCTCTCAACAATTGTTTACATACGACATCAATTTCTGAATTGTTCGCAAGAACCACGAGTCTATTGACGTGTATCTGTACTTCTTCTTTGTTATTTCACTTAAATTGCTGTGACATACTTTTAATATATTTATCGATAAACACAACAAGTTTATTTCTACGCATGACAACTAAAAAGCATTTCATACTTTTGATTTTTGGCGGTTCGCCCTGAAAGGGACGTCAGGGTTAACTCTGTTGGAGCCGACTACAAGGCGTGGGAATTGGGAAAGTACGTAAGTGAGATTAACAGGGAATGAGTGCATCAGAACGTCTGAGCACAACGCTGCGCTCGGTTACAGATCGTGTCTCGATTAAGCGTATATAAAACCAATGGCAATGCTACCCGCAAAAATTGCGAAGCCTAGTATGATCATTCGCAATAGCATTTGGCAAACACACCAGCAAAGTGTGTGAAGATAGTCCTTCCGGTTTTAATTTTTATCTAGATCTTCCCTCTGTGACAACAATCGCATTCGCAGCACAGTTGCTTGTGTTTCTGCAAAGTCGTTGGTATAAACGCGCTCAGGTTAGCTTCACGAACCGAACAAAGCTGACGATGCGGACGCTAATAAATTCTGAACTTCTCGTTTGCCTCACGTGAACATTTCCTTACTCAGCCAAAAAGGCAGCGGGATGCGCACAACTCCGGTCTATGCCGATAATATTCGCCAAGATCACTAAGATAAAGCAAAATTGTATTGAAATTTCATAAATAGTTGGTTTACTGCAAGCGCGAAAATTGTGGTGAAATAGCCGTGTGTTTAGAACGATAAATATTATAGGTTACGAGTTACCTGACTAGATTTGAATATTTTTTTTAATTTTAAAAAATAGTTTTTTTCTCATTCCATGTAAGCTTACTAAAATATATTTTATGCAAGCCATTCGACATTTGCAGAGTGAATATTTGGCGAAAAATGAGAAAAGAAGGGTGTGGATTACTGGCTTTACCGGATCCGCAGGAACGGCTGTTATTACAGTATCTAAAGCTGCTTTGTGGACTGATGGCCGATATTTTCAACAGGCAGAACAACAGCTTGATTGCAACTGGATTTTAATGAGAATGGGTGAATCACAAATAGCTGCTCTATTTTGTCTACTTTGGATTGCAACCCGACTGAGAATACAAATCTGTGTTACTTTTTGAACAGGTGAACAAGGTGTTCCCTCAATCGAGGAATGGATCATTTCTGAGCTTGATAGCGGCAAACAGTCCGGAGCAAACCCTTTTCTTTTTTCGATAGGTAAGAAAGCACACTACATTGTTCTTTAAAGACAAAGCTAGAGCTGATACGTCTGCTTTTAGAACAAAAAATAAGCAGATCCAGAAAATAAATGGATTCCTTATCTGGCAAGTTATCCCAACCCGAGTTATATATCACGTTATATCGTGGGTGGGAACATGCCTTTTCTTAGGGTTAAAGGTAGAGCATTTCATTGTGAAACATGTACACAACCGAACTCATCAAGAAAAAAGTGGTTTTGATTTTTTTGAAAATGATTTTAATATGGCCTACAGAATCATAAAGCAGAGAGTTTCCCAAATAAGACCAATTTTACGAAAAATTAAAACGCAGTGTTTTGACTTCTGAGTAACTGATGTCTTTCTTCATTCCCACCGATGTAAGAGATACAACGAAATGCAGGCACCCAAAGCGTGAAATTATGAGCAAAGCCATGGTTAAAGTAAAAGCTAACAGCTTACATCTATTTGCACAGATTAAGTTGGCAGCGATACAGTGATACCGATACAAATGTAAAACAACTACCACAGAGCCCTGTCCTCGAGAAAACACAAAAATTGCACAAATATTTTTGAAACGATAGAAATGGAGACGGGTATCAGATTCAAGCAGAAAAACATGAGATGTTGAGTAGTGGTCTTAGTCTCAAGGTTAAACAAGTCTCGATGCCTGTCTTGAAGGTTCAAATCTCAAATATATCACTGTAAGCTGGTGAGTGTCAAGTGGGCTGCACAAGTCGCTTAAATCTCTATTGTCAAGAAATACTTTGCGCATCAGTAATTTGATTTTAGGAGTTAGATATATCTGAAACAAAGCACCGTTTAAGCTACCAGGCTTATCAGAGCTGCGATTCTATGCTTAGTTTCTGGTTGTAAAAGCGTGCACACTAAATCCTAGCTGGGTTGCAAATCACCATTAATCAACGGAAGCCATTACAATTCACCAACAGGTGGCGTTCTTATGCGTCCAAGCATAAGGAGTGATCTGTTTTGCAAGTGTAATGTTCGGCCTTCTCGCGAACCGAACCAGAGTGTTTATTGTAATTTCTGTCAATGCAGTCTGAGCTCATCATCACTGAAACGTGGCACTCTACAGTATATGCAACACCCTTAAACGAATACATAACGATTACGCCACATTTGCATTAGACACGTGAACTTGAACCTTGTTTGTCGCAGTGACTCAGTGCAGACGTGATTGCTGCAACATTAGAAGAAATCAATATGTACAAGAACATGCTACAATGTGCCAGACAACGCAAGGCGCTACGCAAGGTTGCCCACTAAAAACATTTTTTACTTAAACCTCACTTTCCTTTGGCTGAAGGCTTGATTCACAAAGGAAGAGCATTTGCTAATGCGATTGTAATTGCTTTTCTGCATCAAAAAAATACGTTTTGTGTTTCGAGGTTACATGATCATGGGTAGGGCACTTTGGGCCCAAATAATTTCCATAAGGCAATTTCCTGAATAGTTCCTTAACAGCCTATAAGGCAATCTTCAACATCTGAATAGCTCAGCATATGGTTTAACGAGGTTTGAAAATAACTTTATAGATCGTTTTCATGAACGTCACACTGCATTAATGCAAGATTTTTTCGTCACCATTTTCAAGAAATTTGTAGCGTATCCTCCTTCCCACTTCCAGAAAATTCTTCTTAAAAACAGAAATAACTTGACCAAATCCCAAAGAACCTGTATTCGACAGTCTAATTTTTGTAAAAATTACTACTAAAATCGCAGAAAATTTGCAAATCTTTTTTTAACAATGTGGCTTCATCAGCTCCTGTAGTAGCTATATCGCTTCCCTTTTTATAGCCCCTTTCCCTATTTAAATTTCGCCAACACTTCTAACATGTTAGCCTCGGGGTAGTGAGACCGCTGGTTGAAAAATATTCTGAAAAATTACAGTTCGCTTAGATTCGGAAAATATTTGCGCTGAGACCCCTAAACACGAGGTCATACATGTTTCAGCCTTACAATATTTGATATTCAGTTCAATGGCACATTTAACATTGGAGCTTCCCGAGTTGGTGAAGTCGCATAGAAAAAAATTGACCAAATTAACAGGGCTGCCGAAAACGTTTCTATTGAGGAACTATCAGTGAGGTATTAGAATATATTTTCTACTCTTTTGCGTTCGTGATGCAAATGGCTCGTTAAAAGCTTCATGAGAACATCTTTTTCGAAGTTAAGTTTCATTTCTGGCTCCATAGACGCAGGGTATTGCAAACATTGTAAGAGAAAAGAATGTTTTGGTTTGAAGTCTACACTGTTCGCAAAAAAAAGAACAGTTATTTTTGAGTCCAAATAAAACGAAGCAACCTTGATCTACCGTCAGAAAGCAAGTAAGACTGCTGATTGAAAGTAATAAGCTTTTATCACGTCATGGCAACACTGAACAAAATTTCAAGAGCCTAGCCAGAAGAAAAGTTTCCAGTTATCGTCGAGTTTAAACACGAAAATTGAAAAAAATTATTGTGGTTTTGCATTATTTTTAAATCGTATTTTACGGAACACCAAGTGAAAATTCTCATTTAACAATAATTTAACTTATGTGGTGCAAGTTTCATTGGCTGTATCATTTGTAAGTTATCTTTGCGCCAAGGTAATGAAAAAGGCTTTGGAGAATTAACTGGTCGGTGGAAGTAGCAAGCAGTGTTTAATGCAAAAGGATTCTTTCTGAATGCATTAAATTACTCGTACAATAAAATTAAACAAAGTGCATCCGACAAAGAGAGCGATTAATTGCAAGCCACTGTTTGTGCTTACTGTGAACATCCGGGGCCGTGATAAACAAACAGCACTTGAAGCAATTTATTCCTTTAGGACAGGTGTTTTCAACCGGGTCTAAATTTACCCCTTGGGGGTAAATTTTACCTATCCTGGGGGTAAATTTAATGATGCTGTTTTACCTTTTTCCTCAGCGTTAGTGAGTAAACAAAAAATAAGGGGTAAATTTTGCGTTCGGAAGCTGGCAAGGGGAAACGGGAGAAAAAAGGTTGAGAACCCCTGCTTTAGGAATTGAAGTTTTCGTTTGGCTTCTGCTTCAATTCAAAGTTGGGCTCAGACGGTCAATTTAACTGCTGATAACCGAATCACACGCGAGTACGTCACTTACACGAAACATGCATTCAAACAGCTATAGATTTCTCATCACCATTTTTACTGGTGATTTTGCATGTAACACAACGTGACGCATATAAAATAAATCAACGATGGACTTCAACAACGATGCCAAACCGTTGGTTCAGTAGGTGCAACAGGCCATTCACCATTGCTTTTATGACAGTCTGGCAAAATCCTGAGAAAATCCAAGAGTGCATTAATTGCATTGCTTTAAGTGAAAGGCGTTGTTTCACAGAATCGTGGAAAGACATGGAACTAATTCTTGCAGAGGATGGTATAGTTATGGTGGAAGTAATACCCGATTTGATCGATAAAATATGGACAGAGCGACCTCCGTCAGATGGAACAGAAGTGGTTGTTTTTCCGGTGGAGTACGCTGGCGTGAAATGGCAGGTAAAGCTTGACTTTTTTATAAAGAAAACCCTCCTGGGTAAAGACAACTATCTCCGATGGAGTATATCCAAGAATGTTACGAAACGTTTAATGAAAAATAGCTTGCGTGGATGTATAGCACATATACGTCTGTGAGAAGACGTTTGACAAACGCTGATAAAAATATTTTACTGCCCTGAATTCGCTTACGTCTGTTGTTATTTCTAAATTTATTATGATTTAGACAAAATCACAGCCCAAAGTTTTCTTGTAAATATCGTTTGTTTTCTTAAAAATTTCAGAAGGTTTTCAGAATTTCTGGCAAATAAATTGCTCGACCTATTTTTTATATTTTCATATCACTTCACTACGTGCGTTGCATTTCTTACGAACCGTTTTGTTAGTCCAGAAAGATGAAAAATCAAAATTTTGATATTTTCAACTCTGCGACGAGGATGTCAGCCCTCCAAGATTACCCGCTCGGTACTTCTATGACTGAATATGGAAAAACGTTGCCTTATTTGTTTTTTCGCTTGTTGCATGCATTTAGTCTCTGAAAACGCATATTTTTTACAGATATGTGATAGACCCCTACGCCAGTCTAGGTTTGATTGTACTGGTATTTCTGTTTAATATCTATGTATCAGGTTAATGCGTGAATTGAAAGAGCAACTTCTGCGTCTTGTGCAACAATGAAATTCTAGTTTTGAATCTGCCAGTCTTTATGATTGTAACACATTTTGTGCAATATGTCTTAACCGTCTGCGAAAGGTCATAAGTCAAATGTAACGACCATCCCGACTCCACTTTAGATCATCGATATACATCTCATTGTCGGGAGGCTGCTTTCAACTGGGGACAGTGGACAATACTACCACTTAACAAGAATTGTGCATATTTAACTTATGAGCATCTGGCACACCGCAGAGTAGAGATTTAAAAAAATTGTTGATTGGTTCTCATGCGTCACCTTGGCGCGACTAAATACTTGCAGGCTTCAAATTAATAGTCTACTCACATGTGCACCTCATATGTCGCTCGATCAATTATGTTTGCTTATTCATGATGGCACTTTTACAACATTGCTGGAGCCCAAACAATAAAAGCTTGTATGGGGCTTGGATAACTTTTTATTTCAGCGAAGGGAAAACCGCTTTGTGTGTAGGCCTTCTTGGAAACTGTTATTTAGCGCTGAGTCTAATACAACAATTAGGCTACGTTAAATCGCAGAAGATTACTTTACGTTTTCCTATAAATTGCTATTGAAATTTCTTCGACCAGAAATGACTGAACACAAAACCAAGCAACATCATATCACTCACATTTTTGCAAACAAAATGTAGTTTGAGGCATAACCGACATTGCGAAGATTCACCAGAAATTGAGTAGAATTGATGTCGCAAACGCGGCGTGGAGTGGTCCACACTTGATGCTGAACTGACACGCCATAGTTAAAAGCAGATAAACTTCACCATTACCCCAAAGAACTGGATCAGTAGCCCTGTGCTTATACGATTGCTTACGAAGTATCGAATAACTTCCTGCCATTTCCTGTCATGGATCATACAGTTTGCATGGCATAAGAACTAAGGCATCGCTCCTTTAACTCATGTTGCTCAGTAACTGCTACACTGGGAGATGGCTCGTGAAACGATTGCGTTCCCAACCTTAAATGTCATACCAGAAACCTCCAATTGGTGCTTTGTTTTAAGTTGCATGCCTTAAAAACTTCAAATTGGTAATTGTGTTAGTGGCTGTTCGTCCTCATATTGCAAGAGTGTTTTAGTGTTTTATCCGATATTCATGTTTACGGAAACTATTTTTCGCTATGTGCAGCATTTTGTTTGGCTGTGAGTGACAATTCCCAAATTGCAAATGAAATTCAAATGACTTTGATCACATTACGTCCAACACACAATGAATGTGATTGTGTGGTGCATCGTCATATCTGCCGTAGCGCTGAGAAGCTTTACACGTTATTCTGAATGTACAGTCTTCCAGCAATACGTGTCTTTTCCAGTGTCTGCATCTAACGTTACTTGCACCTGTCGTCACGCTAAAATCGGCTTTCTTTTCAGAACAAAATCAACACACACGGTCGTAGTATGACCTAGATGTCTTATACAAAATACAATTTTGTTGCTTAAAGTGCACACATCATGTAAAATTCTTCCTCTCATTACGTTTCGCCTGAAATGAAACTTTGATCAAGGTTTTCCAGCTTGATAAAAAGTGTGACAAGATTTTATGCAAAATCTGTTCCTTGTAGTGATTATGAGAAAAACGTCAGAACGGCAATCACAAAAATTACGCTAAGACGGATATGTGATGCACCATGCATGTTTGCAACCAATTTTCAGTGCTCTTGGTAATGTAAAATAAGATTTGATTTTCCACGTAAAATGTAAAATAAGATTTCAAGGTTGTTTGAAAATAGAATTTGCAAGTTTTGCAGTAGTTAACTGCTTTACTGGTGCTCCGAATCGATATGTTTAGTACGGTTAGGTTTTCACTGTAATAGTACCTGAGGATTCAACAAAGAGCATTTTGTTCTGGAGGATAACCCTTAATACTATTATTCATCGGAAATTCCCATGAACCGGCACATACGCCTAGACAAGCAGCAATCGATCATTGGCTGACTGTCTTCCTATTCAACAATACATTTTGCTTTGAAAGACTGCTGAAAGACCAAAAAACGAATGCATCAAAAAACTTGGTTTATTTCGCCATATTCGTTGTTTCAACCGAAAATATAATTTGGTTCACTGATGTTTGTTTAGCATTTTTAACATATTTTCAAAGAAAATTTTTAATTTAGGACAAACTGGCAAATGCTCGAACAGAAATGGAAAAGCAGGATGCATCTTACTTGCTTGTGACAGTGCTTGATGAAATCGCATGTGAGTGTTTGCCTAACATCATTCAAATTACTTGAATGATTTTTTTACGTGAAACATAATGTTTTGTTTCACTGCTTTTCGAAGGGTTCTTCAACTTGAGAGGTACTGACATTCCATACACGCCAGTTTTCACTTCGTATGCTATCATCTCCAGAGCAGCGGAAATTCTTTTGTTTGCAAACACGAGTTTCTTCGAAACAAACGAAGTGGCGGCTCATTTGAACGAAACTGGCAAGCGTTCGCTCTTCATTAAACTGCTTTCTATTCGCACATGGCATTAGTTATATTTTAGACCTATACTGCTGCTTTTAGATTGCAATACAAGAGCGTCTTGCGTTTACATTCATCCTTACGATGGCGCCCGAAATGTTTTGAGCATGTTAGCTTCTTCGAACGAACAAGACAAGTTTTGGCTGCCAAGAGACGGTACCAACTATGGAATGTACAGCGCTGTAAATCCTGTAAGTTTCAACGTGATGGGCGCATTGCGAATCGAGGTACAGTTGCGTAAACATCATTCCATAACAATAGATGCAGCAAGTCTCTGATACATCACCGTTCAAAGTGGCCAAAGCAGTCAAGAACGAGGTGGAAGTGCAAGCCATGAAAGATGCTCACGTACGTTGCCTTTGCTGTAGCAGCATGTAGGAATCCAACTGGGCGGTGCGAAATGCATTGCCAATAGCAATTTCTGAAAAAAGTTATTGTGATGCAGCATTTTTCAACCTCGTGTCCTAACAGCTGCTCGTATAAGGATAGTGTGAAGTGAAAGCAGGACAGTCTTCGAGATTGCATTCAAACCTACCTTTAGAATATAATAAGCAAGCAAAGGAAAAACGCAAATGTTTCGAAAACGCATTTCATTAACAAAGTCTTTATAACAAACATTTTTTCCTCTGCATGCCGTGCCCAAGTGTGTTTTAGGCGATCATTAATGGCTTGCAACTTCTTTCTATGAGCCAGGTTTACGATGCTATAGCACTGTGCGAATACATACAATGGCTAGAAATCAACGTACCCAAAGATTCTGTCGATGAACTGATTGGTGAAGAGAAACTGAAGAATTTTCGCCTTGCTCAGCCAGCCAGTCGAGGCCTCAGTTTTGGGTCGATATCAGCCAGCGGTCCGAACGGAGCCATCATACATTATGGGTAGGCTACTTGTGCAAAACTTCCGTCGTTGGTTTATTGATTTTCTGAAGTTGCTTATCCGCCCTGGCACTTATCTTAGAATGCGTGTTTTGCAGGTGTATGCCTACTCAATGATGTAATTAGCTATATTGTTTCCAGGACACAAATTTGTCAACTCCATCGGCACAACAGAAGCTATGTATCAAAAATAGATCTTTGCAGCAATACCGATGAGCAAACCTCCCTTAAATCAAATGTACAGTGAAACATCCACTGGCTTAATTTCATAATTGGAATTGTAAATTAAAAAAAAAACAACTGTTTTTGCTCGTTTTTGGTTATTGATTGATTGCTGTGTCTCACTATTGAGTTTCCCACACCATCTTTACGATATACTGGGATATTACCTGTTAAAATGAACAACACTCTAGCAGACATAAACTCTAGCATGGGTAGGGAATGCAGGGAGACAGTTTACACTAACCATTTTCTAAAAGTCTCTTCCACTTCTTACTTTTTATAAAAAACTTTCATTTTGTTATTCATCAACTTTGCTATTCTTACAAACAAACTATAGTAATTCCGTTACGTATTCTGGAATGCCTGACAACCAGAGTTGCTGAATGATTTATTACAAAATAATCGCTTGTTTCAGATCGTCTGAAGAAACAAACCGGAAATTAACAATGGATGAGCTCTATCTTATCGACTCCGGTGGTCAGTATTTTGAAGGCACTACAGATGTTACTCGCACGATGCACTTCGGTAGTCCAACATCATTTGAAATAGTTAAGTACAGTAACAATGCGATTATGAGTCACATTTGTAGAAAACTTTGCTTGACAAGCAATACAAGCCGGTGTGAACTACATTTTTAACTGTTCTTCACAAGCGTACATGAAAGGTTCGTTATGATTAACGCGTTGACAGCAACATCGGACGCAATTTATTTGTTTTTCATTCATAAACGTTTCACTTGAACAGGAAGCATTTACAAGAGTTCTTATGGGCCAAATAGATGTGCAGAGAGCGATATTTCCCTACACAAAGGATGGAAATGATTTAGACATACTGGCACGTCAACATTTGTACGAAATTGGTTTGGAATACAGACATGGCACTGGACACGGTGTTGGACAATATCTCTCAATTCACGAATGTAAGTTGACGAATGCGTCAAGGCTGAGTTGACTGAAATAACTTGTTGCTTCTAATGGTGACGTAGCCCTTTGATACCTGCAAATTGTCGAAACGAAACCCATAGATCGTCGCAAAACCTCCACGGGTTGACCCATTAATATATAATGTCAGCGTATTCAAAGTGTTCACCACGCACATGAAATAGTTGAACATCGAGAATTCAGTAGAAAATCTGAAAAAATAATCTTTCAAACCTCTTGTATAATCAAGACTTTATGTACTAGATCCTCCAGGAATCGGGAATGTTTTGGCTGAAGGATACCCTCTGCAGCCAGGAATGATCACCAGCGTGGGTAAGCAGTCGTTCGGTTCTATTTCCCCAAGCACCAGCTCAGGGAGTTAAAAATGTGCATATCAGAGAAAGACGTCATATATGTGTTGTAACAATATTTACGAAGTTGCGTTTACAATTAATTGGTCTCAGCAAAGGTGACGCAGTCGAATCATTCAACAAATTGTTTGATAGGAATTGATTTCACGTAAAAGTACGCATCCTCAGTCCTGAAATCTGCAGGCAAAAGCTTACGGGTGAAACGCTGAAGAAGTAAAGCAAGATCTGAGGAAGAAAACACACTCTAGACTAAAATAAATCAAAACACAAGCTGCGACAAGTAACTTTACTGGAAAATAGACCGTTCTCTCTCATGAAGCTTATTTCACTTCTTTGTTTGCAGATTTCAGGACTGAAGATGGCCACATTTAGGTTTAAATGATTTCCTAAAAGCTTTTTTTGTTGACTCCACTGAATCACCTTTGAGGAGACCAATACTTGATACGTGTACGTACGCAACATCGCAAAGTTATAAAGGCAGAGCCCGTGCAGGCTGATTCATTGAAAGCTTACAGCAAACCTAGCGCTTTTAATTGTTGCATTTACAACGTACGTAAGGAGCAAAAAGAAGGCAGTCTATCACGTAATAATCACGTAATAAAACAGTTGTATTTTAAGTGTAAGGGTACTTTGGAATACAATGCCCATTGTTATTAAAAGAAAGCAGTGAAGAAAAATGGAAAAAAGAGAAATTTGCAAATAAAAGATAAAAAACAAAGAAAAGTAGTTGTATACTAATAGATTTTTTTAAAGTAAAGATGCAAATATCAGAGAGATTGTAGCTTTCTTGGTTTGATCTGTACAACATTCGTAAAAAAAACTTTTTTTTGAAAAGCAGAAGAAATTTTAAAACCGCATCTTTATCGAAAACAGCGCAAAGTTACTTCTATTTGAATAAGGACTGAGGATGTGTAATTTTACGTGAAATCGATTTCCTATTAAAAATTTGCTGATCAATTCTTTGCTTACCCCATTGTGGAGAGTACATACTAGAAACTTACTTAAATTTTGCTTTGTTTCATAATAACTTGGTCTTCTAATTCAATGTTCCAATGTGAAGCTTCTTCCAGCGTAGAAATGTTACTCGAAACATTGGAGAGAACGGGAATACATACACCCAATAAACTCATCAAAACAATAGCAACGACATGCCCATGGGCGTCGGGAGGATCTTTTCCAGAGCTGACTAACAGCGGATTTTCCAAGTGGTGGTCAAAAGCTTTTTTCAGGGAGGAAACAGTGGTGAAACTTCATTTTGCCAACGCAAACTAGCAGAAAAACATTTTCCTACAAGAAATGATAAGGAAAATAACTCCAAAGTGTAGAGGGAGGCCAAGGCCCCATTGCACACCTCTTCCGACGCCCATGGATATGCCGACTGTTAGAACTTCGGTGAAACAGCTTAAGAGAAATCTTGTTCCTCTGCAAATACGAGTGCTTCTGCAAAAAAGGTTGTTTGTTGCAGAACCTGGCTATTATGAAGAAGGAGCGTTTGGAATCAGGCACGAGAACTTGTGCGTCGTCGTAAATGCAACGACTGAGGTCAGCAGTTTGTTTTTGACAACGGTTTTTGGAAAAAAATATTTAAATAGGCCTACCAAAATCAGTTGCACATTTTCTTTAACACATCGTTTCTAAAAGCTGTTCTGCGTGGATATAAAGTTGAAAACTTTGTGATTTATACAGGGAAACCAGTCAAAAGCTAAAAATTTGCCATTGCGTGGATACTCCTTTTGTATATAACTTGTCAAAACAAACTGCACGTACAAATTTGAGAAGGCAATCTTCTGCTGTCGTGTTTTAAAAACTATATATATTTTTTAAATGGTCACAATGCAAAGCTGGTGAAACCGATCATTTTTCTCTCCCTGGAAGCAGTGTATTTGATTGTGAAATACATATCCCGACCAATTTGGCTTCAGCTAAGGTCATGGACGAGCAGGCCCGTAGCCACGGCGGGGCATTCGAGGGCAGTGCCCCCACATTTTTAGTGCCTCCCAAATTTTGTTGTGCCCTGAAACATTTGTTTTTAACATATAATAAAAACAAAAATATTTCCCCCTGAAATGTATTTTGCCCCCTAAACCTTAAATAAACCTTAAAACCTGGCTACGGGCCTGTGAACGAGACCATGTAAAAAGCTAAACAGACGGAAAGAAGGATATGGCCAGGTGAATTTGCCAATGTGAAATTACCAAAGTCCAGTGCAAACTCAAAGACGAAGATCAAATGTGTTTTCTAGGTGTAAACCTGTTGCGAGGCTAGTTCTACAAAAACACTTTCACAATGCAACAGAAGTTTGTTTTAAAACAACGCGTGTGAGGACAGACCACCGCTAAAGGAAAGAGATTGTTGGGATGTAAAATAGTAGGTTAAAATTTACCAGCAGATTCAAAACTGGCGATTTGGACTGGCGAAATTTCTACTTCGAGGTGGTGATTTGAATGGAAGTCCTACAACCTTATTGACAGTCCTACAATTTTTCCACGTAGATTCTATTTGCATGAGGTTGTAGGACTGACGATGCGTATTGTTGCGTGAAATCGATTACTATTAAAAATTTGCCGATTGATTCAAACTCTTCACATGTATGGAGACTATATAGTTGCTTTGAGAAGGAAAGCTTTTGCCAAACATACTTGGGAAAAATAAGCTTTTATGTCCCTAAAAGCCTAGGTCACTCGTAATTTTCTATTTTGATTCACACATGCCGTGGCTCCATGAAAATCTTCAATTTCAATTTCATTTGCTTCACGAATAGAAATGCCTCTTTTACCTCGCGCTGACTGAGGCTATACCTTTGTGGTTTGTATATCTGCATGGTCTTTGAACTTACACGTTAATGCAAACATGATTTATTTTTACATGGATCTAACGCGTTAAATCACCTTGCTTTGCTTTCAAGCACCAATTTGGAGGCTACGAGTTCTACACTTTCGAACCAATTACTTTGGTACCTTTCCAAAGCAAAATGATCGACATTTCCCTTTTGAGTGATGTACAGGTAAGGTGACATTAGTGCACTTGGATGTAGGCAGAAGTTAACTAGTGGTAATCCTCGACAAAATATCCTGTTTATTTAGCTAAAGTACATCAATGACTACCACCAAAAAGTGCTGGAGGTTGTGGGACAGAAGGCTGACGAGCAAGGAAAGTACGATTTAAAATCATGGCTGGAAACAGCAACTTTGCCACTGGAGAGAAGCTGTGGAAATGCTATATTGTCGAAAACCTTTTTAACTTCTCTTTGTATCAGCATTTCAAGTCTAATCATTGTCAACAAATAAGAATCTGTTGCGTGCAATGCCATGATTTGATGGTGGCAACAAGTGTATTTGTCGCAACTGTCTGATAAATAATATGTCATTTCATTTGAGTAGTGGATGTACGTTTTCACCTAACTATATAAAAGTTCATGTTGAATTTAGCGAACAGAATTTTTGCTCACCCGAAAGTTTTCATTAGAATGTTTAAGGATTGTAGCAAGTATTGATGAATTCGTAGCCAACCCAAAAATAAAGTACTGTAACATTCGCACATAGTGCTGTCCTTGGCCTCAACGGGTAAGCCGCCTTGTGCAGAAAAACGCTACGACGTGGCATTGCCTTTGCAGCAGAATAAAAAATAGAAATTTTATTAAAGCTGGGGTGGAGACAGTGGCGCAGCCAACCCAAAATTTGGAGGGGAGCTAAATATTCTAACTTCAAGCGAGTAACATTATTTTGTTTGGGAAATCGCCTCTCAAGGCACAAAACGACAAGACATTTTAGAAATTTGGGGGCTATGGTTCCCTTGGCCCGATGATTAGATAAGACAGCAAGTCAAGAGAAGTCTCTATCACTCTCTGCTTTTCTTTCCTTATTTTTCTTAGCAAGGTAAAGATAAAACTTCAAGATAGAAGTAATTGTTTTTTGCATCTCAGCTTCGCAATTAATAGAAATAAATATCGTATTTATTCGATTGTAAGCCGCGGCTTACAAAGTTATTTCTTCATTTAGTGCGGCTTATGATCAAGGGCGGCTTATATATTTTTCTTTACCTTATCGAAAGGTATATATGGCGCTCAGTCTTCCCATGGCCACGTTTGTTTAGACAAAACTTTCTTTTTACGTTCTTTTCTCTTCAGCACCACGTGCATATCCATCACAGGAGGGAGTATGATGAACAGAAGACAGTTGCGGTGGTGTAAGCATCATTACCAGGGTTACGAATAAACGCGAAACCTGCTAGTACGCGAAAGTATTTCAGAGGCTTTGGTAACCTATATTCAAGTGCGGCTTACAATCAAGGTCGGGTTACATTAATTTTTAACACCATTTCTTGCGGTATACATTCTAAGGCGGTTTACAATCAAGGGCGGCTAACAATCGAGTACATACGGTATTTAAAAAACAAGAAATTTACTTTACCTGTCTTTCTCTAGTCAAGAAAACCTCAGCATCGTCTGTCTGAGGTCTATGCAGTTCGGTATCCTTTGTCAGACATCAGTTTACAATAAGAATTCTTATGCCGAACTTTCCTTCTGAGCTGGCAGCATCTCGCAGTATGCCTACATAACACACATCCTGGTGTACCACGTACGAAATAAACACGTCCAATTATGAAGGTTTATAATGGACCAAACGTGCAAGCACGTTACTTTCCACAAAGCTCACATGTAAAAACAACTATGAAAACAGAAAATAAAAAACATTTAAAATACCCAAGTCTGAATGGTACCAAACAAACACCAAAAGCAATCCAAGTAATTGTCTTTCATTAGATTTATGAATATTTTATGGCTTGAGTCTTGTGGAAAATACTTACCTTGCATCCTTTGTTATAGGCCTGCAGGTGCTTTGATCATAATAAAATTTGAAGATTGTTTTATTATTTTTGTGTGATAAAAATCTAGTGTGCTAGATTATACTTTTTTAACCGTACAAGCTAAAGTTTTCTTAAAGCATTGCTTGTGTGTGATATATAGCAAAGAACATGTATCAGAGCAAACTTCTAAAGGAAAATTTAGTCACTGAGTTCATGCAAAGACATGTTTGGGCCATTTTTGCACAAATGGAGTCATGAGACACGTGTATTTAATTGGATTCTTATTTTCGTTTCATACACATGCATTTTCAGATGGTCTCATATTATAAAAAATCAAGGCCAAACAGCGCCTTGTTCACACTGGCATAACTAGAGGGTTGGGTCAAGGGGGTCAAAAGTTAATTAAAGGGGGGCCATTGGCCACCGTAGGGGGCCACTAGCCAACATTCAGAAAAAAGTTAAAAAATTATATTGAGCCCAGATGTCGTGGATGTCTATGCTAGCTAAAAATAACAAAAAAAAAAACACCCCAAGAAATGCAGAAAACAACCTACTGAAAACCAAAAGAAAAAGTAACTGTCAAAATGGCAGCTAAAGGGGCACCAGTTTTTACATTTAGCTTGCCAGGGGAGAGACTCGCCCCCTTGCCCTCCGTCAGTTACGCCACTGCTTGTTCATTGAAGAAAACTTTCGAATTGTATTTTGGAATCCACAGGGTAATAAAAAGGCAAGCTTCCAAACATCGTAATCTGTTACTGACAACCTTGCTTTGATCTTGACCATCACCTTACCATATGGATGAAATCTATTAGAAGATCAACGAGAAGATCATAACAATGGGGTATAAATTATTTGGGATGGCAAAAAAATTGGGAATCATCACGCATATGTACACGTGGTTTCGGGGTCTCAGTTGAGGCCTTGCAAACCGAGTGCTTTAGACTTAACTATTGCTAATACATGGGTTCGATCCTAGCAGTTAAGTCAAGGGAAATATTCGCAGGTCAATGCCTGTTTGATTCCCCTATTGCTTCTGACACCTCCCCACTCTTATTCATAATCACTCAATACAAATAAAGGTTGTTCCAGTTTGTTTTATTGTGTAATAGATCATTGTCGCATTGCTAAATAAGAACATGGACCAATTTAGAAACTTTTACAGTTCACATAAGGTCTCTCGAATCTTGCAGACACAAAGTGCTTTTTCTAAGGGGTATCTGGAATTAGCAGTACAGTTTTGAAACCATTATAGCAGTTACATATTTAGGTTGCTTATCTTTAGTGGAAGTAGAGCTTATATCAAATCGTCTGACTATAGATGGCTTTTCCTGTCTAAGGCGTATGTCTCAGTCAGGAAATTATGAGTCATATCTTAACAACAAAAAACGGAAAGCAGGACTTTTATAATTTTCTGGATTGGCGCATGTGGTGGCCAAGAAATGGCGCCACGCATGAATAAGGTGGTTACCAGCAGATCGTTCTCCAGCGTAACAAGTCACTGTGATAGACACCACAAGCGTAAGATTGAAATTCACTCGTCCTTATATATCGGTGGTTTTCAACGTTTTCCTGCAAAGACCCATTTTGTAATCCAATTGAATCTAACGACCTCATTCAGCAAAATTACTAGCCAGGCATATGAAATGCAGTTGTGTTTCCACAATAGAAAATCACCATGACCAATGTTACAATATGACGTCATATTCACGTTTGCAAACCAACGTTTTGGTTGTTTTGGTTAATTTTAAATTTTGTGATTCTATTGTTTCATACATCATTTTATTGGAAGTGGCCCGCAAGTTGTCACGTTTCAGTAAAACGGCCCGTATGTCAAAAGTAGTTGGGCCATGCTGGTTTAAATCATAACAGTCCTGTGGTAACCAGGGGCGGATCCAGGGTGGGGGGCGATCGCCCCCCCTTAAAACCTGAAAAAGTAACTTTATTCACCATGATTTTGTACAATTCGGAAAACAACATTCGCGATGTAAGGCCATTTTGTCGTCCACTGTTTTGTCACAGCAGTTTTGTAAAGTATATTTCATCTCTCTTACAGTAGCAAAGATGTTATGAGACTTGACTACCAAGTATTACTGAAATCGCCCCTCCTAAACTTACTGGTTGGATCCGCCCCTGGTGCTAACTAGCCTAATAATCCAGGTGTTTTGCAAAAATTTATAAAAATATATGTTTGCTATAATTTATGATTCGGTAAATTTACCCCTGTGCGTAAATTTACCCCAGGTTAAGAATCACTGTCATAGAGGGGTCAGCCAGTGGGAGAGAAATGAAGACATTCTAACATCAGGTTTTGAAGTAAACGGCTAACAGAAAAAAATCGGATGGAGGTGCTCAGTGGCACTTGAACGGATATAAGTTGTCTTGATCAAGGTTTCAAATGTTTTGCAAAACATTTAACATGAGGCTGACAGCCATTTGTTTTCACTGAGTTTAAAGCAATATTTGACGATTGATGTTTTACTAGTTATTTATATTCGCTTTTTACATGTTCGGCTTGCGCACGTCGTCTACATGTTGGAGGTGATGGAGGAATCACAAGAAAATACAGAAATCCTAAGGCATCACGAAGCACACGGAAGGTTTGTGTTGCTACGCAAAGGCAGTGCTGATGAGAAGACGCCAACACCGAAGCACCGCACCAAAAACCAGGCCTACTTCAGTTGGTTACCGTCATACAGGAGCGTTAAATGATTGAGGAAAAATCAAGAAGTGCATTGGCTGCACCCCCCTCTCGTGGGGCCTGAACAAGAATGCAACTTTAACTTTATTACGAATGGTTGGGCCAGGCTCACCACCAGATGTGGGTGGGCCTAGTCACTTTTGCTAGGACTACCTAAACAACACCTAATAGATTTGAGGTTCTTGTGAATTTAGAATTTCCCTTGCAACTCTAGAGCTTGGCTGTGAAACCCCAGCAACGGTTAAGCGCTGAACATAGAAGCAAAAATGGTTAAATAGTAGCCTACAGTAACCCCAAGCAAACGTAAAGCTAACACAATATGAACATATGAGTAGGCTATGCTGTTTCTGTCGCCAGGCATAGTCTACTTGGTGCCAACTTTGCTCCACTGGTGTGTTAGCAATGTAGTAGGCTATTTATCGTTGACGTTTCAAGAGTGTACGCAAACTCTTCCTCAGAAGGTGGCAAGAAACAAAATCAAAGCGTACACAGACACTGCATTTCTGAAAATTTTCAGAGTTGTACAAAAAAAGGATAAAAAATGCCATAGAAATAGGCTACCAACATTTTAAACGATCTCCAATTTCAGCGTTGGTAGCCCTGGATTTGACATCTATTCACTAGCCATTGGGTAATATACTTGAATTCTTTTATTTACAAATGTGGCAGATATGTTTCGCGCATTTATTTAACTCTCAAGGTGACCAACTGCAGTGGAGAACGGTCATTTTTTAAACTTGAGATGATAGAATGAACACAGGAGCACCATTAGACAAAATAAGCTGAACAGCCTGATACCAAAGAGTAGGCTATAAAGAGCATGAACGTCTTTGTGAAATAGACGCTACGGCTTCGAGTATCATAAACAAATTCGCTGTGACAAAATCTAGAAAATGCATTCTTAAGCAAAGGTTTGCTGCTTTTGACAAATCGAAATGCTTACTAAATCTGTCAACTTGAGAGCAACCGCTGCTACCCGTACTGGATGTGTTCGGCATGGGGTTGGTCATCAAACGCCCTTCTCAGGGCGCGGCAGCAGAAATGCTGCCGAAAACCCAGTGGCGTAGCGAGGCTAAGTGCTGCCAGGGGCCAACCATAAAAGTGCCGCCCTTTCCACCCTTCAAATTTGCTTACAAAAATTTAAAATGAAAGAAGATTATGTTTCGCGCGTATTTAAAGATATAAGGATTAATAAAGCATCTTAAATCACAATCAAATGCTCACAAACTGAAATGGGTTTTGTTTTTCATTGTCGAATATGAGTCTTGGTTTTTCTGCTTATCACCACCTTTCTTCTTATTAATTCTTCTATTTTTTGCTTTCTTTATGTATGCGTATACGAATCCGACATGTTTCGTCAAATTTTCTTCCCTGTTGGTTTTTAATCTCGGGGGTAAGCTCACCGCATGACTCTTTAATAGTTTGCTCATTCCAGGTGATCACACGAAAAAATTAAGGCATGTGATGGTGATGGCGTCTCAGCTACTTTACAGATGTAAACATTTATATATGTTAAAACTTCGTATATTATCCCCCATCTTTAAGTAAAAAGTAGTATATATACTACGGCTATATCAATCTGATAATATGATCTCAGTGATGTAAATAGCGTTTCATTGTTCACTTCACATTTCAGTAGTGGTTTAATCCTCTTAGTATGTATAAAAAGCTTCTAACGTTAACTCTGTCGGTACTTGCACGGAGCCTCTGTAGGTGCGGGGACCCACTTTGAAAAATATCTTAAACAGGTTTAAAACTATGGTTGAGAAGCCCTGGCTTGCAGTCTTCATCGTGACCTGCACACTTAGTCTAGCTGTTGTTTTAGACTTCTTCCAATTACACGTGCATCGTGCTATTCCTTGCCTTTGTACGTTGCCAACAGAACCATCGCCAGAAGGTCTTCAGTTGTGGGACTTCACGTTTGTGCACAGGGATTGACATTCTAAAATTTAACAAAAAATCCACTTAATTGTAGTGCTTCATATTTCTGAGTTATAGTGCTTCATATTTCAAGAATTGGAGGTTTGTTTGTGGGACTAAGCCCTCGTGGCGACAGGACTGGTGAGCAACAGACGTCTATTTCAAAAACAGTATTACCAAATGCCAAGTGGGACATAAGCCTTAATTCTAATGCTCTGCGGTGATTACAACTTCTTACCTTCAACGGTAAGTGAGTTGAACAACTTTATTTCAATAGAGCCATTGCCAAGTTGTACAATTGTTTTGATTAACGACCCCTGAAAGCCTTCACCACAATCATATCTAAACATATCTTTTACCCTTGTGTTAGGTTTTCAGACTAAGGTTCTTGCCTCAAATTCATCAAATGAGAGCAACACCTTTTCTAAGCTTTTCTTGTTGAATTTTTCTATGACTGCAAATGTTAAGTAAACCGTTGAACAATTTAGACCTTTACGAAACTCACGTGGCCTATCGGCTGGCTCTAATTCACTCCATTGCAGTTCAAACCTACAATCTGAGCTCAAAGTTACTCACGAAAACGCACCAAATGCACCACCCTGCTTCAGGAACGTCATTTTCCGGCACCATTACAGTGGCGTAGCCAGACCAAAAATTTTGTGGGGGCCAAAATGTTTGATTTTAGGCGAATAACACTATTTTGTTTGAAAAAACGCCTCTCCAAGCACAAAATGACTATATTTTCTAAAAATTTGGGGGGGCATGGCCCCTTTGCACCCCCTGGCTACGCCTATGCACCATTACGTCATGCAGAAAAACAACCGTTGTATTGAAACTGAGCAAAGTTATCTTTGCAGAGTTCTTTACTTTAACCGCCAAAATTTAATGTTGGTAAGCCTACCTGAAGACTAGGCTACAGCTTATGGCACTTATTGAAAATATCCCACTTAACATTAAAAACTAGCATGAGATGTGTCAATGAATCTTTTTTATAATTTTGGAGACGGCATTTAGCTGATGCCTGAAATTGCTTCTTACAGGAGCAGTTGAGGCGAACGATCTTGCTCAAGGGGTGCTACGGCGTTACACTCAGTGTCGGTGAATTGGCAGGCTTGTCCGTAGGAATGTCATTCCTATGGGAATCCCATGGGAAACATCCCATGGGATGGGACAGCACACATTTGTATTTCCCATGAGACAGTAGCCATGTCATAGCAACTTCATTACGTCAGAGCTATCCTTTGTTTTTATACTTTTTACCTTAGGTTTTTTACTTGTATCTATTAGGTTTAGTCTAAACCTAGACTGTCATAAATTTAATAACTTTAATTGAATTGCATTCCATATTAATATTATAAAGGGAAAAATCCCGTGGGATGGGACAGGTGTAAATTCCTATGGGATGAGACAGACAAATATGTCCCATGGACAATCCTGTGAATTGGACACACAACCTTCCAATTGAGAAGAGGAACTCTACCACTGTAGCAAAGCAAAAGTATTGCTTACTACATCTAACAAAATTGAACCATTAAAATATTCAAACAAGCCATACAAGGAATCACAAGACAAGCCTGAACATTTCAGCAGCTTCAG
>Ga0210059_1003215_pt1 | contig 26030 bp, 17 predicted proteins | sample Ectturendosymbi2_FD_188042 | JGI IMG/M metagenome (GOLD analysis project Ga0210059, IMG submission 188042) | Ecteinascidia turbinata endosymbiont from Florida, USA - Sample 2 (SPAdes) (version 2) | ecosystem: Host-associated > Tunicates > Ascidians > Unclassified | place: Key West, Florida... | reverse complement strand
CAAAAAGTGTCTGTAACCCTGTGATTTCGCCGGCTTCAATGTCTTGTACTACGTTCTGTATTGTCTGTTTTTATCAACCTGCGTTCTGCAGAGTGTGTGTGTTCATACTATGGACTTCGTTTCTGCTATAAACAAATAAATTAAATTAAATTAAATGCGGTTTTCGTCACGGCCGAAGCACTGCAGACCAAATTTCCACTCTCGAGCTCAACAAAGCCCCAGTGAATGAATGACATCCCAATACATATACTAAAATTGTGTAAAAATGCCTTATCCCCATTTCTAGTCCAAAACTTTAACCTTTGCAGACATTAGGGTACCTACCCCAAAAGTTTAAAGTGTTCACAAGTGGTTTTCATTCACAAAAGGGGCAAAAAGACCTTTGCAACAGGCCAATATCACTTCTCTCACCCATCAGCAAAATATTTAAAAATCACTTTAGTTGCTTGTATTCCTATATTGATCAACACAATATGCTTTCTAAACAGCAATATGGTTTTAGAAGTGGATTGTCAACATCTTTGGCTATATATGACATAGGCTACATGAAAGCTTTTCGGCAAAACACAGAGAAAGGACTTACTACTTGTGCTGTATTCTGTGATTTATCTAAGGCCTTTGATACCCTTGTTCATGAGATACTTCTATGGAAGTTGGAATATTTTTATTGGATTATTAGAGGTTTACTACACAAACTTTTTACTAGTTATTTGCAAGACAGACAGCAGTATAGTGTTGTTGGGGGTATAGGTTAACTACCCGGGGGGTAACTCTAGGGTCAACCCAGTGTTTATCACTAGGACCCCTACTATTTACCTTATACGTGAATGACCTTCAACAAGCATCAAACTTAACTCCTACACTCTTTCCTGATAACATATTGTTGACAATATCCTGTGCCAGTTCTGCCAACTTGCAAAATGGAGTGGATCAGTGGCGTGCGCAGAAAATGTTCATGGGGGTTTCATTCAGTGGCATATGGTGGCCTTTTGTATTTGGTGTGCGGTGCTTGTGACGTCACAATTTGACGTCATATTCATGTTTTCAAGCGAAGTTTGTTGACATAATTTGCATATTCTTCTACACGCACTCCCCTTATTTTTGTAAAAATTCAAGCCCTATACACTCCCCTTTTAATAAAGCTTTTGTAAAATATCAAGCTCAAGGGGGGGATTAACCCCACCCCTTGCGTACGCCCTTGGAGTGAATAGTGAACTGCAAATGTTGATGAATGGATGAGATATAATAAGTTGCTTTAAATTACTCAAAAACCACACATATGCTTATCAGTAGCAACATAAGCCAATCTTGTAATTTTAAAGTAAAAATTAATTACTATGAAATAAAACACACAACTTGCACCAAGTATCTTGGGGTGTATATCAACCAACATCTTTCCTGGACAGACCGCATAGATAACCTTGAAATAAAACTCTCCTTAAGTGTTGCAGTGTTTTATAGGATAACGTATTACCTAAGGAATAATGCATTCAGATCAGTTTACTACAGTTTAACTTGTAGTCATCTTCAATATGCAATTTGTGTCTAGGGTGGAGCTGGAAAAACAGCTTTGAACCGACTGAATGTTTTACGTAACAAAGTATGAAGAGCAATGACCATATAGTCGAGAGTCTCACCACTGCATAAAAAGTTAAACTTTCTTAAAATTAATGATATATACATTCTTGAAACAGGCAAGTTCATGCATAGGTCATACTTGGGTAGAATTCCTGTCGATTTCGATCAATTGTTTACTTCTGTAAATCAGGCCCACTTCTGCAAGTCAGGCCCACTCCCATGCAACCCGTGCTACCACAAGAGGTGGATACATTTGGCAACTGGCTACGAAAGTCAAAGGCATAATATCTCTAAAACACATTGGCCCAAAATCTGGGACTCCACTGATCCTTCCTTATATGATATTTCACTATCTGCCTTCAAAAGGCAGTTAAAAGACAGACTGGTTGATGAATATACTGTAGTGATTGACTAGCCTATACGATGCTATGTTATGACGCTGACGTGAGGGCTGTATAACTTGGATTTACTGATCTCTGCCTATTTGTAACGTACCATTGATTTGGTATGACAAGTATATACTGTAAGTGCAACATCAGTTTTAGATTCTAATGTGCTTTGCGTGCATGAATTGACTGTTTATTGCTGTTTCATGTTTTTTTTGTGTACTTGTTTGCTGCCTCTTTCTTTTGCAGGGAAAATGCACCAAAAAGATTCTTCTCCATCATATGCAGCCGGCCGTCGACCTTGGAGCTTTTCTGCACCATCATGAAATGTTTCTGCACAACTTTTGAAGCTTTGTACACCACAGTGCGCGTAACTCCTCAAGCGGCTGGCTTTTGCGGAAGTTGGAGAATTGACCTCTTCTTGACACCAAAATACGTACTGGTGCAGAGCAACAGTTGTCCGCTTGGATGCGAAAGGGTTATGGAAATCCGGGCAGAGTTTCATTTTAGCTGGGTTTACACTTTCTCTGCTATTCTCAGCTCCTTGCGGAACTGGGCAAACCACTATAGATGCCGGTTGCGACCCAGCATTCCCGCGCAACTGTGTTGATCATCCAGCAGACTGCAACCTCTTCAAAAAACATAACCTTATTAAATTCGCAACAATTCGGCCATCAACTTCAAACCACGATAGAAATTTATGAAACTGTCGAGGGGCGCCCGACAAGATAACCTGTTTAACAGTTTTTTTTCGGTGTCCCAGCGCCTTAACTTTAATTTGCATGAAATTGTTTAATGTTTGCGCCAATAAACTCTATCTATCTATCTATCTATCTATCTATCTATCTATCTATCTATCTATCTATCTATCTATCTATCTATCATCTATCTATCTATCTCAAGCTAATTTTCGAGAAACTTTGGGAGCATGCCAAAGACGTATAGGCCTAGGCATGTTTTGTCGACCTATGGAAGATATATGACAGGGTTCTTTGTGAAAGCTTTGGTATGTTTTTCGGGAGTACGGTATTGACGGCTGTCTGTTAGTGGCCGTCAGGGCCTCCAAGAGAAGTCTTTTTAGGCGGAACAAAACCATTTGGGGCTCCTAAGACTTGCAAAGCTATTTTGAAATAGCCTAAATCAGTGCTCTTCAACAGGGGTTCCGCGGACACCTAGGGTTCCGCAAAACATGTAGTGGGGTTTAGTGAGTTTTTGTTGAAGAGCACTGTTCGTTTAAGCGCCTAATGACGAAATATTTGATTTTCTTATAAGTTATTCGTGTTTTTTCAATTTTTATAATGGGTGTCCCATGACAAACGCGAAAGTACATCAAGCTTTCCACCACGAAAAAAAGGTTGAAGACCACTGGCCTAAATAAAAGTTGAGGCTAATTAATATGCATCAAACTTCAACAAGAAGTGCTCGTTTATTGATCATATGAAACATTATGTTGAAACATACCACTATTCAAGTAATGTGATAACATTACCATTTTTTTGAACATGACTTTTAAATGTTCGTACATAGTACAACCTTATCAAGAAAGAAATTAGAAAAAATGCCGAAGTCTCAGAAAGAATGGAATCGATCGAGGTTGGATAAAACGCTGCTAGTGAAATTAAACCGCGACCTCATTGAGAAACTGTATCCTTGGAATGAGCTCACTTATTATAACAAGAATGAAGGGACAGAACGAAATAATTTGTCAACCGAAATAGCCACACGGCCGGCGACCACTGCTTTGAAGCATCCTGTTGAAATACTGTAAGACAGGGGTGCCCAACCTTCACTGACATAGGATCTACCTTTACATTTTTCAGTCTCTGGAGATCTACTAATCTGGCAAAGCTTTGAAACAAAACAAACCGAGAATGTGGCAAACTCGATATGGTGCTATCTTAGCTGCCTTACCTCTCGTATTTGGCTTGGTAAAAATAAACTGTTGTGTAGCTAGTTGTGATTTCAATTCCTCTAACTTTTTTTTTCTTAATTCACTTTGGACAGGAAAATCCTTTGTGTACTTATTTTAGTTCGGCAAACCCTTATACATGCATAAAATCACCCGCGATCGACTGCCAGGCATTTAAAGATCGACCGGTAGATCGCGATCGACTGGTTGGGCACCCCTGTTGTAAGTGGTTACAGTAGTTTCTCCTGTATGGTTTCGAAATCTTCAGAGTTCTGGGTATGTCCGCTAATCCTTCGATCAGAGTCGGTATCTGCTTGCGACGCAATTTTAACAATCAGCAAATTGCACTGCGACAAGGGTGTGTGCTACCTGTCACCACTCATCTTCAGGGTCTCCAAATTATGGCCTGCGGGCCAAATGCGGCCCGACAAGCCATTTCATCCGCCCGCAAAACACATTTTGCCAATGATGAAAAGGTAATATATACGAAATAAGTTTGATTCTGTACAATGTGACATATCTCAAAACAATCACATTACGTAAGATGTCCGGTCTTCGAACTGCTGTGCAACAGCTTGTGTCAGTTGCGTGCAGAGGTCCGGTGATGCCCGAGGCAACTGCTTGATTGGATGCCCACTTTCCAAATTTTAGTATTGAGCAGTGGAGTATGACGGTTACTGTTTCTGGATATACCCTGTTTGTGACGTCACAATATGACGTCATATTCACGTTGGCAAACCAACGTTTTGGCGAAGTTTTTTGACACGACATGCATATTCAGGGAAGCCGGAGAACTTGTAGGGCAGGGGGAGCAGTAAAAGAGTTGAGGGCAATGGAAACTTATAAAAGAATCGCTACCGATTATATTTGTTTCTGTTCATCAACATTGTTGACCTCAAAAATAATAACAGAAATTATAGAAAATCATTCTGAATTTTCTGGGTGCCCGAATAGCTGCAATAAATGTGTTTCAAGTCGATCTTGAGGAACCATGTAATTAGCTATGATACTACAATGAAGAAGCACCTCCGCCCCCGTTGCCCCCTTTTTTAGGTCAGAGGAGGCAATGCCCCCGCCATGCCTCCATTCTCCGGCGTCCCTGTGCACATTATTCTACACGCACTCTCTTTACTTGTTTTGCATTATGTGCCACTGTAATGAATATAAACTACCAGCGGTCTCCTAAGACAGAGCAGTTCATAAGTGCAAAAATATCTGGCAATGCGTTAAAACAGGGGAGTGGAACACACTCAGTGCTGCGTCAGCACAGTTCACAACTGCAAAAATACAAGTCTGCACGAATGTCTGGTCGAATAGCAGTCGATCAGAAGGTATGCGGCGGGGATGACGGACGCCCAAGGTTGACAGTTTGAAATTTGTAAACCACGCAAAAATTGAGAATGCGCTTAAAGTACACAAGAAAATTTTCGTGTTTTATTATGTGGGAAAGAACAGATACGGGCTTGTGTGAGCCGTTATGATCCATCCGCCTGAACTGCCAATTAAATGACTAATCTCGAAATGATGCACATATTACAAGCACAGGTGTACGACTGTATTAGCGCACACCAAAGGTTGCCACATCTAAAAACCACACAGGAAACTAGTGATGCATCATAAAATCATCTAAATCATGCAGGTTGAAATAGTACAGTTTTGACATTTGGCTCAAAAGATCAATTCAACGTCCATAATTATCTTCAGGGTTAATGTAATTGGACCCATCCAACAAAAACACCCGTTTTGTTTCAAAGCCCAGTTAACCAAAAATCCCACTCTCTTCTTTTCCTTTGAAAAATGTAACATGTAAAAAGTAAAATAAGCAGCACGCTTGCACAGTTAATTGTAATTTTTTTTTATGAAAAGAAATGAACAGCAACGAAATTTGAAGGACTTGAAAAAAAGAGAAGAATATTTCGAACAGTTTGAATAAATTATATTGGTTATCTTCTTCAGCTCTGTAAAATTGGTATATTTTAATCAATTTTTCTGCCTTCTCTGCCTCCAAGCTGTTTCTGGTTGGTCCGTATCAATTCATATGTTGAAAAAATACACTCTATAGATGCTGAACTAGCAGGGCCTGTACATAAACTTGACGTAAAATATAGAGTTTGTGCGGAAGTGACTTTTCTGTTTGCTGTGCGCATGCTTGCCAAGCCTTACCACGTAGGAGTGAATTGACCAACAACACTGTGCGAAAACAAAGATGGGAATATGTTTTTTATCCTCAAATTTAAATTCCATATAGATATAACCAGGGTTGCGGACATGGGTGGCGGAACCTTTTTCAAAGTGGGGGGGCACAAGTGCACATCAATAAAACTATCAAAAATGTTTACGGTTTTTATAGAATTTGACAACTGTGACGTCACAAACTTTGAAATGACGTCATTACCTATACACTGTTGCAACCTCTCCGGTGGTGTTGCGTTGATTGTGTGATTCACCACGAACGGGATGTGCGTGAAGAATAACACCATTATATACGTAGCGCGAGCAAGCAATAGTAAGAGAAATTGCGACGCATGATCTCTATTGTTGCTTGCTGCCGCGGTGCGAAGCATTGCGCACATGCCGCTCGGGATTTCCGATGGCAACAAAATGGTGCTGTGACCAGGATGTGGGGGTCGTGCCGAGTTCAGGCCTTCACAAAAAGAACGTGCGATCGGTGCGGTTCGTTGTAAAAATGAGGGGATGTTGTTGCAACCTCTCCGGTGGTGTTGCGTTGATTGTGTGATTCACCACGAACGGGATGTGCTTGAAAAATAACACCATAATATACGTAGCGCGAGCAAGCAATAGCAAGAGAGATTGCGAGCATGATCTGTATTGCTGCTTGCTGCCGCGGTGCGAAGCATTGCGCACATGCCGCTCGGGATTTCCGATCGCATCAACACCATATGAAAGTCTAAACTACATTATTTTAGCCAAAATTACAATATGCACTATGAAAACGTATCGGTGAACCACCTGAAGTTCAAAAGGCTGTCACAGGGGCGACCAACGTCACTCGGCTCATCATTCGATTTATTCTGACTGAAAAAAACGTTCGAGGCTTGCGTCACCGAAATTTCTATTTGCTCTCGTTTTGACTGGCATTATCGCTGCTCAGTGACGTTACAACAAATGAGAAGTTCTCATGATAACTTCTCTATTGTTGAGTAACGTACGTCACAGAGCAGTGATAACGCCAGTAAGTCCTCTGCTTATTAGGATCATTCATATCAGCCCGAGTTACTCGACATTTTATCTTTCGTTTGAAATTATTCTCGAAATGGGAACTGTCCATTGGGTTGGACTTCAAATCCAATGTTCTATGCAAATCCATTGCTTCAAAAACATTCAGTCCGATATGAATTCTGTTTCAAAAATACAATTTTGTAAAGTTCGGAAAATAACTTTCGCGATATAAATCCTTTTGTCGTCCATTGTTTTGTCACATGAGTGTTGCTAAGTATGCTTCATCTCTCTTACAGTAGCGAAGCCGTTATGAAGCTTGACTAACAAATATTACTGAAACTGCCCCGCTGAACTTACTGGCTAGATTCGCCCCTGGCCGAGTAAAGTGCGAGCGAACGAAGTCGAGAGAACGCTCACTACGAACGATATTGTTGTATTCAAGTTACCTGCAACATGAACGCGAAAGGCCTGGCATGGAGCGAAAATATATGAACAGTGACAACGCCCAATGAAGAGAGCCTAAGTTAACAACTTGTGAAGTAGGATTGGACCTTGGGTGGTGGCACAAAAAGTTTGCACAATTGAAATTGATCCGACAAATAGTTCATTTTGCGTATAAGATTCAGTAAAATTTCACTATTTAGAATGGCGTTAAAACGCTTGAAATTACACCAATTTTTAATAGTGTAGCCAGGGCCGTAACGAGGTTAAATGGCGCCCGGGGCAAGAAGCAAGTTTGGCGCCCACAAATTCGAATTTGAGGTCTTCATAGGGTAAATATATTATATTGAAGAAAGTACTGTGAAATTGTTGGGACTTTTCGGCCACCCCCCAGTCATTCGGGGCGCTCCCCCTAGTGATTCGGCGCCTAGGGAATCGTGCCCCGGTTTGCCCCCCGTCGTTACGCCCCTGGTTTGGCACAAACGTTTTCCTATACACAAGCATGGATGTAGGAAGGGGGGCAAGAATGTGAAAATTTCAGCAAAATAGGCTGTTTTCTTAGTTTTGAGTGGTAAACATCAAATTTCACCACTGTTGTCCCCCTAGAAAAACGTTTCGAAAACTCCACTAGTGGCCCCACCTGGAAAAAATCCTTCCGACGCACATGCACACAAGCATGTAAAATCACACCATTTTTATAAAAAAATTGTGTTGTGTTTCACCATCTGGCAACACAGTTCAACAACACCAATGCAGTAAGCAAGCCAAAGCAGCGTGACAGATTGCGCACAGTGTATTCTGCCAAACAATTACGAAATCCTGGCAAATTACAAATGACATATTACAGATAATATTGTCAAAATACTGCTAAATTCTAATAAGTTTTTTCATTAAACGATTTACTTTAATAATGGACCCAATAGTAATTGTCTTACTTAAACGTGTATAAGCAAAATTCGACATTTAAAGGTGGGGGGCCATCCCCCCAGAAATAAAAGTGGGGGGTCCTGGGCCCATGCGGCCACCCCGGTTCCGCCACCTATGGTTGCGGAGTCGGAGTGAGAGTCGTATGGAGTCGGAGGTTTTTAGGTGGAGTCGGATTCCTAACAACACTGGGAGTCCAATTGGATCAATTAGGTCACATTACATCACACTCTTAAATTGAGAAGTCCAGTTGAAATTGTACAATTTCTTTGAAACTTTTGTTGAAATAGAGATTTCTTGTTGTGCACCACGATTTCCATTGATTTGAACAGCCAAATTACATTCCCTTCATGTTAAAGAGTCGGAGTCGAGAATTTTGGAAAGGTCGGAGTTGGAGTCGGATATTTTAACTCCGACTCCGCAACCCTGGGTATAACAAGTTATTATTGTGTAATTCTGAAAATGGTGATATTGCATGATGCAATAAAAACAATTCAGAATGTGGTTTTTGTGTTTTTTTTTAAAAGAGCCCGTTCCTTAAAAAAGCAAAAACATAGATTAAAAAAACAAGTGTGTTGTTTTTTTTTTCAACGGGTTTTCTTAACCTAGATTACCTTTCAGTACTTTTTTGTGATTTTCCCTTGATCGGACGATCTGGAACAAGTCGCGTCACTACCAATTTGATTGGGTGTGCTCCGCACACCTGAAGCCTGGGTCCCTGTTATTGAAGAATGTGAGAGTTACTGGCATTTGAATATGTAAGAATTAGTGTTGACAATAAAACAAGTTTCGAAAAATTAAATCCATGCAGCATGTGTTAGTAGCCATACAATAAGAAAAGTCATCTAGTCACAGCATTAAACTTTATAATTTCACTTTTTAGATGCCCCCCTGCCTTGGATGCCCGGGGCCGTCGCCCTGTTCGCCTGCCCCTCTGCACGCCACTGGCTTTTGTGTCCCTCTCCCAAAAATTTGGATACCCCTGGTCTACATCAATTGGGTACACAGTAACAAACGAGTCGAAGAGAGGACACTGCTGGGAACTGCAGAGTAAACTGTTTGCTTTTTGCAGCCGATTTGGTCCTACTGGCGTCTTCTCCACACGGCCTCAACAGAGCACCTACTTGGTGCAAACAATGCGAACGCTAAACAATCCAACAGTGAAAATCCAGTAAACTGCCCTTTTCTTCTTCAGACGGCAAAGTGTTGGGTTTTGATTCGTATTTTCAGAGTGTCATTCAAACGCCAGTAACCAAGCCAACAACACTGCTACAGGATTGGTACTAGAACGCCTCTTCTCAAAAGTGGACACCAAAGGCAACTACAACAATGGTTGTAGATATGATTTCGAATTATTTTAATTCTGGTAAAACTTTTCTGAAGCAAACTCCAGGAATGTCGGAGTTAAATAAAGATGAGAAAAAAGACGAGGTCAAATCTCATGAAAAACTCGTCTCGATGCTACACCCGCCTCCTTTACACGAACATACGAAAGCATCAGCGCCAATACACAGGGACTTGTTTTCATATTCCCCTGTACGATAGCAGTGTATAGACGTACCGCGACGTTTGGCAATCAAACAACAGATATGATGGATTGTGGAAAGTTTTATTTGTGCACACTCGGCGGCAGATGATCAACGAAACAGTAATGAAATATGAAAAGGGCTGGTACGAAACGATAGCACGTTGCAGGCAGAGCACCATGAGATCTGAGAAAAACATCATCAGCCTGTTGCTACGATAAAGTGGATCTTGATAAATCTGTGACAGCATTGGCCAGGGCATGGGGCATGGTTTCCCAACCTTTTTACGTTCTCGTACCACATCCCGTGTTGCCAACCCGTACCACTTCTTCCAGAACAACTAATCTGATCGAATCTTAGTTCATTCAGAAAAATAATATACAGTAGAATTTGCCTAATTCGTCACCTCAAGGGGGTTAGAAAAAAGTGACGATTTAGGCGAACTGACGAATTATGCAAACAGGTGAGATCTCTATCGCAGAAGATGTGTATACTTTATCATAGTAACTCGTTTACATAGTGCTTTTATTTGCAGTAAAATACAAGTTTATGACTTTTTGGCTGAATACAACAATTAATTCTTCCATCTAGGCTCCTCCATTAAATCTAACACCTTTTAAATCTTTAATAAACTTTTCCGCGTTCTCTCAATGGGGAGTGGATCGCGCGTATCTAGACTCTTCAATTTAATCTAGTACTTCTTAAATCTTCAAAATACTCTAAAGACTTCCCGCGTTCTCTTAATGGGGAGTTGGGTCGCACTTCGCACCTTGTGTATAAATGCGACAAAGAAATTGCGAGGTGCAACAATTTTTAGATAAGGATCCTAAATTTGTTTGAGATCCCACCCGTACTAGCTGCTGAGACATCAAAAGCAAAACTGCAAATGACGTATTAGCCGATCAAAACGCTTCCAAGGGATAGAAAGAGGTGACGAATTGAGCAAATTGACGAATCAGACGAACAGAAATGCACACAAAAGACAGATTCTGGCGGGACCGACGAAAAAGTGACGAATTGAGCGAATTAGGCAAATTCTACTGTACATTAAAGTTACAATAGAAGACCACAACTAAATTTAATGAGATTTTTGTTTACTTTCCACCAATTGGTCGGTGCGTGGCGTATATTTGCTAACAGTGCATCGAAAGTCATAATGTTACGAAACAATAGCACGCTACAGGAAAATTTCATTTCTTAGAAACAAAGCCTGATATGTAAACTAGAAAGCTGTGAATCCAGGTTTTTGTGAAAAACTGGAAGTTACTCGCGTACCACAGGTTGGGAGCCCCTGCTCTAAGGTGCGCAAACTGCGCAGTACCACGTGGCCATTTGCCCAATGAAATCTCATTCTCGCGCACTTGCAACATTGCAAACTTGATATCGTATATATATATATTTATATATATATCGCATAGCCCTTTTGCCGCCTGAAACGCTCCACTAGTTGCGTGTCAACATGGTTGCGCAAGCGCATGCGCACTGAAACAAACATTTTCTCGGTGCAAAAATTTCTTGGAGGGAACACTGACATTGGGCGAGCACAATCAAGGGATTCAAAACATCGCGCGTTTATTCTGACTGCCGGTTCAAAATGAATGCCGCAAAGCGTAACTGCGTTGAAGAAGCCAGCGAAAACGTCAGGTACACGAAAAATACCACGTCTAAGATTTAGCTGCAAAACCCCGCAGCCAAGTTCGCAACGAAAACGCAACGTTCCGTTCGACCAACTGTCTGTCGAATGCTTTCAAGGCATCCAACGCTGTCGGTCCAGTCGACGTCGGGTGCTTTTCATCGCTTGATGGCGCGGCGTAGTGCTTTTCAATCAGACGCGCGAACGTGTCGATTGTGGCTTTGACGAAGTCTGGGTAATGCATAACGCAGCCAGTCACGTGACCAGCGTCGATCTCTCGAATCTGAAACAAGACGCTCGTGTCAGGAGTCCACGAGGACAAATCTTTGAAATACTCGCAAAAATACAACACTGCACGAATTTCCAATTGCCTGCTTCAGCAAAATCTTTGCGGGTACTGTACTAATAGTTTAGGGCCAGGAACTAAACCTCCGCAAATGCTTGACACATTGTGGGTGCGAAATAAACAAAGGGAATTCCAAAGCGAGCTCTGGCAAGGTGACAGTCGCTGTGTTGTCTAGTCATGAGTAGACCCCACTTTGCATCCCAAGAAGTACAGTTTCTCAACTGGATTCTACCCATCACCGCCGTTGGGCCGTAAGGAAAGGCTTTCACCATTTCGTACTGATTTATACAAAGCAACACCTGGACTTCATTTTGTTTGGCTTGATTTATTTTAAATTTTAGTGTGGCGAATAAAATAATATAATGTAAATATGTTGAAACGTTCTTTTCTTGAAAGGCAGGGGCTACGGGTCTCGGTAGGTAGGGGGCACCAATCCCGGAAAGTGGAGCACCGTTGCCCCGTAGAGTCCAACGCAAAGGAGCAGTCAATACGCCTGGGACAGGTTCAGCTGGCTGCAGGGCCGCCAGAGTGGAGAAATACTTCTTACATGCCCACTGGTTGCCAGTACTTGGACTGCCTTCCGTGCTTCTGTTGCGGCCAGTGGCCCAACTATATGGACAAGTACGTACGGACTGACAAGTACGTTCGTTGAATGCGTTTTTCTGCTCGCCTTTCTGTGTATGTATTTACGATCTCGCGGAACCTCTCTGGATCTCTTTTCGTCAGTAGTGCCGTGAGCGAGTTGTCGTCTGCCTGATCCATTAACTGTTTTCTGCGATATGTTTGCTGCTGTATAGTCGTAAAAGACAAGTCGCTGTCTGTGTTAATAGTTGATAGATGTTGCCGTTTTGCGTCATTAAAACCAGTGCAGAACTCGAGGCAATAGAGTGTACAGTGTCACCTCTCAACTCCCCTGCCTGTTTCGTGTCTCTAACAGCCGCGAGCCTGAGTAACGCCTTCATCATCGCATAGGACAGCGTGAATCAGATTCACAGTTCGTGCTTGTGTGTTACAGAGTGAGAGACACGTCAACAGTTCAAGAGTTCAGTCTAAGAGACAATTTTATCCACAATTGGAGTTGTGTCAGGTGTCAGAATTCCAGGGCAGAGCGGACCTGAAGTAATGATGGCTAAAGGGCATTCCGTTTTCCCCAAAAATGCAGAATTGGGGAAGAGCAGCTCACCACCTGTTCCAGTTTGGCGTCTGCTCACGACTCAAACAGTAAAATGACCTAAAAAATGCAAAAAATCTTCTGTTGTTCTGTTTGCATCACATAAAATTGCTGGCTGCGCCGCTTCCCATTACGATATCGAAACAACAACAACGAATTGGACTGACGATTAATGTAGTTCATATTGAGCGTTCTCAAAGAATAACTATTGATTTTACAAGCACAAGCATCTTGGCGTGAAACTTGAAAATACAAAAAGTGCCATATTGCATATTTTTTTACAACTGCACAAAAAACACAATCAACTTGAGGAACACAAGTGAGATGTATGCTTTGTGACTTGCGTTACATAGATGGCCCATGCCGTCGCTTTCGCGGCGATCAGAACGACGAAGACACGAGAACATTTTTGCTGAAAGTTCTTATACAACGCAATTGCGAGTACATACAAATGTAACTGCACAACACAGGAATTGTCCTTTCAGTGGCATCGACGATCGCCCAAGCAGAGATTTATTTACGGTGTTGAAGAGAATCGCTCAACCGCACACACTTGGTCTTCGACGAGGTTATTCCTATAGGAAGGCAGTAGGTAACACGACCGGACTCCAACGAAGATTGCATCCGCATTGGAGAAATTCCCTGCTACAGTCATTATGCCGAGCGCTTGGCCAGACTGAAGCAAGTTCCAATTTTTAAGGTCTTGAAACGACCCGGCCGAGATTCGAACCACACGAACAACGACCTACCAGACATGAAGCGAGCGCTCTAACCACTAGGCCATACGTCCGGCAGTTACGTCCGACTTGCGTTAACTGCGTCCGTAATGTGGTAAGCAAGCAGCTGAAACCTGACTTTTTGTCTCTTATGCGCAAGTGAAATAAAAAACTGAGATGAAAAACCATAAGGAAACCTGAATAAACCAAAGAGTAATCACAACGGTAGAAACTATACGCACAATAAAAAATGTTTTTCTACGAACCTCGCATCCTGGCCACAATTTATCCATTGGTGTAAGATTGGATCTTGGAAAGTAAGCATCTCCTTTCGCGCACACAAATGTCACAGTGCTGGTATCGACTGGTTTTGAGAAATTTCCAAGGTGTGTTATGTGATCCATTACCTCCTTCATAAAATTAATCGTATCTTTTTGGCGCCTCTCACGGTCAATTCTACTCCGAGCAGAACCAGCTGAACTTGCGCTGGAAAGTGCGGACATTCCTCCTAAAGAAAACATTTTTTTTTCGCTATTAAAATTAATTCAAATTTAGTTCGCAAAAAACAATTGAATTGAATTTAAATTTTCTGCAGAGTTCTCGCACTTTTTTTAGCAGTGCTGTTTCAAAAACGTTAATGATTTTAACTAATTGTGGAAATCGTCGCATCATCGTTTTGCGCTTGTCCCCGTTTAACAGGAACTGGAAAAATACCTTTAAAAAAGAACAACTGAATAAATAAATATGAAAAATGAGACAACTATTTCTGCTCTAAAGTATCAAACAGCAATATTTCGAATGAGCTTTCTACAAGCACTATTTGCATAAATACGTGCGGATGTCTGCATATTTATTATGAATGACAATCGTTATTTTCAGCTAGCAATTAGTTAGCAAACTAGGTAAAAGCGTCCCTGCCTATCATCCCCAGTGAAATGTCTTAGAGTTCAGGTCGTGTCTGGTGGTAACACCGTGTATACCCTTTTGGAGGAAGAATTGCTATCAATACATAGAAATGAAATTAAAGCGTGTGGGAAAGCTCTACCTATTTTTTGAACTTCATTATCTTCCCAGCTTTACTTTCTGTTTGTTACGATTTTTGACTGCCCATATCTTTAACTTAAATCCAGCACCTTCTGGCTTAATAGATATAAAATGAGGTATGCGTGGACATCAGATATGGGGTAATCGTAAACGATTACAGCTTTTTGAGTAATTGCAATCGATTGAACTGAATAAAAATGACATGTCATTGCAATTGATTACATTGCCAATTTAATCGTGATCGACGATTACTTTCGCGACTTGGAAACCTTCACTTTACATCACTGTGCAACGATCTGCGATTTTGGTGGCTGGGTTTTCTCTTTTATCATCATTTCTTACGGTTATGTTTCAGGGGAGGCTATTTGCACGTCTGTGTACATTAAATCTTAGACAGACCAGCGACAAGCACAGCGTATGTAGATAATTCTCGCTTTCTTCCAGCTAGCCTTCCTGTTGGCCGCCAGAAGTAACGTAGTGAGTGTAGTGAGACGTAGCAACAAAAATAAGAGCTTTAATTAAACATTGACATTTCGGCAACAAAAGAGATAGCGGTACATTACGAAGAGAGGTGTTGGTTTTATTTATGTATAATCAGAGTGAACTTATGAAGGCAAGTGCTGGAGTACACTATGTATATAATTAGTACAGTAATTTATATAAATTAACTTTTTTTCATAGGAATAAGGTATTTAAACCTTAAACCAAGTCGAAAGCACCTTTCCACAACGCTGATAACTAGCATATCAACAGAGATCATCCACGGATACTGGCAGAAAACTCAATGAAACCAGTGAGGTTTTGTTGACAGACAAATGCGCAGCTATACTGGCATCTTTATTCACTTCATTTCAAATTCAAAGCTACACAATGTTGAACTGGCTTGCAGACGATCCAATGGCCATCACACAGCTGGAAACATCGTAACCCACAGGTCGAAGAAATAGTCAGCAATTTTGAAATATAATTAACGACTTTTCAGTGTTGCTGGACGAATGTTCAAGCCTGATAGATGTCGTTGACTGATAAAAGGTTTGAAGCATTGATGTTTATCAACTGTAACAAAGATTTTAAACACCGATAATTTTTGTTTAATCAATATTCTAAAGCAGGGCAGGGTCTCCACACTTTTTTGTCCGAGGGTCACATGAGCAATTACACAACAGTTCGAGGACTGGGCATCGTATGTAATATGATTGTTTCGGCATATGTTACATTCTACCAAATCAACAAACTTTTTGCATTATTTTTTCGTTGTTGACAAAATGACTTCATGGGTTGGATGAAATGGCTTTGCAAGTCGGATTTGGCCTGCAGGCCATAGTTTGGAGACCCCTGTTCCAAAGTGTTTGTTGCAGTGGAGTAACTGACAGGAGGCCACAGGGGCGAATCGACCCCCCTGGCAAGCTAAATGTAAAAACCAAGCCACACTTAGCTTATATTTCAGTTTTAGTATTATTTTGGTTTTCAGTAGGTTGTTGTTTTTTTGCATTTTTCAGAGTATTTTGTTGATTTAGGGTTTTAGTATAGCCATCCACACCCGGATTCACCATCATTTCTTAAGTTTTTTCTGAGTGTCAACTAGTAGGTCCCCTACAGAGGCCAGTAGGCCTCTTTCAGCAAAGTTTCCCCCTTGGCTCAAACCGCTAGTTTCGCCAGTGGTTTGTTGACTGCACGAACATCTCAGTAAACAATTAATGTGATTTTTCTTTTTTTCTAGTGCTTAATCCTTACATATTGGTAATTTTTTTTATTGCATTCATTCATATCATATGTCGTCTGAAAATACACCTGCATCAAACCATGCAAATGGCTTGTTGTCTTTGTGAAGATGTTTCAAGACAAACGTAATCGCGATCGTAATCTTGATTACTTTCAATGCAATCGTAATCGATAACATTGTGATTTTGTTTACACAAATTTGTAATCGAGCATATGGCAAGCAATCGTAATTGATTACATTTGTGATGTAAGTGCCCCATGTCTGATGGACATGAACTCTGACCTGAATCTGGAGTTGTTCAACTCACTCCACACATTTACGTTCAGTGTCCTGACAAGCATACCAAAACACTCATCACCACCTACAGCCGATTATGTTAACCATGACAAATCACTTTAAATGTCAAATTCACATGCAAACTTGACAGGAAATGGATCTCCTATAGTAAATGCTTTGCGAGCAGATTCAACTGTTCTTGTTTTACCTCTGTGGTACTTCGAAACGTGAAGGTTGCATTTCATTTCCAACCTAGAAATTTTTGTTTATATGTAACACCAGATTCTTTAATATTTTAATGAACTGTAAATATGCACAGGAACACCAAAGAAAAGTAACTTCTAATTTTGCTAAAAAATCTCAAGATTCAGCCAGGTAGGGAACTGCGACACAAATCTGCTCCAAATTCATTTCATGGTTTAGGTGTTGCTAAGGAATACCAAACAAGTTTCTCAAAACCTGTCTCTATTTAGGATAAGTTCAGCTATAGTCACACAACATTGTCTAAAATCTACAGAAGTTACAACTCAACTCCATTACAAGCATTTGATTTCCTCAGGTGTTGATGAAATTTTTCCAAGTGACTCAACTTTTCCAGAATGGTTTGCAAACCTAAATCAGTATTCCATGCTGTCTTCTTTATAATTTATCTAGTTCAATCCAAAGCATGGCATTCCACTGGAACACTATGTGAAAGTTAAATCTAACAATGGGTGGTGTAAATGGCAGTTACTGTGTTTCTTTTTTCTGTCTAGTAATATACAATAAATGGTAAGTATGTGCACTTTGTCTTCCACAGTGATGCATGTTTCAATATATGGCTAGTTGCCTTCAAACAACAAAGTAACAAAATGAATTACAAAATCTATTTTAACTTTCAAATTGGGCAAATTTCAAACAGAATCATACCAAGTCAGGCTCAATTTTATGAATTCAATCACTGCATTTCCATAACTATCACGCCCAAATAGAGATACATTTTTGCTTTTCAACAAAGCAACATTATAAGAGATCAATAGTCAGAAGCATTGTGTATCATAAAAAACAGCAGATTATCCTTCACACATGCAACAGCTAATGCTTTTTAGTTAGAGTTTGATTATTTGTGTTGTATTGCCTTTGATGATATGTGCTTGAACAGAGCACATGCATGACAGAACATATTTAACAAAAACAACGTGCGTCTGGTTAGAACAACCTAGAAATAAGCTAATTTGACTTTAAAATGTACTACATTGAATCTAATGACATATCTCCATAAATGAAGAACATAAAGCTGAAATTAGTTTTAATAATTTAAACTGAAAGATGCTGATATAAATTATCATTATAATCTTACCACTTGACTTCTTGCCCATCATTATGCTGTCATGCTCATGCCCAAAATTCTTTGCCAAGTCATTTGCAACAGGTTGGGAATCCATTCCTCTCAAAAAGCTAAGTATTTCCTGCTCATATTGAGAGTCACATGCATATTGCATCTCCAAAACACGCCATGGAATTGCTTTGCTTAGTACTCCTTCAGTCCAGACCACTGATGCTGATGTCCATGACATGCATGGAATTAAAGCAATTGGTTCAGGCCAGTTTGTAGCAGCTAGTGATGCCATGTGGCCACCCATGGAAATTCCTGTCAACCCTAATGGTGCATACCCTGTTCGCTTCAACCAGTGTAGCAAGACTTGTGCTTCAAGGATCAAACAAGATCCCATTATAAAAAGATCACTGACTTTTTGCAGGCCAGATGCAAACTGTTCTTTTGGTTTCCTAAGGCCATAAAAAGGGTTTTCAAGTAAAACTGAAGTTATTCCAGAGTTCGTCAGTGGTTTTGCTAATAATTCTCTTCTTCGACTAAATCCATGGTCACCAGTTCCAGCCATATGAATGCAGGCAGGCTTTACTATTGAAGAATTGATAAGCTTATTTGGAGGTAATATAACCTCGAAGTGAGCATTACGAATGGCTTCTGGAACAATGCTTGGCAAGATATCAAGCATTGGAGTGAGAAAGTGACCTTTCAAAATTGTACAATCACCATGTGTTGTATTCTCATCAATGTGCACTTCATATGAAGGACTTACCAGCTTTGAACAAGCTTCACGATTAGAAATTGATTTATGTAACTGCAAAATTTTTTTCAGTTCTTCAGGCTTACCCCAACCACAAGGGTAGAATCTGGTAGGGATAAGTTTTCGATAAAACAAATCAATCTTACTGAAGCTCATTCTTACATGGCAAACACCCTGGGGCTCTACATTGAGAAGCAACTTGTAGGCCTATGATGCTGCAATTGTTTAAGATATTTCATTATGTTTCCACTGTGGATGCAGATCTCAAATATGTACATCATAGCATGCATACTTAGTTTCTGAACATGTCTATTTAGTTGAAATCAAAGCTACAAATCTAAAAATAGCTTGCAGACTTCAAGCAAACTGTACAAGAGCTTAAATTAAAGTTTTTACTTTAAAAAACCACAGGGCAAGCATGTAATATTTTTACACTGATCAGTTCTTCTGCCATTGTGTTTTCATTTTTCTAATTCCACTATCAACTGGTTACTTTTTTACATGATCGCTTTTTGCATTGTTTCTGCTAATCAGCTAAGTTGATTTTATTTAACGATAATTAGTATTCCAGCAACAAAAAACAATTAAAGCAAGGACATCAGGGCATTTTAAGGAACCTGAAGGCTATCAGGTGAATGTCCCATAACAATTGAATTTGCTATGCTGCTGTCCAGTTTCAACTTGTGGGGTTGCATATGCACAAGAAAGAACTGCCAGATGATCAATACAGTTGCGCAAGGAGTGCTGGGTCACAACTGGAAGTGCTGAGTCATAATAAAACAATAGATATCTCTTTCTGTTGCATGGTAAGTTATGCAAGGTTACATAGGCTATTCAGCATTCTTGGATAATTTCAACTAGGCTAGTGTAGCCCAAATTTTAAACATTTCTACAATTACAAGTTTAAGGCCAACAAAACCCTGAAATCCTTAACGGCAAGTAATGCTAAACTATGCCCTGATCAGGGGTCGGCAACCTATGGCCCGCTGGCCGGATCCGGCCCGCAGCCACTTTACAAATTGTAGTAACTGCATGGCCCGCCTAGCGGTATTACATTTTATGAATCTGTCTTCCTTGCAACATTGCATACTTATGAGGAACTACTTGTGAGAAACCAAACTGTGCTATAAATGTACCGCATATTGCATTTTGGGCTTTGTTATGAACTGTGAAAATCAGTAGTGAATATTATTAAAATTCCAGAAATTCCCAAGTTTATTGACATCATAAACAGCAAAGACAACAGAATTTTTGGTGGAAAATTATTATGGTTCGACATACTTTACTTTACAGAGTTTGTTTTTGGCCCTCTGCCTTGGATCATGTGACCATGGTTGGCAACATGAAAACTAACTCAGTTTGCATGATAGCCACAGTTGGCTACCTTGTCAATGTCTAATTTAAATCACCAAATTTATTCCAACATGTCTAACTGCTATCAGAAACTAGCAACAAAGTAGCCTGTTACAGTGTAAAGTGTTGCTGGATGTCTGATTTGAAAAAATTTTACAATTATTGAATTTGGAATAGCATGAAATCATATACAGTGGTGCTGAAAACACTGTACGAGATGTTAAAACTGAATAAAGACCTAAACAGTTTAATAGACAGCCAAATGAGAGTTATACCTCACCAAGTTTGGATGGATTAAAACAACAGGTACATGAGATTTTTGCCAACGATCCAATCCAACAGGTAGAAGAATTTAAGAAAGCACTATTTAAAGCCAGTGAAAGCGAATAACCCAAACACAACTCTAGGTCCACAGCTAAGGCAAATCCTACAAAATTTCTTCAACTGAAGTTGATGAACAGTTTGTTATGCATCTTAATTTGAGTTGAACACTTGCGGTTTATATAAAAAAGCAATTGATTTAGTCTAAATCTATGCAAAGCTGAGCGAACAAATAGCAAAACACTTTCTTTCATTGATAAACCTTCCTTTTGCTAATCTGTTTCCTCCCTTGTATCTTCAACCCCATTTGGGTATATAATACTATAAGCCCTGTGGGACATACCTGTGGCTGTGGTTGGTACTCTTGACTGATCCATGGGTAACTGTGCTGCTTTTTCATGATCTGTGTTGATAAAAATTGTTTTTTTCCTCTTCCTGCTACATGCTTACATTCTGTAATGTCATGGCTGCTGCATGGCTTCTTGCTTCATAACCTCCATTGTCACCTACTTCTCTCACCTGTGCATGACTCACTTGTTTATCTGTGTGCCCCTCAACTCTTCATGCAATTCACAATTGCTTCCCCATCATCATCAGTGTGTGTTACAAAAATGAATGTTGAGTATATGATTCAAAATTTGTGTACCCTTGCTTACTTAGGGTATTTTTGCATTCATTGTTTTGTTGTTTATTGGTGGTACAAATGCAAAATGTTAACCATATCCTGCACTCTACATGTACAGTAATCTCCAGGTTAAGTTCGCAACTTGAATCTGAGCTGTTTGTGCAAACTTATGTTGTAGGGGTGCGAACTTAGCAGTTCTACTTTTAACTGCATCAGCAAACAGATGCTGATCATTAGGGCTAATGTTTGGAGACTGATTGATGCCTTGACTAAAGCTAACTATTTTTTTAGCAAGGCATATAGTATTCACTTACATTATGCTATTCACTTCACAAACAACGTTAGGCAAAGCCAAGCAAGCACTTAATTGAGTCACAGAGATTGGAATTAGACTCTAAGTTGAGACAGCCAAATCATCAAACTGATCAAAGTTAATGAAACATCGCATGACAGTGCGGAGTGAGACTGCTATGAGAAAAGTCTGTGCGAAGCAGGAAGTTATGCATAAACGTTCTGCCCTAATGTCTGAAGACACACACAAAAAAGTTAGTGCGTCTGTCTGGAACTTTACAGAGCTGGATGATAAAGAGCTATTTCTTTGGATTGATAATATGCATCACGCACACTGCCCTTCCACCTTTACCAAACAAGTTTCAAAGCAAACAAAATTGCTGAACAATGAATTATATCAAATCGTAACGTTTAGCAATGAAAGGTTTCATGTTTACCAGTTTTTATGACAAGTTGTCACATTGCATTTGCTATAAATACTAATAAATTGTTGAAAAAGCTGAATCCAGATTTTTTCATAATTTTGTGCGAACTTAACCGGGATTAATGTAGCATAATACGATCAGATCTTCCTTGTTTATGAGTTTGCTCTGGTTTTCAGCAGTAATCTAGTTCTACATCATACATGGTCAATAATCCCTGGTTTTACACATGGGCATGATTGACCTTTCTTTAAAGGAAGTGGCTACGGAACCACCCATGGATCTTCCTGTTTCAAAACTGATTCAACCATATCGCCTCGCATGACATTGTTCGAATAAAGCAGTCAGTTTGTCATTCAACCGGCATCTATCTGGTAGCCTACCTAACGGATAGGTTCCAAGTCTGCCATGTCAATGGTTGAGGTTCGCCTCTCGACTTGGTGCCTTATGTTTTCGTAATAGTGACTGCTTGCACATTTCAATTCGTGGGACCAGGGCAGTTTTTCTTTACTTTTTTCAAAACTTTGCAAGGGCTCAGGTTTATTTAGGGGTTAGCATTAGGTTAGCATTAGCTTAGTGTTAGGATAGGTTTAGGTTAGCATTAACTTGGGGTTAGCGTTAAGTTAGTGTTAGCTTAGCTTAGCGTTAGGGCTACGGTTAAGGTTAGGTTTACCTTTTGTGTTTACTATGTTTCTACAAAACAAAGCCTACTGCATTCTCCTCGTGCGTTACTGTCACGTTATAGGAGATGGTTGAATAAGGTTTCAAATTTAAAGATCCATGGTAATGGTTCTGTAGCCACTGCCTTCTTTAAAACATTACACAGTAGAAAACATTAAATCCTCTCATTTTCAACAGCATACTATGCATTTTAATATATTATTTGAGTATAACTCAAGATTTGCACGCTATCTAGATGCCTCAAGTCAAACCCATTCCTTGAAACTTAGGTAGGAAGTCTACTAATGTCTTGAGAACTTATAAAGTCTGTGACTGTGTTCTTGAGAAGTGAGAACACACAGACACGAAGACTTTCTTTATTCTAGGTCCAGAGAAGGATTCCAAACATATGCATACAAAACATATTTAAATCAGATTGAAAAGTAAAACTTGGTCACAAAAAAACTTAGCTACTCGTTTTACTTTGTGTGGCCATGCCCACAAAAATTGTCTACTAGATATCGTCCGTGCGAATATGCAAATTTTTACGTGCAACATCACATGGATCATGGGTGAACTGAAAAGTTGACGCGCAAGGATAAAAAGTGATAGCTTCCACCACGATCATAATGGTGAGTGGCAACAATGCTGCCGAACCATATTTTTTAAGTCATGAGATGATTCGAGTCACCACCACAACCGCATCCGTTACTTTTTTCAAAAATGAGCGGCACTATTGCCGTTCAATATCGCTTTGGGAAACTAGCTCCTTACTTCAGCTCGCTACTGCCAACTAGTGTTGAACAGATCGGCGATTTTTGCAATCATAATCTGCTGGACTACTGCTCTTCCACTATACTATTGTTATTATTGACTATTTCTGCTGGGTTACCATTGTGCACGACTGTTAGGCAACCTTTGAAATCTGCAGCTGTTATTTTACCATTGATATACTCCTGCTGATCTACCCTAGCCTTAAAAAATTGCAAACTGAAATATAACCGTGGCACATAATAGAAGAGGCAAACACAATCCATCAAACCCATAGCAATAGCTATAACCACGATATGGAGACAAAACCTGATGAAGATACAATGATTTCATCTCAGCTAAATGAAATGAAGACTGAATTGAAAAAATTAGGTGGCCTAAAAGACTTACCCAACAAATTTAAAAGTTTTGAAAATCAACTTTCTAACATATTAAATGAGATCACTGCTGTCAGAAGCAATATGGATCAACTCAAAGAAGAAAATTCTCAACTCAAGAAAAGAAACAGAGATCTTGAAGAAAGAAATGCCAAACTGGATTCTCAACTGAATGAACTAGAACAGTATGGCCGAAGACAAAACTAGGAAATACATGGTATACCAATGCCAGACAATGAAACCAATGCTGAAGTCGAAGACAAGGTGCTGCAAGTTCTCAAAAAATTGACACAACTATTAGCAAAGATGCCATTGATGTTGTACACAGACTCAGAGGAAAACCTAAAACTGATCAAAACAAAAAGTGTCCTAGTGTTATTGTCAGATTCATAGCTAGAAAAACCAGGAACAACGTATACGGCTCAAGAAAAAAACTGAAATCTGCTGAATTCGATGACCCTCATATTGATAGAGTTTTTATCAATGAATATCTTACCAGCCGCAAAAAACACTTACTTGCTCAAGCCAATCAAAAAAGAAAAGATTTACATTGGAAATATCTGTGGACTAACAATGGGAGGATCCATTTCAGAAAAAATGAAGATAATGCAGTCATTACAATCCAAACAGAAGACGACCTACATCGTATCAAGTGATATGTTTTATGATTCAGGCTTCATGAGACTATCCTGTGGTGGTGAGTTACTATTATGTTTGCTCTTGGCATTCACACTGTTTACAAATGCTAGTCTTATGACATCATGTACTTTACCATCTCACCCAAATGGCTGTAAATGATCAATGCGCTGTTTGCAATTTGCACACTGGCTGCAAAATGATGTGCACAATTTGCAAAAACTGGACTCACTCTAGATGCTGTTATGTGACTTATGACAACTTTGCTATGTGCTTACATTGTAATCATAACTGTTTCCCTTTTAGTGAAATTTCCAATACTGAGTTGTTGGATCTGTTTCTTTCAACTACAAAAAGCACTCCTATAACATTTAAATCAAATTTCATTTTCACTTGCTGAACCTCATTTACCTAACGACTATCTAACCCCTTTGAAATTAACTCTGCCAATGGCATGTTTTGTAATAAGCTTTCTTACTTCCATTTCAATGTACGCAGTTTAGCCAAAAATAAGCATAAAATTGACACTTTCTTTTCAATGTGTAATGTCTCACCTGATTTTATAGCAATATCAGAAACCAAATTGAAATCAAAGTGTTGTACAAATATACAAATTCCTGACTACAACTTTGTTCATGTTGATTCCTTAACCAATGCTGGAGGTGTTGGCCTGTATGTAAACAAAAAACTGTAGTATACTGTTAGACAAGACTTGGAATTACCTACAGATGGATGTGAAAATCTTTTCATTGAAGTGAAGTCAAATAATGTTAGTGGCAAAAAATGTATTGTTGGAGTGATCTATAGACACCCTTCTCCTAACTCACAAGCTTTTCAGCTTGCATTCACTAATCTACTTGAAATCATGCACTCTGAAAAGAGTAATTACATAATTGGAAGCGATATAAATTTAAATTTTTTGAAGTACCAAATTGACACACACATTACTGATTATGTTAACAGTATTCTGAGTCTCGGCTGCATATCTCTTATAAACAAACCCACCAGATTTTCTTCTACTCATCAGCCCTTCCTACTTGATCGTATATACACAAATATAATTGATGACAACACCACCACTGGAATTGCACTCTATGACATCTCTGACCATCTCCCCATTTTTGCAAACTTTAAGTTCCATCCCAAATGTGCCAAAAAATACAGACCAAAAATTCACGTCTTAAAACATTTTGACTTGCCATCTTTTCTGGAAGATTTTAACACTGCTCTTTTTGATCTTGACTTTGACAACCAAAACAACAATGATATCAACATCACTTGTAACAATTTTATTCGTATGTTTAACAACATTCTTGACCAACATGCTCCCCTTAGGTTTGCTTCAAGAAAAGAAACTCGTTCCTTCCACAAACCTTGGTTGACCAAAGGTTTGCTAACATCTATCTCTAAAAAGAATGCCTTGTATAAAAAAATGTTATCAACAAACAACCCATCAATTTCAGCCAAGTACAAATTTTACAGAAATAAAATAACTCACCTCAAAGAATCCCTAAAACAAAACTACTATAGATCAAAATTTGAAAACTGTAGAAATGATGTCAAAAAACCTGGAAAGTTATTAATGAAATTATTTCTACAAAAACAAAAAAAAGCAAAATAGGTGCAGAAACCTACAATACTGACCTTACTAA
>Ga0210059_1003214_pt1 | contig 26031 bp, 14 predicted proteins | sample Ectturendosymbi2_FD_188042 | JGI IMG/M metagenome (GOLD analysis project Ga0210059, IMG submission 188042) | Ecteinascidia turbinata endosymbiont from Florida, USA - Sample 2 (SPAdes) (version 2) | ecosystem: Host-associated > Tunicates > Ascidians > Unclassified | place: Key West, Florida... | reverse complement strand
GATACACATTGCGCTTTTTCTTGAGCAGTAGTCATTTTATGGGGGTTCGATTCATATAACTCAATCATTAAACATAAGAAATTTTAATTACGAAATTTTGTCTGAAACAATAAATTTTAGTGTCAATAAAAACTTTATGAAATATTGATTAACATAAAACAAACCTCATTGCGATATCTCATCATTTCATTTTTTAATAATTTTTTTAAATTGTAAAGAGACTTTATGGACACCCTGTACATGTATTTCCACTATTAGTCCATCAAGACTTTTTAAACTTGATCATTCAGTGTGGTGCATGATTTTCTGGAGTGGTTTCATGATACAAATGAAAAATTCATCTTTTCCTTAAAATGCTATGGTGAAAATCTTAAATTTTGTGGATAGTTTCCGCAATTTTGTTCAGCTGGAGGTACTTGGTTTTGCCCATCTATTAGTTTCTAATTCATGTAATTTACCAGTATTGTGGCAGAAGCTCAATCCTTGGCACATCGCCACTGTACTTCCCAACAAGTTAGCTTGTGTCTAGATTTACCTGGTTTTCAAAGATAAAGTTGGCTTGTGTTGTTACAGCCATGTTAGAGCTGGGTGAATAAGCAAATAATGTTAAGTTCCTCATTATAGCGAATCACTGCTTCTAACAGAATTTTAAGTGCATTGAATAAGGCCAATAATGCACACCTGAAAGTGCTTTTTAGCACCTGGTTTTTTAAATGTTATTCCTCAGCACATTTATGAAACGCAATACAAAGCCAATCATTCACTTCAGATAGCAGTTTATTCCTGGAATTTTTCCAGAGCAGACAGATAGTATTATCTGTTGTCATTTTCACTAATCACTAGGGTAAACCAATTTTTTGACATGAAAAGTTAAATTTTGACTTTATAATTTAAAAAGCTTTTACTTTATTTTGACCTATACACTTTCTGCATTTGCAATTGCAAAATAATTCAACCTTAGGTGTTGAGGTTAACCAAGAAGCATATTCATTCATGCACTATACTTCAAAATTCAAAAAATGGTTGTTTAGCTTTGGTGGTGATATATTGACAAGTACCTTAATAACTACAGTAGAGACAAATCTGAGAACAAAGTTTAAACACTATGCATAATGGATTGAGTAATTACCAAACCAAGTACTGTAAGACCACGTTTCTTGCATTACCACACCTATCCCGCATACTATACAATCATCTAGTAGTGGGCAAAACAACATTATTACGTAAGAGGTCGCAACAAATCCATTATTACAGAATTGCAACTAAACTTTGCAAAAGCATATAAAAATTGCAACTAAACTTGCAAAAGCATATCAATATAAGAGAAAAAACTGCGTTGCAAGAAAATTTTGACCCAACCATAAATTGACTTTTTTTGACCTAATACCTTGGGATTCCCTCATGGTATGAGCGTGGCGTGAAATTTGGTTTGTGGGTGTTTCATTAGCTTTGAAAAAGGCAGAAAATTTTGGACTTTATTGACTTTTAGTTGCCCTGCTGATCACAGAGCATTCAGACTTCTGTTTGTATGATGTATATGGTCTGTCCACACAAGCAGTTTTCTCCCATTGACATTACTGCATGGGGTTTGGAATAAAAGGACCAGACTTTTTGATAATGTAGTTGTTCAGTAAATAATTAAGCTGTATGTTATTAAAAAAAGATCTTTATTTCAAGCATATTTCGAATGATTTCTGTTAATTTTACAGTTAATAGCCAAAGGTTACTGGTGGATTAACGTGTGGAAAAATTGTGCCAAATACGGACTAGTTTTCCTTGTTCCAGTGTTGAATTAAAGAAAAATGCACATATTTGCAGATAAGGATTCTCACCACAGCCAGCTTGAGAAGCTGCCTGCCCAAGAAACCACATTAAGTGTTGCACAAAAGGTATTTCTATTTCCTTCTGTCTGCTTCTTGTGTTTCGCTCATTTTCCTATAAGATGAGTTTAATTTTGTTTGAAATGGTTGCATAATATTGCCTACAAAAATATATATAACACTGGGTGATATGAGAGTTGGTTTATCAAGTTCATTACCTGATTTAATTTTTATTTTCAGAGAATGCACACATCGTGCAGCTTAGATTCTTTGTACTTTTTAGTTCAGGCTGTAATATTTAATGCTGGCAACTCTATTTTGTCAGCTTTTATTAAATATTAAGTTGGCAGCTATGTTGTACTTAGTGCATCTGCCATTTTGCAGTATCTGGCAATAGTGTTTTTTATTTGTGAGTACTTGTTCTAAGACTATCATTGTTCATAGGTTGCAGGCACAAGCAGTACTTTCAATTCTGTTCCTGGTAGTGACCCCTCTGCTACAGGATCGCATTCTCAATCTGATGTTTCAATAGCAACAACCACAAACACCCCACACAAAAGTAAGCTTGTGCTAAACACAAAAAATTCAAGTATTTCATACCAAGTGGTCTGTTACTTTGCATCTTTGTGAATTCTAATTGCCCTTTCTCAGTGTCAAGCCGTCATAGACTCGTTCATCGTTGCTTCAATTTTGACAAATTGTCCGTGAAAGCTAATTATTTTCCATAGTTTGTGCTTTCACAAATGCATCAAGTTTTCTATGACTGATGTTGCTTTTGTGTCATCAGTGTGTTAGCGGTAAAGGACCTAAACTGGGTAGGTGCACCAGTCAGAACAAAACCAAGTTTCTCCAGGTGTGAGTTGTTTCATCTGATGTATACGTACGTTTTCGTGTGCTTTGTCTAAGTTGTTTATTGTATGAAGTTGATTAGACATGACGTGGGAAAGTCTCAATTTGCAATAGAATTCCGTTTGAAGAAGTCATTAGTACTTGGTAAATGCGAGTACGTAGGAAACCTGGGTAGAACACTGAATGTAAATTCCTGTTCTAACAAATTTAATACTATATCTCTCATCGCTTTGTGCTATGTTGCAAGCATTAAGCAATCACTGACCCGCGCAAAATCTGCCTGAAAGCCCGTCATCTACTCTTGAATTGCTATCGCGTTTTGTACGCGCTCCACGAATGTGTGAGCCCGCGGCTGGTTATATTTATGAGGTAACTAACCCGTTCTACATTTGAGATGGTCTATGCCAGGTCCTCTCACTTTTAAATGAACGCGTGATGTCTGTATACCTGTTATAGACGATGTTAATTGTCTGTTACAATCGCTGCTCAGGATCACCTACTTGTGCAAATGTTGTTGACGGTTGCAATAACTATGAGCTGTTACAGGAGGTGACTCCGGGAATTCAGCCCTTTTTCAACTGTGGAGTTCAAAGCCGTCTTCGAGTCAGCAGCAAGCTACACTAACTGATGAAAAACAACCCCAGTTTATTCCATCCCTTCTTTTGTCCCCGCACAAGCGAAACGCATTCAAAGACGCAAATGAAAGTTCTTTCTATACTGGCAAAGTGCAGTATGGAGGGGCCTTAAACGTTTCACGAACGGTTAATTACACGTCACCATATTCGGTAAGATTTGTTGTACTGAAAGATTGTTTGTGCAAATGTTAATCGTTTTGTTTATCATCTATTTTCTTAGGGCAGTTGTTAGCGAATTATCCGTGAACATGCTCGCCTGAAAGGCAACCTGACTGGTCACATTGTCGCAGTTGAGTGATAAACACACTGCCATGACATTTCGATGAATCGTTCAAACCTGTGGTTGTTTAGCTGCAAGTCGTAAAAATTATTACAAATGGAAAGCTAAAATATTTCCGATGATAAGGTAATGGTCAGTAAAATGTTGATAACGTTTAAAACCGAGATATTTAAAAGAAAACTAGTTTTATGCAGGAACAGTCGGCTTGGGCTTTTGGGGTAATGGGTTGTGTTCGACCTAAAGTTATGTGCATTCAGTCCAAAAACAATTGCAGTCGCTTTATCTTGAAGCTTGAAGCCTCAAGCTTGACATAAATTAAAATTCAAACACTTCAGCTTTAACCAAATTGATAACCGGGCGTTTGTGCCTAGAATGTATCTAATCGTCCTCTTGCTTTGCTTATACCTGGGCTAAAGCGATACCTATCCTTTATCATGGGGCGATCGATATGTTTTTTGCTCCAGTACTAGCACTCCGTTGGTTTAACAGACTACGTCTCGTGTATGTCGCCATCCTAATAAAACATGGGTTGCGAAGTTTTTCCTGTAACGCACTCTGTCTTCTTACCCAAACAAAATACTTCACTTCTGTGAAGTTGGGTTAATGCGTGCTTACCTATGATTTTCGGTGAAATCCTAGGGCAACCGAACAATTGACGAAACAGAACGCAACATTTATGCGTATTTTAACGGAAGGTTGTTGCCGTAGTTATCTTTTTTACCATGTCTGCCATTAGCATACCTTGGTATGACCTCTGTTGCTTGTTCAGATACCGCGGGCAACGAAAGTACAAGTCAGGTCGGCCTACGAATCGCGGCTGACTGATCCTCAAAATGCATCAACGAAATCGATCTCGTCTTCCAACAATATGAGCTCTACTGCCAGGAAAATACTGCAAACCTTAGAAAAAATGTCTACACCTTTAAATGTAATCAACAGCTGTAGTCTTATTTGTACATGTGACTGTTCAGATTTGCAGTTTATAGAAAGCATTGATTCGCACATTTTTGAAAGAAAGATTTTTTGAAAAGAAAGAAAGAAAAATTTTTGAAAGAAAGAGTTTTGTCTTGATAACGTTACTTGTTCAAAGTACTGGCGCACCTTTTGCTTCATGTGGAAATTTTGTAGTTGTCGGGACGATCGATGAGTTGCCTTCTTACAAGTTTTCGTTGCACCATAATCCGATATCGTTAGGAACTTTGTGTTGAAAGATAGGTCGGTGCTACCGTGACCACACCCAACAGTTTAGTAATACGTTTTGCTATTACAGGAATAAATTTCTGCGTAAAGCTGCTAGTTCTTTCGTACTAGTAAAGATCAGATCCAAATTTTGTTTAATTCCACTGTTTCCTTGTTTTTTTTTCACTTACAATGTTTGTTTGCAGAAATAACATTGTTGAAACACATACAGTTTGTTCATTACGCGCAGCATTTACTCCTAAGTGCAAAAAGTTCGCGACCGGTTGATAAAATAAAATAAAACTTGAAGAGGAAACATTTCTGTAGTTGTCGTTAGGAACGAGCTACATCAGATGTATGAAAAATAAAAAATAAATCAAAATATGTTAATATTTTCAGAGATCTCTAACAATTTTATATCGCAAGTTGTATCTTACTGGAGTTCTCGTTCATTACTGGGCTAAAGCAGTGCTGTTTCATCTACATTGTCCATCACCTTCCTGATTTTTTGGATTGCTTGTGAACATTCGTACGTTGTATGCTGAGTAACACCGCCTTTCACGGCATAATTTCGCCTTTTTTGATCTGGAAACTGAGTCGAGTATTGCCGTTACCTAACTTTTGCTCACTGACGCCTCGTGGTAGATATTTGAAGTTCATGTTAGTTTTTTTTAACTAAATGCAAGCGGGAGTATCGCAGAAAATCAAAAATATCCCAAAGAAAAAACATTTTAAGCAGCTGACAGATTACTGCGATCCAGAAAAACAAGCGTTTATCCATCCAGGATAAAGCGCGCACTAATTTTTATAGCATTGAAATTTTTGAAAAACCAATGCGCCAATATTTCTTTACAAGTGTTTGGTGGAGTTTAAAAAATGCCTAAAAAGTAAAACTTGCTAAGACAAGATGTTGTTCCTTCAGCATGCATGGCGTTCGGCCACCGAAGCAATATATGCTATCACACCAATCTCACGTTTGTCAGAACGATGCGCTATAAAGTTTGAGACAAAACTTCGTGTAAACCAGGCATTAAAAGTTATAGCACATCGCCCAAAGCAGTATCTTGTCGGTTTTCTTACGAACAGTGCCCGGCACGAATTACCCACGAATGTTGGAGGGTGTAGTGCGGTATTCAGAACAACAGCGCAAAAGCCACAGAATCGAGTGGAGTAATGCTGCGCGTTTTGAAAGCGGGGGTTTTCATTGTCACTAACTCTCGATTGTTTACCAGTTCAGTAGTCAAAACTTTTGTTTAAGTTCGAATTTTTGAGTATTTTTTGCGGTGATCGTGCTACACTTGGACAAGAATTTTGACGAGATCAGAAGATAGTCGCGCTTTTTTTGTTCATTAAAAAATAAGAAGCGCGCTTTTTATGCCACAGGTGTTTTTCTCCTGTGGTTTTGCAGTTAGCGCCACTCACCGCAATCGGTTATTACTAAAGTCCCCAAAGATTGCTTTGGAGCGAGAATAATTTGAAAATGCAGCAGCGAATGAAAGGCACATTTGTAGTACTTGTAATATTAATCACAAACGTCCCGTTTCCCTCATATTTAATCTGTGTGAAAATTTCGTTTTGCTAACATGCTGCTATTTCGCAGGATGCAAAGAAAATCCCAACAACATACTACCAGTCACCAAGTTATTTGGTGAGTATTTGAATTCTGATCCTAAAACGCAATGTACAGGTTACTGAAGGTTGTTTAAATGTTGCAGGTTAGCGTCATGCGCTGTTGCTTCGGCCTTTCGTGGTTTCAGATTAGTTTGATTTAGTTAGTTTTTTTAACGGTTGGATCAGCTTGCAAACTGTTTTTTTAAACCAGTGTTTCTCAAACTGTTCTGCACGTTGAACCCCAATTAAAGTATGCAATTTTCTGTAGACCCCGTGGCCTAGCCCAACAGTTACTAATACAAAGAAAGTATGTGTCAAAATAAATTTGAGTACTTTTTACTTGAAGTGCATGATAAAATAATACACAGTCCGAAGATATGCTTAGAACTTAGGGACCATTCAGGGACACCCATTCGACCCCGTGACTATTTATCGACCCCTTAGATGGTCCAATTGACCCCTAGGGGTCGATATCGACCACTTAACCACTGTTTTAAATAACCTGTGCAGAATACGTAGTTCGACTTCTCTCAAGCATGCTACGAAACCTCGGCGAATTAAATAATCGTGCAGTCAAACAGCAAATTTTTCGTTCGCATGTTTGAGCGATTTTTACATCTCACGTTGCTTCGACGCACGACAGTAAAACAATTGGCACAACCTTTTCCATCGGTGTTAATATGTGCTTGTTAGTGGTTACAAGCGATAATGAACAGCGTGCTATTCATTTCTTAGGCTGCCAGAAGGCGAAGCGTGGCAGGGTCTCTGTTGTCTCGCAAGACAATGGGAAACAAGGTATGTCAGATAGTTTGTTTGAGTGATTTCGGTTACCGACAAGAATTTTTATGCACAAACAAGTCATTCAAGTAAGAACTCGGTTTCAATTATTGGCATATGAAAACATCAACGAATCCTCTGTGTTGCGTGTAGCGGATGTGGAAAAGCAAGTGCATTCTTGCATTTGGGCTGTTGATAGCGTTAGCGAATGACTATGGTACAAGTAATTTCATTTCCATGCGTACGGTCCTATTTTGCACGTGATGTTTGACTCCAGCTGCCTTCATGTTTAGTCGCATGTTGAGAAACAGAAAAGGTTGCACGTGAGTCAAAAGATGTCATCAAATCGATTGTGCGTTTTCAATGGTTTGTCATATTGCATATTTCGCTGTAACGTTAAGACCCTTTCTGTGGTTTGGTCGTTCGGCGAATGGTCTGACAGAATATGTGGCTTGACAATACATTTTCCTCGTTGTGTCGCACTCTTTCGAAATGCTCACTGCGAGTAAAGGCTACAGTCTGTACTTAGTGCTTTCGATTGTTTGGAAACAGCATAGAACGTGTCCCCTGTTTGACTCAGGTACCACCAGTGCAGAGTCGAGCGAGAATTCATCCTGTGCCCGTTCACAAGTCTGCGAAAATCCCACTGGACAACAGCTTGTCGACTCACCAGGTTTTAAAAGCTGCCACGAGTGTTGCGGGGTAAAAAAACTACAGTTTTTGCTTGTTTTGATTAAAATACAAGTTTTATGTGAATATGTATTTTGCTTAAGTGTTAACTGACAATCTGCCCAGTCCATCGTTGGTTGTGGTGTCATCGTTATCAAATATGCGAGAATGATGACATGCCCAACTACGGTGTGAAACCAGCAATTGTCTGACATTTTTTAATGTGCCTTATTGCAACAAGGTGTTAGCCTTTGCAAAAAGCTAGTGACGAACACAATGCTGAAGCTGAACGTAGAACATTTTCCGTTTGTTATTTTCATGTATGCTTTGCTTTTTTGGTCTCCGTTATTGAATCGGACAAATTTTCCTCCTGCGTGTTTGCCAAAGAAATGTAAGGTGATCCCGTGTGATGTAAGAAAGCGTGATGTTATCTTGTGCATCATCCGCAGCTCGACTGCAAATGCTGCCCGAGCCATTGTGGTTTGTTCGGGAAAGATAGCCTACATATTTTTTTGATCTTTTAATTGATACTCGATAAGCTTGCTCGTGCAGTTTTAAAATTGAGGAAAATTGTTTGTTGTCTCCAGCAATCTGTGAACGTAGACTGATAGAGAACAGAATTGAAGTATGGAAGCAACCCATTGTCCATATTAAGACATAAAATTTACGGAATGTTGCCATGAGTCGGAATAAAATCATGTCGAGCCTTCGTTTAACACGCGTGTCCAAAGTGCGGCTCGCGGACATACTTCACATGGCCCACAGCACTGCTTTTAGACTATGTTGTATGTAGCTAACCAAAACCTGGATTGAGCTTCTGTATCGGAGCGACGGTAGTTTCTTGCTGTATAAGACGTTTCCCGTTGTGTTCTGATGTGCTGAGAGCGAATATGAGCACGAAAACCATCGCAAAGGAGTGTTTGTGCTTCAAACCCTACTGTACTAAGTGAAATTCCTGAACTAGACTAACCTGCACCTTACACTTAAAAATGTCGGAAGGGACCGCTGGCCCAGTCTCCTTCACATGATCAAATTTAGCCTTTTTTGAAAAATGTTTGTAGATTTCTGGCTGGACAGAAACAAAACTTCTTGATATTATAGACCAAGAAACTTAAATCATTGATCTGGTGCAGTTTTAACGGAGTTAGTGGAATTTTCCACACCTATTTAGCTAATTGGAGTCAAATTCTCGTGCGACTACTGATTATGTAAGCTTAACGCAAGTTTTAAAAATAAGCTGATTGCGATGTGACCATAGATGTTTTGATGGTTTACTCATCATTGTAATGTTGTACGGTTGGACGGTGACGCGTAATGGCAACTGTTAGGTCAGGAAATGGGCTGACGTATGCTGCTTTGCATTCTTTAGTTTTGGTAATGTATTGCTTGTCATTTTTACATGTATACTTTTAACCTCTTCGTATAACATCGTTCTTGTGTTATTTGAATATGAAAAGTAGGCTGCGTAATAACCATGCAGTGCCTAAAAGACGTATTGCTGATGCAGTGAACCACCGGTAACCGAGATAACCGACACTCCAAAAATGGCAAAGCCCGATCATTTTCACGACGCTGTTGAACCTTCATCTATTTTTTCAAGCGGTAGGTTTTTGACTTGTAGATTTCCACATATTACCAGTGTGAATGTATGAAAACATGCATTCTCTCAAGATGATGCGTGTGTTATATTTATTGCTTGCGTCGTCATACTTTTAGGATTGAATAATTTAATTATTGTGATGCATGAACGACTCGCCGAAGCTTGCCGTTGTACGCAGTAGCACCGCCATCTTCCGGAAAGATGAAGTCGCGAAAAAGAGCAGGCCATTATTCTGCTCCTCGTGAGGAAAGCCCCGAACCGGTATGTGTGAGTATAGTGTGTTACCACGGATTTTGCGACTCGTAACAGTTACGGTTTTTTATTTGTTCAAAGCAGATGCGCATCCTGATGGATTTCATTTCATAAACTAAAATGAAATTTGGTTGAATGCAGTTAGATGTATAAACTACCTAGCCACTGTCTAGGCCGTCACCCGTGGCTGTTTTGTAACATTACTTACACCTATTTTGAAAAAAACATGATGGCCTTTCTGGAATAGTGTCATTCAGCTCGAGAGCGTTCTAATTCGTGCTGTGAAAGTCGTAATTCGTCCATTAGAAGTCGACTTGGTAACGCGCCTTGGCAGGCTAGCATCTTAAATAGACAGGAAAATGTCACTCGACATCTTTTTTCTTAGAAAATATTGCACAGTCTGTGACTTCCATTAAAAATGACCAAATTCCAGTTTGCGGTTTAAATAACATATTAACTGTGCTATGAGAAGCATGCCACATTTATGTACACTGGCTGATAGTAAGTACGACAGAAATCTAAATTTTTTGGGAAAAGGTGGCCAAAAAGTAGCTGAACGTTGCTTAAGTTGCTAGCTTTAACCTAGTCTCTTCCGATCAGACGTTAGCACAACATAGTGCCAGGTTTTTCTGGTATGGTAATGTCAGAAGATATGCAAATCCTTAAGCCTTGAAATGGAAATGCCTTTTACTTAGTGTCCACAGTACAGAAATAGTACAACCTTAAGTGCTGTCAGTCCTGAGCATTCACCCAAATCAAGGTTATTGCGCGTTGTTATGACACCCTAATAATGGGGAAATTATGTGTTGTTGTTTAAAACGAAGCAAAACTTTAGTTATTAACTCCAGTAAGTTTCCGAAAACAAGAGAAATAATGTTATATGCTGACGGCGACTTGGTGGTTTTGTTTAATCTATTATTAAAGGAAGTGCAAACGGTTCAGAAAGCTCGTACGTTTCTCAAACAATTCCAGTGAACATAACAAAAAAGGTGTGCTCCAATCAAGAAATCAACAGACTGCCGCTGCAGCGAGATGAGTATAGCTTGTTGTGGCGCAGCCAAAGTTACATCCAGCAAAAGACTTGGGTATATTACGCGCTAATATGTTGTTAACACGCAGGAATTGCCGGATCTTCCTAGTATCGCACTTCCTTTGTCGAAGTCCATGCCGTCGTTCAACTTTGGCCAACCCGCGAAAACCTCCACTCCAGCAGTTTCCAAGCCCCGTCCTGTGAAAGAGGTGATCTGTTAATGTGCGCCTCTCCGTCCGTGTTCAGATGTATCGGTCAAGTTAATGTGACGCAAAACGCAGCATGTTCTTTGAAAGCTGTGTCTTGAAATTGGCTGTAGGCGAGAATGTGTTGTAGAGCATCTGAACAGAAAGTAGCATTTTAATGTAAATGGTTTGTTCTGAAAATCATTTTGCTATCAGAAGTAGTTATCAGACGTATGCCAACAGTTGGTGTGTGGCAATTTGACGATTACCCGAAAGTGCAAATCGATTTTTGTCACTTTTTGGTTTCAATTAACACGCTCTAACAATTTTCCAGAAGAGTGACTATGCGGTCACAAGTTCCTATCCCAGAGCGATCAGCAGCCCTTCGTTCGACTTCGCCACCCCATCTGCAAAAACCTCGCAGGCTTCCACGGCTCCTGCCACAACAACCGCTGCCAGTGTAAGTGTGGCAGCTGGTTATGGCATTCTTCAGTTTGTTTTTTCTTGATATATCGTTGAGATCTTTTCTTTGCTATTGTACAGCCCGAGTACGAGTTTCGACCTCCGGTTGAATCAGTATGCGAGAAAAAAACAAACGGTAAGTGCTGTGTCCTGTCTGTGTAATTTGCAAACTTGAGAACATTCTCTACACCCGGGGTTCCCAACTCGAATGGGAATGCGTGCTAAAGTTTTTTTATATTAGTTTTTTTTATGTAATCTAGTGACTACCATACCACGTTCAAATACTTTCTGGCATTGCAAACTTCCTTATTACCGTACACATAATAGCAGACAACTGTTTGCTGAAACATACATAACAGTTTCATATCCTGCAGAACTGCTGCTTAGAAGACGTTTATGAACCGAAGTTGAAAAATGGGTTTACAATTTCATCTTTTAAACGAAACCTAGTCGGTCGCTTGACATTTTCGAACTTAGGGCGTGCCGCGTTGAGCACACGTGTCCTGTGTTGTGCACACCTCTACATCTACGCAGCAAGGCACAGGAACCGTCAAAAAACTAGAACTCCTTCAGATTTTCCGACTGGAAAACCTTAACAAGTTTTGCGACATACGAATGTTTGCTGTTTATCGACGGGTTTCAAAGCTGTTCATTTAAGTGCATTATAGCAAAGAACATCTTGCTGGGCACAGTTGCTATGCGTTGTCAGCATTTGTTCGTTTTTCATAGAAAACACACTTGTTATAGAAATCAAGGTTGCTAGACCAGCGACTTCAGCATTCGCTGTAGTAATTTCGCAGCCAGTAAACGATTACTCGTCGTGGTAAATGTTATAGTTATGGCCTTGTGGGAAAGCATATCTGATGTACATATCTTCCATTTTGTAAGGGTATGGGTGCGCTTAGCCCATTACTCGAACTACTGTGCATCTAGTTGTTTCTGAACGTGCACTGGTGTCGGTGACAGCAAGATTTTAGGAAAATCGGCTGAGCCGCAAGCAAGGATGGACGGATTTGTGAAATGGTCAGGGTATTATTTTAAAAAGTGCGTGCGTCCTTGCCACAAGTCGATGGTATTTGATTTACTCTCGGTGCATGATCAGTGTCAAGCCAAGCAATCTTACAGTGAACGTTTTGGGCAGAATCTTCTAAAAAAGTTACTTTTAACTTCCCGTCTACTCCGACCAATTCTTCCGCCAAGCGCAATGTCATGCCTAAGAAGTCGGAGGAGTCACCAGCGACCAAGTCTTTGCCGCTCAAAGCAACCGGGTCTGTTATGGATATTCTTGGTAAGTTACGACGCATTGTTAATAAAATTTGAACATTGACCAACGGTACGCGCTGCACTACGCGCTGATCCAGGAATATCTTTCTCTTGTGAGTATTGCGCAGTCGACCAGAACGTCTTTGTTGATCACGTGCTTTGTTCTAAGCTGCGAAACTGGTGCGCGTGCTCCTTCATAACATTGACGTGTTATTGCAAAGGTGAAAAATCCAGAGGAACCAAAGTCGAGGAAGAGAAATCAAATGTTTCGCTCGCAAAATCAAGCGACACCGACCAAGCAGATCCTTCTCCACTCAGTAAAATTTTTAAATCCCAGAGCGAGAAGTGGGAGTGTCACGTGTGTCTGGTAAAAAACAACCGAGATGCTGATAAGTGCGTCGCGTGTGCGGCGCCATGTCCTGGCCAGACGAAGCCCCCTTTGTCTACTTTATTTCAAGCGAAGTCTAACAAATGGGAGTGTGAGGTGTGCATGGTCAGGAATGACCAGAGCCAGGCAGCCTGCGTCGCATGCGCCACCCCCAAGCCTGGCGCTCAACCAGTGAAAAAGGCAGATGAAAAATCTAGTAGTTCTGCCAACTTCAATTTCAAAACTTCGCTTAATTCTTCCGAGGCTGGCGGGCAAGATACCAAAAGTACTCCGGTTTTCACGCAACTGATCAAGCCCCGAACGAAAAAGTGGGAGTGTCCATGTTGCATGGTACAAAATGACGAAGCCAAGGATAAATGCGCCTGCTGCGAGACTAAAAAGCCAAATGATGCTTCGAAGAATGACATTTTTAGCAGCAGTCACAGCCAGACCGTGTCGCAGTCAATGTCTACGCCGGCAGAGACATTTTCGAGGTGACTTGAGTTTTTAACTTGCTTTGATGTCGTTATATGCGAACGCGCGCTGGTGTTGCATGCTCAACGTAGTGAAAAGGTGTGTTTTTTATTGTGGTCTTAGTGAAATGAACAACTGAGTTAATGCTCTGTTCACTTAAAGACATACAGTCTTCCCATGTTGCTCTTAAGTCTTTTAAAACTGTTGATAGTTTCAAACGCTTTGCTGCAACCTGGCGCGAATTTCCTTATTTGAGTTCAAGTGATAGCACACCAGGACTGTTCTTGAAAACCTACTGTTAGGAGGTCATCTGTCAAGGCGAGAATTTTCGTAGAAAAACTATATTTTCCAGTTTGTTCTAAGTATTTTAATATTGTTGTCGTAAATTCTGTCAGGAAAAGTTATCATTCAAATTTAAACAATCAACAAATTAAAATTTATGCGCTTCGCCTTAAAGGAAAATTCTGAAAGCAGACTTCAACGTTGGATTTACGGTCAAATGACTTATTTCCGTAGACGTGGTTACAACTGATGTTGACCTGGGTTCCCAACCTGGGGTACATGTACCCCCAGGGGTACATTTGCCTATCCGAAGGGGTACATTTAAGGATATCAATAGATGAGAGAAATATATTTGCATAGATTTTATTTCAAAAAATATTTACACATGTCAGTGAACATTCTTTTAAAAAATCATTATATGCTTATTGTTAAATATATCTATGAATAATCATGATACAATGTATTGTCATAGGAAATTTTAGGGTACATGTGCATCTGTCGAAATGCTGAAGGGGTACATGCTCATCTTTCGGAATGCTGAAGGGGTACATGGTAAGAAAAAGGTTGGGAACCCCTGACTTATAATAAGGACGCTCGGCCAGGCAATGCTTGTATTGTTGGTTTGATTTCCAACGAAGGTTGATCGATATCTGCTGCTGTAGGACTTTAAACCATAGCTGCTCAATCAGAGGTGTAGTCCATGCTAATGCGGTTATTTTTTGTGCACCACTTTGAACTTTTTGAAAAAAAAGCGTTTGCTCCCTAGGTTTTCGTGACTAAATTCTGCTTAAAAACGTTTTGGGACGTTTCCGGAAAAGCACACATGGACCCTGTGTTCACTGCGACTAAAGAGATTGTTTTAGTAATCAGATTTCGAGAAAATCAAAGTTTGGCTGTATGCATCTACCTCGTTGGTATTTTTTAAATAACGCTATAAGTGTCCGGTTGGAAAAGCCAGAGCCTTTGGTTTATTTAAGTGATTTTGAAAATAATTGGCGTTTTGTTACCATGAGCAACAACTTTCACAAGGTTTGAATTTCTGGAAATCTGAAGGACATGGGTTAATTTTTGTAGGCTATGAATTGGTTGACATTGAATGACTTCTGCACCAAAGTGTTTTAGGTTGTTCTAAGTTAATTTAAAACTCCTTGAGCTTTTGCTGAATGACATTGCGCTCTTTCCTTTGCAGCGCTCTGCTGAAGCAGTCAAAATCGAGCAAACGGGAGTGTGAGTCGTGCATGTTGTTCAACGACATCAGTCGGACCGCATGCGGCGATCTCAAACAAGGTTAGTGTTACTTTGTTGCGAGAATTTTTACGTATTTTACCAACACTTTGTTCTACTTGCTTGTTCATTGAACAATACGATGCAAAGGAAAATAAACCTTGCAAAGCAAGACAGTATTCTAAAGTGAGTTGTTCTTAGGGACAGTCTCTGACAAGAACGAACAGCCCAATACCAACTTCAAATTTGGCATGGGCAGCGGATCTACCACTGCGCCTTGGACATTTGGCACAGATTCGTCCAAAGAGAGTAAGTGGAAATGCGTTGTGTGTTTGGTTCTCAGATGATTCTCACGTATCAAGTTGAAAGTGTATTCACTACACGTGTGTGCTGTATTTTTTTCTTTCTGCCCGTCTCTATTGAAGTCGTCACAGGGCAGCTGTTTTTCAAAGCTCTTGTCTGAAAGCTTGTATTATTCAAGCAATGTAATGTTCGTCCGTGCATCAGATGTTCCTTATAATCTACCGGTTATGTTTCTGCGGAAAGGAAACGCCGTCTATGTTGGTCATGGTTTAGGTGGGAAAGCTGAAGAAAAGCCGCAGACGACGACGACGGCCTCTATCAGTTTCGGCACGGGACCCATAACCGGCACCCCCTTCTCATTTGGCATCAACTCTGCCAAACCTGTGCAGAGTGACAAAGCAGGTAAATAGTTGGCAGTTAATACCACGGTAATATTTGCTGTGGACAAACTCAGACAGACTATGCCGGACACGTTTATTTGCTGCCAAATCTACTGGAAGTGCGCTTGGACTTCGTGAAGTTCGAAACTGTTTTTTTTGCGCGCATTGATTAGCTCACCAACGATGAACACTGGTCATGGCTGCTTTGAATCATCACCACTGTGAGGTTTAAGTCAGTTAGCCTTTTACCAAGGCAAGTCTGCTTGTAATTTAGCGCTGAGTCATTATCACTGAGCGTCCGCAGTTACTCGCGTATGAGTTTCCCTAGCTAGTGTGTTTCAGTAAACCCTCTTCGGTCGCGTTGTCAAATGTGATCTTTTATTTCATCAAATCGTTCGTTAGTGAGAGTAGAAAGCTGATTGAGACATAGTACTGGCAAACTATGCCACAGCAAAAAAATCGCAGTCAACGTCGTTCGTTTTTCAACACTGTTTTGGAAGTCAGAAAAAAATCTTGTGTTCGGGAGACCTTTGAGTGTTTTCGTGTCATTGCTGCTTGCAGGTGTCGAAAATACAAATGTACAATCTGCTTCGTCTGGAAATGTGACCGCAACGTCTGCAGAAACATTTGATGCCAAGTCTTCAAGCGTTGCTCCTGTCCTGAAAACATTCCAAACTCGCGATGAAGGAAAGTGGGAATGCGACATCTGCTTAGTTCGAAACAACTCATCTTTATCCAAGTGCGCTGCATGCCAAAACCCAAAACCAGGCAAGCGGTTCTTTTGTTTATCGGTTTAAGACTAAGTAAAGCGCATCTCTCGGCAAGCTGTTGCTAAAAACACTCTCACTGTGAAAAAGTGCTTATCGATCCTTTTTAATGCCACAAATAGAAGCTGGTTCAATCTGCCCCACTTAACTTGGCTGTTGTTTTATTTCAGGCTTAAGTTCAGCAGAAAATCCTTCGCAAGCAACAGCTTTCAAGTTCGGTAGCACCTCAGCTCCCCTTTTTAAGTTCGGATTGCCAGAAGGGCAGTCTGACTCTGGGAAGCCTGCCGTCCAGGCTGAACAATCGTCTGCTGCCAAATCGCTCTTCGGTGAAGCACCGAGCCTTGCGTCATCGGAATTACCTAAGATAACTGGTAAGATTATGTTTAGTTATGTAAATATGCTCGTTGCCTTGCACAGTTTGTTTTTCACCGTCTGCTTATTAGTTCGATGCAAGAAAAGAGTTATCACATTATCTATATTATTTCCACCACCTTGAGTTTTCCATGACGTTGGAAACCTTGTACTGCCCGCACAGTTTTGGGCTGCTCATAAAACCTTGCAGCATGAAAACGCAATGAAGAACCCAGCAGCTTCACGTTTTACACCTTTTCCTCCGTGCGTCGTCTTCGAATGTGTTTTTCGCAATTAATCTTAGTAAGTATAGCACTGGTCAAAGAAGCACTAATCCTTCTCTCCATATTTATTTTGGCGGCCAGAGATTGTAGCCTTTTAAGAGGATGACTTCACGGTGAAACTCAGATTTTTAGAAACCGCGCAAAGCCATTCTTTGTGCTGCGGTTACGATAATTTATTTGAAGTGTTCGGAAAATGCTCAAGGCAAATCTTCATCCAGGTTTTTTATTTTTTCCACAGGAACAAATTTCCGTTTTGGAGCTACCGCCGTTGCTCCAAGTTTCGGATCAGCGTCAGGCGGAAGCGACACTTCGTATTTGCCTCCACTGGATGGCAGCAAACTTGCGGCTGGCAACACCAAATTTAGTTTCAAGGCTGCGCCCGATTCGCAAAGTAAAGAAAGTAAGCAGCTGACGTTTCGTGCATTTGTGATGGGAATTAGATGATTAGGCCCTTCCTGCTTGTATTTCAAAGTCTATCGTTGTGTCGATGAAACTTGTTCATGTATTGCTCAGCTTGAGTGTTTTTCGGGATTTGCTTAACTAAGCCTATAGCGCATTGCTGTAGCGCAGGGGTTCCCAAACTGGGGTACATGTACCCCTAGTGGTACATTTGCTTATCTGAAGGGGTACATTTAATGTTACCAGTAGAAGGGAAAAATGTTTATACATTATTCATTTCAAATTATTTACACATGTGAATTTGTCCCAACTGTTCATGTTACTAATGGGGTTAGACAAGGGAGAATATTGAGTCCATACTTGTTTGCTGTATTTTTGATGATTTATTTCTTGAACTAAACAACATTAAAGCTGGGTGTTGTATTGGTGAAGTCTTATTAAATCACTTGACGTTTGCTATTGCATGAAATTATTTTCAACTGCGGCAAAACTGCAGTTTGTGTACCATCTAAGGCTAAGATCGCAAAAAGCACAGTCATCCCGTTGCTGACACTGGTGCTAACAGTAAAATCTGTTTCCCACTACAAATATTTGGGGATTGTATTAGATATTGAGCTTTCAGATGACAAAGACATTCAGAGACAACTGCGATATCAATATTATGCAGTAATGCGAGCTTCTTTTTCGCAGTGTTGGAACGCAGTGCAAAATGTGCTTTTTCGTTCCTTCTGTAGGTCCATGTATGCATCATAGTTATGGTGTGATTTCAGGAAGTCACACATGCAGAGATTGCGTGTGGCCAATAACTTTGGTTGCGGGGTTCTGTACAACCTGCCTGGCGATCGAGTGTTAATAGTCATCAGGTTCAATGTAACAACATTCCTACCTTTGAGGCCTTATTTTAAAAAATGTCTACCTGTTTCTGGAACGATGCAAAAAGTCCAACAATGTCGGCTATGGTTGCGCGCTCTGATGCAGTCACATTGTTTATACTGGTATTTGTCCTTATTCTTTGAACACTACAACCGCAGTTTACTTTGTGACTGAGTTCCCAGATGTTACAGTGTTAGTTTGAGGGCATGTGCAGGCCACAACGCATTCGTACTTCGCCAGTCCTTAGCCAGGATTGGACTCTATTTGTGAAACATGCTATTTGCGTGTCCTACTCTGAACTTAGTATTGTATCAAGTGTTACAAGCCAGCCAACAACTATGTTAAGAAAGTGTCTGTAATGTAGTGTTCTACAAAGTGTTAGCGAACAAGTGTCTGTAATCCTGTGGTCCAACCAACAACGCCGTTACAAACCGTTCTGTGACTCTTATTATCAATCCGTGTTGTGCAGATAGTGTGTGCTTGTGCTCTATGGACTTCGTGTCTGGTTCAAAGATTAAAATATTAAAATAAATATCAGTGAATATTATTTTCAAAAATCATTTTATATGCTTATTGGTAAATATATTTTTGTTATCTTCTTCAGCCTTTTTGTCACAAGAAGTTTTAGGGGCATGGGCGTCAGAAGGGGGGGCCAAGGCCGCCCCAGCATTTTGAAATTTAACATTTTCCCATCAAATTTTTTGATAAAAAGGTTGTTTTGTTAGTTTCGAGTGGTGAAAATAAAATTTTGCCACATTTGTTCCCCCCTGCAAAAATATGTTGGCTCACCCCTGGAAAATGCGCTAATAGCCCCTCCCTGGAAAAAATCCTTCCGGCGCTCATGTTTAGGGGTACATGCTCATCTATCGACATGCTGAAGGGGTACATGGATGAAGAAAGTTTGGGAACCCCTGCTGTAGCGCGTAGCTCCGCACCTGTTGATAAAACTGGTTGACAGCATCTATGGCTCTGTCGTTGGCAACTGCCTGACTCATTACAATACCCATCAACAGTAGCAAGATATTATCAACCGAGTAGTTGAAGCAAAATTTTTGTTCTGTGATATCGCGAAACCTGTTTTTGACGATTTTTTCTAGTCTGGCTGTTGAATGGTGTTCACTTACGAAATGGCGCAGGAACCTGATGTTCTTGTCTGCCTGGCGGTTTTTATGTGAAAAGACCAAAATTACTTGTGAACAAATGTTCTTTTTCATACCTCAACCATCATTAGCGTATAAGATCATAAAACGTGTTATTTTTTTCTTTTGTTTAATTTAGCAAATATTTAAGAAAACTGATAGCTGCGTTGAAAGAAAAAAAATAACATGGTGAATTTTAGGTGACGCTTCTGCAAACAAGCCTGGCGAACAAACCACTCAAGATTCAACAATTTCAACCAGTTTTACTTCTTCGACTCCTATTTTGGGTAGTTTTTTAACAAACACAAAATCTGCAGGTACGAACGTCAATATTGTCCACATTGTTTTTATCACTTTTTCTGGCGAAACCACACAAGAGTTTTTGAATGAAGTTTCCTTTACCACGCTTACCATATTAAGTCAAAGAAGGACTTCTAGATAAGGACTCCGACACGGTTTTATGCTACTGTAGGTTTGCTCTGAACCAGTGTAAAGAAGTTTTGCGCTTCCTTGCAAAGCGCGTTCATTTTTTGTGGAATGGTTGACGCAGGCGTCGCAAACGTGAAATGTTCCTTTCTTTCATCACTGTCGTCCATCGCAAAGCTTTTGCTTGCGGCCGCGTGGTGCGAGAAAAGTGACGTAGATATAAAACCAAACACACTTGCGTTGCTGTGTGCGTTTGAAAGCACACGCGGTTTTGTAAAGTTACCTTTTCGCTTGTCACGGCTCATAACGGCGTAAAGTGCTTGGATACACAGTTTGATAACAGTTTTCAAGATCTGGTTCAAACTTTTAAAATTTGTTTGTTGGGAGCCGTCAGCGGCCAGCTGGCCTGTACGTTTGTCAGTAAAGGGTTTGAAACTGGAGCGTCACAAGTCACCTGGACACAAAATTGAGAGTGCGTGGGTCAGAAAAGCAGTGCTGTTCTACAGTTTTCCACCAGACCGATTGGTTGTAATGTCAGTCCGCAATGATGTATGCGCGACAACGGTCTTCTCAGCAGCTTCACGTGTTATTTTTACAATGAAGTTCATGGTGTATCCAACGCTTTTCTCGGGAATGTACGGCCTAAAATAATTTAAAAACCCTGGTTGTTGGTAATGGTGAGTGGTCTACGGTCTAAATTCAGTTTTACGTAAGATGTTAGGTGTGAAAAAGAACTTTTTAAAGGAAAAATCGAGATGGAAGCTACTTATTGCCGTCGAATATCGGCAGCGAACATGTATGGCTTAGAAATGCTCTACGAACACAAAACATTCGATCACACTTGTAAACGGGCCTCATCTGGATCCCGAATCCGGCGAGAGCCCGAAATTTATTTTAGAAGCCCGATTTGGGACCGTAAGTCAAATTTATGCGCAACTACAGGGTGTTGGTGGCGTAGCAAAGTAGACATGACCAAATATAATTCACAGTTAATCATTTTTAATTAAGATTTAATCAACTCCATTGCTTCAATAGTAACTGGCGACAAAAGTGTCCGTCCTTGCGAAGAAACTTTGTATTCAGGCCCGAAATCAGCCCGAAACATTTTGACAAACTTAAGTCCGAACCCGACTCTGATGACGTTATAACTCTGATTCGAATACCGTTTCCAAATTTACTTCTAGTCTTTCGACAAAGGTCTTTCAAGCTTCGCTCTCCGTTAACTTTTGCCGTAGGTAGCATCAACTTTTGCGCCGTCATTTGTCTTGATGCGTTATTTTATAACAAACTTTGCTCGGCTGAGGTGCATTCAACCTCTCGGTTAAACACTCCCAATTCTAGTCCAATCTTTCCAGGCAGCGGTTGATTTCTAGACCTGTTTAAATTCTACTGTTGCACACTCTAATCACTGTTCTTTCAGTAATCAACACGTTTTAGTTGCTTGTATACATGTTATTCACGTTGTACTTGCATGGGGTTCTCAAACAGTCGGGCCGTATGTGGCTCGCCAGGGCGTTTTGTGCGGCCCACGAGATTTTTTGGGAATTTTCAAATAATTAACATTTACGTTATTTGGTTTATTCACCGGTGTTTCAAAGTGCTCGGCTAGCGAGTGAACAAGTTCCTTTAGAACGAACGTAGAGAAGGGACGGCTACAAAATTGCCCATAGTTCCTGTTACCTTTCGCAAGAAATAAAATGCTGTTTCTGGTAAGATTCATGTACCGCCATTGTTTTGTGATAATGCGGTCACTGGGTTACCTTGTAACTCATCATTTGGCCCTTGGAGCATTTGAGTTTGAGACCCTTGTTTGTACTTGCATATAGGGTTTTATATAGTTAATATTACGGAAGCAGTCCTACGGCAAACTCTTCAAATCTTGTTTCAGCGTCTCTTTTCGGTGAAAACTCTGTTGCAGAAAAGAAAGTTGACAACAGCTTGAAAACGGCCGGCAGTGGTTTTACAGGATTTAAGTTTGGAAATACGTCAGGTAATTATTGTTGCTCTACCTCGCTTTCTTGCCATCTACGACGCTCCACTAAAAAAACGCTTAAAACTTTGTTTCAGACTCAAAGCCGAACGAACTGTCAGAACCGGCGGCAAAACAGCCAGCACCTGCTACCTCGTTTAGTTTTCCTTCCGGTCGTAAGTGATATCGTCCTTTTTTATTTTTGTGTTATGTGCTTCCTCCAGTATCTTTGTGATAGATGTTCTCTGAACAAGTCAAGTTATAAGTTGCAACCTGCAATGTCATGCACAAGGTTGAATCACGAGGTTCGTTATTGCGAGAGAGGTTCTTGTGGTTGCGATGGTAACAGTCCAAATAGGTGGTTTTCATGAATCGATCCGACCAGAAAGGATGTTTCTTTTGCACCACATTTTTCTGTTTGCCGTGAAATTGAAGGCCAGAAACAAACGACGCTGAACCGTGGCCGGTAATCTGACTGCAGTTCGGGAAGTTTTGCAACTTCAGGGGAACTGGAATGCCTTTCAGCCACCATTATTACCAGGTCCACTCCGGCCCGGTGTCGAGACGCCTGACAGCACTCCAGCTATGTATGATGAAATTGTCTCTTTCCAGGGCAGACAGCTCTTTTTCGGCAATCAGTCTCGGTACGAGGAACCGATAGGCTGGTGGCGAGTAATGCTGGATTGATGAGACCACAAATGTCGAAACGATGCCGTCTGGAGATTGAGTATGTAGTATATTATCATTACTTTTTTTTCAGAAACAACTTTTTCTTCTGCCAAGCCCAACTTATTTGGTTCTAATCAACCTGAGAAGCGAAAACTGGATGTAGCGCAAGAATCGAGTAAGGAACCCCAAAAAAACCTTTTCGGAGCCGAGACGCAAGTTGCGTCGACTCCCAAACCGACCGCCTTCCAGTTCGGCGCTGCGCCGAAGTCCGACTCGACAGCTTCGAGCTCTTTTTCGTTCGGCAAGCCTGCTGCGCAAACTGGCTCCGCTCCGGCTCCTCTATTCGGCGCAGGGACGCACGGTTCCAGCAGTGGGCCCGGCAGCCTCGGTTTTGGTGCCGCCCAAGCCAACGAAGCTTCGAAAGCCACATTACCTGGCGCCACTGAACTTCCCGGCTCGTCGCAGAAAGTCCCAGCTTTCTCGTTTGCGCTTAACCCAAAGCCAGACACCAGTTCTCTGCCCAATCCATTCGCTTTCGGGGCGCCAAAGCAACAAGACTCTTTCAACGCTGGCTCTACAGGTATGACGCGTATCGTCGATGACGAAAGGAACAAGGAATACTTGTGAGGAGTAGCTCACATGTTTTCATTGCTAATGTACAAGTTGCACGTTGGCTGATTTGCGACTAGAATGAGCCTGAGTCGATAAGCGGTTGTTTTTCCTTTGTTCGTGAGCGAGTGCATCAGCGTTGTGCCAAATTTGTAGCTAAGTGGTATTCCTTAAACGCGTTTTATACGTGCCTTGCCACGGAATACAGCAGAGATTTGATCAACCTGAAGCTATTCTCTGGTGCAGAGCTATGCGCCGAGATACGTTTGCAATGAAAAGGTTTTTGCTGCTAGATTGCATGTGCTTGGTGAAGTCGTAGCATTATTTGGTAGGGGAGTTGCAATGGTCTGTTTCAGTTTGTTCAGTGTGTATTTTTCCTTTTCTGGAATTGTTACAAAGGGTGCATGGCAGAAAATTGGATAGCTCGCCTGTTGCAGGTTTTTCGTTCGGACAATCTGCCAACGCCGGTGTATCGTCAGCCAACTTCAAGTTCGGCGCCAGCGCCCAAGCAACTGCACCAACTTTCCAAGCTTGTAAGTACACAAGAATGAATAGTTTTGTTTTGCAACTGCAGCAATATTAAAATCCTCTGATGATCCGTGCGTGCCACCAAGTTTTTTCATCGTTGAAGAAAATTTGGCAACTTTTCCCTGATGTTTTTTGTTAAAACTATTTGCACTACCTTTCCTTTTCAAAACACTTCTGCAAAAGTTCTTTTTTCAAAGAAGTTCATTTCAAAAAAATTTTCTTCTAAATCAATTATTTCTTTAACGAAAATTCTTCAGGCAAAAAATCTTGCGTACAATTTTTTTCGATGATGACTTTTGTGGTGAATAACGAACTTTAAATAAAATTATTTTTTTGAAGCAAATCAAGTTGTTTTCGCAAACGATGTCTAGCTGATGCACGGACACAGGTGCACATACTCGTGGCCTGCTCTTAGATCAGATGCTCGATAAAGTACTTTTTAGACTGGCCTGATTGTTTTGATACAGACTGATGTATTGGTTTTATTGTATCTCTCATTTGTCTTCAACATAATGTCACTGGATTGAGCGCATTCCAGGTGCAGCATGCATGATTTGAGTATCTACTTTCTAGCAGTGATGGAGTCTCGAGGCCCATTTTTACGAGTCCCGGTCTCGACGGATGCAGGTCTCGGTCACAAGCCTGTTGTCTTAAGACTTTGAATGTTGCAAGGATATGGCTTACCAACATTTCTGTAATTCAACGAGTTTTTCTCTCTGTTGTATTTGCAGGTATGAAATAACCAAAACAGTTGAAAAAATGCCATAAATTCGAAAAAATTCAACGTAGAGGTGGTGGCGACATTTTTTGAAAAAATTCGGCCCACAAATTTTGAAGTATCGAGTCTCGGTCTCGAAAGTTTACATCACTACTTTCTAGTATTTTTGCCTGTCGCGGTGTCAGGAGTATGACGGAAAATCTCGGTGGAGAATTCATTTACTGTAGCACCTGGTGGATCAGGAACATGGATTAGTGTACCGGTCTTGCGTCCGTGCAACAACCAGACATGTAACGTTTATCAGAAAACTGTCATGAGTTGGTTGGCAATCTTGCTAATCCGGCCATGACTTTCGCAGCATCCATGCTCCACCGCGTGTGTCTTCAAACCAAAGACTTGTAAATACTTGCAATGTTGTTAAGCTCAGTTGTATCGGTTTATGTGGGACTACGGCACTACGCTGAAACCGACGCTTTGTTTTTTTAACAAAAATATGCTTTTCTCAAAACAGTAGATGCAAATTACCAGTCGTATGACTCCAACTCAACATTTACGCTGCAAAATTGTTTTTCAAGGACTTTGGTAGAGATCGTAGCTTTATGCTCACTTGGGTGGAATAAATGTTGGAAACTAGAGTGGTCATACCATTTATTTTTTGCTGAATATATCTAACAAACTTTGAAACGCCAAAATGATGCAAGTGTACATGATAGAATGCCATGGACAACTGCAAACGACGTTGCGGTATCATAGGGCGTATGTACTTCGAATTAGGATAAACAAGATGCAAGTGACGAGGTATAATCAGTTCTTACATTTATCAGTTTCTGGTATTTTAACCAGCGCCACTTGTAGACCCCAGTAGCAGAATAACTTCAGTGGTCGCTGCTGGTAGGCCTGGCCTCACTTCAGTAAAGATGAAATTGTGAACAGTGAAGTTTGGACGTGTTCTAAAACCGAATCACTTCCATCGCTGACACGAATGTTTACGAACAGCAGTGCGTCGCGCTGTCCGCTAATATCCGCTGCTTGTCCTTCGGAAGTGAACTTCTTGCCCGGGCGGCTGAGGTGAGCGCAGTTGTCCAAGGAGCGCTGCGGCGATTCACTCAGCGGCTGTGGGTCGAACACCCAACTTATCAGTTGAGAAACGGGCTGGTGTCGCCGACCCCATTTTGCCACTCGTAATTCCAGCCTTTCATGGCGTCGCGTCCACAAGCTGGTGTAAACGCCGTCAGTGAGCCCACTAGACAAATTAGGCGCGTGATGAGTTACTCGTCCCAGTGCTGCTGGAAGAGGTTGCTTCATTGCAAATGTAATAAGACCGCACAAATTTCTCGCAACGAGGTCGCGTTGGTGTGTAGCATGCTTTGCTCCACCTGTAGTTTTAACTTGCTCGCAGCTTCTGGATTTTCATTCGGCGCTGGGAGTGCAACTGCGGCGAGCGACAAGCCTGCCGGTTTTAACTTTGGTGCGCCTGCATCGAGCGGGTTCAAGTTCTCGGGATCGTCGAATGTAGCCCCTGGAGCTTTTAACGCTGGGTAAGAAGCCTTCCTCGTACTTTTCTTTCATCGTCACGAACGACAGTAGTCAAGATACAATATGCCAGGGGTGGCCAACACGTCGATCGCGATCGACCGGTCGATCGCCGAGCCCCAGT
>Ga0210059_1003213_pt1 | contig 26044 bp, 12 predicted proteins | sample Ectturendosymbi2_FD_188042 | JGI IMG/M metagenome (GOLD analysis project Ga0210059, IMG submission 188042) | Ecteinascidia turbinata endosymbiont from Florida, USA - Sample 2 (SPAdes) (version 2) | ecosystem: Host-associated > Tunicates > Ascidians > Unclassified | place: Key West, Florida... | reverse complement strand
ATCACTGGGCGTTTGCCAAGCTTTATGTGCAATCGTGCTTACCCAAAACGTATTCGCATATTTGAAGGCGTTCAGGACGAGACTGAGAAAGATGCATGTGGATGTAAAATATTTCAGCACTAAAACCTGCCCGCAACAAGATGGATAGCAAGAGTGAAAGCAGTTAATTTCGTTTTTGAGAAAGCCAGCGAGCTGCGTAACACACTCGCAATGTTAAGAGACGATCCATGCGTTCCTTCTGGCACTAAAGCAAGGATCCGTGGAATTTCGCAGTCGCCAGTTTGTCGTCACTAAGACTACTTTTCAATTTGAATATGACGCAAAAAATTCTTGTTTTATTGGAAAAGTTCTCAAATGAGCTGGCAGACTAGCTAACATCTCCGCTGAGGATTAGTTGTATTCCTTGTAGCGAATTATTCAAAGTCTTCAAGAAATAAGAAAATATGTAGAATTTCGTCTTCCAAAACACCAAAACTGTTTTTAATGCTACGCTAAACACTGAGACAGGACGGCCAAGGAAAGTCTCAAGATACATGGAAGATGGAGACAAACATTTCTACTGAGACATTCCCTGTATTTTAGGCAGCCAGTGATGAAAGTATATCAGTATGCCACAGTCCATGGGGTCATCGATGTGATCACTGAAAGATTAAACATACGCTTTGAACGGGAGCCTATTTCTTTGATAAGCTGTGTAGAAGAAGCTCTGCTAAAATAAATGCTTCAAAGAGGTATGTCAGCAAACAACTTAACAATAACGAACGCTTTGATCGAGAAAGACGCATGTTGAAACTGATGCTGCAACTTGACGAATTGGCTACAATCCATAGTTTGTACAACCCAGGGACTAAGAAAAAATAACGTCACTGTTCTGTTTTTCAATCTTCTCGGAAGTTTTCAAATTCGACGCCCTCTGCAAAAAAGGCACTGCTGCAAGGTACATGAGATGTTTAAATTGTACTACACTACACCTCTAACATCAATATCATCCCAGCGTTTGTTCACGCAATGCGCCGATTAAATGGCTGCTCACAAGCACTGGGGGAAATCACTTAAATGACATAATCTTTGCAAATGTTCAAAAAAGTTATATGGATAGCAATGGCATCAAAGCCGTTGCTAAGGAATTATCTGAGCGGAATACCAGCAGAACAGCTTACCTCGAAAAATACGTGTAGGAATTCCGGTAACGTTTTCATTGACTTACTTTACTAGCCGCATGCACGGACAAGTTGTGTCGAATATTCCTACTGATATTGACTTTGAACTATCAAACCTATTCTCGTTTGTTAAAAATCTACTGCTGAACTTCTATCGTTCTTGTGTTTTGCGTCCAGTGGCTGGTTGCTGTCGTACAAAAAACTTCTGGTCGGATACTCAGTGAAACACTGCATCACGCATTCTGCGGTAAAACAATGGTTCATCAATGTGTGGAAAATTTTGTATCGCTTAATTTTAGCGACTAATTATTAGTGCAGAGAGTTTTGTATCGCTTAACTTCAGCGACTAATTATTACTACAGTAACACTACATGTCATGTTTAGCTTTATCAATTTGTTTTGATTGTTCTTTGAACAATAAACAAGTTCGTTTCATTTGCTGGTTTCGTGGAGTTCTCACAAAAATCTTCTCCTGTAAACATTTCCGGTTTGCCAAAGGAAAAATATTTTTGAAAGAAACAAGCATACTGGTAACGCCTTTTTTATATGTTTCCATTGTCCTCAAGTCTTTTACTGCCCGCCAGCTCTGTCGCTTCTGCGGCGTCCCTGGTTTTACTGGATTTCAGCGAATACAATCTTGTTTACAGCGAATAACTTCGAACATGTTTGTTTCTGCTGCAGGTTGAAGTTGTTTCAATCCCAGGAGAAGATATCACCAGCAACAACCTTGCTACAATAAGTTTGAACAATACTAGCATTCCTTATGCTTGTATCCAAGGTAGTTCAAATTTACTTAGCTATTCCTTTTTTGTTAAATTTGGCTCAATTACAAAACCGAAATGAGGCAGAAATGCTGTTTTTAGAACCGCCAAACTGATGTACGATTCGGAGCAGAGACAAAAGCTATTGTTACTAGAATCCTTCAACAGAAAGTGCGGGGCGTTTACGTTTAAGATATTTTAGTATTCCGCTGATAAAATTAAGGTAATCGCCAAGATGTGAAGTTTGATCAATTCGGCGTTGCTGAAGTTACAAGAGCCCTTATGAATTTAGTGCAAAGCTTAAAAAATAAGAATTTTATTTACACGAATTTCCCAAACGATATACTTTGAATTTTTTAAACATTAAGATGAAGCTAGAGTGTTCCTTGAGCGACGCATGTTTAGAAGTACAACGGAAGTGTAAAAACCTCTCGTGGCCAGTAACCAAACAGATATCCACTCCCGGTAAGCTATGGCTCATCGCTTGATTCGTTTTGGCGAGACTAATAAAAAGGCTCAACGTTTTGTGTCAACAAGAACGTATTGATGTTTGCTCACATTTAGCTCGCCTTGATTTCTGTTTATACCTTTTCGTTATGAGACCACAAATTTGTTTTCAAAAAAATCTCAAAGAAAGTATAAGACTGAAATATTCGTGATATTAGATCGCATATAACATTGTCTGCATTTTGAGCAAACTGTCGCATGTAAACGTTAGGCGAGAAATATATCTAGGTCATAAGCGATCTCACCTACGTTTGTGGCAAATTTGGCTCATTGTCAAAAAAGCAAATGTTTACGGTGGAATCGACAAACCTACCACTTTTGAAAAACGATTGTTGAACAAAGACGAACCAAAAAAATTGTATGCATTTGCAGATGAATTCAAGGTGGAAATCAGTCAATTCTCGGTTGCTTGCACGGAATTACATGTTTTCAAATCATGTCCGTTCAACTTAACAGCAATTGTTAAAAAAACTACGGAAGATATTGCTTTGTTGCAGCAACACCCTTTAAAGTGGATCAATCCAACTTTTTTTCTGACAAAACGAATAAATTCGCTTGCATTAAATGGGTAAAAGCAATGTAATCTATTCTGCTTGTAACTGAAACTTGTGGAAAAAGTCTGTTTTATGTTTGTTTATACATCCCACCGAGTATCACGTGTTGATTTGTTAATGCAGTACCAACATGAGCCTATATAAAATATACGAATTAATTTGAATAAGAGCTGAGTATACCTGATTATTTGAATAAGCTGAATGCACTCGGCGATGTATATTGTATTTTCGTATTTTCTACCAAAATACACATAATTAATTCTGTCGAATAAGGGCTCTTTTCAATTGACGCCATTTGAAAGATATGTATACATATGATTGCCAAATGATTTTCTTTAATTATTTTGTGTTTTTCTCATTAAATTTAAATACTTCATCTTTTTTCTATTTATTCGCAAAAAACTCATTTGTGATTGCACAATAATATTGTGATCACACAATAAGGATCATTTGTATTAGATGCAAAAGTGTGCAAAGTTGGTTGGTATCTGTTTGCAATCACAAAAAAATAATTATTGGATGAATCTTTGTGTTTCTTGAAACTGAAGCTTGACTTTCGTGTCATTTCTCGGACGGAAAATGTCTGATGAAGCAAATTGTCTTTTTTTACCCTTCCATGGTCGTTTTTTCGACTCGCCGCCAAAGTTTTTGCGTTTCCAGATCTGTCACAAGAGTGCCCTACGCAGTGCCGAGTAACATGGACACACGCAGCGAAACGCAAACGTCACAAACAAATGCTTATTCATGGAGTGTCAGGATTCATGACGTAGAAGGTCTGACGTTGGACGCAAACTCCTCCCTGAGAAGATGCGGTGCAGAGACAGAGTTGTGCGTTCAAGTAGGTTCGAAGAGCCATGAAGTTGCTGCCCTGGCAGACGACGGTCCGATCAGGTAAACAAGTTTCGAGATGGCAATCAGCTTTCTGAACTTTTCTGAGTAGATAATCATGACCAAAATGTTATAAAAACGTGACTTTTCACATTAAAGCAAGCACGCAAGCAGCGTAAGGAAACGGTGTTTCTTTCAAACAGGCAATCAAAAGTTGCAGCTGAATTCGAATCATTATCCTTCGTTGCCTCTCTCTGAAAAATAGGAGGGTAAAAAGTGTCTGTAGGAAAAGTGCACTCCCTGTAAATGGAAGAAGACTTCAGTTTCAAAGAAACCTGTCATTATGAAACAATCGCTGCAAGACAAACGTAGTCTTGGCAATGCTTTTCGTCTTGCAGTACAAAAAATTCAAGAAAACAGGCAACAGCCGTTAGTTTGCGGCAGCAGTTTCAATTGAAGGTTTTCGTCAATGTGAATTGCTGAAGTGAACAATGCAAAATGCGTGTAATGCTCAAAATCTCCTTTAAGATGAATCATATTAGTAACAAAGTACAATGTGCACAGTCTGCGCTAGCCTTCGTAACAAACAAATGCAATCGCGCCACAGTGTGAGAGATAGGTGCGCAGCAAAGATAAGTACTTTGACTCTGCAATCAATGAACTTAACGAATTTCTACAGGTTGGTAAGACATTTTACATCTTTTCGCGCTCTTATTCCCAGATGCACCCCAGTGCTTGTTGTTTGTCCCGGAGTGAAGTTGGCCTTGAACAAACTGTTTGTCGCCGTTCCAAGCAACAGAATCTTTTCACAGGTTGATTTTCAGGTTCAGGTATGCTCTGCTGTATGTCTGTATTGCTAACAGGGATTCGGAGTCTGGATATTTTATTCCTGGTGTCGGAGTTTTTAAAAAATGCACCGATTTCGGCGGTGCAGTTCAAGCAGTCAAAATTACCATCTAGCGAAGTTTACTTATGTCGTCACTAAGCTGTGATGCTTCACTTTTGCACAGTTCGTGATATGGTACTTTTGCCTCATCAAAACTCACTATTGTTGGTCATCATTACGAACATGAATCAGACCTCTGAATGTTCCAGACAGGCCTAGATTTTCTCTTGTGTACCACATGTTTCCACGCTGATGTATATTCATTGCATGGCTTGCTGTGTCATTCTTTTCTTTATTCTTTACGTATGCATATGTTGATTGTGTACAAGCCGTCGTTGTGAAACTGCGCTCATAAAGGTGTTTTATCCGTCGTGGCAGTGCTGCCAGAAACAAGCGTGTTTCAAGGGTTTTCTTTCAAAGAGAGTCAAAGACAAAATCATGCTTCAAACTGCGCTTTCATTTCTTGCAAGAATGTGTAAACGACAGAAATCCACGGTTTTTCGACATATTGCTCTTACCGACGATGGTAAGCATTGCGTTTTGCCGCTGCACCGTCGCCTCTAGGAGTCAGATTCAAAAATTTTTGAAGTTCGACTCCAGAGTCGGAGTCGGATCAGGAATTTCCGACTCCGAAGTCCTATTGCTACCGACTGAAAGAAAATATAAGAGAAAATGCTTCACCGAAATCGGATTTTAAACACTATCCAACACTAATTATTTGCGCAAAGTAGAATTTCATCTATTTAGGTCAGATTCCGATGTTTCGCTTTTGAATAATGCAAACAAATAGAAAAGAAATTAGTCAGAAAAACAGCAATATACCAAAACACGCGTTTGCAAACGAGGTACAGTTTGTGTAAAATTTTGAAGTTCAATGCTTTGCTGGCATTCAGGCATTACGAGTTTCTGATGTACTAATGTTTTCTCAACAGGTTCATTTGAGTTTGAAAAACATTGCTGGTCATGTCATTAATCCCAGCAAAAGCACAGGCTTGATCGATTTTGCTTTGGAGTTTTTTATTTCAACTAGGAAGCAACTGGAAAACGGCGGAAAGAATGTTAAAGTTCAGTCAAGTATGTTTCTCGATTTCACGATGTGCTTGTGGCAAGTGATTTTGTATATCTGTTACAAAAATGCTGCAAATTCGTCACGTTTTGCTTCATAGAAAACATTGAGTCGCTCTTGTTTGGTGTGCAGTTATTTGCAATACCTGCTTAAGTTTAACGAAGTACCCATTTAATTACACAGGATCGTACTGTATTTACCCACCTAATGTTAAAATGTGAATTTTTCGGTTCTTTACGTTTCTTTATTTTGTAAAATATATCACGGGAGCTGATGTTGGCATGTATTGTTTGCTTTAGCTACAAAAGGAAAAAATGCAAAATTTGCAGTTACTTGGAGAAACGTTACATCTTACGGTGCATAACCCCAGATGTGTTGTGTCCATTTTGATTTACTTGCTAAAACTGTCTCAACTGTCCTAGGCTTTAAAGTAAACTACACCGAGCCGACTACCGACAAGTTGCAGCTGCTTATCTGAAACCGTAAAGTAAAAATACACATACGGCCAAGGCTTTGGGAGGTGTGTTGTCGCGTGCAGATGCCCAATGTTCGATTTTACGCTTCTTTGAGAGGTATTAGTAAAAGTGATTTTCATTATAACTGCTGGAAAGGTTCAGTTGCTTTCAAGGAATGCAGAAAACTCTCAAAAAGACCAAAATGCAGCTGTGGTGTAAAAACGAAAAAATTTTTGTCATGAAATATACGTGGGCGCGCGATAGTTCAGTTGTTCAGTAGAATATCCGCCTCTCAACTGGAAGGTCGCGTGTTCGATCCACAGCCACTGAGTGAATTGCCGAAGCGCTCCCTGGTCAAGAGTGTTCACCTCAACCGCCCCGGCCAGAAGCAAATTTCAGGCTTCGGCCTGCCGCCAACTACCGTCTCCGAAATAAAAAAATATATACGCTAAGTTTTAGAGTAGATCAGCTATGTCTTCTGGAAAGTGGCTCCACGCGAAGTAACTCTTGGCGTTTGCAACAGCTTCGCGTGTTTCCATGAGTTGTCTGTGACTTTAATCGGTTTTGCACATTTTCGATGGGCAAGGCTGATAACACGTTTTGAATGAGAACAGTTTGCATGAAATCACTGCGGGTGTGTTGCTTGTGGTTATGCATAGGCAGAAAGCATTTCGATTCCATGTTGAGACATATCTTGACTAATCATGGGTTTTCTTTCATTTTATCTTGGTTTGTGGAGCAGCACTGATTTATGAATACAATACAATTTAGCCCATGAATGGAGGCCTTCCCATAAGCCGCCTCAACTTAATTTTAAAATGCGCTTTGGAGCCAAGAATGCTTTCAATAATGTTGGTCATTGATTCATTAATATTGGTTCAAGCCAATCACAAAAATTTGGGCAACAGATGTTTTGACCCAACTTCAAAATTCAAAGTCGGTATTTACGGATGTACGCCAATAGCTACTTTCTGTTCAGATTTTCAGGTTGTCAAGATTGAAATATTGTCGTTAGTGGAATTAACTTCAACTTCTCGCATTTACGTGCACTTATATTTTTTCGCTCTTCTGCTAATTGTTTTTGAAATTCAAATACGATGCAACCAGTTTGTCACAATATCTTTTTTAGTTACATCTTACATTGTCATTTTTAAGTGGTTTACACATGGAAATATCTAAACCAAGTCAAGAAACAAATAAAATTATCCAATGACTCCAACCCTCAGCCAACTCCTTTTTGCGTGAGGGAGAGATTACTGGGATACAGACATGTTTTGACTCTAATGGAAGCAATTTAGGCTAGTATTAAAGAAATGAAATTTTATAGCTCTCAGAAAAATTGCATGAAGTAGATTTGTTTAAGAACATAGCTTCTCGAACTGTTTATTTTTCATTATAAACATAATGTTGAAAATTAATGTAAAAGTGTGCTATTGGAGTTCTAGAAAAAGTTTTGGTATTCTTCCTTTTTTCTTGGTGTGCATTAACCAAGTGCATTGATCATTCAAATGCTATTATTATGTAAATATTTTCGTGAGGTATTGCTGCTATATCTTACTTAGTTTGGTTTCTGTTGCGTTCACCAAAAAAGGTCGCGTTAGACTAACGTATAAAGTTGTGGGTTGCCTTTAGTCACCAGTTACATTGTGAATCATGTGCCTACCGAGCAGTAAACGAATTGCCGTTCCCACGCATAATTCATCACATCGACTTAAAATGCATTTCCCAAACGTACGATTACACACCTCGTTCTCAGTCTGCCTAAATTCTGTGACACATATTGCAGCGCTACACTCGTCCGTAAGTGTCGCGACGGACTTCCGTGTTTAGTTATCATGAATATTTTCAATATATGTAAAAGCTATATACGTTCTATGTGGCGAAATTTAACCAATTTTTTCTGCCGGTGTGAACGTGCCTGTATCACATTTTGCTTCCATTTCCAGGGTATGGTTGAAACACTGGACACAGCAGCCCTACTATTAAATTCATATTGCGAAAAAGCATTGTTTTGCTGTGCTTAAAAGTATGAACAGTTTATTAACAAACTGTTCCCTTTACACCAGAGGTGGGCAAACTATGGTCCGCGGGTCAAATCTGTCCTGTCAAGCCCTTTCATCCGACCCGACAAATAAGAAGAGAAGGAATATACACACATGAAATTAACACCTGTATTGCATTTCAAACACAAATATGTTGGCGGTTATCTATAAATCTGCAACTTTCTGTAATAACTCGCATAAGCTTCATTTAAAATTAATTTAGTCGTCGGTTTGGTAAATGTTAGTTAGTGACCCCTTGTCTGAAAATTTGCCCATCACTGCTTTACACTATAAGTAACTTCGTCCTCAGAAGGTCTGCAGCCCAAATGTCCTCCGCAGCTCACACTCCTCAAAGTTTATGAATCAGTCTATGTAGAACTCACCACAAATCGCAGGATTATGCAGCGATGCTAAATATCATAGCGACCGTGGTGGCGTCGCTATCCATACGTGCATGTGCACTTTACGAGTACCACGTATCTGTTCTTGTGTTTCATCAAAGTAATCGTGTTAGCGTGTTTCTTGTTACTGCAATTTATGTATGCTGCGTTGCGCGTTGGAGTTGAAACGTTATATTTATTAAATATGCATTTTACAAATACTATGCAATGTTTGTCACAGGTATATTACTCTCAAGCGTTGATAAAGCGAAGTTATCCCATCCTATGCAAATCGATTCTATCATTGATTTTTCTCTACCTTTGGTCGTTCGGATACCTGGTAATTTTTGCCAAAGTACGTTGTTTCTCATCGCACGACTGAATGTCTCACTTGATGATGCCAGTTCCGATGGAGAGCAACGAGCTTTTCCTTTGCAGGTATGCTGTTAGTTGTGTGGCCAAACTACAGTAGATGAAAATTTTAAACAGCAATGGTTGATTTGTATTGGCTACATGATGGATACGTAGGTTGATTGAAGTCATCGCCCTCACATCTCTTTTGAAAGAAAGGTAACACCAGCATAATTTGTAAGGTGGTAGCAAACAAGGAATGGAAGTTCTCATTCACATCAGGTTATTCATTGCTTCAAGACACTTGAAACCTTTATCAGAGTAACGACGAAGAAACAGCAAAAATTTGTGTGCGTTTATTCATCGTTTCATCCGCTCACTTCAAGCGCCACAGGAAGTTTACAAGTTTTCAATTTTATTCATTTTTGATACTTCTGAATGATGAGAGAGATGGCTGCAACTGCTGTCGCGTTTTCAATGTTTCAGCTTTTTACGTTTTCTAGCAAATACTTGTGTGTATATGCACTGACTGACGTTTTTTTGTACTGCTTAGAAGGAATTATAGCGCGTGAATGTTTTGTGTATGGTGCATGAGCTGGTGTTAATCTCGCTGTTTCAAATTTTCAATCTGATATGATACAGTGAGTGTTACACATGAATGCTCACAGAAGTCTTCCACAAAAATCTGACCACAGTTTTATTGAAACAGGAAAATTTATTTCGCTCAAATGAGCATCGTCAATTCCACAAAACAGGTAAAAACGTTAAATCTGCAAGGCAATGAATTCAAATAGTAAGTCACTAAAAAACTTAAGAGTTACAAGTCAACATGTTATATCACGCAAAGTGCTCTAAACGTAGACCACACTGCACACTGCAAACTGCAAATTGCCGAACTATCACCAGCGATGAAGTGTAGCATGGCATCAGCGCCAGGAATTGGGAAGCAAGTTACTTCTCTGCAACAATGAGATAAGAAAATACCAAAGTCACAAACCAGAGCGAGAAATCACGTGTCAGGAAGAATGACAATGACCGAAAACGCAACTTTTGCTTGATATGATAGGCTAAGAAAAACAATAAAAAATCGTAAATAACAAAATAATGTTTATCCGCGGCAATGAAATTGAAAAGCTTCTTACAAAATTGTGTGAACGCAGGGGACTGCACAGAAATGAAATACAGTTTTTCCTCGCTGCTGTAGAGTTCAGATTTCTAGTGATGAAATTGTGTGTTTTTAGAAGTGGAAAATTAGCCATAAAGCTTACAGTCTGTAGTTGTAGCTGGCAGTTTATTTTATACTGCTTGAATGAGAAATGGCGAGACCTGCTCAGAAGTCGAAATACACATTCTGTGAACACTCTGAATATTTTCTGTTAAAAAGATTTGTTTCGATCGATGCTGCTTATTGCTTTTTGCAAAAATGGTTAAAAACTGGTTTGTAATTGCATGCCACTGTTTGCGATTAGCTGAAACCAAGAATGATTTCGTAAAAATGCATCAAGGATTCTAATCAGTTTGTAATTGCTATCTCGGGAGTTAGTTAATCGATGAAGGAGTGTGAATGAGCGGCGATTCGCGCATTTTGCATAGTAACTTCATTTGGAAAATGACGCGCTGTGACAAAGGAGAAGTTTAAGGTAAACTGTTGAGTACCAAAGTAGCATTTTGCAATCACTTTATAATTATTATTACAACAACTTATTGTAACACTTGCCGTCGTAGTTTTTCCTTTCCTACAATTTTGCAATGAATATCTGCCGATGCTAAGTGTTGCCCCGTGATGTTGCAATCAATATAACGCTCTATTTCATCAAAACAACTGAAGCACACGCAAGCATTTCGTCTACAGTTAACTAGTTTTTGTAAAGTTTTGTGTCAAAACCTCAATGAACTTAGATTGTTACGTAAAAGTGCATTTATTCTATTTTTGTCAGTTTCAAAATCGTTAAAAAATCAAGATCAAAGAAAAGTTTGACGCAACAGCAGCCAAAGCTGTAACCGTATTTTTTTGGAAAAAAATAAAGCAGAACAGAGATATAAGCGTGTAACTATTGTCAAAAACAATATTTTTATATGGCTGTTTCTTATACTAGTAGCCTAGTATTTAAGAGTTTTGATGTAATGCAGAATACCCAAGCTTTATGCCTTTTTACAGCCTAAAAGTGAAAAATTGGTCACTGCTGGACTCATTTTGTCCTGATTGTGAAATGGAAAACCAAAGGTGAAGGCAATATGCTGACTAGGTCGACAGGATTGGTTTAGTTCCAGTGTAAAGAAAGGAATAATGGGTTGCAATACGCACGAAGTTGTACAGTGCAGTGAAAGTTAATGCTCACCACTGTTATACTATCAGAGCTTCTATGATAAATATATGTCGTAATACCTGACTACAACTTTAGTTAACTGTTTGCCAATGGTTGAAGGTATCAGAAACGAAAATGATAGCTTTTTCATCAGGTGAAGTTCCTTGATCATTTTTGCATTCATGTGAGTTGGAATTGAACTATCGGATACATGCGTACGTCTTGGCAATCTTGCAGAACGAACTGATAATGTTGCGCGGTTGCGCTGAGGTGGATGGTGCCTTGCGCTTTTGAGCGCAGAAACATGGTATTGTCAGCTCAACACACGTGGAGCTCTGAAATGGATTGAAGTACATTTGCACGAACACCTCAGCTCGGCATCGTTCGAAAACTTTTTTATAACCCTGTTGTTCATGAGCGTTGACATTGTGAATTCGAAGAGTCTGGAAAACATGCCACTGGTTTCTTACACCGCTGTACTTGGGCTCTCTAATTGTCTGAATTTTTATATGCCTTAGTGAAATGTATCGTTTTTCGTCTTGATGGTTTGCAAACGGTCTTCTCCCTGGCATTACTGCATTTACTGCACATTCCATCTCTATCCATTTTTAAACGCGTTTTCCTTCAGATGGATTGTTCGGAAAAAGCCTTTGATTTTTCTTTGGTTCGAGCGGAGATTGCAGGGAATCTGTCGATGAACACTGGAAATGCTGATGAATCTCCCGGAGTAGATAACGGAAACCTTCACCTGTCAATCATTTCGCACGCACGACCATTTTCTTCTGCAGCGACGGGAGATGGTTGGCAGGTACATTGTTGCGTGAAACTCACAAAAAGTGTTTTTGCGGACGTCTTGAGACACTGATGCGCATAATAACTGAAATGTCTACAAACTTGGTTAAAGACCTGGATATGAAAAAGTTCCGTTTTTGTTTATGCTGTTTGTGATAGCTAATCGATGACAAAACAGCTCAATTTTACCAAGTACACATCTGGAAGGTTTAAGGATTAATATTTTGCACTTTGTGTTTCAAAATGCGATAAAATTGAGACGAAGTATTTTGTTTCTTAGCAATTGTTTAGATCTATAACCAGCATTTCAAGTTCCTTGAACGGTTATCGATGACCAGCTTTGATTATCTTCACATTTTCACAGAGATTGCGATGTGTGCCTGACTTTATGGGGCCTTATTACCGGCTTTGTAAAGATTGCCAAGCTTTGGTCGTTTTCTTCTTAGTTGGCATTTGCAAGATCATGGGATCCTAATACGCTGTGCAGGCCATTTGGCTTATTACTGCTTGCAACGCAATCGAAACAATGCATGCAATGCGTCTGCTCACAGAGACCAGTTTATATGACGTTAATGTAGAACAAGACGTAACTTGCTAAAATTATGCAAGAGTTCATTCATGGTGCGTGTGTTTCTGGAGAATAAGCTCAGTTGTATTTTGGAGGATAAAATCTAGAGAGACTTATAAACTTCATCAAAAATGTAAAAGCCTTCAAAAACTTTTACTGCCTTTTTTTCTGGTAACATGTGATTTGCAGCAGAATTCAAGTTGGTCTTTTCCGAATTCAGCATAAAACACTGAACGAGACTGCCAATTTAACTTGAGGTTTCAATGCTTGAAAACTGTGTGTCTAAGTTAATCACTACTCAAATGTTGTTTTTTGAGAGTCCGTAGTTGCGACAAAAATAGTGCTAAAGAGAAACCGTGCAAAAAGTGCAATGCAATGCGTTTAAAATTTAACAAACTGTATCAATTTTTGCAAACTGCTATTCCAACATAAGCACCAAAAAAATCCTTAGTTTACTTCTATATTTCAAATTCGCGAGCAACTGCACGAAACAAGCAAAAAATGTGTTCTTACTGTAATGGTACAAGTACCATCACATGGCGAAATGATGCGATAGCCACCACAACTAAATATCGAAGTTAGCTGAAAAGTATATAATACCGGGCAGACCTTAGCAGCATAGAGTGGTCATGGCGTGTGATCTCTATTGCTGATCTATCGTAGAAGGCTTTCCCCGTGTAGCGCTTGCCGCTGCGCAAAATTACTTCCGCTTATTGTTGCAGACGTTGGCGAACATTGCTGAAGAAACAGTCTTGCCAAACCTGGATTTCTATTTATCAACTGATCCAAACTTGGAATGCGGGAACGACGAAAGCGCAAACGATCATCTACTGCTGTCAGCTTCTCTGAAGGGACCAGTTGTTTACACGTCAAGCATTTTGAAGCCGGTTATGCAAGTCTCGGTTAAAAGCCGATGGTCAACCACAGATGAAAGCTTGGTCATCTCAAGCAATTATTCCATTGAAATTGGTAGCGCTGATTACAAACTCTGTGGTAGGGTTTACATCATCACTCAGCTGAAAGAAAATGACGGTGGAGATTGGAATCCATACAATAACCTCTTAATATCGAAGGTTTATTGAATATTGTATTTGATGTTAGGTTTCTCGATGGCAATTTTAAAACTAGTTGCAACAAACTTTTTTCACTCCGTTTCTTGAATTGAAATTGGTGCTTTTGGTTTTCGAAAGTTTGTTGGACATCCTCAGAAAAGTTTTGGGAATTTTGTTGATCTGCTGATCGTATCGATGCATAAATTTGCGTTGTATTACTCAATCTTCATTTTCCGTTTTCTCGCCTTTCCTGCAAAATGTACTCATAATTTTCGATTTCGCTTTATTATCTTCACGTTTTTGAAAAAAATTTAGAAAAGTTATATATGATTGGTGGTTTTCGTCGCGAATATTTGTTGATTTTTTTGTTTTTTTAATTGTGCGAAACGACGTACTCCAACTATTCCAATCGCAATTTATCATAACATAATGTTAATAGATAAACATTGCTTGTTCATACGACGTGTTGCAAGTCGCCGACCGTCAGATGACATTATCCTGGCTTCAGTTCCCTGTCATACCTGGCGTTCCGGTTCACTTAACTGCTGAGATCCAAGTGGACAACTTGGCGCCGGAACTGACGCAAAGAATCTCTGCAGCTGAACCGGCAACTGTCAATTTCATTTTTCACGTCACTTCCTCCTCAGACATAGAAGGAACACATGACGTCGTAAACATAACAGTGAGATTGTTTTCTACTAAAATAATACAAATTTCATTGAACCACTGAACGCACTTTCCTATTTGGAGATTTTTGCAAGTTTCTGTTACTTGGCTTTATTCTCGGTAAAACGGGCAAATTTGAGTATTTGTGTTTGCCAGATAGCAGTGTTTGTTTGAGCCAGAGCAAATATTCATGTTTAGACCATCAACAACTGGTGGTCTGTTTCCCCACCACTGTCAACTGGGCTCGATCGTGGCCAGACGAACATCAGTTTTATCATTGCTGGCGATCTCACGTATCACAGAGAGCAGCAATGTCGCAATCTGGTAAGTATAACGTAATTTCCAGGTGTAAATATACCGATTGGTGAGCTCTAACAAAGCGTGGATTTTTCAAGCATCGATAATGTTGTTGCTATTTTTTTGTTGTTATTGTTTCGCCAATTTTCGGAACACTTTTATGAAACGCATTTCTAAAATTCATTTGGTTTGCAAACTATCAGCACAGCAGTTCAGTCTTGATAAGACTTAGTTTGCGTATGTTCGGATACATTGTAAAACTGGTCTCTGGTTATGGAATAATTGTCAAGCATTAGTTTCTGCTGTTGTATCAAAGTAATTCTGCAAATTTTGCCCAGTTAACACTTCAGACTCTATGCAGAGCATCTGAAATAACTCTTTAAACTATAAATAAAGTTCCACTTCAAGTTTTCAGAGATCGGTTCTTTTCATCTTGTTTTAAAGGAGTGAACAAGAAATTGCTGTTTGATGACGTTCTGTTGAAGTAAACATTTCAAAAAAATAACACCCATTGGATGCAACTGATTGATCCACAATTTTCAAGAATTTTTTCATTGAAAACTGTTCTGCAGAGGTTTATCCACTTTGAACTGATGGCGGGGAACAGCAAGGAGATGTCTAATTTTCACATGGGTGTAAAACAAAACAACAAAGCAAGCGCTCCTTTTCGTGTGGCTTGTGATCAAGATGGTTACATAGACCTACTCCCCACTATGAGAATATCTCAGCCACGCGCCCGAGCCGAGAGTACTTCTGAAGTTACGGTCAATTACTGGTTGGATATCAGCGTGTCATTCAGCGATGAAAGGTTCTTAAAATGTTATGTTGGTGAATTTTGTTTGTAATTTGTTAATGTACAGAAACGTATCAGAATTATTGCAATAGATACAGGTTTCTTTTCCTTAAATGTACACACGAAAAACACCTTGGAAATACGTAGAACAACACCAAAAGAGCAATCAGCGTTTATTGTGTCCAAACACAAAGTTTTGGTGCGTTATTTTTGTGATATTTACAACCACAATCATAAAATTAACAGCATCAACTATTCTGGGATGAAAGTAGAAGAACCTGGTAAAAAATCTGGTTTCTTTGCAAAAGTTTTCTAGAAACACTACTTGCTAAAAAATTTGAACTTATGGTTTCAGAACTTTGCAGTGAGATTTAAACAAAGTAAACACGAAGTAAAATTTTCTGATACCTTTTGAACTTTTATAAGAAATGTGTAAAACAGGCAAAGTTGGTGTAGGCCGTTGAGAAAATTCAGTAATTAGTAATTTTAGTCGTGTGAGCAAAACATGAAGAATTATTACGTCTTGTATTCGTGTGTAACAAGTAGAAACATATCGCAGTTTTTGAAAAGTATTTACTGCCAAAATCAAGAACTAGTTACAAATTGTTTTAAGCGAGAACTGTAGTTTCGATTAGAAGAATCGTGCATTTCTGCACACGTGGCAATCAGGGCCGGATTTAACTGATGCGAGGCCCTAGGCTAATCCGCTTGTGAGGCCCCCTCACCCATTGTTGCGAGGAAAAAAATGGAAAGTGTTAAAGTACAACATGGGACCACGTTGCAGCTCGCTTACCACGGCAGTAAAAATCTCACAGACACGAGCAAAACACGTCACGTAAAACGCACCCAAATGGTTGTGACTGTTAGATTCACGATTCGTGTTTCTTACTTTTTCAGAGTGGTAAGAATCGAACGCAACAGCAACTAAACTGTCGCGTGAAAAGATGTGAAATTTAAAAACCAGAACCGTCAATAGAAAATCTTGAATAGGGGGTTTAAATTTGCACGAGGGGACTTGACATTCTAAAAATGTGATAAAATCTTTGCTGATTTATAGTGTTTCATATTTAAATTTGGAAGGGCTGAGCTCACCAATGCCCACCGTGGTGACTGGACTGGTTTAACTTTCCCTTATATTGCCTTATTGAAACACGTATAAAGAAATGAAAAGCTACAATAATCCAATCAAGTAAGGCTGAACATAACACAGCAAACAGTTAAACAGGTTTTGTCCTGCCTTCTTCATAACGAAATCATCTAAGAATTCATTACAATTTCTTTGCCTAAGTTCTTCACTTTTAATGTACCAAATGCTTAGTGTGGACAACCTCTGCTGGACACATTGCGGCCCTTCAATTCATTTTTAATTCTTTTGAATCTTGAAAAGGACCTTTCGCCTGAGCCGTTAGTGACCATCAATCAAGCTAAGAAATAAGGCTTCGCGTGGTTGCATAAACTACAGTAAAAACTGTACTAATCTAAGGCTTCAGACCCAAACGCGCTTTTGTCATTTTTTGCTGTTTCCTTGTCTCGTTGGGGAAGAATTCTGCGGTTGCTAGTTGGCAAAGTGGCTTTTGCTCTGCCATTCACGCTCATCAAGATCTTCTCTGATTTGCTTAGCATGGGAGCAGTACAAACTTGCGCAAGTACTCAATAGCAATCTGATTTCTGAATGACTTTACTGAAGAAAATTCAAATGGAAAAAATCACATATAAAGGTACGAATCGAGCTTCATGCGATACAAACGCTGACAAACCTACTGTATTGCTCAGACCCCTAAGAAACAACTATGCTTTTATTGTAGTATTCTGCTGCTAGCCCTACACAGCTTGTATCTGCGGCAAAACCTTCCTTTGATCAGGTGCAGTGACGTCACTAGAGGTTTGAGCCAGGGGGAAACTTAGCTGAAGGGAGCCCACTGCCTAACACTCAGAAAATAGTTAAGAAACAATAGCAAACCCGGTACTGAATGGCTATACAAAAACCCGAAATCACCGGAAAACACTCGGAAAAACGCAAAAAAACAACAATCTACTGAAACCAAAAGAATAGTAAATACCGAAATACAAGTTAGGTAGGGACAAGGTTTTTACATGTTGCTTGGCAGGGGGCGGTTCGCGCCCCTGCCACCCGTCAGTTATGCCACTGATCAGGTGCATTTCAAACATGAACAGCCACAAGTTCTTTTGATAGAGTCACTACGTAACAATCAGTGCGATTCAGCAAATGCAGGACGCAGCCAGTGTGCTTGAGATATCGACACAATAGCTGGCATGCGCCTTGACCAACCGTCATAAGGAGATTCGTGGAAACTCGTTGGAAGACTCTGGCGTTATCACCACGAAAATTGAATAAAACTAAATTTCGTGAATAATAATTAAGAAAAACAAATTTTTGATGAAGTTTTATGTAAATGATCATATACCGGCAATTGACGCTATGCGTACCACAGTTTGTTGGAGGTCCCCTTGGATTTGAGGCCCTAGGCTTAAACCTATGTAGCCTATACGTAAAACCTATGTAGCTTATACGTAAAACCTATGTAGCCTATACGTAAAACCTATGTAGCCTATACGTAAAACCTATGTAGCCTATACGTAAAACCTATGTAGCCTATACGTAAAACCTATGTAGCCTATACGTAAAACCTATGTAGCCTATACGTAAATCCGGCTCTGGTGCCAATGAACGCATACGCCTACAATGTAATAACAATGGATTGTTGAGAATCGTAAAATGAACGATTAATGGTGAAGTCTTACAGGCGGAAATACTTGCTTGTAACTTTGTCTTTTTTCGGAAGCACATTTTAAAACACAAATTCTGTGTTGATTATTGTAGGTTTTTCCTACCATCTCTGGAAAAGTATCACTCGGAAAAAGTCCACTTTCGCTACTCTTTCTATTTGTCCAAATACGATGTGCTGAATCCCATGCAAGACGTTCTCATTCATCACGCTTTGTCAAATGATGAAAAACAGCAATTGCGCCAGGCAGTCGACAGCCCCGGCTCTGTTCTGCTCCTTCGAGGTGTTCTAAGACTTCCAAAGGAATTGATTATTCGCGCATGCTGCCCAGGTAAGGGTCAAGTAAGGTTGAGTTCATTTGGTGACAATTGGAATTACTGCAAGAGAAACAAAAAAGTGGTACATGGACGCCAGGGCATCAAACGAACAGGAAGTGGACGCCAGGGCATCAAAGAAACCGGAAGGTTATCGAGTCTTTGCCTCTCGACTGTTCAATAATCTTTATCAATATCCAGGTTCAACTCAAAACGTTGCGTATACGTGGGAAAGGCTGCCAGATTATCAACACAGTTTGATAGGAAGTGCTAGGTCGCAATAGGTCTCTATCAATGGGTCAAGTGCTCAGATTCGCAGGGATCTGGGCTTGGCGGAAAAAATATAAATCCAGCTAAAATGAAACTTTTGCCCTGGTTGTCATAACTCATAGGCGGATCCAGGATTTTTTTTAGGGGGGGGTGGCTCAAGGACGAGTTCATCCGGATGTGTACTGACTGCATAGCAGTGAAGACCCAACTGCTCAGGTAACTTTTTTTACCAAACACTGTTGATAACCATGCACATTTTGGTTAAATCACATTCTCACCATTACCCAGGCTTACTGGGACGTTTCCGGAGTAAAAGCGGCCTTCAAAAAATTCAGAAATTATTCTCAAACTTATCTAACCTTGAAAAGAAACTTGTTGAAAATTGGAAAAGTTGTATTATTAACAAAACAGATGCTTCCGAAAGATCTCAAGTTCGAACATGGGGGCGCCAAACCAAACTTGTTTCTTTCCCCAGACGCCATCTAACCTCATTACGCCCCTGCACATCACGATTGTCTAGGCAAAATGGCGAAATTTGTTTACAAAAATACCTGTCTATCGGTGGCAAATTATCAATCACAAACTATTTAAAACAAAATGCTGTTAGTTATCGAAGTCATTTGACCATAAAAAATAACTTAAATGTCGAAAAAAAGGTATATTATTTCGAAAGCAAGCACAACTTCCCCCCAAAAAAAGTTGCTTGGGGTATGCGTAGAGACAAACATACCAAAAAACTCGAAAACAATAATTATGCCGGCACTCTGCCCTGTAAGGTGTTTATTACATCACAAGGGCATTGAAAATGATCAGACAATACTTGGAAACGCGAAGTTTTCAGTGAGTCAATGACCTAATTCTCATCCATTCATTTTTTACCGAACGTGACTATATCGTGGTAACGCAATTTTAGAAATACTGTACAGTAGCATAGGTTGAAAAAAATTATTAGAGACAGCAGAATGTTAGTCGATAAAAAAGCATCTGATTTCTTGCTGAGCTGAACTTTTGTCCAAAAACTGTTGCTGGCAGGCAGGGGTGTATTGCTAAAAAAGAGGTGTGGCGTGTGGGAACGACGTTCCCACACCAAACATAAAGGAAGACTGATTCGCCTACAAAAATTTCCACACTGGATCTTCCTGTTTCACTTTAGTGCTACGGTGCTGTACACGTGATAACTTGTCATTTATTCATTTATGTTGCTCCAGGCGCTACACGTGGAAATTGAAATGAAAAATCTCAATCTTCAAGTAACGTTACTAGTGCAAAAAGGTGTCGGAAGGCCGTTCCCATCCCACTATACACCCCTGCTGGCAGGTCTGATGATAATCAGTTGTCACCTTTAGGATAGCCTACAGCTAATCAAACGCACTTCATTTTAACCTACCTGACATGTAGATTACGTTTTACGGTTACGTTTGCTGTTTTGGAGTTTACGCTGTCACCGAGCGCTCTAACCAAGCCTGTAGTTAACTGCATTGTAAGTTCATTTAGCGCAGAGGTGACGAACATGCGGCCCGCAAAAGAATTTCGTGCAGCCCGCGAAGCATTCAGGCGAGACCAGCAGTCTTGAACTTTGTTTGACCCGCTTCTAATCTTTTGCGCTTCTAATGAACAATTTTTTTCGTTTTTAACAGGTTTCATAGTATGACTAAAACGTTGTGCGGCCCGCTTACTCAGCGGTAACTGACAAAGTAGCCCGCGATAGCAAATAGGCTCGTCACCCCAGTGTTACCGTAATTTTAATGCCTTCGCGTAACTACAGTAATAAAATGAGCTGCACTCATTCATAAAAGCTTGTAGAAAAAAATAGTATGACCTGCTGCTTATTCGACTTTTGTCCACAGTCTGCTCAGTCCCGTCGCCACTGGGGGAGCTTTGGTGGGCTTAGCCCCCCCCAAACAAAGCTCCAAGTCCCCAAATTAAAACATGACACACTATAAATCAGTGGAGTTTTTGTCATTTTTATAAAGTCAAGCCCCCCTATTGAAAACTTTCTAGCGACCGTTCTGAGACTGCTGCTTATTCATGTTTTGTCCACAAGAAGCCCAATCTTACCCAAATGAAACAAGAGTTTAAACACTTACGTGCGCAGTAGCATGGCCAGCTCAAAATTTTGGGTGGGTCTTAATGTTTGATTTTAGGCGAGCAGCAGTATATTGCTTGAGATTATGGCTTTTAAAATGACTAGACATTCTAAAAATTTGAAGGGCCCCATGCCCCCTGGCTACGCCTATGTACATGCGGTTGATATAACGCGTATGTAATGTAAATACTTCATGTAAACACTTTCGTATTTATATAACATCGGGACCATATATTTTATATAAAAGCTTGTTTGCTAGAAGTTTCATTTATAGTGAAATAAACACATTCAAACTGTCCAAATTCAATAAAATAAACTATGCATTTAATATTTTCGTCCCTATCCTTGTGCAAGAAATGGTTTATTTCAAGGCTATACAAAAAAATCACCCCCAATGGACGTTTCTGTGTCGGGAACTACCGATCAAAAACGTATCTGAAAAAATTTAGGGGGTCTTCAGCCCCCTTAGCCCCCCCTCCTGGATCCGCCTATGTAACTCTCTCCTATCCAACAACCTCTACTAATGTTTGCAGCGGTTTTGTCATGAAGATGTGCCACTTGGTTGTCAGATGTTGTATTTTGGGAGATCCATCATTGTATTTAAACTCACTGCACACTTAAAATATTTTAGGCTTTCGCAGCAGCCCTACTACCTGCTTCTTATGGGTGTGGGTGGACAGTTCTAACCGATTTTCCAGCAACTACGCTCCGCATGGTCAGGTAAGACTTTTTCACTTATTAAGTTTACAGTCATCAGCGTGAATATACGTACTGGCTCTCTCAGAAAACTTGAAACATTGTTTTGCAATGCTTATCACTTTTTTGAGTAGTGAAAAGTGCTATTTCACAAGGCATGATAGAGACGAGAATAAAGTGATAAAGCGTCAATGTTCTTATCAGCGAATTAACGAGATAGTAACTTCGAAACTGTTGAAACGTTATTTATGTTTCTTGAAATTGACAAAACGTTGTCTTTTTTTTATTTTCGTAGATCCTCGAACGCGATGAATCAAACAACTACCGATCCGTTCAACTGGTTGTAGACAACCTCATTTGCCGGATATCCGGTCCAGAGCTGTTTATCGACGACTTTGCCGTTGCCCAGGCGGATACGTTACACTATATTTTTCTTGATCCATCCAACATGCAAGCGTCAGTTTCTTCCCGAGTAGTCGCAACGATGGCATCTCTCTCAGAATCGCCCGACCTCAAGCGGAAACTGAAAGCCAACTTTTCACTGCATCTCCATGAGAATGATCACAAACGCCTTATTTGTGACGTAATAACTACTCACGATTTGAACTACGAACCATACCAGACAGGGATTGGTTCCGCTTCGTTGCAAACCGCAGCGCAATTGCCGCTGTCGTTGGAGATGTGCGGCATGAAGGTTCTTTTCCGGTTAGATCTTACGTTAGAAGATGCAGTACACGCTGTGGCGGAGATCTTTGCTCATGTGCGATGCTATAGAAATATTCTCTTGATTAAGAACATGAAAGTAAGTTCGTTTCAGAATTAGATTTTGCATCGATTACAAATATTTATTGCAGGTTGTTCATTCTTCAAGTAGGCCTTTGGCATATGTTTCTTTAAAATGCATTGAAAACTGTTGACCCAAAGAAGATACAGTATGTAAGCAATAAGCACAAGTAACGCAGATTGACAAAACTATGATCAAATATCATATACTTTGAGATCAGCCAAAGTGCAACAAGCCGTTGGACTACTTTGTCAAAACCAGGGTTGCGGAGCCGGAGTCGGAGTTATAAGGAGTCGGAGGTTTTCGGGTGGAGTCGGAGTCGTATTCCTAACAACACCAGGAGTCGGGTGTTTTTGTCCGATTCCGGCTCCAGATTCCCAGTTGGATCATTTCTTACATCACATTCCTAAATTGGGAATTCCTGTTGAAATGGTACAATTTCTGCTGAAACTTTTATTGAAATAGAGATTTTTTTGCTGTGCACCACGATTTCCATTGGATTTAACAGTCAAGTTTCATACCCTTAATGTTAAGGAGTCGGAGTCGGGAGTCGGGGTCGGAAATGTTGGAAAGGTCGTAGTCGGAAATTTTGGAAACTCGGAGTCGGAGTCGGAAATTTTGGAAACTCGGAGTCGGAGTCGGAAATTTTGGAAACTCGGAGTCCGGAGTCGGAGCTGGATATTTTACCTCAGAGTCCGCAGCCCTGGTCAAAACCAGTTGTTAGCTCGTTTCATTGATTAAGGTTGTTGCTGCTAATGACGTAGATGTGGCTTTGTAGGAATGAAACAAGCAAACTAGGTTGTCTACGACAAATCATAATTGTTTGGTAAATAGTACAACAAAAAATAATTTGAGTGATTCAAAATCAGTCGAAAAAACATGACATTTTCTTCAACTATTTTTTCAGGTGAAAGGATTGGATACAAAAGATGAAGCGGTTTTAGTCCGACCAACCATATATCCTAGAATAAGAAGCTCTTTAATTGCCTTTGGAGAGATGGTTAACTTCGGAAACGAACTTATTCAACCCTGCACACTTTCTTTAAATGCGACTATGTGTACTCCTTGTGGATGTACTTGGCCAAGATTTCATGTTTCAGGCCTCGTCTGTCTGCCTGACAAAACTTTGCAACCAGAAGAGACAACCTCGATTCGTTTTCAATTTGAAATCACTGCAAACGACTGTTTGTGCGCAGGCGAAGAACAAGAACAGTTCGGGGAAATTCTGTTTGAGCTGTCACCCATCCACCATTCGTTGAAGCATTACACATCCAGCAAAAACTCCGCTAGCGTGAAAATTAACTGCATTTTCTCACCCTTGCTTCCAGCTGCGGCATTTGTGGTGACCTTGTATGACTTATCTATCAAATCACTACTCTTCTATCCGAACACCGAACCTTGGAACATAGAAACAGACACACTCAATGTTTATGTTCAAGCCGAGGTTTTGCTGCCGGCTATTGATGGTCTGCCACCTTCATTCCAACCCATTGGTCGCCTTTTTCCCGAGGCAAAGGTTACTTTTTCTCTTCGTATAAACTCACAAGGGGACAAAGGCATTGTTTACGTGGATGTGCTGTCTCTGATCAATGACCAAGGATGGGTTGTTGAAAACACCACCATGCGTTTAAGGTATGTAGGAAGCAGATATTAAGGATAAAAAGCTATTACTCATAGAGGCCTGGATGGACTGGTTGAGGAATGAACTTGCTGAGGTAGTGTGTGTGCGTTGATGTGGCAGGACCTGTACGCGAGAGGATAATAATTTGAGGAAATTCCAAAGCGAACACGCATTACAGTCATTGAGTTGCCCATGCAGTCATCAGTTGACAGCACTGAAGTTGCGTTGCGCGTAAAGCTACTAACTTCAAGACCGTTGGGATTCATTTCGCTGCTGAAATTATGTTTTCGAAGTGAAATTTAGGCGTAGTACTCCACGTGGCGATCAGGAGTTCAGTGACATATACTGTTTTCATCGCTTTCAAGTTATCATGCAAAAAACGCTTGTAACTTTTTCAAAAAATATTGTGAGTTTTACAAAAAAGCTCTCGATCTTTCTACAATAAAAATTTGCTTTTTTGCATTTAACAGAAACACTTCATAAAATTTTATCAATTGTGTTCTATTTGATAGTTAATTTACCTATTTACATATTTACGTGCACTGGAGACAAAACAAAATTACCGCAAATGCAATTAGGATTTTTGATGACCAAAATATTTTACATTCGATTCAGGCAGTACATGTACTACGATTTGAAAGTGAAAAAACGGAAAAACCTTCGATTTTTTTGCGGAAAGCAGCTGACTCTGATAGCAAGAGTATCACTCATCTCCCATACTTCAAGGGATGGTTTCATTTTACATGAAATTGAGCTCGGGAACAACAATTACTTGTCTGCAATCAATACATCATGCGTGGGCGACATGATTGCCATCCAGCACTTATCAGCCAGTCCAAGTACAGGTGCCACTGGTTTGAACTCAAGCAGAGAAGATCTGCGGGTTCAGTTTTCATTGCTGCTGTACAATAGCATCGCTATGTTGAGTAACGACACCACGCAACCTGTGCATAACTTGTTCTGCATTCAACTACATGCTTCAAGCATTCCAGAGGGAAAGGGAAATGCACTGAATGATCTATCCGACTGCATGGAAGTCAATGGGAGCAATATTGAAGGTGAATTATTATGCGCAAAACATGAATCTGCTCACAATTCATTTGTACTTTCGTTGTTATCACTGTCATCATCTTCATCATCACTGTCGTCGTCATCACCATAGCAATCTTTGCCGTCATCAACATCCACAGATTGAAGGTGTAAAAAGATCGTGTTTGAAAAAAACTTGTAAAAATGCTACTCAGTAATTTTTTAGGTTTTTCTCTGAAAGTCACGCAAAAAATATATGTTTTGTGAAAATGTTCTCTCTCTCACAGTAAAAGGTTTGGTAAAACTGAACGGCCTTTCCTGCATTTGTTGATTGTCGCTTATTTGGCAACTTTATCAACATGTTTGATACAATCATCGAAACGGTGACAGTTGGTTCGTTTTTAAAATTATCTAGAGCATGTAGGGCAATTAGCGTGGCCCACGGACCACATATGGCCTTCTCTAAACGCGGCCTTCTAACAGTGGATCGGAGTCAAATTAATTGCCCAGTCCCAATCTAAAGTATCTGTATGAGAAAGTTAAATCTTAGAAACAGCGCCATTATTCTATTTAGGGATCTACACAGCCGGCCTTCCGGGCAATCGCTGGTATAATGAACATAACCTATGAATTCGTCAGAAAAACTGCTTTTTATTTTTGAAGCAACTCATGAAACAGCAGATGGAATTGTTCTGGATATCAACTTGATGTTTGCTACAAAAGCATTCAGTCACATTATATGCTGTGAAAGCAAGTTCTTGGTGTTAACTGCACGCCCTACTGTTGCATGGATGGCAATCACTCCCACCGAAGATCCGGTCGCAGAGAACAACCAAGACTCTGTCAAACTTCTTTGCGCTTGCAATGCGATCGACTTGTCATTTGTAGAAAAGTTCGACAGTGCCGTTGTTCCAACAATCGATTTTTACTCAGAGATGACTCAAGAACTGTCCGTGAGTTGATAGCTGTGTGATTTGCACTGTTGTCATACCTTGAGCAGTAACCTCTACTAATATGAATTTGTGCATGAACG